>Ga0247727_10002224_pt1 | contig 44694 bp, 36 predicted proteins | sample WisWelCaveWW1625_FD_202498 | JGI IMG/M metagenome (GOLD analysis project Ga0247727, IMG submission 202498) | Biofilm microbial communities from Wishing Well Cave, Virginia, United States - WW16-25 | ecosystem: Environmental > Aquatic > Deep subsurface > Groundwater > Cave microbial mat | place...
TGTACGGAACGCTCGCCGCAGCGTTCCCTCTCCCGACGAAATTCTTTTTTCACCGGCATGTTCCTTTCCTTGACGAATCCCTGGGCTATCAGTTTTTGGCTTTCGCTCGGTGGCACGTTGGCGTCGTATGGGGCGATGGAATCGAATAACACGATGGCGTTATTCTTTATGAGTTTCTTTGGCGCATGTCTCGTATATGCGTTTGCGATGGCGTTTCTCATCGGCGTCACGCGCAAAGCCATTCCGCCCACACTCGGTAAATGGATTTCGATTGCGTGCAGTGTTGTGATTGGGGTTTTGGGAGTTGGTGTGGCGATCCAAGTCATTCAGTTGTTCATCGGGAATCAGTAATCAGTCGTCAGTAATCAGTAATCAGTTGTCAGTATTCAGTTTTCAGTATTCAGTATTCAGACTGTAAATCGAAAATCTACAATCGAAAATCGAAAATAAAATGACTCACCCTGACGTGATCAAACACAACGTCCTCATAGCTGAACCTCTCGGTAAAGAAGGGCTCGAACTTTTACAACAGCATACCCGCGTGGATGTTTGTTTGAAGATGCCGTTGGAGGAATTGAAAACGGTTCTGCCGAAATATCACGCCCTGATTGTCCGCAGCGCGACGCAAGTGAATGACGCGTTGTTGGACGCGGGAAAGAATCTTGTCGTAGTCGGACGCGCGGGCGTGGGCGTGGATAACATTGATGTCGCGGCGGCAACACAGCGTGGCATCACTGTCGTCAATGCGCCGACGACGAACATCGTGGCGGCGGCGGAACACACCGTCGCGATCCTTTGGGCGTTGGCGCGCAACATTCCGCAAGCGGACGCGAGTGTCCGGCGCGGCGAATGGAAACGCGAACAATTTTCGGGCGTCGAACTTGTCGGCAAACGCCTCGGGCTTGTGGGACTGGGACGCGTGGGCGGTGAAGTGGCGCGGCGCGCAGTTGGTCTCGGTATGGAAGTTGTCGCGTTCGATCCGTACGTTTCGCCCGAACGTGCATCTCAGATGCAAGTGAAAATGGTTTCGTTCGATGAAGTATTAGCGACGAGTGATTTTGTTTCATTGCACACGCCGATCACGAAAGAGACAAAGAAATTATTGGGCGCGGACGAATTTGCGAAATTCAAAAAAGGCGCGCGCCTGGTGAACGCAGCGCGCGGCGCATTGCTGGATGAAAACGCGCTGCTCGATGCGCTGGACGCGGGACAATTAGCAGGCGCGGCGCTCGATGTCTTTGAACATGAGCCGACGAAAAATGAACGCTTGTTGAAACACCCGTCCGTTGTGATCACGCCGCACATTGGCGGCAGTACCGCAGAAGCGGCGACGCGCGTTTCGCTTGAAGTCGCGGGCGAAGTGTTGGCGGTGCTGCAAAGCAAGCCCGCGCGCTTTGCCGTGAACGCGCCGATGATTCCCGCCTCGCTCGCTCAAATTTTGCATCCGTACCTTGATTTGGCGGAACGACTCGGACGCTTTTATACGAAATGGGTCGGCGGACCGCTTGGCAAATTCCAAGTCGAGTACGAAGGAAAAATCGCCATCGAAGATACGAGCGTTCTTACCGCTGCAATTATCAAGGGCATGTTGGAACCGATCGTGGTGACGCGCGTGAATTTGGTGAACGCGTCCCTCCTCGCGCAAACGCACGGGCTTGTCATCTCAGAACGCAAAACGCGCGAACCCTCGCGCTATGAAAACATGATCACGATTCGCGGTGAGCGGCTTGTTTCGGGAACGCTGCTGCACGCGGAGTCGCATATCGTTCAACTCGACGGCAACTGGGTGGATTTTATTCCGAACGGTTTTGTGATGCTGACGCGGCATCGTGATCGTCCGGGCATGATCGGCAAAGTCGGCACACTGCTCGGCGCGGCGGATGTGAATATCGCTTCCATGCAAGTGGCGCGCGATGGTCCGCGCGGCGAAGCGATTATGGTTCTCACACTGGACGATCCGGTGCCACCAGAGGTGATGGGAAAAATTCATAAAGAGTTGGATATTCAATGGTCGAAGGTGTTGGATTTGTGAAGGGAAAGGAAATAAGGGAAATGAGGGAAATAAGAGGGTGTTGAAATTATATTTAGTTCGTCACGGTGAGAGCGCGTGGAATGTGAAACATATTTATGCGGGGCAGCAGGATGTGCCGTTGAGTGAATTGGGCGCGCTGCAAGCGGAACGCGTGGCGGAACAATTGCAAGACATTGCGTTCGATGCGCTGTATGCGAGTCCTTTGAAACGCGCGCACGATACGGCAAGTCCGTTGGCGAACGTAAAAAAAATGCCGCTGCGTCTGGATTCGCGTTTGGAAGAAATTCATCACGGCGCGTGGGAAGGCACTCCTGCCGCTGTGATTCGGGAACAGTACGCGGACGAATATCTCGTGTGGCGCACCGAACCGCATCGCGTCAAGATGCCCGAAGGGGAATCGCTGGAGGATGTTTCGGAACGCGTGAAAAATTTTTTGCAAGATGTTTTTGGAAAATATAATGACGGAAACATATTGATTGTGTCGCATGATGCAGTACTGCGCGTGATCCTTTTGCAAACGTTAACCTTGGGCTTGGAATTTTTCTGGCGCTGGCGTTTTGATAACGCGTCGGTAAGCGTGGTGGAACGAATAGACGACGGAAATTTTCGGTTAGCTTTGTTGAATGATGTACACCATTTAGAAGGCGTGTTCACGGATTGCAGCGCGCAAGCATTGTGATTGGTCAGAAAATCAAGGGCGGGGGGATGAAATGCCACGCACTTCCGAAAGTGCGTGGCATTTCATCCCCCCACCGCGTTTTGACAAACCTCCTGCTTTATCTATAATGCTCGCTAATTAAATAGCCATCAGGCGCCGTTGACGCCGCCCAATTTCATTGGGGCCCAGCAGCCCTTGGACACGCTCCGCGCAGATTGCGCGCGACAAAATGTCCAAGGGCTTTTTGTCTTTATACGCCTTTACGTTTCATCGTCGTTTTTGTTGTGTGTTGTGGGGAGGAAAGCATGACATCCGAATTTCTCGTGCCACTGATTATCATTTTAATCGCATCGCAGCTCGCGGGCTGGTGTTGTCATCGCGTCAATTTGCCGTCGGTGTTTGGAATTCTCCTCATCGGTTTGTTATTGGGCCCTTCGGTGCTGGGACTGATTCATTCTTCGCAATCGCTCACCGAACTGGCGCAGCTCGGCGTCTTGATTTTGATGTTCCTCGCGGGTCTTGAAACGGACGCGACAGAAATGCGAAAAATGGGCAAAGCGTCGTTTCTCACCGCATTGGGCGGCGTGATTTTGCCCTTTGCCGGCGGCACCGCGGTTGCCATGTATTTTGGGGTGGGATTGTTGGAAAGTTTATTCATCGGCACCATCCTGACAGCGACGAGCGTGAGCATTACGGCGCGCACGCTGCAAGAGATGTGCAAAATGCAAACGCGCGTCGGCACAGTGGTTCTCGGCGCGGCGGTGATTGACGATATTCTCGGCGTCGTCGTTCTCTCGCTCGTGATTGGCTTTGCGGGCGGGGGCGACACGTTTTGGTCTATTTTGAAGATGGTTGCGTTTTTCCCCGTCGCGATTGTGATCGGGTATGTGGCGATGCCAACGATTTCACGCTGGCTCAAAGATTGGCCTCACCACGAGGCGGGCTTGGCGATAGTTTTGGGTGTGGTGCTGTTGTTTGCGTGGACATCCGAAGTGTTCGGGGGTATGGCGGCGGTCACGGGCGCGTATCTCGCGGGCTTGCTGTTGGGACGCACAGAAATGGCGCATCGCATCAATCAAGGCGCGAGCGCCATCGGCTATGCGTTTTTTATCCCCCTCTTTTTTGTCGGCATCGGTTTGACAACCCAAACGTCATCGCTTGGCGCGATGCCCTTGTTGACGATTGCGCTTATCGTCGTCGCGATTTTTTCCAAAGCGATTGGTTGTTTCATCGGCGCGCGCATCGGCGGTTTGACGAATTTGGAATCGTTACGTATTGGCGTCGGCATGATTTCGCGCGGCGAAGTCGCGTTGGTGATTGCCGCGCTCGGCTTGCAGGCGCGCGTGATTGACGAAGGGATTTTTACAACAACCGTGATCATGACGCTGGCGACAACCATCCTCACACCCTTGTTGTTGAAACTTGTGTACATGATCCCCGAGCGAACTACAGTTCGCACGCACATTCAGGAACGAGTTATTGAGACACTGGACGAGGTTGTGGTTGCAATGGACAACGCGGTGTTGACGATGGAAGAAACGGTTACCTCAAGCGCGCACGCGCTCAAAGAGCCGCGTCCGTCCGATGGCTTTCAACCGATTTAATAGATCACTCAAATCAAGGCGGACGATTCAAAAATCCGTTTTCGTTTAACGAAAACAGGTTTTTGAAACGAGGAGGTGACTCAGCTCTCGATATTTTTCCAGACCCCACGTTGCAATGATGCGACACACACTGCGCTCCCAGTCGACGCGCAGCGACCTCGATGCCTCCACGATGAGAATTTCAAGGAGGTCAACCGATGGAAAATTTGAATGCAGGCGATACCGCGTGGGTCTTGATCGCCACGGCATGGGCGGTTTGTGGGGCGCGTTGGCAACGGGATTGTTCGCGACGACGGCGATCAACCGCGCGGGGTTCAATGGTTTGTTCTATGGCAATCCGCAACAACTCGTCATTCAAGCGGTGGCAGCGGGCATTGCAATTGTTTATGCGTTCGGAGTCACGTTCGTTCTCGCCAAAGTTTTGGATGCCACCCTCGGCTTGCGCGTTTCGGACACTGCCGAAGAAGTCGGTTTGGATTTGAGCGAACATGAAGAGAGGTTTCAAGATGTCAAAGATGCGCTGCGCGCAATTGGCATCGTGGGGCTGAATGTGGCAGAAGTGCGCGGACATGGACGACAAGGTGGTATCACGCTGGAAGGGCGCGCGGGGACGTATCGAATTGACATGCTGCCGCGTTTGCAGCTCAACATTGCTTTGAGTGATCACAATGTCGCGCGCACGATTGAGACGATTTGTTCTGCCGTGAAAACGGGCAGCACGGGCGATGGAATTATTTTTGTGTATCCCGTGGACGATGTGATTCGGATTCGCACGGGGGAACGCGGCAAAGACGCGCTGCACTATGAAGGCGATCTTGACGAATTGCGCGCGGCGGGAGTCATTGGAAACGGCAAGAAATAGCGGATCGCGTATCGCAAATCGCGTATCGCAAATTGTTCATAGGGCGATATGCGATACACCATACGCGATACGCGAGATGCAAACACCAGGAGGTGGCAGTACGAAATCATTATTTCTCTTTTTCTAATTAACACCGTCGCGGTGTCGCGGCAAACATTGTGTCTCGCGTGAGATACAACGGCCATGATGCCTCCAAATCAGAAAATAATTCTCCTATGGAGGCAAGGAAATGAAGTTTAACAATTTAATCAAGGGCACACACGTATTCGCGCTGCTGCTCGCGGTAGTACTCACGGTGTTGAGCGCCAAGACAATTTTCGCGCAAGACCCCGCACCGGTGGATCCCGCCAAAGTGGATGATATTGTCGTCAGCGTCAACGTCATGTGGATGCTGCTGGCGGGTTTTCTCGTGTTCTTTATGCAAGCCGGGTTTGCGCTCGTTGAAACCGGTTTCACGCGCGCAAAGAATGTGGCGCATACCATGATGATGAACATTATGGTCTTTTGCTTTGGCGCGATTGGCTATTGGCTCACCGGGTTTGCGCTCCAATTTGGCGGCGTGAATTTCACCTATCCCGCCGTTGGCGCATTGGATGCTTGGAATTTTTCGCCCATTACGCTCGGCGCGTGGGCAGATGCTGGCGGCAACGCGTTGGTGGCGAATGAGCTCGTCATTGGCGGACAATACGGCATCATGGGGTTGAGCGGATTCATGCTCGGCGGCATCGGCGCGAATTTTGGACTGCTCGCGTTTTTCCTCTTCCAGATGGTGTTCATGGACACCGTCGCGACAATTCCCACTGGTGCAATGGCGGAACGTTTCAAGTTCATCGGTTTCGTGTTGATGGCCTTGTGGGTCAGCATGTTCATTTATCCGCTCGTCGGCGGCTGGGTGTGGGGCGGCGGCTGGCTCGCCAATCTCGGACGCACGATGGGTTTTGGAAACGGCGCGGTGGACTTTGCCGGTTCGGGTGTCGTTCACATGATCGGGGGCTCGATTGCGCTCGTTGGCGCGATTGTAATTGGTCCGCGCATCGGACGTTTTAATAAAGATGGCACTGTGAATCCGATGCCCGCGCACAATATCGCGCTCGGCGTTCTCGGCACGATCATTTTGTTCTTTGGCTGGTTCGGGTTCAATCCCGGCTCGGCTCTCGGTTTCACCGGCGCGTTCCGCAACCTCGCCGTGCTTGCCGCGATCAATACATTGATGGCGGGCGCAGTGGGCGGTGTGGCGGCAATGGCGTACATGTGGGTCTTGGGCCCGAGCAAGAAACCGGATCCGAGCATGTCCGTCAATGGAATTCTCGCCGGGCTGGTCGCGATTACCGCGCCCTGCGCGTTTGTGGATTTAACCGCCGCCGTTGCGGTTGGCGCGGTTGCGGGTGTGATTGTTTGCCTTGCGGCGCAGCTGTTGGAAAAGTTGCAGATTGATGATCCTGTCGGCGCAGCGCCCGTGCATCTTTTCAATGGCGCGTGGGGTGTCATCGCCGTTGGTATTTTTGCCAACGCCAATCCCGATACCGCCGCGTGGAATGGGATTGCGACGCCCGTAACCGGTTTGCTTTACGGCGGTTCGACGCAAATTATCGCGCAGCTGTTTGAAGTGGTTGCGATCTTTGTCGTTGTCGGCGGCCTCACGTATGTCTTTTTCAACGTGTTGAACATGCTGAAACTGTTGCGCACGGCACGCGCCGACGAGCTCGCCGGTTTGGATTTGCCCGAAATGGGCGCGCCCGGTTATGTGTGGACAGATGTGCCCGCCACAACGGGTGCGCGTCCCGTTCCACAAGGCGCAGCGTCACCGGCAGAATAATTTAGTCGTTAGTTATTAGTCGATAGTTATTAGTTGTTGGTTATTAGTGAGTTCAATATCGCTAATGACCAAGGACTAATAACTAACCACAAACACCAGATAACTAACAACGTTTCCCACGAAGGAGCAAGACATGGCAGAATTAGAACTCTTGACGCCGACACTGCCAAAACTTTCATTGGCAAGCAACGGCAAAAGCGCGGTGACCAAGACGCCCGCGACGGGCAAAGATGTCATCGCGTTTGCAAAAAAAGAAGGACTGAAAGTGGTGGACGTGAAATTTATTGATCTGCCCGGCACGTGGCAGCATTTCACGGTTCCCCTTTCGGAACTTGAAGCCGATACATTTGTGGACGGACTCGGTTTCGATGGTTCGTCCATTCGTGGGTTTCAAGCAATTCACGAAAGCGATATGCTTTTGATTCCCGATCCGAAAACCGCGCTGATTGATCCCGCGTGCGCGATTCCCACCTTGTCGCTCGTGTGCAATGTGGTTGACCCGGTGAATCGGCAGCCGTACACGCGCGACCCGCGTTACGTCGCGCAAAAAGCGGAAGCGTATCTCACCTCGACGGGCATCGCCACAAAAAGTTATTTCGGACCCGAAGCGGAATTTTTTATTTTCGATTCGGTGCGCTTTGATCAGAATCAACACGAAGGGTATTACCACGTTGATTCGGATGAAGGCATCTGGAATAGCGGACGCGCGAACAACGGCACAAACAATCTCGGCAATCGCACGCGCAACAAAGAAGGATATTTTCCCACCGCGCCAGCTGACACACTCCAAGACATTCGCAGCGAAATTGTATTGCGAATGATCGAAGCGGGCATCCAAGTCGAAACGCATCATCACGAAGTTGCAACGGCAGGACAATGCGAAATTGATATGCGTTTTGATTCGCTCACCAACATGGCGGACAAATTGATGTTGTACAAATACATCATCAAAAATGTCGCGCGCGCGCACGGCAAGACGGCGACGTTCATGCCGAAACCGTTGTTTGGTGATAACGGTTCGGGCATGCATGTTCACCAATCGTTGTGGAATGATGAGGGTCCATTGTTTTACGATGCGAAGGGGTACGCGCAACTTTCGCAAATGGCGTTGTGGTACATTGGCGGCTTGTTGAAACACGCCCCCGCGCTGCTCGCCATTCTCGCGCCAACAACCAATTCGTACCGCCGTCTCGTTCCCGGGTACGAAGCGCCCGTCAATCTCGTGTACTCGCAGCGCAATCGTAGTGCAGCTGTGCGTATCCCGATGTATTCCGTCAGCCCCAAAGCGAAACGCATCGAGTTCCGCCCGCCCGATCCAACCTGCAATCCGTATCTCGCGTTCAGCGCGATGCTCCTCGCAGGTCTCGACGGCATCCAAAACAAAATTGATCCCGGCAGCCCCAGCGATTTCGATCTCTACGAATCGGAAGAAGGCAAGCACGTCAAACAAGTCCCCGGTTCACTCGCCGAAACGCTCACCGCGTTGGAGAACGACCACGAATTTCTGCTCAAGGGCGATGTGTTCACGAATGATTTGATCGAAACGTACATTGCGATGAAGCGCGCGAAAGATGTTGACCCCGTGCGCTTGCGCCCGCATCCGTACGAATTTTTCTTGTACTATGACGCGTAACAATTCTTCACCCCCAACCCCTCTCCTCGAAATTTTTTACCAAAAATTTCGAGGAGAGGGGAGTCACTGACTCCCCCTCTCCCAACAAATTTTGCAAAAATTTGTTGGGAGAGGGGGTGGGGGGTGAGGCAGGAGAAACAATCATGCAACCCAGTCTCTGCAAAAACCATTTCCGCCAAGTGTCCAACATATTCGACAAAGAAACCGCGTTCGCGTATGCGATTGACGACGCGAATTGCGCGATCTGCAAGCAAGTGATTTTCATTGAAGGCGCGCGCCGCTACGTCAACCCGATGCCACAAAATGCGAGCAATGATGGATTGCGCCTGCCTAACGCGTATTTGCATCGCGGCGCGTAATAAACCGCGCAGCTCAAAAAAACGCGTAGCCAACGCTCTCTAGCGCGGCGGTTTGGGAATGACGCACGGTCGGCGTTAGAGAACGCCTCCTACGCAATTTGCGCAAACGCCGTCCCATGAACCGCGTAGCCAGCGCTCTCTAGCGCGGCGTTTTGGAAATGCGCGCGTTCGGCGTTAGAGAAGGCCTCCTACGCAGTTCGCCCGATGTGTTATTTTGCACAAACGCCTCAATAAAAATTTGTGCAGCGCGCATTGCAATGCGATCCATCGCGCCTACAATAATACTCCACTTGGGCATTGACGCCTCCTGTTCGGCATCGCCGCCGTTGCTCACACTCGGTCTCGCATGGACATCGCCGTCCGTACATGACCCGTACTCGACTCGACGCGGCGCGCGGCGGATACAGTTTCTGATTGGACTGACTCCACGAGGAGACGAGCCGATGCCAAACCCTGACCAGCAAGACGTTTCACCACAGGGAGACGTTTCACCACTGAGAGACGTTTCACCGAAACGTCTCTACCTAACCGACCCATTTAAGGAACGCGACGCGTGCGGCACAGGATTTCTTGCCGACCTCCATGCGCGCGTGTCTCACAAATTATTGCAAGACGCGTTGACGACAATTGCGCGTCTCTCGCATCGCGGCGCAGTCGCGGCGGATGGCAAAACAGGCGACGGTTCAGGCATCCTCACGCAAGTCCCGCACAAATTTTTCGCGCGCGAACTCGAACACAACAAAATCACCCCCCCCGCGCAAAACGATCTCGCGGTAGGCATGTTTTTTATTCCACGCGAAAAAGAGGCGCGGGCAAAAGCAAAACAAATCATTCAAGACGTTTTCGCGTCGCGCAACATTCCGCTGTTGATGTGGCGCGAGGTGCCAGTCAATCTTGATGCGTTGGGGGAACACGCGTTCAAGACGCGCCCGTACATTACGCAAGCGATTCTCGCGCGCGGTAAACAGATCGGCATTGGCGACGCATTCGAGCGCGCGTTATTTTTTGCGCGTAAAGAAATCGAACGACGCGCGCTGCAAGAAAAAATCAAGCCGCTATATGCGCCGTCACTTTCATCGCGGACCATTGTGTCCAAAGGTCTGTTCGTGTCGCCCATGATCGGCAAGTTTTATTTTGATTTGCAAGACCCGCTGTATGAAACCGCGCTCGCGCTCGTGCATCAACGCTACAGCACAAACACCTTTCCCTCGTGGGAACTCGCGCAGCCGTTTCGGATGTTGTGTCACAATGGCGAAATCAATACGCTTTCGGGAAATATCGCATGGATGAACGCGCGCGCGCCGTACTTTGATTCGTCGATTTTCCGCGATGAGCATGTGGGAGGCGAACGTTACGGCGAACGTTCGCTACAACCGCTGCTCGATGTCACATCATCGGATTCTGGGATTCTCGACAACGCGCTCGAACTCGTTGCGATGGGCGGACGCGAACTGCCGCACGCGGTTATGATGATGCTGCCCGAAGCGTGGGAAAATGTGCGCGATCTCGATCCGCAGATCAAGGCGTTCTATCGCTATCATGCAACGTTGATGGAACCGTGGGATGGTCCAGCTGCAATTTGTTTTTCCGATGGGCGCGTCGCAGGCATGACATTGGATCGCAATGGTTTGCGCCCCGCGACGTATTTAGTCACACACGATGGTCTCGTCGTCGCGTCGTCCGAAGCGGGCGCGCTCGAAATCGAAACCGAACGCATCAAACAAAAAGGGCGTCTCGGTCCCGGACAAATGATCGTCGCTGATTTGCAATACAACAAATTGTGGAAGAATGAGGACATCAAAACGCATTACGCCAGCCGCCGCCCCTACGCGCATTGGGTCAGCGAGTATATTCGTCCGCTCGACGCGTCAGTGGTCAGTGGTCAGTGGTCAGTGGTCAGTCATCAGTCATCAGTCGTCAGTCGTCAGTCGTCAGTCTCTAGTCTCCAATCTCTCTTTGGGTACACAGACGAAGAGTTAGTTGTGCTGTTGAAACCGATGGCGGAGAACAAGGCGGAAGCTGTCGGCTCGATGGGGGATGACACGCCGCACGCAATGTTCAGCGAATTTGATCGTCCACTGTATCACTTTTTCCGTCAGCGTTTTGCCGAAGTGACGAATCCGCCGATTGACCCCTTGCGCGAGGAATTGGTCATGTCCACGCGCGTTTTGCTCGGTGGACGCGGCAACATTTTGGAAGAGACGCCCACGCACGCGCATTTGCTCGAACTCACTTCTCCCATTTTGAATGACACGCAGCTCACGCACATTCGCGCGTTGGAAGATGAATTTCCACACGCGACGCTGGATGCGACGTTTGAGTGCGTTCGAGATGCCACGCACTTGGCAAGTGCGTGGCATCTCGAACGCGCGCTGGAAGATTTATGCGCGGACGCGGAACGCGTAACGCGCGACGGCAAAACAATCTTGATTATCAGTGATCGCAACGTAAATGCCTCCCGCGCGCCGATTCCGATGCTGCTCGCCGTGAGCGCGGTGCATCATCATTTATTGCGCGTCGGTTTGCGGTGGCAGACAAGTATTGTTGCCGAAACGGGCGATGCGCGCGATGTGCATCAATTCGCGTGTCTGATCGGGTACGGCGCGAACGCCATCAATCCCTATCTCGCGTTGGCGACAATCAACGCGCTTTACGATGTCGGGCATGTTCGCCGTAACGTGCAGCTCGATGCCGCGCACGCGCTCGAAAATTTTACCAGCGCATCCAACAAGGGCATTTTGAAAATCATGTCCAAGATGGGGATTGCCACGCTTGACGCCTATCACGGCGCGCAGTTGTTTGAATGTATCGGGGTGAGCGATACAGTGATCGCTCACTACTTTACGGGAACGGCGTCGCCCGTCAGCGGCATTGGTTTGCGCGAAATCGCGGAAACTGTTTTGCATCATCACGCGCGCGCTTTTGGGGGGGGGGGAGACGTTTCACCGAAACGTCTCTACAATTATGGTTATTTCAAATTCAAAAAGGGCGGCGAATATCACGCGTTCAATCCGCAAGTGGTGGACGCGCTCCATGACGCGGTTCGCACGCCCGGCGCGTTGAATGGCAATTATCGCGAAGCGTATGAAAAGTATTTGCATTTCGCGGCGATGGTGAATGAACGTCCGTCAACTGACTTGTCTGATTTTTTGCAAATCGTCCCGCGTGATCCGATTCCGTTGAGTGAAGTGGAACTCACTGACCAATTGGTGAAACGTTTCTCCGTCGCCGCGATGTCGCACGGCGCGTTGTCGCTCGAAGCGCATCAGACCTTGAGCGAAGCGATGAATCGTTTGGGCGCGTTGGCGAATAGCGGCGAAGGCGGCGAACATCCGTCGCGTTATGGGACTGTGAAAAACAGCGCGATCAAACAAGTCGCCTCCGCGCGTTTTGGCGTCACGCCCGCGTACTTGATGAGCGCAACGGAATTGCAAATCAAGATGGCGCAAGGATCGAAACCGGGCGAAGGGGGGCAATTACCGGGCGTCAAAGTGAGTTTGGAAATCGCGGCGGTGCGGCACGCGCAGCCGGGCATCACGCTTATTTCTCCCCCCCCGCATCACGACATTTATTCGATTGAAGATCTCGCGCAGTTGATCTATGATCTCAAACGCATCAATCCGCGCGCCAAAGTTTCGGTGAAACTTGTCGCGCAAAATGGCGTCGGCACGATTGCGGCGGGTGTAGTGAAAGCGTATGCCGATGTCATCCACATGTCAGGCCACTCTGGTGGCACGGGCGCGTCCCCACTAAGTTCGATCAAACACGCGGGGATTGCGTGGGAATTGGGGCTGGCAGAGACCCAGCAGGTCCTAGTGACCAACGACTTACGGGGGCGCGTCCGTCTTAGGGTGGATGGCGGATTAAAAACGGGACGGCATGTGATCATTGGCGCGCTGCTAGGCGCGGAAGAATTTTCATTTGGTACAGCTGCGGTGATTGCCAGCGGCTGCATCATGGCGCGCGCGTGTCATCTCAACACCTGTCCTGTCGGCGTCGCGACTCAGAAACAAGAACTACGGAAAAAATTTCCGCAAGTGGCGGAATGGGTGATGGCGTACTATTTGTTCGTCGCCGAAGAAACGCGCGAATGGCTCGCCTCTATCGGCGCGCGCACGTTGGATGAAATTGTCGGGCGCGTCGATCTGTTGCACTATGTCCCGCGTCCGCGCGCGCAGCAGTTCCAGCAAACTATTCCCGCGCCCATCGTTGCGGCAGCCGCGCCGTTTGTGTTGCCAGAACCAGCTCTCTTCAATTAGAGATAACAAGTAAAAAGTAAAGAGTGATTTTGGCGAACGGCTGTGGCATATTTTCCGCAGTCGTTTGTTTTTACTGACCACTGAATACTGATCACTGACCACTGACCACTGATTACTCTTTACTCTTTCCCCCACCACCATGACCAACACCTACAATCCCTTCCCCCTCGATCTCTCGCGCGTTCTCGCCGATCCCGATCCGACTGGCAAAAAGGCGCGCAAGAATGAGCAGCCGCGCAATGATCGTCCCGAAGGACAAACACTTGACGACGCGCTGTATCTCGCGTGCAAACGCGCGGTGGATGAAAAAAAACCGATGGAGTTCAAAGCCGCGATACACAACACCGATCGGACTGTGGGCGCGCGGCTTTCGGGATACATCGCGCAAAAATATGGCGACGCGGGGTTAAGAGACAAAACGATTGTTGCCACGTTTGAAGGCAGCGCGGGGCAAAGTTTCGGCGCGTTTTGTATCAATGGCGCGCAATTGAATGTCTTTGGCGAAGCGAATGATTATGTCGGCAAAAGTATGAACGGCGGCGAAATCGTAATTCGTCCGCCAAAGAACGCAAAATACGCGACGAATGAAAACGCAATCATTGGTAACACGGTTTTGTACGGCGCGACGGGCGGCACGTTGTACGCGGCGGGACTTGCGGGCGAACGGTTTTGTGTGCGTAACAGCGGCGCGGTTGCGGTCATCGAAGGCGTGGGCGATCATGCGTGCGAATACATGACGGGCGGTACCGTTGTTGTGTTGGGCGAGTTTGGCAGAAATTTTGGCGCGGGGATGAGTGGCGGTATCGCGTTCGTCTACGATCCCGAAAATAAGTTGCCGACGCGTTTGAATGGAGACATGGTGAAACTCGAGCGGCTTGATGGGGAAGAAGATGATGCGTGGCTGCGCGAATGTGTGAAAGGACACGCGGCAGCGACAGAGAGTCGCTACGCGTGGGTGTTGGATTGGCGGTGGGGTGATACGGCGAAATTTTTTTGGAGGGTTGTGCCAAAATGAGTTTTTCTTATTATCAAAATTTTTTACAAAAATTTTGATAATAACGGCTTCTTGGGTTAGCCATTTCAAAAAAATTCATGCAATAAATTTTTTTGAAATAGACGCCCCTCCCGTTTTTCATGTTTAAGGTACGACGCGCCGCGCGTGAGGACGTTCCCGCGATTCTCGAAATTTATAATGATGCCGTACTCAACACCACCGCATCAGCGGACTATGAGCCGCGTTCGCTGGAATCGCGGTACGAATGGTTCGACGAACACGCGCGCGGCGGTTATCCAATTTTTGTCGCGGTGAATGACGCGGGCGAGGTGGTGGGTTGGAGTTCGTTGAGTCAGTTCAAGGAACGGATCGGGTATCAGTTCACGACAGAAAATTCAATTTACATTCATCCGCAATGGCGCGGGCGCGGCGTGGGAAAATTGCTGATGCCGCCGTTAATTGAGCAAGCGCGCACAAAAGGATTGCACGTGATTCTAGCGATTATTGCGGCGGATAATGAAGCGAGCTTGAAATTGCACGCGCAGTTCGGTTTTGAAAAGGTTGCATATTTCAAAGAAACCATATACAAATTCGGGCGCTGGCTCGATGTCGTGTATATGGAGAAACTATTGTGACCGAACTCGAAAATCCAAAACCCAACGAAAGTGTGACCGAACAAGAACTTCGGACGCTCGCCGCGTTTTTGTTCAATCTGATCGAGGCGCAAATCACGCGCGCGGATACCAAAGCGGGCTTGGTGATCGCGGCGGATTCCGTTTTTATCACGGGCGCGATTTTTCAACTGCGCCATGGCACGTTGTTGAAATTGTTTGACGGCGGCGCGTCGTTTGTGGAACGCGGCATCAGTGTGCTGATGATTTTATTATTCGCGGCGTTACTTGTTTCGATCTTTTATGCGTTGCGCGCCGCGCGCCCCGCGTTGTTTGTCAAAGGGGGCGGGGAAACGATTTTCTTTTTTAATCGCATCGCACAGTATACGCACAAGGAATTTCTCGACATGTTCTCGAAACAATCCTCGTCGGAATTTCATGCCGCCTTGTTGACCGAAGTGTACAACACCGCCCGCATCGCCAACGAAAAATTCGCGCGCATTCGCTACAGCATTGATTATTTGATCGTGTCGGTGGCGTTGTGGACGTTGATTCAAGTGTTGTTTGCAATCAGCGCAAGCTGAGAGAAATGTCATTCTGAGCGGAGTTGCGATGTATGCCCATCGCCAGAATCTTTTATTGGCAGTCAGAGATTCTTCGCTCCGCTCAGAATGACAACGCCCATGCGTACACCCAAGCCCAACCAGCGCATTTCCGATCCCCGCGCCGAGCTGCGCGCCTTGCACAACATTGGCAAGGCGTTGAGCGCGGCGTTTGATTTGAATACGACGCTGCACAAAATCACCGAGACGACGACGGAGGTGATGCGGCTCGATTCGTGTTCGATTTATTTGTGGGATAAAAAACAAAACGCGTTGGTGTTGAAAGCAAGCACCGGTTTGTCGTCCAAAGCGTTCAATGTGGGCAAACTCGCGTTGGGTGAAGGCATCACGGGCGCGGCATTGGAATCGGGCAAATCCGTCGCGGTGCGCGACGCGCGGAATGATCCGCGTTTCAAGTATGTTCCGGGGACGGACGAAGAAATTTACAAGTCGCTGGCAGCGGTGCCGTTGATCAGTCAGGGCAACGAGATCGGCGCGATGAATGTGCAGACGAAACGCTTTCATCATTGGACCGCGCCCGAAATGGATTTGTTGGAATTGATTGGCGAACTCGCGGCGGGCGCGTTAGAACGCGCGGAATTGCTCGACGGTTTGCAGCGGCAGGTCAATGAACTCTCGACGCTTTCGCAAGTGAGCAAGACGATCACCGAACCGCTTTATCTCGACGAAATGCTGGCGGTGATTTGTGAAATGGCGGCGCAAATCATGGGCGCGCAAGGCACCGCGCTGCTTTTGTTTGACGAAGAAAATAATGCGTTGGCATTGCGCGCGAACTATGGGCTGGCGCGTGAACATGCGGAAATTTCGCCGATTGATGTGGCGACGAGTTTGACGGGGCGCGCGATTCAACGCGGGGAACCCGTGATCGTTCTTGATCTCCAAAACGAGCCGTCGTACAAAAATCGCGCCTTGGCACAACGCGAAAATTTGCGCTCGTTTCTTTCCGTTCCCGTCAGCGTGCGCGGCAAAGTGATCGGCGCGTTCAATTGTTATCGCCGCGACGAACACGAATTTACACGCAACGAGATCGAATTGTTTTCGACTCTGGCGAATCAAACCGCCGTCGCGTTGGAAAATGCAAACTTGGTGATGAGTTCGATGCTCGTGCGCGAGATGCATCATCGGATCAAGAATAATTTGCAAACGGTGGCAATGCTGCTGCGTTTGCAGTTGCGCGACGCAAACAGATTAAATCCGAGCGAGGTGCTGACGCAAACGATCAATCGCATCATGAGCATCGCGGCGGTGCATGAAGCGTTATCGCAAGATGGATTCAATATGATTGGTGTACGGGAGTTGATTCACAAAGCCGCGTTCATGGCGCAGCAAACGATGGTTCATCCGGGCAAAGAGATTTCGATTCAGGTGGAAGGGATGGATTTGCGTTTGCCTTCACAGCCCGCGACGACAATCACAATGGCAGTGAATGAGCTGATTCAAAACGCGTTGGAACATGGATTCGACAACGTGGAACATGGCACGGTGAACGTGATGTTGTCCGAAAATGAATCGGCTTTTGAGATTCGGGTGCAAGACAACGGGGGGGGCTTGCCCAAGCGTTTCAAGCCAAGTGATTCGTTGGGTTTGCGAATTGTGCAAGGCATGATTGTGGAAGATTTGCGCGGGCAATTCAAAATTTCAAATCGGCGCGGGAGGCGGGGGACAGTGGCGGTGTTGAAAATTCCGAAAGTGAAGGTGACGGGTGACGGGGGCGTGAAACGTCAAGCGTGAAACGTCAAAAGAGGGTGATATGATGCGTGTAATGATTGCAGATGATGAAGCGGTGATTCGGATGGGGCTGCGGACGATGCTGGAGGACAAGGGACACAAAGTTGTGGCGACGGCGACGGACGGCGCGTCGGCAATCCAAATGATGCGGATGGAAAAGCCCGAAGTGATTTTGTTGGATATAAAAATGGCGGGGATGGATGGGCTTTCCGCCGCGCGCAAAATTATGCAAGAGCGCCCCACGCCTGTTGTGATGCTCACTGCGTTCAGCCAACGCGAATTGGTGAATGAAGCGCGCGACGCGTCGGTCTTTGGCTATCTCGTGAAACCGGTCAAAGAAGATTTGTTGGACGCGACGCTCGATCTGGCGGTGACGCGTTTCAAAGAATGGCAAAAGATGCAAAAGCAAGTGCAGGATATGAAAAAAAGTTTGGAAGCGCGCGAGGTGGTGGAAAACGCGAAACGGGTTTTGATGGAAACGCAAAATCTAAGCGAGCAGCAAGCGTTCAACAAAATTCATCGCACCAGCCGCTCACGGCGCGTGACGATGCAACTGGTGGCGCAGGAAATTTTGGACAAGTACGATAGAGATAAAAAGTAAAAAGTAAAACAGGCGGCGAGAAATCGCCGCCTGTTTATTTTTAGATTCAAGCAAGATTGTCATTCTGAGCCCTTCATCCTTCAGGGTGAACTCAGCGAAGAATCTCGGTCTTGGGAAGTGGAGATTCTTCGCTCCGCTGCTCAGAAACTTCCACTTGTCATTGCGAGGAGCGCTCTTTGCGACGAAGCAATCTCTACGCGACAACCAAGATTGCGGCGATGATTACATCGCATCCCTCGCAATGACATGTCACCCGTTTCTGTCCTTGAACATCACACCTACGCGTGATATGCGTCTGCTCAGAAACTTCCACCTGTCATTGCGAGGAGCGCCCTCCAGCGACGAAGCAATCTTGGTCTGACTCGCGTGTGAGATTGCTTCGTCCCTCGCAATGACAAGCCACCCGTTTCTGTCCTTAAACATCACGCCCGCGCGTGATGTGGGTCTCAGAATGACTTGCGTCAGTCCTATTTTTCCGTTTCACCAATGCCGCCGTACAACCGGCGCGGGATTGCCTCGAATGTGAGTGTGTCCATACACACCGCAAGCTGCCGCGCGCGGCGCGCCAACAAAAGATACGCGCTGCGCTCGGCATCCTCGCACATTTTTTGGATTCGGCTCTGCGCGTCCTCACGCTTGCCTTTGAACCACTCGATCATACCCGCCAGCAATTCCGCCTCGAACAAGGTTTCAAGCCCCGCATCGGCGGTGCGCGAGGATAATGCAAGTTCCGCCTGATCCATCTCGCCGCGCGTGAGATACGCTGCCGCGAGATGATTGGCATAATCGCTCAAAAATTTGCGATCCTCATGCGCCCCCGTCAATGCGCGCGCCTGCGCGAGCCACTCTTGTGCGCGCGTGACATTGCCTTCCAGCATTTCGATCTCACTCATGATCACAAGCAGATAGGCGCGCGTGCGTTCATCGCCGAGCTGTTCCAATTCAGTCAACGCACGCGCGGCATTCGCGCGCGCCTCCGCCAAACGCTCCATCACCACCAACGCTTTCGTTGCTTGATTCAGCGATGCGAAATAGCTCAAGCGATCCCCTGTGCGTTCTTTGATTTCACATGCTTCCTGTGCGAGCGCAAGTGACGCGGCAATGTCGCCGCGCAAAAAGGCGAGGTTCGCGCTCAGGTGAATAAATTTCGCGGCGGCTTGCATGTCACCGATGCTTTTCAGTCCCGCGAGCGCGGCTTCGGACGCGCGCGCGGCGGCTTCCAGATCGCCCTGTTCGTACAAAACATTCGCGATGTTGCCCTGCGCGCGATATTCGAGCGTGCGCAAGCCCGCGAGCTGCGCGGTGGCGACAGCGGCTTGCCAATACGCCAGTGCCTCGACGCGCGCGCCGCGAATTGCGTGGATCGCGCCGAGTACGTTGTTGGCGCGTGCGCGGACACTTGCGGAAGGCAGCGGCATTGCCAACGCGAGCTGTTCCGCCAATTCCAACGCTTCCCGGTTCGCCTGTTCCGCCGGCTCAAAATGGGACAGCATCATTTGTGCGCCGCCTTCGACCACTTTTAGTTGCGCGCGCAACAAGCGATGCGCGGGCGCGAGCTGCCCCAACGTTTCTTGCACCAACGTTAATGCTTCTGTTGCGCGCCCGCGTTGTGTGAGTGCGCTGCTCCACCGATACACCAACGCCGCGCGCACCGCGCCGTGCGCGAGCTGCAGCGCGTCTTGATAATTCGCTTCCGCTTCGTTGGCGCGCATGGTATTGATCAACACATCGCCGCGCGTCGTGAGCAGTGCGCGCATCACGTCGGGATATTTGGGCGCGAGATTGCGCGCGCGCAATTGTCCCAACAATTCATCAATCACTGCCGCTGCGTTCTCCGCTTTGCCTTGATTAAACAGCAGCGCGCCTTGATCGATCAGCGCATCCGCCGCGTGTTTGAAATCACCCGCTAAACCATACTCGCGCGCGGCTTCGATCACATCGCCTTGCGCGAGTTCCGCCCACTCGGCGGCGGCGCGATGCGCGTCGCGTTCCGATGGCGTTTCGAGGGTGATGCGGCGTTCGACCGTGTGTGAAACTTGAAACGGTTCGGGCATCATTTCGCCGCGTGCCTCTGCGGCGAGTCGCAAAAAACGCGCGACGAGTTCAGGCGCGTCGCGCACATCGAGCGCGGGCACAAAGAGCGATGCGAGCGTGATCGCTTCGGGCAAGCGTTGATTGCGTTCGAGGCGATTGATCTGTTCGCGGCTATAGCCGACGGCGCGCCCCAATTCTTCTTGCGTCAAGCGCGCGCGGCGGCGCAGAAATTTTAGAAATTCGCCGAATGTGGTGAGGGCTGCGGGGTGGAGTCGGCGTGCGGATGTTGCACTCATGCCGTACCTCGCTAAAAGAAAAGCCGGGAAGCAAAACGCCGGGGCGGTCTTGAGGAAAAATGTCACAATCGGTTGGTCACTTCAAGTCACCTTTGATTGCGACAAATCTGTTATATCACACTTGCGATGGAACGAAAAAGAAAACCGTTTTCAGACCCTAAGGGTTTTCGGAAACCCTTAGGGTCTGGACGCGCGTTACCGCGTTTGACGATTGTGACGCGCGAGACGTGGACGATTACGTGGTTGCAAGACGCGTTGCAAGAGCCGCTCATTGTCGTTCAGGAACAGGTGGAAATTTTCCCTGAAGCGCGCGCGGCTGTCGCGCCAAAGGAGCAAGCAGAATGAAAATTAAAATTGGAATGACCCTCGTGATCTTGTGCGCGATTGCGATCCACGCGTGCAGCGGAAATAGCCCCGCGCCCCCATCTCAAAATTCCGCGCCGCCGCCGACGGCCGTAGCTGGAAACGCGCAGAATGGTCAGGTTGTCATTACGGGCGCGATCAATAAAACGTACACGCCAAAGGAACTCACCGCAGTGAAAATCGGTGATCGGGTGGGCATCAATGTGAACGAGAGTGATGTTTGCGGTGTGTCTCTGCAAGTTCCAATAGATATCCAGCCGGGCACCTATCCGATTGAGGATCATTTACATTCGCCTGTTGTCAATATCTTTGGCGAATATGACGCCCCGTTCTGCGATGATACGCCATCCGAATTGAAGCATGTTTTTTCAAGCACGCAAGGCACACTGACGTTGACAATGACGGGTAAAAAATTCAGCGGCACGTTTCAATTCACGGCGGGAAACGTCAAGGACGAATCCAAGACGATTCAGGTTTCTGGCTCGTTCCGTGATGCGGCGCTGCCATAGTACTTTAAGACCTCAAGGGTTTTGAAGCAGTACGCAACTCGACGGCAATATCTTTCAAAACCCTTGAGGTCTGGATGGCTCAAAAAAGGAGAACACGATGAAACTCTCTCGTTCCTTTGTTTGTCTGCTCATCCTCGCGGTGAGTGTGATCGCGTGTGGCGGAAAGAGCGCCGCGCCGCGCGCCACATCCGTGCCGCAGGGTTCCCCCACCGCCGCGTTCGCCGCGCCCACCACGTCGAATGATACGCCGCCGCCAAAGGCGTGCGCGCTACTCACCACCGCCGATGTTGAAAAAATCACGGGCTATGGCGGAGGTTTGGCGGACAGCCAAGATATGGGCGGCGGCGAGAGCGCATGCACAATTATCACAGGGCAAGGCAAATTTAAGGTGCAGCTCACCGCCGGCAAAGGGCAATTTCCAGTTCTGCCAACGGAAAAGACCATTGAGCTGGAGGGCGGCGCAAAAGCAATCGTCAAACATTCTGGCGTCAGCGATCAGGGCTGGACAAGCGTGGCTCACATTGCGGACTATACCGTTGTATTGCTGTTGGGTGGAACCGCAACGACACTGGACGTTGACAAGAAAATTGCCGATGTGACGAAAGCGGACGGCAGCACAATCACCTACGCGCAAGCGTACGAAGCGCTGGCGCGCGCGATCGCGCACAACGCGGCAAGCGGCGCGCAAGCGCCGAGCGATGTGTCCGATGTGAACGCGAAAGACGATCCGTGCGCGCTGTTGACGCTTGAGGATGTGAAACAGGCAATGACCGAGTTCACGATCACGGATCCAGAATCATCGCCGTCCGCGTATGGCGGCAACAAGTGTCTCTTTCGCGCCACGAGCGAATCGCTCAAGGCAACGGCGATTGTCAGCGTCGTCTATTTCACGCAAGCGCAATTTGAACAAAACAACGCGAGCGGGGTTGGCAAAAAAATCGAGCTGGCAGGCGCGACCGCATTCGATTATGGCAGCTGGATGCTTTTGCACAAGGGCAAACGGTACGCGCGTTTTTCGATTGATGTGATCGGCGCGGATCCCACGGCGGCGGAACAAATGAGCGCGGGAATGAAAAAGTGGATGCCGCAGTTGGCGGAAAAAATTGCGGGGCGGATGTAAGTGGGACGTGAGGCGTGAAGCGTGAAGTGTGGAGCGTGAAGCGTGGAGCGTGAGGAGGAATGAATGAAACGAATTTTAATTGCGCTGCTGCTTGGGGCGTTGACTTGGATCGTCGCGGGCTGCGGCGCGATCAATACGGTCAAGTCCATCACCGGCGACGATAACTTCAAAGCGGTTCGTTCGTTGTGGAACGATGTGCCAGCGATGGAGGGACTGGGCAAGCCCATCGAGGCAGAACTGCCGCCCTCGATCAAATTATTCATGCGAACGGGCGTCAACTTGATGATGAAGGGATTGGGCGAAGGCAGCCCCGAATGGGACTGGATTACCTTTACCACCAACAAAACGCCAGACGACATCAAGAATTTCTACGCCACCGCGCGCATGGCGGCCCCACCCTATAACTGGGCGAGCGACGCATCGGGTTGTGTGAGCGGCGCGCAAGCTATCGCGCAAGCAGGCGTCTTTTGCGCGTTCACGAAAGAGGAGGGGAACAAACAGATCGGATTGTTGATCATTACCGCGCAAGATGAGAAAAGCAAACAGACGAGCGTCTTTTTCCTGCGCGGTGAGTCAGTTGCAACCCCTGTTGCCCAAAACGCGCCAGGCACAAGCGCAAATCAAAAGCCGACGCGCGGAGCGATTACATTGTTGAATGGAACTGCGCCATACGGGATTGAAAAACGTCCAATGCCTTCGGGTCTCGATCTCGATCAGTTATTGCCGAAACAAGTCGGACCGTACGCGCGCGTGATGCTCGAAAAATCTGAACAGCGCGGCGTGCAGCCGACCTCGATTCAAATTGACGGCAATTCGGTATATGCGACGTATCGTTCGGGCGGCAATGAGATTTTTGTCGAGTTCGCTGTCAACAGCAGCGCGGAAATCGCGCAAAGTGTTATAGACGTTTCCGCAACCGAAGTTACAGACAGTTTTCCCACGGATCCGCGTTTTGGGTCGCTCGGCACCGAACCGAGTTATCTAAAGGTGGATAATGAATACGGGGCGTACTTGGCGTGGACACGCGGCGGTTATTATTTTTCCGCGTCAGCGAAAAACGGCGCAAGCGCACTTGACGCGTTCATGCAAGCGTTTCCGTATTAAGGAAATGTCACAGCGGCGCGTTGGAACATTGTGATCGAGGCGAGGAGGAATGTATGCGAACATTATTGGTTGTGATTTTGTCATGTGCGTTGATTGTGATCCTTGCGCGCCCATCCAACGTGCGCGCTGCGCCGCATAGCGTAACCTTTACCGTCAACAGCACCTTGGATGAACCTGACGCGAATCCCGGTGACGGCAAATGCAAAAGCGATCCATCCAAAAAATGTACGCTGCGCGCGGCGATCATGGAAAATAACGCGGGCGGTGGCGGCAACACAATCGAACTGCCCGCAGGCACATACAATCTCACGCACAAAGACCCTGCCGAACCTTCGGAAGATACCGGCGTGAGCGGTGATCTGGATGTGCTTGCCCCGTTGACGCTGAAAGGCGCGGGCAAAGATTCAACCATCATTGATGGCGCGCAGCTGGATCGCGTCATGGACGTATTTCAAAAAACGAAAATCTCGCGCGTCACGATTCAACACGGCTTGACGATGGAAAATGGTGGAGGCATCAAGGTCGAGGTGGATGGAAAATTAACCCTCAAGAACAGTATCGTCACCGATAATCAAGCTGTGAACGGCAGTGGGATTTATGGCGATGGTGGAGTGATCATCAAAGGGTCATCGGTCTGGTACAACAACTGCGTCAACAAGGCGCAGCAAGGCGGCGGACTCTTTGTGGCGTATGGCGCGTACATTTCTAAAACGCGCATCAGCTACAACTGCGCGGATCAAGGCGGCGGCATTTTCGCGTATGACAAGGCGGACGTTGGATTAAATGTGTACCTCGTCGAAAGCACCGTGGACAATAACCGCGCCCGCGAAGGTGGCGGCATCTACACCTACACAGGCGGTTACACCTTGAACAGCACGATTGCCAACAATCACGCGAATCTCGGTTCGGGGGGAACGGGTGAAGGCGGCGGTGTGTACGACGCGAGCGTGATCGAGGATTTTGCGTTCTACAATTCCACTATCGCCAGCAATACGACGGGAGGCGGGGGCACCGCGGGCGGCATTTACGTTGCGCCCTTTGAGAACGCGAATCTGAAAAACACCATCCTCGATTACAACTTTCCAGATGACTGCGAAGGTCCTTTTACATTGCTCAACTATAACCTGATCTATAACGCCAACGGCTGCGCGTTCAATTCCGATCCCAGCACGCAATTTGGGATTCACGCCGACCTGCTCAGTTTGGCGAGCAATGGCGGACCGACACCTACGATGGCGCTCCATTCGATCAGCGAAGCAATTGACGCGATTCCTGTGGCGAATTGTACGTGGGGTGGGGGAAACAGCGCGCTCACAAACGATCAACGCGGCAAGCCGCGTCCCGCCGACGGCGACGGCAATGGCAAAGCGAAATGCGATATTGGCGCGTTTGAACTGCAGTAGAGACGTTTCGCTGAAACGTCTCTCGGCTGAAACGTCTCACCTCTTTTCATTGACAAACCCATGCCGCGTGTGCTATTGTACACGCGGCATGTCCATTTTGAATTTGCGCCTCTGTTTGCTCGGCGCGTTCCGTCTGGAGCGCAACGGGGTAGAAATTTCGCTCCCGCGCCGCAAGCTGCAAGCGCTCCTCGCCTACCTCGCGCTGCATCCCGAACCCCACGCGCGCGAAAAACTTGCCGCGCTCTTTTGGGGCGACGCGACGGATGAGTCCGCACGCGCATCCCTCCGTAACGAAATTTCTGCACTCCGCAAACTCGTTCATCCCGATCTGCTTCTCCCTGACCGCGAAACGATTCAGTTGAATCCTGAGGTTGCGCTGTGGACGGACGCGCGCGCATTTTCGCAAATCGCGTATCGCGTATCGCAAGAACCGAACTCAAATGTGTCCAGCGATATGCAATTTGCGATAGGCGATTACGCTGATTTGCTTCCCGATTTTTACGACGATTGGATTTTGGACGCGCGCGAACGTTTGCGCGCGCAGCAGATTGAAACATTACTGCATTTGACTCAAGACGCGCGTTCGCAAAGCGACTATGCGCGCGCGCGGGATTTTGCGCGCAAGGTGTTGGACATGGATCGCGCGAATGAACGCGCGCATCAACATTTGATGTTTTGCCAGATCAGCGGCGGAGATCGCGCGGCGGCGCTGCGGCAGTACGAAGAATGTGTTGCGGCATTACGCGATGAACTCGCTGTCGAACCGTCGGACGAAACCACCGCGCTGTATCAATGGATCAAGCAAGCGCAGGGGGGCGCGCGTTCGGCAGCCGCGCGTCTCACGAACCTGCCCATTCCGCTTACAAGTTTGGTGGGACGCCAACGCGAGACGATGGAAATAAAAGAGTTCTTGCATGGAACGAGTCCCGTCACCCATCACCCGTCACTTGTCACTCTCACTGGCGCGGGCGGGAGTGGCAAGACGCGTTTGGCGATTCAAGTCGGAACGGATTTGGTGGACGCGTATCGTGATGGGGTGTGGTGGGTGGAACTCGCCGCGTTGAATGATCCCACGCTCGTGCCGCAAGCCGTCGCGCAAGCATTGGGAATTTTTTTGCAACCGAATGAAGCATTAACGACAACGCTGCTTAACGCGCTGCGCGAACGCGAACTTTTGCTGCTGCTCGACAACTGCGAACATCTCGTTGACGCATGCGCGCGGTTGGCGGAACAATTGTTGACCCATTGCTCCGCGCTGCAAATTTTGGCGACGAGCCGCGAAGCGTTGAATGTGCCGGGCGAAGTGACGTGGTTGGTGCCGTTGTTGGGGGTGCCGACAGAGGACGGCGGACGACGGACGACGGACGGCGAATCTGATTCGCGTATAGTCGGTGAAATGGCAAAACTCGCAATGAATTTTGAAAGTGTGCGTTTGTTTGTGGAACGCGCGGGTGGGGCGCAGCGCGCGTTTCAACTCACGGATGCGAATGTGCCGATGGTGATTGAAATTTGTCGGCGGCTGGATGGGATTCCGTTGGCGCTTGAATTAGCGGCGGCGCGCGTGAAAACATTATCCGTCGAACAAATTGCCGCGCGTTTGAGTGATCGTTTTGGATTATTGACGACGGGCGCGCGCACGGTGATGCCGCGTCAACAAACTTTGCGCGCGTTGATTGATTGGAGTTACGATTTGTTGACGGAGGAGGAACGCCAAGTGTTCGCCGCGCTCGCGGTGTTTGCGGGGGGGTGGGCATTGGACGCGGCGGAATTTGTATGCGCGGAAGTGTGCGCCTCCGCGCGCGTTTTCGATTTTAACAGCGCGTTGGTGGAAAAATCGCTGGTTGTCGTGGACACGCTCGCATCCCCGTCGCGTTATCGCATGTTGGAAACCATTCGCGAATACGCGCGCCTCAAACTCGAGATGCTGCCGACGCGAGAGACCTTGTCACAGCAGCATCTGAAATTTTTTAGCGCGCAGGTCGAAGCCGCGCAGCCCGCTTTGATTCGGCGTGTCGTGAATGACCAAGTGCGCGCCCTATTTGACGAATTGGATAATTTTCGCGCCGCGCTGGCATTCGCCAAACAGAGCGTACAGCCGACAGAATTTGCGCGGCTCTTTGGCGCGCTTGTGCCCTTGTGGATCGAACACGGACAAGTTGGCGAGATTGAAGTGTGGGAGAATTTGCTCTCGCAAATGGTCAACGCTGAAATTCCAGCGTCTGTGTTTGCGCGTGCGCTCGTGCGCGCGGCACAATGCAAACAGTTGAGCGGAGACCTCGACCGTAGCGACACACTCGCCCACCAGGCGCTGGAATTGTATCGCGCGGCGTCGGATGCGGAAGGGAGCGCAGTAGTGTTGGCACTCCTCGGCATGATCCATTATGAACGCGGCGATTTGGATATGGCGGAACAATTCCATCTCGCCGCCCAGGACGCGCTCGCGTTGCTGGCGCGCCACTCTTTGCATGCGGCAGTTAAAGTGGGCTTGGCGTTGGTGGCATGGTCACGTCAAGATATACTGCGCGCCCACACACTCTTGACCGAAGCGCTCGAGATTGCCACCCAAGATAAAGACATCTTTGGTCAAGTGCGCGCACGGGTCAATTTAGCGGGCTTGGCAAACTCGCAGCGCGACTGGGCGCGCGCGCTGACGCACATTCAAGCGGCAATGCCCTTCTTTGAAAGCGGGCATTTCTGGTCTTTGTACATTTCCATTTTGCAAGAACATGGCACCGCGTTATCGGGTCTGGAACAGTTTGACGTCGCTGCTGAAATCCTGCGCCGCGCCGTCACAGAGTCCGCTACGACAGGTATGTACAGGCGCTTATCGATCCTCTTTGAACGTTTGGCGTGGATTGCTGCACACACAAATCATGCGGAGCGCGCGGTGCGTCTCCTCGCTGCCGCCGAGCATACGCGCGCACAAAAGCGCCAACCACGCGGCTACAGTTATCAAGCCGATTATGATGCGACGCTTGCCGCCGCGCGCGCAACCCTTGACGCTGCCACCTTCGAGACCGCATGGGCAAAAGGACAATCACTCTCGCAAGCGGAAGCGATTACGCTGGCGTTGCAAACGGAACAGTGAGGAGATGCCCCCCCCCGCGCGCGTGGATTTGCAATCCACGCTGGATTACAAATCCAGCGGCGCGGCCAAATCCACGCGCGCGAAGCGAAATTATTTACGGTAAATTTACGGTGGGATGATATTCTCGTGTTGCATCGGGAGACGATGCAACACGATTTTTTTTCACAAGGAGGATCTCACCATGAAACGTACCCTCTCACTCTGCATTGTCGCGACGCTCGTCTTGCTTGCGACACTGTTGTCACAAGCCACTGTCTCAGCGCAAGCGATTTTCCTCACTGTCAATTCGCCCAAGGACAATGTTCAAAATGGCTGCGACGTGACGCACTGCACACTGCGCGAGGCAATTCTGCGCTCCAACCAGACCGTCGGCTCAAAAGAAACAATCCAGTTCAATATCAACGTGGTGAACAACTTTTTGTACTGCAACACGACGAGCAAAGTTTGTACGATTTTGCTCACGTCGGCGCTGCCTGCCATCACCGATCCTGTGAGCATTGACGGGTACACGCAACCCGATGCGTCGCCCAATACGCGCGCGGTGGGGATAGACGCCCAACTGCGGATTGTGCTGCATGGGCAAAGTCTAAATATTGATGGGCTGGTCGTCCAGGACACGGACACCCAAATTAAAGGGCTGGCGCTCGTCCATTTCCGCAAAGCCATTGTTTTGAAAGCGGACCATGCGCGGGTCACGGGCAATTTTATCGGCATGCTGCCCGATGGCGAACTCGTTGGCGCGAACTATACAGGCGTTTCGGTTTCCAACGGCAGCGACAATGACACAGGGCTTTCGCTTAGTTGTCATTTCGAGCGGTTTTGCGAGAAATCTCGCTGGGCAAAACGAGATTTCTCGCTCCGCTCGAAATGACAAGCGAAAGTCCTGTGACATTGGCGGCGAGCCACCCAGTTTTCGCAATCTGATCAGCGGCAATCACAATGGGATTTTTGTTGATGATTCGTCCCGAACCAAGGTGCAAGGCAACTATATCGGCACCGATGCGAGCGGTGGCAAAACGAACGCTGGCACAGCGGACACGGGCAACGAACAAGGCATCACAAGTGTTGAATCCATCTTTACAACCATTGGCGGAACGAATGTAAACAAGCGCAATGTGATTGCCGCCAATAATGGATGGGGCGTTCGTTTCGGCAATAACACCCTTGCGGGTTTTGTGCAGGGCAACTTTATCGGTGTCAGCGCAGACGGCAAAACTGTGCTGGGCAATAACATTGGTATCGGTGTCTTTGGCGCGAACATTGATAATGTCCAAATCACCAACAACCGCATTCGCTTTAATCAACTTGCTGGTGTTCAGATCGGGGGCGATAAAGTAAAACACGTCGCGCTGCGCGAGAATCAATTTCTCAACGGCGGGTTAGCGATTGACCTCAAAGGGGATCAGGTCACCGCGAATGATCTGAACGACACGGACAAGGGCGCAAACGATTTGCAAAACTTTCCTGTGCTAACCAAGGTCAAGCCCGACAGCGGCGGCACGACGATCAAAGGCAAACTCAACTCTACGCCCAACCACACCTTTTTGATCGAGGTGTACACCAATAAATTTTGTGACCCGCGTGGGCATGGTGAAGGGTCTGACTTGGTGGAGAGTGTGCAGGTAACCACCGACGCAACAGGGAATGTAAAATTCAATTTTCACAGCAGCAAGATTTTGTTGGCGGGACAAGTCGCCACGTCAACCGCCTCACGCATTGAGGGCAATCTGTCAAGTACTTCGGAATTTTCCCAGTGCCGCGCGGTGGAATAAAAATTTCAAACTTCAGAAATTGGCGATGTAGGCGATGGAATACATCGCACATCGCACAATTTCGGAAGTTTGAAATTAACGCGCGGGGCGAAATTATTTACGATGGGATCGTATGCTCTCATTGCATCAGGAGTTGATGCGGCACAGGTTTTTCACAAGGAGTATCTCACCATGAAACGCAAAATTTTTTTCCTCATCGCGCTCGGCGCGTTGGCGCTCGGTCTCGTGACCGCCACACCCACCTCCGCCGCGCCCGAAGCGACGTTCACCGTCAATACCACCAAAATTAACGGATTCGACGGTGTATGCAATGGCGCCGAATGTGCGTTTGCCGAGGCGATTAATGCGGCGAACGCCAATGCGGGCAAGGACAAAATCAAGTTCAACATTCCCGCCGCGATGGATCCCGGTTGTACTGTTGGCACAGGCGTCTGCATCATTTCGTTGGAAGCCACCGCGCCCGAAATTACGGATCCTGTCGTAATTGACGGTTACAGTCAACCCGGCGCAAGTCCAAATACGCTCGTTCAAGGGCTTGACACGCAACTCAAGATTCACGTTGAGGGGCAGCGCGGGCTGTTTGATGGGTTGGTTGTCAGTGGCGGCAATTCCGAAATCAAGGGGTTGGCGCTGACCGATTTCCATTTTGCCATCGTGATCAAGTCGGGCTCTAATCGCGTGCGCGGTAATTTTGTCGGCGTGAACCCGGATGGCTCGATTGGAGAATTCAATGAACGCGGTGTCTCAATCGAGCCGGAAAACATTGTCGTTGACAATCAAATTGGCGGGGAAATGGCTGCGAACCGCAATCTCATCAGTGGCAGCTATTATATCGGGATTTTCGTTTCCGCCTCCACCTTGACCAAAGTGCAAGGCAACTATATCGGCACAGATACAAGCGGTTTGACGGATTTGGGCAACCCCAGCATCGGTATCTGGGTCACGAATTCCTCAGCCGTTTCGATTGGCGGCTTGAACAACGGTGCAGGCAATGTGATTAGCGGAAACGATTCATCGGGCATGACCATTGAAGATGGCACCCTGTCAAGTAAAATTATCGGCAACTATATCGGCGTTGGTGCCGACGGCAAGACCGAGCTTGGCAATCAGGGAGGGATTTATATTACGGGAAAGGTCAAGAACCTTCACCTCATCACGAACATCATTGCCAACAATGCGTTGGTCGGCGTTTCGATTGGGGGCGCCGAGACCAAAAACATCTACCTAACCCGCAACAGCATTTACAACAATTTCGGTGAGCTCGGCATTGATTTGTACACCGGAGTTTCGGGGGTTACGTCAAATGACCTCAAAGATGTTGACGCCGGACCGAATCATCTGCAAAATTTCCCTGTGCTAACGCTCGTCGAACCCAACTTTCTCGGCACGACGATCAAGGGGAAACTCAATTCGACGCCGAACAAAACCTTCCGCATCGAATTTTTTACGAATCCCACTTGCGACGCGAGTGGACATGGCGAAGGCAAACATTATCTGGGGATTGTTGTCGTCCAAACAAACAACAATGGCAACGTCAACTTTACGTTCAACACTCCCAAAATCCTGCTCGCGGGAACGCAAGTGACCGCCAATGCTACGAGTACGGCGGGAGACGGCACACCGCTCAACACATCAGAATTTTCCAAGTGCAAAGCGGCAGAGTAAAATAAGAGAGGTGCGACAAATTTCTGCGATGGAGTTCATCGCCTTTGTCGTACCTTTTCAAAGGAGAGGAACAAGTATGGATCGGCTCAAAACAAGTTTCGCCTGGCTGGGGTGGGATTTAGCGCAAATTCCCCCAGACCTGGCGATGAGTATCACGACCGAAGAGAACATGGCGTATGCCAAGGCGTTGGTGATCTGCGCCAAGGGTGACGGGCAGATCACGCCGCAAGAACGTCAGTGGTTGATTGGTTACTCTGTAACCGTGGGGCATCCTGATGCGGTGGTTGAAACGACGACCACGTACGAGGGTGAAGATGCAATTGAGGATGTTTTGAAAGCGTCGCCTGCGATGCCAACCTATCGGCGCTTTCTGCTCTATGATGCCTTGCGCGCGTGCGCTTCAGATGGAGAACTTGCGCCGGGCGAGCGCGAGCGTGTCCTCCGCATGGCAGATCGGTTAGGGGTTGCGCGCCAAGTCGTCGCAGAGATCGAGCAGCTTGTGCAGGAGGATCAGGAACTGCGGCAGCGAAAGCACAAGCTGCTTCTCTTGGATGCGATGTAGAGGAATCAGCAGCATATAAAAAAATCTGACGGATATTTCATCCGTCAGATTTTTTTACTTTTAGGACTTACGCATGTCATTTCGAACAGCGTGAGAAATCTCGGTTTTGCCAAGCGAGATTTCTCGCAAAACCGCTCGAAATGACAACTGTGCGCAAGTCCTACCAGCATGAAACGAGCTTTAGCTGAACCGCCCCAGCTCCCCCGTCACAATCAGCACCGGACACATTGCGCGCTGCAAAATTTCGGTCGTGAGATCCATTCCGCCAAAGCGCGTTGCCATGCCTTCCAAATGTCTGCCGATGACGATGAGATCATGATCGCCCTCTTTTGCTTCGCGCAAAATTTCTTCGACGACGATGCCCGCGCGTTCTTTGACCTCCACCTCAATCCCTTGATTCCGCAGCGTCAACGCGCCTTGTTCGAGATGATTTGCAATCCAAGGGCGCGCGGTTTTTGACACGGGCGCGTTTGGAGAGACACCCGCAGCGGCGGGTGTGGTGATCGCGTCCACATACAACAATGTCGTCGCCGCGCCCGTGCGCCGCGCGAGGCGTCCGCCATAAATAATATCGCGCTTGCCCGGTTCGCCGCCCGCCGTGCAAAACAAAATGCGGCGAATGGAGGAACGCGCGCCTTTGACAATCAACATCGGAAGCGGCGAACGGCGCATGAGCTCGCGGAAATTCGCGTCCGCGCGCAACGAAGGTTTGCGCGGTTCGGCGAGCAAAAGCAAATCGTACGCGCCCTCGCGCACATGCCGCAAAATTTCATCCGTCGCGCGTCCCGCGCGCGCGTGAAATTTAACATTGGAAATTTGCGGCGCGAGATTTTCAATCGCCTGCGCGCACAATTGATCCGCGTCCGCGTGATCCTCTGCCGCTGCCACAACGTTCACAGGTCCGCTCGTCGCGCGCGCAAGCATTGCGCCATAGTTCAGCAATTCTTCAAGGTGAGTTTGTTCATCCAACCCAATCAACACGCGCAATGGAATACGCGGCAGGATGTGAAAATTGTTGATGCCCACCCAAACGTGCTGCCTAATTTGAAAATCCAAATGCCCATCACTGCGCGGCACGCGCGCAACTTGAATCGGCATCCCGCGTTCGCCAAATTCCGCCGGCAGACGCCACGTGTTCGGTAACGGCTGCAAGCGTAAACGCAAACGTTGGAGCGTTCCCAAAAATAAAACTTCCTCAATCACCGCTTGACCCAAAACAGGAATCGTCAACTCTGCGCGTTCTGTCGCCAGCGTCAAATCTTCGGGGCGGAACAAAACTTCCAAACGGCCTTCGGGATCAACTGTCGTGTACGACACCGCGTCCGATAATTCCATCGCGCCGAGATTGATGCGCCCCGCTTTCGCTTGCCCAGCTAATAAATTCGCGCCGCCCAAAAATGTGGCGACAAATTCTTGCTGTGGACTGCGATACAACGCAGTGGGCGAACCCACTTCCAATAATTTTCCACGATCAATCACGCCGATTCGATCACCGAGTTCAAATGCTTCCTCTTGATCGTGTGTGACCAAGATCGTCGTCACCTTGACGCGCTGTTGAATGTCTTTGAGCGCGTGACGCAGCTGCGCGCGAATTTTTACATCCAGCGCGCCGAATGGCTCATCGAGCAAAAGCACCGACGGTTCAAACGCCAACGCGCGCGCGACGGCAACGCGCTGCTGCTGCCCGCCCGACAACTGTTTCGGATACCGTCCGCCCAAACCGCCGAGTCCCACGAGCGCCAACAATTCTTCGCGTTTCGCCGCGCGTTGTGGTTTTGGCACCTTGCGCGCGGCGAGTCCAAATTCGATATTGTCCGCGACCGTCATGTGCCGAAAGAGCGAATAATTTTGAAAGACAAAGCCCGTGTTGCGCTGCTGCGGTGACAGATCGGTAACATCGCGTCCATGCAGCCACACGCGCCCCTGATCGGCGGGAATCAAGCCCGCGATGATTCGCAAAATCGTGCTTTTGCCGCTGCCGCTGGGTCCGAGCAGCACCAACATTTCGCCGTCGTGAATTTCCAACGAAACATGATCCACGATCGTGTTTGCGCCAAAGCGTTTGACTAAATCTTGAAGAACGATGCTCATCGTTAGACCTTGAACGCGAATCTACGCGAATCAAAACGCGAATCTACGCGAATTTTCTTTGGTTTCTTTTAGATTCGCGCAGATTCGTCAAGATTCGCGGCGATTCGCGTTTTCCATCCCCTGACTCAAACACGCAAGCTCACTGTGTAATCTCTGTCCGCTGCCGCAAAATTTCCATGCCGATCAGTACGACAAACGAAACAACTGCCAACACCACCGCGACGGCGTATGCAGCGATGGATTGCCTTTCTTCGAGCGCGGCATAAATAAACAACGTCGCCGTTTCCGTTTTGCCGCTAATGCCACCGCCCGCGACCAACACGCCGCCAAACTCGCCCAACGCGCGCGCAAGCGTGAGCGTGATGCCGTACAACAAACCCCAGCGAATCCCCGGCAAGGTCACGCGCAGAAATGTGCGCCAACTGTTTGCGCCCAATGTGTGCGCGGCTTGTTCGGGTTCAACGCCGATTTCGCGCAAGATCGGCATGACTTCGCGAATGGTGAATGGCAGCGAAACAAAAATCGTCACGAGCAACATCCCCGGCACCGCAAACGCGATTTTCATGTCCGTCGCTTCCACCAACGGCGCGAACCAACCTTGTCGCCCAAACAACAACAGAACCATGTAACCCGTAATGACGGGCGAGACGACGAACGGCAAATCTACGAGCGCGTTAAAAAATCCTTTGCCAAAAAAATCGTGGCGCACCAACACCCACGCGACGAGGGTGCCAAACACCGCGTTGACAATCACTGCAATGATCGCCAACGTGATGCTTAACTGAAACGCGGCAAGCACTTGCGGTTCAAGCAGCGCGTCGAAAAATGCGCCGACGCCTTTTGCGAACGCGCCTTGAAAAATCGCGGCGACAGGCAGCAAAATCAAAAACGCGAGATAGCCCATCGCGAGCGCGATCAAAAGTTTTGGGAGGATGCCGTTGGGATGACGCATGGTGGTTGTCGGGAGGGAGACAGGTAAAACAAGGAAACAGGGAAATGGGGAAACTGGGAATTTCAACTTGTCTACTTGTTTCCCTATCTACCTGCCTCCCCATGTTCTTGTCGCCGCTGAATCAAATCTACGATAAAGACCAAACTAAACGCAATCGCCAACAACACGACAGACATGGCGCTGGCGGAATGTTGACTGTCCGATTCAATTTGACTCAACACATACACCGCCGCGGTTTGCGAACGCACCGGAAAATTTCCTGCGACAATGACAATGGACCCAAATTCGCCGAGCGCGCGCGCGAAACTCAACAACGCGCCCGTCGCTACGGCGGGCGCGAGCGCGGGCAGCAGCACGCGTCGAAACGTCATCCAGCCCGACGCGCCCATCGTCGCCGCCGCGTCTTCTTGATCCAAATCAATTTCCATCAACACGGGCTGCACGGTGCGAACGACAAATGGAAAACTGACAAAGAGGAGCGCGAGAATAATGCCCGTTGGCGCAAAAATAATTTCCCAACCGAATTGCGTTTTGAGAAAACCACCAAGCGCAGTTTGCGGTCCGTACAAGACAACGAGCATTAGACCTGTAACAAGCGTAGGAATAGCAAAAGGAATATCAATCAGCGCATTAAAGAGGGAACGACCGGGGAAGTTGTAGCGAACGAGAACATACGCGGTGAGGACGCCCATCACGGTATTGATCACCGTCATCACCGCCGCCGTCCACAACGAGAGCCGCAGCGCGAACCATGCGGCAGGGCGGCTAATATCCGTCCACAAACCGCCCAGCCCGCCGCTCAAGCCATCACTCAAAACAGCTGCGAGGGGCAAGAGCAGCATCACGCAAAGATAGAGCAGCGCAACGGCGCGCAAACTCCATTGTCCCCAGGAGCGGGACACTTGCCGCGCCTGAGTAGGCGCGGCAAGCGGAGTGGTTACAGCGGTGTCCATTGCAACTGTCATTTTACATCACCCACGCAATAGCCCAAACGGAATAAAGATGCCACGCACTTCCGCAAGTGCGTGGCATCTTTGTCCTATTTCCCTGCCTGCACTTCTTCGATCAACTTGCTGTAAATGCCATCGTCGCCGAAAAATTTCGTGGTGACGTTTGACCAACCGCCGACATCTCCAATCAAGAAAAGATCGGTGACGGGTGGAAACTGCCCTTCCGTTGCTTTTGCCACGTCAGAGTCCACCGAACGCAAACCGTATTCGGCAAAAATTGTCTGCGCCTCTTTGGTCAGCAGGAAATCGCGGAACGCTTCCGCCACCGCGCGTGTGCCGTGCTTGTCCACATTCGCGTCAATGACCGCGAGCGGATTTTCGATCAGAATGGTTGAACGTGGAATCACGTACTCGAAATCCTCTCCTGCTTTTTGTCCGACAATGGCTTCATTCTCGTACGTGATTGCCGCGTCGCCAATCCCTTTTTCAAAATTGAGAATGCTGTCGCGCGCGGACTTGTCTAACACTGACACATTCTTGAACACATCTTTCAAGAATTGCCGCGCCGCTGCATCATCGCCTTTGGCATAGCCGTCCACAAAACCGCGCTGCGCCGCGCCCCACATCGCCATCACATTCCACTGTGCGCCGCCGCTGACTTTTGGGTCGGGGGTGAGAATGTTCAAACCGTTTTGGGTCAAATCCTTCCAATCCTTGATCTCTTTCGGATTGCCTTTGCGAACCGCGATCACAGCAATCGAATCGCTGACCATGCCCCTGGCTGCTTTGGTTTTCCAATCATGCGTAATCAGCCCCGCTTTTTGTATCCGCGTAATGTCCGCTTCCAGCGACAGCGCGGCAAGGTCCGCCTCGGATCCTTCCACAATCGCGCGCGACTGCGCGCCCGATCCGAGATACGATTCTTGAAATTCAACCGCTTGCCCCGTTTTTTCTTGCCAGAATTTCTGGAACAGCGGAATGATTTTGCCGTATGCCTCGCGCGGCGTGGTGTATGCGCCCAAGATGAGTGTCACTTTGCCTGCGACGGACGCGCTTGTTGGAGCTGACAAAGTATTCGATTGTGAGGCAGCAGTGGGAGGGGCAGAGGTGGGAGACGCGGCTTGCGGCGCGCACGCGAACAACGCCAGCGCGAGCAAGCCGATTAAAAGCGTAGAGACGTTTCGATGAAACGTCTGAGATGGGTTGAGTAACATTCCATTGCCTCCTTGAACCTAAATCTATATTATCTCTAGTGGAATAGTATAGATTTAGGCGTAACAAAAAACCTTACCGCGCTGCTGGATTTGCAATCCAGCAACGCGGGCGGGATGACCCCGCCCCTACGCCGAACGCCGCTTGCCGGTTTTGGCAACGCGTTTCGCGCGCGTTCCTACCGCGCGCCGTTTTGCCCGCGCCGCCGCCTTTGCCAACGTCGTCTCTTCCAGAATATCCGAGATGGCGTTACGCACCTCGAGCATGGCGAGCCGCAGTCCGCAGCTGTTTTCGTCGGGACAAACACAGCGTTCGTACGCCATTTGACTGACACAGCGAATTGGCGCAAGCGAACCGTCCAACGTGCGAACAATCTCGCCCAGTGTGATCTCGGCGGGCGGGCGGGCGAGATAGTAGCCGCCTTTGACGCCGCGCTGACTCTGCAAGAGCCCCGCGTGCTTGAGCGTGAGCAATATCTGTTCCAGAAATTTCATCGGAATTTGTTCGCGCTCGGCAAGTTCACGAATCCGAATGACCTCGTTCTCGCCGCGCGCCGCGAGATCGATCAGCGCTTTGAGACCGTATTCACCGCGTTTTGAAAGTTTCATCGGCAGGAGGGTTGAATCTCTACTAAACCACTAGAGATAGTGATGTTTCCGAGTATAGCGGGAAACAGAATGGTGTCAAGCGCACTAATTGACGCGTGGGGCATCGTTTGTTAAAATCGCGCAAATTTAATCGCTGCCCGGCGTTGCGCGGCGCATTGCTCTCTCTATTGCCCCCACGTTCGAAACCCCTGTTTCGTCCCCCGCCACAGTTCCCGTGAGCTTGGTCCCCAGCTACGCGCGGCAGCACATTTCGTATCTTTGGAGGAGGAGAAAAATGAAACGATATTCGCTCGTACTGTTTGCTGTGGTCGCGCTCGTCGCGTTTGGAGTGGGCGCATGTGCAGGCGCGACAGTTTCCACCCCCACCACTGCCGCGCAAGCGACAGCTGTGCCGCAGCCAAGTGAAGCCGCGCCGCAACCCACCGCGGTGCCACAACCCACTGTCGCTGCACCAACCGTCGCGCCCACCACCGGCGCGGCGCCTGCGGCAACCAACCCCCCACCCACTTCCGTCGCCGCGGAAGTGAAAGGACGCCTCAAGACTGTGCTGGATCGCGGCAAGCTCGTTTGCGGCATCAATGGGCAGCTTGCAGGTTTTAGTGGTCTTGAATCCGATGGCGGTTACAGCGGACTTGACGCGGAATTTTGCCGCGCGGTTGCCGCCGCATTGTTCAATGACGTTACCAAAGTGGAATATCGCCCCTTGACCGCCGCCGCGCGCTTTGCGGCTGTGCAAAGTGGCGAAGTGGATGTGTTGATGCGGAATACCACGTTCACATTGAATCGCGACACGGCAGTCGGTCTCGAATTTCTGCCGACCACGTTCTTTGATGGCGGCGGCATGTTGGTGCAAAAGAGCGCGAACATCACCGAGCTCAAAGGACTGGACGGCGCGACGATCTGCGTGTTAGCTGGCACGACCAACGAAGCGGTTTTGACCGAAACGTTCAAGGCGCAAAATATCGCGTTCACCCCGCTGACATTCCCTGCCGCCGACGCGCTCTATAAAGCGTTGGACGAAGGGCGCTGCGACGCGGCGACGAGTGACAAATCGCAGCTGGCGGGACAACGCGCGTCGCTATTGAGCAAACCCGACGATTGGGTGATCATGGATGTGACGCTTTCCAAAGAACCGCTCGGGCCTGCCGTTTTGCAAAATGACGCGCAGTGGGCGGATGTGGTGCGTTGGGTGATTTACGCGACGTGGTATGCCGAAGAGTTGGGCGTCAACAAAACCAACATTGACGACAAACTCGCCAACGGTGACACGAACACGAAACGTTTGCTTGGCGGCGCGGGTTCGCTCGGCAAAGACATGGGTTTGAGTCCCGACGCGTTCTATCGCGCGCTCAAGCTCGTGGGCAACTATGGCGAAATTTTTGAAAAGACGCTCGGACCGAATACGAAATTCAACGTGCCGCGCGGCTTGAATGTGCCATACACGCAAGGCGGTTTGCAGTATTCGCCGCCGTTCCGTTAGACGCGAATGCAACAACACGCCTCCGCAATTTTTGCGGAAGCGTGTACGGTTGTCATTGCGAGGGACGCGATGTAATCATCGCTGCAATCTCAGACCTAGTACTTTGTCAAGCTCATCTTGATGAGTCAGCACGCCTACGTGCAGAGCGGACTCTCGACGCATCTGGGGATGCTGACTCATCATTATCTGTGTGACCGAATACTAGATTGCTTCGTCCCTCGCAATGACATTCTCGCATGGCTTCCCCCCCCCTCTCTCCAAATCCCACCATTCCGTTTTATCGCGATGTGCGCGTCCTCCGCGTGCTCGCGCAACTCGCGTTCGTCGCGTTCATTTTGCTGGTCGGTTGGTATTTTGGCGGCAATATGCTGCGCGGCGTGCAGCGCATTAGCGGCACGTTTAGCTTTGCGTTTTTAGAAAATGCTGCGTCGTTTGCGATCGCGGAAACACCCATCCCGTATGATCCTTCCGTTGATTCGTACTTGACGGTCTTTTTCATCGGCGCGCTGAATACGCTGCGCGTGGTGATCGTTGGGATTGTCACCGCGTCGGTGTTGGGACTTATCGTTGGGGTGGCGCGGTTGTCCTCAAATTGGCTGCTGGCAAAAATCGCGCAAGTGTATGTTGAGGTGTTTCGCAACACGCCTTTGTTGATACAATTGTTCTTTTGGTATTTTGTCGGCATTATCAAATTGCCGCGCGTGCGCGAAAGTATCGCTTTGCCCGGTTCGATCTATTTGAGCAATCGCGGTCTCGCCTTGCCGTGGTTCACGCCGAATGAAACTTTTTCGACATGGCTCATCGTCGCGGGCGTCGGCATCCTTGTCGCCATTGTCGCGTATTTTTTGTTTGCGCGCGTGAAAGCGCCGTTGATCTATGAATGGAGTGGCGCGTGGGCGCTGCTCGTTTGGCTCGTCGTTGCGCTCGTCGCCGCCATCGCGCTCAATCCCTTTACGCCATCCATTCCCGTCGTACGCGGTTTCAATTTTCAAAACGGCATCACGCTCTCGCCCGAATATGCCGCGCTGTTGTTGGGCTTGACGCTCTACACGGGCGCGTTCATTGCGGAAATTGTGCGCGCGGGGATTCAAGCCGTGCCGCGCGGTGTGACAGAAGCATCGCGCGCGCTCGGTTTGTCGTACGTGCAAACGCTGCGCCTCGTGATTCTCCCTCTTGCCCTGCGCGTGATCATTCCGCCGTTGACGAATCAATATCTGAATCTTTCCAAAAATTCTTCGCTCGCCATCGCCATCGGGTACGCCGATCTGTTTTACGTGAGCAACACTATTTTCAATCAAACGGGTCAAACGCTCCAAGTCATTTTAATGATCATGTCAACGTATCTTGCCATCAGTTTGACGATTGCGGCGGTGATGAATTTTTTGAATGGACGGTTTAAATTGGTGGAGAGCTGAGTGGGCTAAAAAGTAAAAAGTAACGAGTAAAAAGTGAAACAGCTCAATTTTTACTCATTACTTTTTACTCTTTACCGAATTCAATGGCAACCCAAACCCAACCCCTCCCCGAAATCCTCAAACCGCCCATCACTCAAGTTGGCGCGGTTGGTTGGCTGCGGAAAAATTTGTTTAGCACTTGGCTCAACGGGGTGTTCACACTCGCCGCGTTGTATGTGATTTTTCTGTTGGTCAGCGGTTTATGGAATTTTGTGACGACGGCGGATTGGAATGTGATTACGGCGAATATGCGTCTGTTGATGGTGGGGCGCTATCCCGTCGAACAAATTTGGCGTGTGCAAGTGTGCGTGGTGATCTTTACGTTTCTCGTCGGCGCGAGTTGGGCGATTTGGCGTGGTCTCGCGCGTTCCGCGGCGATTGCGCTGGGCGCGGTTTTTTTGACGGCGGCGATTCTGCCATTCACCGCAAGCGAACGCGTGTGGTTGCTGGCGAACCTCGCGGCGCTGGGCGCGGGGTTCGCGGTGGGCTATTTTACAAACGCGCGCCGCGTGCTGGTGTGGGCATGGCTGGCATCCTTGCCGATTATCGCGTTGTTGTTGTACGGCGTGGGGGACATGCCGCGCGTTGCAAGTGATTTGTGGGGCGGCTTGCTGCTCACGCTGGCATTGGCGATTGTGGGCATTGCCGCGTCGTTTCCGCTCGGCGTGTTGTTGGCGGTGGGGCGGCAAAGCACGTATCCCGTCATCCGCGCGTTTTGCATTGGCTATATCGAACTTGTGCGCGGTGTGCCGTTAATCACGGTGCTGTTTATGATGCAACTTATGCTGCCGCTGTTTTTGCCCGAAGGGATTACGGTGGAACGCGTCGTGCGCGCGATGGTGGGCTTTACGATCTTTACCGCCGCGTACATTGCCGAAGTTGTGCGCGGCGGTTTGCAATCCATTCCGCGCGGGCAATCCGAAGCGGCGCGCGCGGTGGGCTTGAACGGCGCATTGACGTTGCTGTTGATCATTTTGCCGCAAGCATTACGCGCGACGATTCCCGCGATGGTGGGACAATTTATTTCATTGTTCAAAGACACTTCGCTCGTGGCGATTCTCGGTCTGCTTGATCTCGCGGGCATTGCGAGCGCGGCGGCAAATCAACCCGATTTCTTGGGACGCCAAGCAGAAGTGTATGTTTTTATCGCGGCGATTTATTTTTGTTTTGCGTCGGCAATGTCATACGGAAGTCGGAGATTGGAAAGGACGTTGGGGGTGGGGGAGAGATAACTATGTCCGAATCCACCGCCGATATCATCATCGCCCGCGATGTGCATAAATGGTACGATCAATTTCACGCGCTGCGCGGCGTGTCGCTCAACATCAAGCGCGGCGAAGTGGTCGTCGTGTTCGGACCATCGGGTTCGGGCAAGTCCACATTCATTCGCACCATCAATCGGCTCGAAGAACATCAGCGCGGGCAGATCATTGTGGACGGCATCGAACTGACGAACGACATTCGCAACATCGAAAAGATTCGCCAAGAAGTGGGGATGGTGTTTCAACAGTTTAATTTATTTCCGCATCTCACCGTTTTGCAAAATATCACGCTCGCGCCAATGTGGGTGCGAAAATGGTCGCGCGCGCAGGCGGAAGAAAAAGCGCGCGAACTTTTGAAACGCGTCGGCATCTCCGAACAAGCCAATAAATTCCCCGGACAACTTTCGGGCGGACAGCAGCAGCGTGTGGCGATTGCGCGCGCGTTGGCGATGGAGCCAAAGATCATGTTGTTTGATGAACCTACTTCCGCGCTCGATCCCGAAATGATCAAAGAAGTGTTGGACGCGATGACAGACCTCGCCGAATCGGGCATGACGATGATCGTCGTTACCCACGAGATGGGTTTTGCGCGCAGCGTCGCGCATCGGCTCGTCTTTTTTGACACAGGCAGCATCGTCGAACAAGGCACCCCGCACGAAATTTTTCACCAACCCCAAGAAGACCGCACCAAAAAATTCCTCTCGCAGATTTTGCATTAGTGAGACCTGACACAGTAGATCACAATTTGCCGCGCCGCTCATCGAATGGTAATTCGTTGCGAACAATGTTCGCGAGCTGAACAAAGATTGAAAAAAAACAACGCGCGCCCAACAATGTTCGCGTTTTGCGTTGTTTTTTTGAACGCCCTGTTGAGACGTCGAATTTAATTCGATGGGTGCCGCGCGGTGGAACGCAGATCTGTGATGTACTGTGACAGGTTGTACAAAGGGAGCTGCTCGCTTTCTCACCCTCGCGAGTTAGGGAAATATCGAGCGTTCCGAGATTGAAAACCTGTCAGGTCTTGCAGCATTACAAACCGATTACGCGCGCTTGCTATACGTATTGACATTAGAACAGATGTGTGATACTACTAGAACGTCTGTTCTAATCAATATGCTTCAGCGCCGCCTCCACCACCAAGCCGATCAAATCGAATGGCTGCTCGCCACACACAAAGCGCCCGCACGTGTGACGGGCGGACGCGTCACGCCGCGCACGATTCAATTTCATCTCGCACCCGCGCCGACGACAAAAATCAGCCGCGTCGAAAATCTCGCGGAAGAAATCGCGTTGCTCTTGAAAGTTTCCTCCGCGCGCATCTTGCGCCAAGACGGCGCGCTGCATATTGAAATTCCGCGTCTTGACGCGCGCGCGCTGCGTTTTTTGGAATTGTGCGCGCAAGCGGAACGCGACGCGCTGTTTATGCGCGCGCTGCGCGTTGCCGGGACAACGCTCGTTGGAATGGGCATGGATGGTATCCCGATGCTTTTGCGTCTCGGCGTTCCCGATGTGCCGCACGTTTTGATTGCAGGCACAACGGGTTCGGGCAAAAGCCAAGCGGCGCGCACATTGCTGGCGTCGCTCGTGATGTATCAGCCCGCGCGCGAAATTCAACTCTTGATCATTGATCCGAAGGCGAGTGATTTTCGCGCGTTTCAAGGCGCGCCGCATTTGCTCTGCCCGATTGTGCAGAATGTCGAGGATGCGCGCGAACGTTTGGAATGGCTGGCGGATGAAATGGCACGGCGGCAAACGGCGCGCGTAAATCGCCCACGCATCATTTTGTTGATTGATGAACTCGCGGACTTGTTGATGCAAGGCGGCAGCGCGATTGAAAATTTGTTGGCGCGGCTTGTGCAGCGCGGGCGCAGCGCGGGGATTTGCGTGATTGGGTGCACGCAAAAACCAACAGCGGGCGTTTTGGGAACATTGGTGAAAGCGAATTTTCCTGTGCGGCTCGTCGGCAAAGTCACGAGCGCGCATGAGGCATTGGTCGCGGCGGGCGTGTCCAAATCGGGCGCGGAACAATTGGCGGGGCGCGGCGATTTTTTGTTGATCGCGCAAGGCGAAAAAATGCGCGTGCAGATCGCGCATTTGCCGACGAGCGATGATGACGCGTTTCGACTAAAGTTTTTTAGATGAACTGTGCTGACGTGCCACGCACTTCCGGAAGTGCGTGGCACGTCAGCACTCTCCCAACCATGACGTGGCGCAACGGATTCGTGTTGGCGGTCATCGCCGCGGCGGCAGTGATGGCGTATCAGATTGGTTCGCGTCTTTCGGACGAAGCGATCATGACGATTGTGGGCGTTACGTGCGGCATCGTCGCGTCCATCCCCGTTTCGATTGGTTTGCTGATCGCGTTGACGCGCGAGCGAACGACGTATGTTGCAGAAGAATACATTGAACCCGAACCCGCGCCATCGCCGTACAATGTCTATCGCCCCTCACAGCCACCGCAGCCGCAAATGCAACAACCGCAGATCATTGTCGTCGCGCCGCCACAGCAACAACTCCCACCAAATTTTTCGCCGTATGGAAATTATTTGCCCTCACCTCAAATGAATGAATTGCCCGCGCCGATGCAGGAACGAAATTTCAAGATTGTGGGGGAGGATGAGGGAGAATAATGCGTCTGTGTCATCGCACATATCATTTTGAGACCAACATCACGCGCAGGTGTGATCTCGATCTCGGAATGACAACCTCATTGCAAGAAAACCGCTGGCTCGTCCTGAGCCAACGGTTTTTTTTCTAGTGGGCGCCTTAACGCGGCATGCAAGCACACGAAGGAAAATTTCTGGGCAGCCGCCTTTGATGTGGTGTATGCCATCGCCGAAACCTCTAGCTCGAAAACCGAAATCCCCTAGCAGTCTGTCGGAGAGGAATCACTGACTGAGTTCCCGCCGACAAAACAGAACGAATCCACCTTAAAAACTTGGGCGGGTAGCACATGCCACCCTCATACTTGAACAATTTTGCTGTGTGC
>Ga0247727_10002225_pt1 | contig 44691 bp, 35 predicted proteins | sample WisWelCaveWW1625_FD_202498 | JGI IMG/M metagenome (GOLD analysis project Ga0247727, IMG submission 202498) | Biofilm microbial communities from Wishing Well Cave, Virginia, United States - WW16-25 | ecosystem: Environmental > Aquatic > Deep subsurface > Groundwater > Cave microbial mat | place...
CCTATGAGGCGATAATTATTGAATACCCTGAGGATGTATTTGCAAAGAATGGACGTGCAGAAGTACTCAAGGCACAAGGTAAGCTCAGTGAAGCGCTTGCCGCTTATGAGACCATCATTGACGAACACCCAGGGGTGGCTGTTGCAAAAAATGGCCACGCAGAAGTGCTCAAGTCACTGGGAAAACTTAACGATGCACTTACCGCCTATGAGGCGATAATTATTGAATACCCTGAGGATGTATTTGCAAAGAATGGACGTGCAGAAGTACTCAAGGCACAAGGTAAGCTCAGTGAAGCGCTTGCCGCTTATGAGACCATCATTGACGAACATCCCGATGATGTCGTAGCAAAGAATGGACGTGCAGAAGTACTCAGGGCACAAGGTAAGCTCAATGAAGCACTTGCCGCCTACGAGGCAACGATTACTGAACGTCCTGAGAATGTTGTTGCAAAGAATGGACGAGCTGAAGTACTCAAGACACAAGGCAAGCTGAATGAAGCACTTGCCGCCTACGAGGCAACGATTACTGAACGTCCTGAGAATGTATTTGCAAAGAATGGACGTGCAGAAGTACTCAAGGCACAAGGTAAACTTGACCAAGCACTTAGTGCCTACGAAGCCGTAATGACTGAGCATCCAGAGAATATTGTTGCGAAGAGCGGCTACGCGTGTGTACTGGCAGCCATGGGTAATTACAACAAGGCACTTGAATGTTTGCCGGAAAGTGATTTAGCAACGCTTCAAGAATGGTTCGGCTACCATGTGCGCGGTATGGTTCTGTTGCGTATAGGGAAAATTACTGAGGCTACAAGAATTTTGCAACGAGGTGTTAATGATAACCCTTGGATTCTTCAAAGACAATACTTTCAAACAGCTCTGTCTGTTGCTCTCATGAAGCAACAAAAGTATGACAAAGCCAGTGAAACGCTTGATCTTGTAGGTAGTCCAGACCTAGAATTGCCAACAAATGTGTTGAAGTTGCATTGTTATGGTGTTTTAAGTGAAAGCAATCGTGCAGCAGAAGCGCATTTGAGAATCACACAATCTCTACAACCTATAGCACTTGAATTGACAGAGGAACTTGAACGCAGATATATTAGCGGAGTAGAGTCAAAACATAATGATGAATGGCTCATCAACCGGGAGATAGATCTTTTATTGTTGGCAGCCTGAGGAAACAGTAAATTGAAGTTAACTTTGATAGTACATACTTAGGATTCTGTTAGATAGTCATCTAGTGAACTAAGCTTTCGTAATGAGGGTTCGCTCCACATGAATCTGCACCCTTTGCAACCCGTCGCTGTAATCAATGTACACGGTCTTCCATTTAGCGAAAATGTCTGAACCACAATTTTTAGGATTTATAGATTGCCTGGATTTGTTGAGCGCATCTTGGTCATCAAACTAATCGAGTGAATCACGGTTTAGATAATTGGGCGGAATTTACTCATTATCAATCTGCGCCCGTTGCAGCCCGCCGCTGTAATCAATATAGACGGTTTTCCACTCGGTGAAGAAATCGAAGACAGTCCAGCCACCTTCGCGGTGACCGTTGCCTGTCTGCTTCACGCCGCCAAACGGCATGTGCGCTTCCGCGCCTATCGTCGGCGCGTTGATGTACGTGATGCCGGCTTTCACGTCGCGGATTGCCTTAAACGCGCTGTTGACATTCTGCGTATAGATGGAAGATGAGAGTCCGTAGATCGTGTTATTGAGAACGCTTATTCCTTCTTCCAGCGACTTGATCTTGATAACCGAAAGTACGGGACCGAAGATTTCTTCCTTCGCAATACGCATCTCGGGTTGGACATCGGAGAAAATCGTCGGCTGGTAGAACCAACCCTTACTCAACCCATCCCCGGATGCAACGCTCCCACCCGTGACAAGTTTTGCTCCCTCTTGCTGTCCGATTTCAACGTACTGTTGAACGGTCTTTCGCTGGTTCTCGTGAATACAGGGACCGACATCGGTTGTGGCAAGGAGTCCGTCGCCGAGCCGCAGTTTCTTTGTTCGGTCAACGAGCATGTTCATAAATTTGTCGTACACTTTTTCGTGGAGGAGCAAGCGGCTCGTTGCCGTGCATCGCTGTCCTGTCGTGCCAAACGCGCCCCAGAGCACGCCATCGAGAGCGAGATTGAGATCGGCATCATCCATCACGATCTGTGCGTTCTTGCCGCCAAGCTCGAGTGACACCCGCTTCAAGGTTTTGCTGGCGACTTCTGAAATCTTTTTCCCAACTTCGGTAGAGCCGGTGAAACTGATCAAATCAACATCGGTATGCTCAACGATTGCCATTCCGACATCGCTGCCGCCGCCGTGAATGATATTCACGACGCCTTCCGGTATTCCTGCCTCCATCAAAATTTCTACCAACAAGGTGGCAGTCGCCGGCGTATCGTGCGCGGGCTTGAACACAACGGTATTTCCGGAAACGAGCGCGGGGAAGATTTTCCATGTCGGGATTGCCATCGGGAAATTCCATGGCGTGATGATACCTGCCACGCCGATCGGCACGCGGATCGCCATATTGAATTTGTTTGGAAGTTCCGAGGGAACAGTTTTGCCGAACAACCGCCGACCTTCAGAGGCGGCGTAGAACGCCGTATCGATGCCCTCCTGCACGTCGCCGCGCGTTTCAAGGAGAACTTTTCCCATCTCGCGCGTCATCGTGTGCGCAATCTCTTCCTTGCGGGCAACCATGATATCGCCCACCTTCTTCATAATGTCGCCGCGTTTCGGCGCAGGCACTAGCCGCCACTTGTCGAATGCAATCCGTGCGGCTTTTACCGCATCATTGACATCTTCCTTCGATGATTTCGGAAACGTCCCGACGATCTCGTCCCAGTTCGCCGGGTTGCGGTCTTCAAACACCTGTCCCGACTTTGCATCGACCCACTTGCCGTTAATAAAGTTTTGGTATTTTTTCATATCGTATTTCCTTTTCTTACGTTAAACCTACTCGTTCAAAAATATAATCCACGTGCTTGATACTCTTTTTCAGATCGAACACATCAGCCAAATCCTCAGTCCGCAAATAGGCGGCAATCGATCCATCCGATTCCAGGAGATCCCTGAAACTCTTTCCCGTTTTGTGCGACCACACATTCATCGCATGTTTCTGGATTGTGGCGTAGGCATCTTCACGCTTCATGCCTTTCTTTGTCAGCGCAAGCAGCACCGATTGCGAGAAGACGAGCCCACCTGTTAATTCGAGATTCTTTTTCATATTCTCAGGATAGACAAGCAGCTTGTCGATAATGTCGGTGAATGTTGCAATCATGTAATCCAGCAGGATGCAGCTGTCGGGAACGATGATGCGCTCGACCGATGAGTGTGTAATATCGCGTTCGTGCCAGAGGGCAACGTTTTCCAACGCTGCTTGGGCATTGCCGCGAAGCACTCGTGCTAATCCTGCAACACGCTCGCATGTTATGGGATTGCGCTTATGCGGCATGGCTGATGAACCTTTTTGTCCTTTGGAAAAATACTCTTCTGCTTCGAGCACCTCTGTTCTTTGGAGATGCCGGATTTCAGTCGCGAACTTCTCCAGCGAACTTCCGATAACGGCAAGCGTTGTCATGAATTCTGCATGAAGATCGCGCTGAAGAATTTGCGTGGAGATCAGTGCGGGTTTCAGTCCTAACTTTTCACAGACATATCGCTCGACAAACGGATCAAGATGTTCGTACGTGCCTACGGCACCGGAAATTTGTCCGACGGAAATTGTCTTCACCGCATGTTCAAGCCGTTCGATGTTGCGCTGTGTCTCATCGTACCAGAGCGCAAGCTTCAAGCCGAACGTCGTCGGCTCAGCATGGATGCCGTGCGTTCTGCCGATCATGATCATATATTTGAATTCTTTCGCACGGCGGGCAAGCACTTCCGCAAGCTGCCCTAAATCCTTCAATAAAAGTTCGCCCGATTGCTTCATCTGTACCGCAAGTCCTGTATCAAGAACATCCGACGAGGTCATGCCGAGATGGATGAATCGCGCATCAGGTCCGACATATTCACCCACATTCGTCAGGAAGGCAATCACATCGTGCTTCACCTCCGCTTCGATTTGCTCGATGCGCTGCACCTCGAACTTCGCTTTCTGCCGGATAGTCTTGACTGAGTCTTTCGGAATCACGCCAAGCTCAGCTTGCGCTTCGCAGGCGAGCAGCTCGATTTCGAGCCATGCCTTATATTTATTTTCTTCCGACCAAAGATTACCCATCGCCGGACGTGTATAGCGTGGTATCATGAGGGACTGCGTTCCAATCGCAGGTCGAGGTTGAGCGTGCGCTTTTCGCGCAAGATTTTCAACTTTAAAACATCTCCCACGCGCGCCTCGGTGACAAGTGCGATGATCGTATCGTCATTCACAATTTTCTCGCCATTCGCTTCGAGAATGATGTCGCCGACCTTAATACCGGCACGCTGTGCCGGGCTGTTGCGCTTCACATCGCTGACAATGACTCCTTCAACATTTTCGAGACCGAAATACCGCGCAACCCTTGCATCAACCGTTTGAATCTCCAGACCCGTCCAGAGATTTCTTTCTATTTTGCCGTTCTTTTTAAGTTCTGTAAGGATTCCCTTCACACGATTGATCGGTATCGCAAACCCAAGTCCGATACTCCCCTGATTTGGCGTAAAGATCACGGCATTGACTCCGATTACTTCACCGAGTGAATTCAACAGCGGACCACCACTGTTGCCGGAGTTGATTGCCGCATCGGTTTGAATCATCCCACGATAATATCTGCCTCCTTCGGCATTCAAATTCATTCCTGTTGCGCTCACAACGCCTACAGTTACCGTAGGCTTGTCACTGATCTCAAACAACCCAAACGGATTCCCAATTGCAATCACCCATTCACCGATGATAACATCGTCCGAGTTTCCCAGTTTGATATAAGGAAAATCATGCCCGTCGATCTTGAGTAATGAAATATCAGAGACCATATCCGTCCCGATGAGTTGTGCTTTATATTTTTCTTTGCTGGTAAGGATAACCGTAATTACTTTCGCATTGCCGGCAACGTGGTCGTTCGTTAAAATATAGCCGTCGGGTGAGATGATGAAACCGGAACCAAGTCCTTTAACTTCCTGCCGGTAAACGCGGTCACCAAAAAATTGTCGAAAGAATGGGTCAGATGACCAGGGATCACGATATTCCCGTACCTCCGTAACATTGATGCCAACAACAGCAGGGCTTGAAAGCGCTACAGCGCGTGTAATGGCGTTACGCCGTTGCGTAATGAGTTCACCATTAATGCTGTCGTGAGATTGTGGTTGAAGATAGGCAGCTTGTGTAAATTCTCCATCGTCGACTGATAGATCTTCATTTACTGAGAGACGATTTCCTACACTATACCCGGACCAAAATCCGACAAAGAGAGGAATAATGACTATGAGAGCTATAATAAATATTTTTTTTGACATGGTGACTCCTTCCTCCTGTATCAACACAAATACTATTTCTTCCGTTTCAGCACGGCACGAACTGCCTTCACGATATCGTCTTTTGCAATCCCGTATTTCCTCATCAACTCATCGCCTCTTCCGGATTCACCGTACGTATCATTGACTGCTACTGATTCGAGAGGCGCGGGTTGATGCCATGCTAATACTTCGGCGACAGCGCCAGCCAAGCCGGCGTGTTTCTGATGATCTTCTGCCGTAACTATTGCGCCAGTTTCTTTCGCCGCTTTGATCACGATTTCGTTATCAAGAGGTTTGATCGTATGCATATTGATGAGACGAACGCTAATACCTTCGGCAGCAAGAACTTCTTCTGCAAGAATTGCTTCCCACACCTGAAGTCCACATGAGATAATCGTAACATCCTTGCCGTCGATGAGCGTATCTGCTTTACCGAATTCAAATGTTGCCGCAGGATCTGTAAACACAGGCGTATTATCGCGGAAGAAACGAATGTAGATCGGGTGATTCCATTTAATAGAAGCGTGAATCATTTTCTTGGTTTCAAGATAATCGCATGGCGTTGCGACCGTCATATGCGGAAGCACACGCATGATGGCAAGATCCTCAAGCGACTGGTGCGTGGCTCCATCGGGACCGACCGTGATACCGCAATGCGACGCGCATATCTTTACCGGTAATCGACTGTAAGCAATCGATTGCCTGATCTGATCAAACGGACGACCTACGGCAAACTCGCCATAGGTAGATGCGAAGGGTATTTTGCCCGCGACAGCAAACCCCGCAGCAGTTCCCATCATGTCTTGCTCGGCAACTCCCACGGAGAAAAATCTGTCGGGGAATGCTTTCATGAACAAATCCGTACGAACGGAGCCTGTAACATCACCGCCGAGCACAACGACGTTGGGATTTTCTTTTCCCAGTTCAACTAATGCCTCTCCAAATCCGAGGCGTGTGGCTTTTAATTCTTTTGCTTGATATTTTGGCATGTTCAATTAATCTATTAATCTGCTGTGAATGTTATTTCGCTCAAACTTCAATCCCTACTGGTCGGGATTTCTCCCACTCAAATTCTATAAAATCTCCGTACTTCGTCGGTAGTATTTCACTCAATGCTTGTTTGCCTTGCTCATCATTCGGAGGAACACCATGCCATTTATAATCATCTTCCATAAATGACACCCCTTTGCCCATGTACGTCTGAGCAATGATAACGGTAGGCTTACCTTTGAGTTGTTGTGCTTGCTTCATTGTCTTGAAAAACTGTTCAATATCATTGCCGTTACATTCAAGCACGTGCCAGCCGAACGCTTTCCACTTGTCGGCAAGCGGTTCAAGCTCCATGACTTTATCCGTGCGGTTGTCGATCTGACAATGATTGCGGTCAACGATAGCAATAAGATTATCGACGTGGTGATGACCGGCGGTCATCATCGCTTCCCAGATTTGTCCTTCATTCAGCTCGCCATCGCCGTGAAGAACATACACGCGATTCGGTTTCTTATCGAGCCGCAATCCCAGAGCACATCCAACTGCAATTGATAAGCCCTGACCTAATGCACCTGAAGCAATTTCAACACCGGGAACGCCATGAGTGTATGCCGGCGCCGGATGCCCTTGCAGCCTGCCGTTGATTTTTCGAAGCGTGGATAATTCAGTGAGCGGAATATACCCGCGGCGCGCCAGCGTAGCATACCACACAGGACACAAATGACCGGCAGAAAGAAAGAAATAGTCACGTTCCGGCATGTTTGGTCGCTTGGAATCGATGTTCATGATATTGAAATACAACGACGTAAATATATCTGCAAGTCCGAGCGGCCCGCCGGAATGACCGGACTTGGAGATCATCAACATCTTTATGATGTCGCGGCGAATTTGCCGCGCCATCTCGTGTAATTCTGTAACGTTGAGTGTTTCCATTATTACTTACGATTTGATATTAGTAAATGATTGTGTGAACTGCGCAAGATAGTCGTGATGACGCACGACTAACAACAAACAAATGAAAATTGCAAGATACCTGAAATTCGTGCTGTCGGAAAACGGTGGAAGCGTTATCTGCCAATAGGTATCCGGACATGCCACGAGAAGCACCGGACCAATAATCGACGCTGTTATGTTGGATATATGAAGATCTTTTGAAATAAGATACACAAGAATCCATGGCAAACACCAGGCAACAACAAAGATCCAGCCCAACGACAAAAAAACTCCTAAAGCAGTAGCAAGTCCTCTTCCACCTCGAAATTTTAACCATAGCGAATAATTATGGCCTGCTACTGAACCGAGTCCAGCCGAACCCATCACCCAGAATTCACTTCCGATGATGTGAGAGCTTAACCATACGGCGAGAACACCCTTGAAGAGATCAATCACGAGAACAATTGTACTCAGAACTGCCGAACCGCTGACTTCAAACGCGTTCATCGTTCCAACGTTACCACTCCCTTCCTTGCGAATATCTACCTGGGCCTTCCATTTCACCAGCAAGTATGCTGTCGGAAGCGATCCTACAAGATAACCGAAAACGAAGCTGAAAAAATAGTGCAACGGAGTCACGATTGTTGTTAAAAGCTGACACAAAATACAAAAAAGAGGATAAACAAACAAAACACTCTTTCGACACTTTGATGAATATTTACTTGACTTTCTCATTCCAAGTTTGTACTATGCAACCATACAATGAGGCGATTGTGAACCGTGTTTCCTTCATAGTTTTTTTCTTTCTCATTGCTGTAGGCTTTGCCTGCCGCGACAACCCCGTTGGACCGGACAGCGGAGACCTCCACCTGAGCGCGGAAGATATTGGCGTGACCGACCTCTATCTGCGAGTGAGGGTGACTCCGAACAATGAGCAAAGAGCGCTGAGCATCAAGCGGGATGGGCAAATAGTTCTCAGTATTCAAACCTCCGGACTCGATACTCTTATTTTGTGCGACTCACTTCTCCCACGCCACACGTACAAGTATATGGCAATCTTAACGGGTAAGGATATTTTCTCAATCACGACAGCAGAGCTTTCTGTTACTACCTTAGATACTACAAGCCACAACTTTACATGGCAAGTTGATACGCTTGGAGATGGAAACGGAAGTTTCTTGAAGGATGTAGCTATAGTAAACGACACATGTGTTTTTGCTGTAGGTGCAATTTACGTTAGAGATTCTACGGGGCAATTCAACACCGACCCCTACAATGTTGCACGTTGGAATGGAACAAAGTGGACTCTTTCAAGTGGGACATACGTACCGTTCAACGCGGTCTTCGCATTTTCTCCGACGGATGTTTGGGCTGGTACATCGGGTCCATACCATTTCGATGGAACTGCATGGCGACCGTCGGCTCTTTCAGGATCATTCAACGGATATGTGACGAAGTTCTGGGGCACCTCGAGCAGTAACCTGTTCATGGTGGGAACAAACGGACAGATTATGCACTTCGACGGAACTTCTTGGCTAAAAATGGAGAGCGGGACTGACACCGACTTGCTTGACGTTTGGGGAAGCCCGGACGGCAGTGTGGTGTGGGCGTGCGGATGGATCGATTTTAAACCTACTGTTCTCCTGCGTTTGCGCAATGGACTGTGGGAGAAAGCTTGGGAGGAAGACAATCCATTTACGCAGCGTGATGATACCCTTTCCGGAGCTTTCACAAGTGTATGGCTTCCAAATAATCGGCGTTTGTTTGCTTTCTCTTGGTATGGTCTTTACCGCTGTCCGGTTACGACACAAGGTGAATGCAAGCGCATTTCGTTCCCTTCAACGTGGTCTGGCTTTCCATGGAGGTTACGTGGTGAAGCTTCGAACGATATTATCATGGTCGGAGAGTACTTCATGCTTGGGCATTTCAATGGTATTACATTTCACCACTACAGGGACTTAAGCGGTTACGGGAGATTGATGTCGGTGGATCAACGAAAGAATTTCATTGTTGCTGTTGGGTATTCTTTCGATCCGATTCATAGCCGCGGTATTGTTTTTCGGGGAAGGAGATGAGGCGCACTCATGAAGAACCAATTGATCCTTTTTCTGATGATTCTTCCTGTCGTGGCGAACTTCGCTTGCCGCGACAATCCTACAGGTCCCGACAACGGCGACCTGCACTTGAGCGCGGAAGATATCGGCGTGACCGATCTTTATCTGCGAGTAAGGATTGACCAGAACAATGAGTCGCGTACATTGACACTGACACGAGATGGACAAACACTTCTCTCCGCTCAATACTCCCTACTCGATACACTTATTTTGTGCGACTCGCTTCTCCCAAGACACACCTATACATACACAGCTGTTCTCACTGGCCAAAATATTTACTCAACGACCTATGCAGAGCTTAGAGTGACAACATTAGATACAACCAGCCACGACTTTATTTGGGAAGTCGACACTCTCGGAGACGGAATGAACAGCTTTCTTAAAGATGTAGCTATTGTCAATGATACTTGTGTTTTTGCTGTTGGAGAAATTCGTATCAAGGATACCACAGGTAATTGGGATCCAACGCCTTACAATGTTGCGAGATGGAATGGATCGAGGTGGACATATTCTGTTGGAGCTTCTGTCACGATCAACGCTGTTTATGCTTTTTCAGACACAGATGTTTGGGTTGGAACCTCGGCGCCTTATCACTTTGACGGCTCAGCATGGCGAGGATACAACGTAACAGGACTTTTCGACGGTTACGTGTCCAAGATTTGGGGGACATCAAGTAGCAATGTATATATGGTTGGCACCAACGGTGCAATTATGCATTTCAATGGAAATGTTTGGCAAAAAATGGAGAGCGGTACAGATGTAGACTTGTTAGATGTATGGGGAAGCCCGGATGGTAGGGTGGTGTGGGCGTGCGGGTGGATTGATTTTAAACCAACCGTACTGCTGCGACTCATGAACGGTATGTGGGAAAAAGCATTTGAGGATCTTTTTCCGTTTGTTTTTCGTGAAGACTCACTTGCTGGTATATTAACAAGCATTTATACATCAGATGATCGTAGGCTCTTTGTTGCGTCGGGCTATGGATTGTATCAGTGTAGAAGCAATACACGAGGAGAAGGAAAGCGCACTTCATTTACTCCGGATATTTTGCCAGGACTGCCTAATCGTGTACGGGGGAATAATGTCAACGATATGGTTATGGTTGGTTATTACACAATGATCACACATTATAACGGGATAACTTGGAAATATTTTAACCAATTTAAAAATGATAATGAACATCTCTTTTCTATAGATGAGAAAAGAGCATTTGTAATTGCAGTCGGAAAAATCTACGATCCCATTCATAGTCGTGGATTAGTATTTCGAGGCAGGAGGTGAAACGCATGAAACATAACCCAATTCTATTCTTTATGCTTGTGACAATATTTATCTCTTGTAATCAAGAATCGCTCCTGGTTGTACCGCAACCATATCAGCCTCCAACTGATATTCGGGAGATTATTCCAATGGAGGTAGGGTATCAGTGGACGTATAGGGCATTTAGAGAAACAATCTGCTGCGATACATGTTATGATTACTGTATCGACACGATCATGGTTACTCGTACAGTTGTCGATACAATAAGCTATAGCGGGAAAATTCACTATAAAATTTTAGTGGAGCAGAACTCAGGGGATCGACCATATATTTATCAACTCGAGTATGTTGATAGTTCTCGTTTTGTGCGTTGGGTGGACTATAGCGAAGGGTTTCCTATTTGGCCAGTACCTATTTTGGTCTCGCCGGTGCTACGCGGCAGTCGATGGGAGTATTTCGAACCCCCTGTCAGAGATACTTCTATAGTCACCTCCATTGACACTTCCATCACAATCAATGGAAGGCGATATGAGCATGGCATATTGATCGACCACAGCTTTTTGGATGAGCAAACCCTGATAGTCCCAGGCATAGGCATCGTTTGGGATTTGCATTACGACAGTTATCTAGGTGCATTGTACTTTTTAACTCTTATCGGTAAGAATTTTTAAATATGACAGTAAAGCGATATGGCGAAAAAATTTGATGAGAGGGAAATGATTACTTTATGAACATACTAAGTCATAGGATAGGAGATAAACTCAGTTACACTAATTCACGACATCCAATCACAATATTTCTATAGGGGTGCTGTTATGAAACAGATAGTTTTTCTTTTGGCATTGTCGGTTGTGCTTTGTTCGGTCTGCACTGCACAATTCGAATCGACAACATTTTGTGATGCGATAGATCCAGAATTCCCAGCTGATCCCCTTGCACGCCCTGCGGGGTTAAACTTATCTTACGGAACCACGCACTTCGTAATCCACTATACAGATACTGGCACAAATGCAGCAACGGCTGCATACGCTGCATTAGTCGGCGCATACGCCGAAACAAGTTGGACTGTTGAGGTAACCCAACTCGGTTATCGAGCACCAGTAGATGACAGTCCGGCAGGTGGAGATGGCCGCTACGACATCTATCTTGTGAATTATGGTCAAGACCAAGGTGGTAGCGTGCCGGAGAGTCCCGTGGGAGGTTATTCCAAGATCGATAATAATATTACACACCCAAATCATCTACCCTTACTCGTTGCTCACGAATTCTTTCATGGTTGTCAGTACAGCTATCCGAGGAAAACGGCGTCATGGTTTATTGAAGCCTCCGCACAATGGATTACCCAGAACGTCTTTCCTTATACGTTCAATGTTTATTCTGCTGTCATCAATTCTCAAGCAGATGGTCCCCTGCGGGGAATGTGGAATAAACTCAGCAATTCAAGTACAGGTAATAAGTATGGTCAATCGTGGTATTGTGACTTCCTCATTCAATGGACGCACGATTCCCTTGTCATAAAGAAGATTTGGACTAAACGCGGAGAAACAAACACGTTCGATCTTTTCCCAGATATTAACACCGTTCTATCAACAAATTATTTTTTAGATATGTGGGAGTCATTTCGCCAATATGCAATCTGGCGAAATTTTGTGAATGCAAGGGCCGACACTTTTCATTTCAAAAATGCTGCTACTGCTTACGTTTATCCACCGAAAATTTACTCGTTCGCTCAATCTGGCGCGGAAGTTGGTTTTAACTATCCTGGAGGTTTTGATACGCTAACATGGAAACCATCGGGGCCTGGCGGATGCAGAATTTATGGTTTTCAACCGAGCGGCAATTCGCTCACGGTGACATTCGACGGGCAGGATGGATGGAAGTGGGAAGCTTACATGATTGGTATGAAGAGACCCTTGCCCTCTGTAGTCAGTAAAATGACACTCGATGCGAACTCGCGTGGAGACACAACCGTATACTGGGCGAACGCCGACAGCTTCGCCATTGTGATTGTTGAAATGGATACCGCGTCAAATGCGAATAATCTGAATTTTTCTCTCTACGCAACAGTCGGACTGCCAGTTACGTTTTCCAACCGCGTACACGGTTCTGAGGCAGGCGGAAAACTTTTGCTGGACAACATAGATACTGTTTCTTCCGGGCAAAGTCGATCTCTAACTCAGGGGTCTTCACACATTGTTCGAACGTTGAATGAACGATTCACTACCGACTCTACTTACAAACATCACGATTGGAGAGGGATTAATTCTAAATCTAGGCTAGTGGATACGTTTCAAGTTGTTCTGAATCAACCTGAAATCGCAAACTTCCTCTCACTCAACCCCGTGATCATTCGTAATGAAATCATAGGTGCACCATTTGTAGAAGGGGGATCAGTAGAATTTAGAGACCCGTGGTATCTTCATTCAAATAATACACAACCAGATAGCTTCTTTTCGTTACCTTCACCGCTTTCTCCCACTGGTGCTTTCAACCAGAGTAGCGGCGGTGTCTTCCTGAGGCAAGGTGATACAACAAACATGCAGCCGCCATATTACTCTGTTCGCGTACCGCTAAATCAACAAATTGGTGACTTCCAGTGTACATTCATAGGTTGGTCTGTCTCTGATGCAAGCCTGGTACAAGTAGGTTCTAATCCTTCAGGATACGATCAAAAGGCAGTGGTGTTTAAAGCAAGAAATGCAGTTGTGAAAGCAATGTACAAAGCAACAAGTGCATCAATTGTGTCATCACTTCCAGCTCAATGGAATCTGTTGAGCGTGCCGGATACCGTGACAAGTTTTCTCAAAACTTCAGTTTATCCTGGTGCTGCCTCATCGGCGTTCGCATACGGTACAACAGGTTACGTTGCAAAAGATACACTCAAAAACGGCGTCGGTTACTGGGTCAAATATAACTCAGCTGCAAATGTTACCTATACAGGAGCTCCGATATTCAAAGAGACTTTGAACGTTGTGCTCGGCTGGAACATGATTGGCTCCATATCAGTGCCATTGCCTACTAAAAATATCCTGGCTATTGCAGGAGCAGCGACTAATAACCGGTTTTTCGGCTACAGTACAAACTACGTTGCCACAGACACAATCAAACCCGGATATGGTTATTGGATAAAGTGCACTTCAGCTGGAAAACTGGTTCTCAACGCTGCTGTAACAGGAAACAACACTCCATCTGGAACAAATGAGCAACCGCCCGAAGGACCACCATCACCTCCTCCAGCGCCTGCTAACGCATCTCCTTCTGGCATAGGTATCGGGTTGCCAGTTACATTTGCGTGGGATGGTAATTTTCAGAATGATACTTATCGTCTCCAAGTCGATAATGAAAATACTTTCTCCACGCCGTTAGTTAAAGATACTTCCAACATAGTGGGCACATCTTGTACATTGTCCGGGCTTGCCGCTAGTACGACGTATTACTGGCGTGTACTTGAGGTAAACGCAGTAGGAGAAAGCGAATGGTCTGAGACATGGTCGTTTACTACGTCGTCAGGAATAGTCTTGTCTTGGACGGAATATAATACGCATCCGAAATTAACTTGGACAGTACCTTCCGGTATAACAAGTCCGTACAAAGTGTATCGTTATGACTGTGTTTGCGGGGAAGGTGATTGTGGTGGAATGGGGACTCAGAAGTACTCGGGAAGTTTGCTTACGTATACAGACAATAGTGTGATTGTGCAAGGTAAATTCGATGATTGCGCGAGCACATCTTACTACTATGTCAAAGGCACAATTAGCGGAACAAGTACGTTAAGCGGCGCTTCGAACAAAGTTGCAGTGAACAATTCCAACATATCATGGAAGCAAGGAAGGCCCGATATACAAGCAGAGCTTCCCACAGAAACAAAGCTCAAGAACAATTATCCAAATCCATTTAATCCGGTGACAGTAATAAATTATTCTCTTGCTGAAGATCTTTATGTCGTGCTCAAGGTCTATGATGTGCTCGGACGAGAGGTTGCGACATTAGTTGATGGATTTGAAACGGCCGGCTACAGGATAGCGCAGTTTGACGCAAGTGCATTGCCGAGTGGAGTATATATTTACAAATTCACTGCTGGCAGAGTTACTGATGTGAAGAAGATGCTTCTCATCCGATAAAAAAGAAACAGCGTGTCTAGATAGAAGCCGACTCATTTATCTGAGTCGGCTTTGTTATTTCTTATCTCATCAAGATTCGTCATGTTGGTGCCGCATCAGATCAAGAAAAAATATTAGGATAAAACATTAATCTCAGAACAAATAATGACCACATTGATATGCTATCATATTTTTGCATCTGCAAACAAAAAGAAGTATATTTTGTTTGCACTTGAACCCGCCTCAATAACGCGGCGATATTCATTCGCATTTCATTCATGACGAAAGACGAACTCAAACATTTACTGCAATTATACAAACGTGGCAAGCTGACAGAACACGATGTCGTTCATCAGCTGAGCGCACTAAGGTTCGAGTCGCTTGGTTTTGCAACCGTCGATCATCACCGGCAGTTACGGCAAGGATTTCCGGAAGTTATATTGTGCCAAGGGAAAACACCTCATCAAGTTGCAGAAATTGCAGTTCGAATCGCGAAGCACACGCATCCTTTGCTGGCTACGCGCGCAACAAGAGAGCAATTCAAAACAGTGAAGAAGAAAGTTCGCGGCGCTCAGTATAGTGAGGTGGCACGTGTGATAACAGCGAACGCACCTAAGAAAGCAGACCATAACAGGGGCACTATTCTCGTAGTTACTGCGGGAACATCCGACATCCCCGTCGCTGAAGAAGCGGCTATTACGGCAACAATGCTTCGTAATCCTGTAGAAAAATTGTACGATGTTGGCGTGGCAGGCATCCACCGTCTTCTTTCACAAAGCGAAAAACTTTTGAACGCGAACGTCATCATCGTAGTCGCCGGAATGGAAGGGGCGTTGCCGAGTGTTGTAGGCGGCTTAGTCGATGTACCGGTGATTGCCGTTCCGACATCGATCGGATACGGTGCAAGTTTCGGCGGCATCACCGCCCTGCTTGCGATGCTCAACTCCTGTGCAAGCGGAATTACCGTCGTAAATATCGACAACGGGTTCGGCGCTGGTTTTGCAGCAAGTTTGATGAATAAAAAGAAGTAGTTGAGTAGTTAAGTATTTTAGTATAAGAATTGGAGAAGTAATGCTTACAGATATCAAAAAAATAAAATTTTATGAAAATATCCTCGGGACACTCGGCAATACACCCTTAGTAAAGTTCAACAAAATCACACGCGGGTATAAGGGGCACTATTTTGCCAAAATGGAAACGTTCAATCCAGGCGGATCGGTAAAAGACAGGATAGGTTTGGAAATTATCGAGGAGGCGGAGCGCGAGGGGCGTCTTCGTCCGGGCGGAACGATTGTCGAAGCAACCTCTGGTAATACCGGACTTGGACTCGCTATTGCGGCAACGATCAAAGGATATAAATGTATCTTCACGATGCCCGATAAGATGAGCATTGAGAAAATCCGTTTGCTCCGTGCGTTTGGTGCAGAAGTGATCGTCACGCCGACCGCCGTCCCTCATGATTCATCGGAAAGCTATACGGAAGTCGCAAAGCGTGTCGTGCGAGAGACGCCGAATTCTATTCTTGCTAACCAATATTTCAACCCTAAAAATCCCGAGTCACATTTCAAAACGACCGGACCGGAAATTTGGGAACAAACAGGCGGGCAAATAGACTATTTTGTTTGCAGTGTTGGCACAGGCGGTACGATCTCCGGCGTTGGAAAATATCTCAAAGAAAAAAATCCAAAAATTAAAATCGTCGGCATCGACCCCAAGGGCTCGATCCTGCGTGAGTACTTCTATAATAAAAAATTCAATCCGGTCCTGAAAACATACAAAGTAGAAGGTATCGGACAGGACTGGCTCCCCGGCACATTGAACTTCGAAGTCATCGACGATATGGTGGAAGCCAATGACAAAGAATCGTTCCTGATGGCACGACGGCTTACACGGGAAGAAGGACTCTTCGTCGGCGGTTCGGCTGGCACAGCGATGGCAGGTGCATTAAAATATGCCGACCGTATGAAGGAGAATGATGTTATGGTGATCTTGCTTCCCGATACCGGTGAGCGCTATCTCAGTAAAGTCTATAACGACGATTGGATGCGCGAGAACGGTTTCCTCATCCCCGATCGTGTCACACTTCGTTACATCATCCAAAGCAAGGCAAAGAACGTTCAACAACTTGTTGCCGTCGATCCGGCGACGACGGTACGTAAAGCGCTCGATCTTTTCAAAGAAAACGACGTCTCACAGCTTCCTGTAATAGAAAAAGGAAAACCTGTCGGCACGGTGATCGATAACGATCTCATGTCAGCAGTGTTAGAAGACCATACCAAGCTCGATGTAATCGTTAAGACACTCATGAAGCCTGCGTATCCTGTACTTGGCGCATCTGCACCCATTGAACACGCAATTGATTTTTTGAAGAAGAAAGACTCGGCAGTTCTTGTGGAAGAAGATCACAACATCATCGGCATTCTCACGCGGTATGACGTGATTGAGTATATGGCGAGGTGAGATACGAGATATTAGATGTTCTATAATAGAAAAGTTGTAGAGTATTACTGTAAGTGATATGATAATATCTACTCAATTCGATCGTTGCTCTATTTGTCTGGAACCTAAACCACTTACTTCTGAACACATTATTCCGGAGTCGATTGGTGGAACATTATCAGCAGAACTCCAATGTGTGGACTGTAATAGTAACCTTGGAAGTGAACTAGTTTCACAGGCAAAGCAGGATCCAGTTTTACGTCTTGCGATCTGGAGTCTGCGGAACAAACTACCAGAACTCTATCTTTCGATGGAACAAGGCCAACGCTATTATGCAAAAGATGTTTCTGGAAAAGAAGTACCAGTTAAGCTTAAGGTAGGTCGTTTTGAAACAGAGCCTCATAAGCGTGAAGATGGTTCCCTAATACTTGACACGAAAAAGGGGGAAAAGAACATGCGACAGCAGCTGGCAAAAGAGGGACTAACATCAAATGAAATTGAGCGATCAATTCAACAGCTTCGGGAAGCACCAGAGAATACTCAAATAAGACTTAGTTCAGAACGGGTTGCTATTAAGTGGGGAGTAGAATCTTTTTTTCCGACCTTAGAGAAGCCTGAAATGGATCCTCGATTAGTAGCTCTAGTTGCATACAACTATCTCTGTTTGTTATTAGGAAAAGATATATTCAACGACTGGTTTGATTTCTTGAGAAGATTCATTTTAAGCGGCGTACAAAATGACCGTTTAACGATTGAGACTTTCAGTTCAAGAAAATATACATGTTTTCATCGGCTCTATCCTGAATTTAGTCATTCAGGAACTAAAATTAGTCTCGAACTATTTGGTTGGCTTGTATATATTATTCAGATTAAAGATTTGATTATCCGTGCACCGAATGCGGTTTACATTGAGGATCTAAAGAACAAACGATTTTTACTAGCTGAATCAATAGAACAAGCTAAACGAGGTGAATTTCACTCAAATAGACATATTCCCTATGATACTAACGAAGCATAACAAAACGAAAATAGATTTTGTAATGACTAATTCAGATTTAGACCAAAAATATAATTCCTACTTATTACCTATTTCATTTTTACTTTTGAATTGACCTATGAAATTCTCCACCAAAGCAATCCACGCCGGTCAACGACCCGATCCCGTTTCCGGGGCAGTGATGACACCGGTCTATTTAACTTCTACCTATGTCCAACAGGAACTTGGCAAGAACAAAGGCTATGAATACTCACGTGTCAACAACCCAACGCGCGATGCGCTCGAAGCGAACATCGCCGCGCTCGAAAACGGCAAGCACGGCATGGCATTCGCCTCAGGCATGGCGGCAATCGACGCTATTTTCCGCTTGCTAAAGCCGGGCGATCATGTCATCGTTTCGCACAATGTTTACGGCGGCACGTATCGCATCGGGAAGATGATATGGGAAGATTTCGGCTTACAGTTCGACTTTGTGGATACGACCGATATTCCACTCGTGAAGAAATCGCTCCGTAAAAACACGAAGATGATCTTCATCGAAACACCGACGAATCCCACGATGGAGATCACCGACCTCCACGCCATTGCTCGTATCGCCTGGGAACATCGGTTGCTTTCAGTCTGTGATAACACGTTCGCCACACCGTATCTTCAACAGCCCCTCAGCTATGGCATTGAAATCGTTGTCCATAGTCTGACGAAATATCTCAACGGTCACAGTGATATGCTTGGCGGTCTCGTTGTCACGAACAGTGGCAAAGTTGCCGAGCGACTACGATTCTTTCAGAAAGCAACTGGCGGCATTTTAAGTCCGTTTGATGCGTGGCTTTGTTTAAGAGGAACAAAAACACTCGCGATACGCATGGAGCGGCATGGAAAAAGTGCGATGCTCATTGCCAAGTGGCTTAATAAACATAAGAAAATTAAGAAGGTGTATTACCCGGGACTCCCTACACATCCACAACATGCATTAGCGAACCGCGAGATGAAAAATTTTGGCGGAATGATTTCATTCGATCTTGGGAGTCTTGCCAATGCGAAAAAATTCCTTAAACGCGTCAGGCTCTGTGCATTGGCTGAAAGTTTAGGTGGGGTTGAGACCTTGATTTCTCACCCGGTAACGATGACGCATGCTTCTATTCCGATAGAACAACGGCAAAAAATCGGCGTGACCGACGGACTTGTAAGGATTTCCATCGGGTTAGAAGATGTCGAAGACATCATTGCGGACTTGAAGCAGGCGTTGCGGTGAGGCATTAATTTTCGTTCATGAGCATGATTTCTCTGAAATTTTATTCATCTATTGTTGCACAGAAACAATATTTTCCTTACATTCTAATCGTCATTTCACGTGCAGTGATGCGTACACATCGATATAATTATATTCATTTCAACGACAATATAGTAATTCCTGTCTAGGAGATTCAACAGCAAATGAAAATTAGCGATATCCTTGAAGAAAAGCTCGTTATGACGAAACTTCAGGGTAACTCGAAAGAAGATATTATCAATGCAATGGTCAATCTTATTAGTCAGTCGCCAAAGGTGCTTGATAAGGAAAAAGTTCGCAATGCAATTTTCGAGCGCGAGAAAATCATGTCGACCGGCGTCGGCAACGGCTTTGCGATACCACATGGCAAAACAGAGGCAGTATCGGACATCGTTGCCGCTTTCGGCATTACGGCAGAGCCGATTAATTACCAATCCCTTGATGAAAAACCCGTTCAGCTTGTTTTTTTGCTTGTCGGTAAAGACAGTCTGGTCGGTCCCCACATCAAGTTGCTGAGCCGTATCTCGCGATTGATGAATAAGGAAGATTTCCGCAACAAGCTTTTGGGACTGCAAACCCCGAAAGAAGTAATCGAAACATTCAAACAAGAGGAAGCAACGTACTTCGAGATGTAACGAGGATGAGAAGTACTTGCTCCTTCCGTAACGTTCCAACCCGCATCGGACTATATTGGAGTTTTCTTGAAGTTTAAATCCATTAAAGGCACTAAAGATATTCTGCCCGACGAATCGTATCGCTGGCAATTTGTTGAGCAAGCGATTCGTTCTGTGATGCATGCGTTCAATTATAAAGAGATTCGCACGCCTGTCTTTGAAGAGACCGCACTCTTTGCTCGCAGTATCGGCGAACTGACAGATATCGTCGGTAAAGAGATGTACACATTTCAGGATCGCAGTGAAACAAGTCTTACGCTAAAGCCGGAAATGACGGCGTCGGTTATCAGAGCCTACATCCAACATAATCTTGGCGAGCTGCAGCCGCTGACGAAAGTGTATTACCTCTCACCTATGTTCCGACAGGAACGCCCTCAAGCCGGACGCTTACGTCAGTTTCATCAGTTCGGTGCGGAAGCAATCGGCGGTAACAGCGCAATCATCGACGCTGAAAATATTGCACTTGCAGTTGCTATCTATAAACGTGTTGGCGTTAAGGATTATTCTGTCAAAATTAATTCAGTCGGCTGTGAAAAATGCAGGCCTGCGTATAAAGAGAAACTCAAATCATATTTGAACAATGTGTTCGAGAAACTTTCTTCGGAAAGCCGGAATCGCTTCGAGCAAAATCCGCTGCGCATTCTTGACTCGAAGGATGAGACCGACAAAGCGCTTACTAAAGATGCCCCACTGATAAAAGATAATCTTTGTCAAGAATGTACGTCTCATTTCAATGAGTTGCAGTCGGCTTTGACACGCCTTCATGTTGGCTATAGTGTTGATGGTACAATCGTACGGGGGTTGGATTACTACACGAAGACTGCGTTTGAAATCGTGAGTGGTGATTTGGGTTCTCAAGATGCCCTCGCAGGAGGTGGACGCTACGATCTTCTTACCGAGCAGCTCGGAGGAAAACAAACTCCGGCAGTCGGCTTTGCGGCAGGCATTGAACGTCTCTTGATTGTCATGGAAAAACAGGGTATTGACACTCATGATCCCGTGCATCCACAAGTGTTTCTTGCCAGCGCAGATGAACACGGCAAACAGTGGGCAATCCAAAAGTCGTTGGAACTACGACAAGCAGGTATTGCCTGTGAAATCGACCTCCTGGGAAGAAGCTTAAAAGCACAAATGCGCGAAGCCGATAGACAACATGCTACCGTTGTTATTGTTGTCGGCGAACAGGAACTTAAGCAGGAGCAAGTAACATTAAAACAAATGTCATCAGGGGAACAACTGACAGTCAAAACGGTTGATCTAACTTCGACGCTACAGAAATTGCTTTCTTCATGAAACAGGGAAAACGTGTTAAGCCGAAGTTCCCTATAGAATATCGGCTTTTGATTACCCGGCACTATAAGGAACGCGAGCTCAAAACAGTTACGCTCGTTGCAATAAGAACAGTTATAGAATTTACAAATTTTCTCTACGAAATTATTGTTGAACCGATTCTCGAAGCTCACTCGCTTCACCTCAAGATTCACGGTTTACGTGCGCCACAGGTATCGATTCCGGGCACTGGTCCGGCAAAATCTGCAACTGAATTCGATGACCTCAAAGGTCATTATATAGTGACAGTTACAAAACCCGGCGGTGAAGAGAATTCATTTGAAGTATTCATATCTCGTGAGAATGTTAAAGTGGAAAAGAGCCCAAGAAAAAAATTCGTGGATCTGGTAACAACAATTGAAGAATGGTAATTTATCATGTTTCCCGTTCTTTTTAAAATAGGTCCTATTTCCATCTACAGCTTTGGGCTTATGATGGGCATAGGATTTTTAGTCGCTAGTTATATTCTAACAAAAGAACTAAAGCGCAAAGGCATCGACCCCAATATAGGCAGTACCATTACACTCTTTGCATTGATCTTCGGCATCGTCGGTTCAAAGGTTTTGTATCTCTTGGAAAATTGGAATGAATTTATGCAGGATCGGTCGACAGCATTTTCTCCCGGCGGTTTGACGTGGTATGGTGGTTTAATTTTAGCTACTCTTGCTATTTTCGTTTACACAAAGAAAAAAAAATTCCAATTCTTGACTATCTGTGATGCGAGTGCGCCAGCACTCATGCTCGGTTATGGCATTGCTCGTTTAGGCTGTCATCTTGCCGGCGATGGCGATTATGGCATGCCGACAGATCTTCCATGGGCAACTGTCTATGCAAAAGGAACATATCCGCCTTCTATCGCATTTCAAGATTTCCCTGAGGTAATACAACAATATGGCGTTAATGGCATAGTTCCGGATACGACCCCCGTCCACCCGGCACCTGTTTATGAATTCTTTTTGAGTGTTTTGGTGTTCATAGTATTGTGGAAGCTGCGCAAGAATACATATGTCAGCGGCAGATTGTTTACAATATATCTCATTCTATCAAGCTGTGCTCGACTTCTCGTTGAATTCATACGCATCAATCCAAGAATTCTTTTAGACTTGACGGAAGCACAGATAATTTCCAGTATTATTATTATTATTGCACTTGTTTCGATGTTGATGTTGTCAAAACGGAAACACGTGCAAATATCATCGTCACAATGATTCTTGTCGAGCTCTACTCAAAAGATGATTGTCATCTCTGCGACAAAGCAAAAGAAGTGTTGCTGAGAGCTCGGCTTCGCTATCCTTTTGAGCTCAAGGAAGTTAAGATTCATGAGGGCGATCAATGGTATGAACAATACAAAGAAAGAATTCCGGTTGTGCATATCAATAAGAACTTTGCATTTCAATATCGGGTTTCCGAGCAAGAACTTATCATCAAATTACAGAATGCATCATCATGACCGTAGAGCAAAAAGGCATACTAGCGAAAACCCTTGAAGCTGTAGGCATAGCTGCTGTGATGATCGGATTAATTCAGGGAACGTTCGGTAATGACATGTGGGGGGAGTTATATTTATTCTTAGGCGGTATTGCAGTTTTTTTTATAGGACGACAAATTGAGAAAAGGCTTGCGAGAAAAAGCGCCAGCACTCAAGTAAATCAATAGTTTATTCAACGGATATTTTATGTGAAAGAGGTATGATATGTATGAAACACCAATTGTAGAAAAAGAGACTGTTACACCATTGAGAGTCATTCATGACAGAAAACCGACTGCGAACATCATTGCCGGACGACAGCCTGTCATCGAAGCATTGAGGGCAGGAACAATCATAGAACGGGTTGTCATCCTCGCCGGTGTAAAAGGAGGCATCATCGAAAAAATTAAGCAGATGGCAAAACGAAACCGCGTCCCGGTTGTAGAGATCGGCAAACAGAAGTTCCGCGATCTTGTAAGCGACACAACAACGCAGGGCGTAGTTGCCGTCGTCGGAACAAAAACCTACGTCGAGATTGATACGATTCTCGATATCGCTAAGGATCGCAACGAAGCCCCCTTTGTACTCATCCTTGATGAAATAGAGGATCCACAAAATTTAGGCGCATTGATCCGCACTGCAGAGTGTGCAGGTGTGCATGGCGCAGTTATTCCGAAACATCATGCTGCTTCAATCAATCAGACGGTGGCAAAAACATCTGCAGGCGCAAGCGAACATGTACCTGTTGCTAAAGTTGTGAATATCGTTCAGACACTTGAGGAGCTCAAACAAAAGGGAATCTGGATTATAGGAACAGACTCTTCGGCAGAGAAAATGTTTACAGAGATTGATTATACGATGCCCATCGCGGTGATCGTTGGCAGTGAAGGAAAAGGCATCCGCCAACTGGTAAAGGAAAAGTGTGACTTCCTTGTGAAAATTCCGTTATACGGTAAAGTAGAATCACTCAACGCTTCCGTTGCCGGGGCACTGGTGATGTATGAAGCGGTTAAAAAGAGAAAAAAGTTATAACATTTGATAGCTGTTCGGGAGTTGAACTCCCGAACAACATGAGAGAATTATTGTTCACCGATTCCCTACACGGCTGTGGATCTTATTTAACCAACATCATTTTCTTCACATCTTGAAATACCTTGCCGCTTGTAACGGCTTTCGCATATAAGCGGAAGAAATATACACCGCTTGCATAGTTTTGCGCATCAAACGTTACAGCGTGTTGACCTTCGTCCATGACTTCGTCGTGGAATCGCGTCGTCACTTCACGCCCAAGCAGATCATAGACGGTTAATCGTACGTGCGATGGCTCAGGCAGATCGAAGCGTATTGTCGTAGACGGATTGAACGGATTGGGATAGTTCTGGTGTAGAGCAAAGATCGACGGCACCTGTTCCACAAGGAGTGTATATGTTCTTTCAGCTTGTAGATCGATCATGGTTGAACCTGAATTAATAAGTCGATGACGTGCTACAACTTCTTTCCCCTTCTTCTCTACTAGAAAATATCTTAAGCCAGAAAGCTCCGCCATTTTCCAATCCAATTTCAACCGCTGCTCATTTGCCTGAAGCCGGACCGGAATCTCCATTGGCTCACTGAGGTTGTTGGGAATGAATTCCACAAATCGATTCGATGCAAAGCGAGCATCCATTGCTTCCGGAGGCGGAATGGGAGGAAGGTCGTAGAGCTCAGGAGCTTGTTCCTTCGACAATTGTTTGCCAAAATACAATTTCTGCTGGAATACACCTCGGCGCTTTGCCTTCACGACTTGCGGCTTGATGGTGAGAACATTGAGATCACTAAATGATGCAGTCGGTCCGTTTACTGGAGCCGCAGAACCCGACGATGATAGAATAAGCTTTCCTCCGCCATTGGTCTTTACCCAATATGCTTTCCCCGGCTCAATTGTGCTTGCGTTGAAATAGCCGTTGTTATATCCAAAGTATTGTGAGACAACGATTCCACCTGGCTCCTGAACCACAGAACCAACAGGCACCGTATTGCTAATCGAGCCGATCAAATTCCACTTGTCAGCAACATAGACTGTTTCTTGCCCACGTGGAAGTCCGCCGAGTGCAAGCGTTTGTCCACCAGAGAATTTCAACCAATAGCCGATCGAATTGACTATTGAGTCTGACTGAACATACGAACCTTGGTAGCGAAATGCATTCGAGACGGCTGATGGAAAAAGAAAACTCTTACTGTGGTTCGAGACATTTCTTGGCAAAGAGACCATATTCCAACCATCTGCCACAAAGAGCGAGGTTGAGTAAAATTCACGGAATGCCTCATACACAGGCCAGAACCCCATCCCCTGCTCGTAACTCGCTGAGGAGCTCGAGCCCGTGGCTGGCTCGCCAATTGTCGTATTCATTTGGAAACTGGAGGATGACGAACTCCCTCCCCCTGACCCGACAAACAGTTGAAGTTGTTTGTAGTTCTGGCTCAAGGCAACCGTCATGTATAATGCAAGCATGAGTGTCGTCATTAGTAATCTTGTTTTCATAGTGTCACCTTATTTGGTTTTAGATTGCGTGCCGACCCTCTCCCTCTACTCCCCTCTCCCAATGTTGGGAGAGGGGACGGGGGTGAGGGAAGAATTACTTTACTTCTCCTATCGACTTACTGCCTACTTCCTTCTGTGCAGCGAACGATTTCACAAGCTCTTCTAACTTAGAGAGCCGTGTAGTCAGCTCTTTGTTCTGTACCGTGAGTTCTTGATTCTGCTTGCTTAATTGTTGGATCGCTGCAAGCGCAATACCTGCAGGATCAATGGTGGAGATCGTTTTATCATCATTGCCGAGACCGAAGAACGCGTAAAAATCTTGCGCCACGGGACCGATATGTTTTGCGTCTTTGCTGTCTGTTTTGTAGTTCCACATCGAGATGGGGAGCTTCAGTAGTTTCTCAAGCAGCTCCTTGCCATCGACAGGTGTGAAATTCTCTTTCTTGTTGCGGTCGGAGGAGTTCGTCCACGTGCCGCCTGTCGTCAAATACCCGCCGGAAGATGTATTGATTAACTTCGTGGCGTCGTATGTTGCAGTGCCAGAAGTATTGGTAACATACACGCCTCCATCTGCGCGGAGAACCATCTGCTGAGTACCACCCGAAGAGATAGTATCGCTTGCAGCAAAGCCATCATTTGCAGAGATGACAACACTGCCATCATGGTTTGCTTTGGCACGATTACCCAATGCGACGGAAAATCCACCGCGCGCCGCATTAAATGCACCGCCCGGCACAGTTGCTTGCTTGCCACTGGCAATGTTCATGAGTCCGCCACCGACAGTACTGTGATCATTCGTAGCCGTGTTCGCTTCACCTCCATCAACTGCAGCTCCCATGCCACTTGCGCTGTTATTCTTTCCCCCACCGACAATACTGTAATCATTCGTAGCCGTGTTCGCTTCACCTCCATCAACTGCGGCTCCCATGCCACTTGCGCTGTTGTTCTTTCCACCGCCGATGAAGCTATAATCACCCTGGATGATATTCTGCTCACCACCTAGTATGCCGGCATATCTAGTAGTTTCTACCCTATTTTGGGATCCGCCAGCAATGATGCTATAATCACCCTGGATGACATTCTGGTAACCTCCCATTATACTTGATCCTAGAACAACAACCCCAGAGCGATGAATCAGATTTCTACTCCCTCCCACAATGACCGATTGATCGCCGATGACCGAGTTGGAATCACCCTCAAGTGGTCCACCACCACCGACAAGAACTGAATATGATCCACGCACTCGGTTGTACCTGCCTCCGCCCATAAATACATGCCCGCCGCCTACTGCCGACAATCCGAGGCTGCCGTTTTTGGGAACGTTAATGATGAGCGGTTCATCATAGATGTTGGACTGCCCTCCTGCGATAACTGAGAAAACACCAGCATCGTGATTGCCCGTGATGTTGTTACTCTTCCCGCCAACAATCGTAGAGTAGTCGCTGCTGAGGCTATGAAGCGACCCGCCCAACACGCTGGAATAATCGCCTGTGAGGAGCGTCGCATTACCATCCGTCAAAAGTGAATAGTTCCCCGTTACAACTCCATCGGTGCCGTTGAGTATCGTTGAGTGGTGGCCTGATACGGTATTCCTCTCGCCGTTCACTCCCGTCGAGTAATTACCCGACACGTTCGTCTCACTCCCATCGATGACAAGTGAATAGTCACCCGATGCAATACTGGCGTTCCCATCAACGACAATTGAATACATTCCCGTCGCTTTATTCCCTTTGCCATTCAGAATTGCAGAGTAATCACCGATTGCAGAGTTTGAATCTGCCGGAGTTGCTCCCCCACCGCCAGCAATTGTGGAGTACAGTCCCCGCGCACGGTTGTTCACACCTGCAGCGATCGCTCCGTCAGCCGTCACAGTACACCCAGGACCCACTACTGATCGGGCGAAGTACGCAAATGGTGGCACACTGATCCTCGTACGAGGTGAGAGAATCTGACCGTCGATTGTTACTTCAAGCCACAGCCCATCGAAGAAGCCCGCCGCATCAACGTCGTAGAAACCCGCCGCGTCGACGTCGTAGAAATGTGTGTAGACTCCATTGTTGAAGGTCACCTGAACCGTCCCGCTGTTATATACTGGTGCGCCGTCTGTGGAATCAAGGTAGATACGGAATCCCGCATCATGGTTACCGGTGATGTTCGTACCCGTGGTATCAGTAACGTGTCCCTGAATAGTAAAGGCGAATGTGCCTAGAACCTGCGCAGGTGCGTTCGCGGCTACCAAACAGAGTGCGATAAGAACGAATGCAATGTGTTTCATAACTTCTCCAATCTTTGGTTTATTTATTTGATAGTTAGTTGATTGTCAGTGTAGTAGTTGACAGTTCATAATCACTGTATCTGAGACTTAGTCAAAGATAGAAGAGAATAGCGTAAAAGTAAATAGAACAGAAGGACTAATTTGAGGTTCGAGGTTTGGGGTTCCAGGTTTGGGTCTCGGGAATCAAGGAACCGAGTTTCACGCCGATACCACCTCGCCTGAGACCTGATCCAGTGCAGTTTGAACATTGTTTCCTCAACGTAATAATGGAATTATATGATTCTGTGCCCAAACGTCGAATTCTGCTTATTTCAATTCCCCTAAAGACTCGCCACCAGCTTCTTTTTTCTGCGACGCAAGTAATTTCACGATTACTTCAAGTTTTTGTAATCGATCCTTCAAATCCTGGTTTTCTTTATGTAGTTGTTTGATCGTCGCCAGCGCTATTCCCGATGGATCTATTGTCGAGATCGCTTTTTCATCGCTACCGAGGTGGAAGATCTCAAAGAAGTCTTGCGCTATGGGACCGATATGCTTCACGTCTTTGCTGTCCGATTTGTAGTTCCACATTGAAATCGGAAGCTGAGAAAGCTTCTCCAACAGTTCCTTGCCATCAACAGGAGTGAAGTTCTCCTTCTTATTTCTATCAGATGAGTTCGTCCAGGTGCCGCCCACCGTTAGGTATGCACCGGAAGAGGTATTAATGGCTTTGGTGAGATCGTATGTGGCTGGACCTTGGCCAAGGGTGATGTACAATCCGGCATTTGCGCGGAGAACCATTTGATTCTGTCCACCATCGGAGATACTATCACTTGCATTGGCAGCTTGGCTTGCCGAGATGACGACTGAGCCATTGAAGTTTGCCTTTGCACGACGACCGGCAACAAAGGAATAGCTGCCCTGTGCGGCATTATCGAGACCACCGGGGATTGTAGCATGCTTTCCGCTTGCAATATTATCCTGCCCGCCGCTGATTGTCGACCGCTCACCGCTCGCGGTATTATTTTCTCCTCCACCAAGTGTTGCATGGTTGCCACTGGCAACATTATTTTCTCCTCCGCCAACAGTTGCAGCGGTGTCGCTTGCAATATTGTTTATCCCGCCGGCAACCGTTGAGTATTTTCCACTCGTCCTATTCGAACTACCGCCACCGATTGTGGAACTCCTTCCCGACGCTATATTCGATCCCCCTCCTGCGACTGTCGCAAATTCGTGAGTGACACTGTTGTACGTTCCGCCGCCGATAGCTCCATAGTTTGAATCTATCTCATTGGCAAAGCCACCTGAAACGGTTGACCCAATTCCGATCGCTTCGCCGAATTCACCGCCGGCAACCGTAGCATATTCGCCACTGGCAACATTATTTTTTCCTCCGCTAACGGTAGAGTAGTCCGAGGATGCCGTATTGCTCAGACCACCGCTGACTGTAGAGTAGCTCGACGACGCAGTATTAGAGAATCCACCGCTGACTGTAGAGAACGCCGACGCAGTATTAAAACATCCGCCTCCCACCGTTGAACATATAGTAAATAATGCCGAGGCTTCTCTCGTTCCCTTCAGACTCGTAGGTGTGACGCCGGCAATGTTCCTGTTTCCACCTCCAACCGTGGAGTAATCCCCAATCGCTGAGTTAGAGTCCAGCTCTGTTGGTCCTCCTCCGCCAGCAACAACAGAATACGCACCTCGTGCGCGATTGAATCTCCCGCCTGCAATTCCCGCCGCCCCGGTCACAAGGCTGCCGGGTCCCACGACCATGCGCGCCCTCACGGCACGTACAGATGTTGTAACCTGCGTCCGCGGTGAGAGGATCTCACCGTTGATTTCCATCTCGGCATAAACGTGTGACGTATCCTCATCGCAATGAAACCCTGCAATGGTATCATCGATGGAAATGCCCAAACGGTAGATTCCATTGTTCACTTGTGTCGATACGGGAGCGCTGGTGGACAGCGGAATACCCCCGTCGATTGACAATAATACCTGACCACAACGGAGACTGTATCGTCCACTAACACCCCTGCTGCGTTCGTTAGTGTGCCTTGAATAGTATAGGTATCAGTACCTTCGACCATAATTGATAATTGTGAATATGCTATGCTGGCAAAAATGCTTATAGCGAGAAGAAGAAAGAAAACGTGTTTCATAAAAACTCCAATCTTGGTTAATTGGTTTATTGGTTAGTTGGTTATCAGCTTATACGTTGGCTGTTCTGTGACGAATTATCATCATACATGAATGGTGGTAAAATACACTCAAACGGTGTAAAAGTAAATAGAACAGAAGTACTAATTTATGGGTTACGGGTTTGAGGTTGCAGGTTCGAGTTAAGGATTTTGAACTCAAACCCCAAACCTGTAACCTCGAACCTCAGCTAAGAATTCTCTCTTTGAGAGCCTTCGAAACTGCCTGCGATTTTGAGTGGACGTGAAGCTTATCGTAGATATTGCGGATATGGGCGCGGACAGTGAAGTTACTGAGGAACAGTTTCTCGGCTATCAGCTTAAAATCATCCCCCTGCACGAGCAATTCGAGCACTTCCTGCTCGCGAGCTGTCAGATGATAGTCGGCTTTTTTGGGTGGGACATTGAGTCGAAACATCTCCAAAACCTTCCGGGCAATCTGCGGCGACATCGGCGTTCCTCCACTGAACGCTTGCTCAACAGCTTCTAACAGTTTCTCTGGTTGTACAGGTTTTGAAACATAGCCGCTGGCGCCTGCACAAATGGCTTGAAAGACATTATCATCATCCTCAAAGACGGAAAGGATGATGATCTGCACCCGAGGGTACTTGCGCTTCAACAACGCAGTTGCCTCAATGCCGGACATCCCCGGCAGCCCAATATCCATCAATACAACCTCAGGACTGACATCCTCAAATGCGTCGACAAGCTCTTCAGCTCGCTCGTATTCTCCCGCCACGGTACATTGCTTCGAGCTGCGCAGGATAAAGGATGTTCCTAATCGGAAGTCGGGATTATCTTCAACTATGGCAACGGCAATAGGCATACTTTGTATTCGGATTTTGTCCGCCCGACTGTCCCGACTTGTCGGGACGGGCGGGGATTGCAGATTGTGGATTTCGGCTTTACTTGAAACATGAATATTCTCACATGCTTTATATATAAAGTTAAATAAATTCTCTGCAAAGACAATAGAACCGATGTTCTATTTTCATATCTCCGCGCTCAACGTAATGGTCGTTCCCTCTCCCGGCGTTGATGAAATATCGAACGAGCCACGAAGCTTACCTGCCCGCATTCTCATCGTTCCCAAGCCTTTGCCTTTGAACGATCCTGAAAGATCAAAGCCGCAGCCATTATCGACAATGATAACGCACACTGAACGACCTTGCAGCGTTACATCGATGTTCAGCGTCGAGCACTTCGAATGTTTCATTGCATTATTCACCGCTTCTTTCAGGATAAACCACAGCTCCTTTCGTACCTCTGGATTCTGCGTCATCCCTCCGAGTTCCTCTTTGGATGGAGTAGTAAAGTGTAAGGCGATATTCTTGGCGCGACACGATGCTTGAATCATGTCCTTAAACCGCATCAGGAGATTATAAAGTTTTTCCGGTTTCGAGTCGATTGTCCAGATAATCTCTCGAACTGAACCGACGGATTCACGAGCGAGCGTTGTCATGCGATCCAAGAGCTGCGACTTTGTGATATCGTCAACATCTTGCGGCTTCTGCAGAATTTCGCCGAACATTGCTATACTGCTGAGATTTGTGGCAAGCTCATCATGGAGATCGGCAGCCAATCGAACGCGTAGTCGTTCCATCGCTAACAATTGGTGAAGACGATAACGATACAAACTGGTCGCGATTCCAATTATTCCTATAATCAGAAGTGAAAGGAACCACCATGTTTTCCAGAACGGCGGCTGAATAACAACAGCAACTGATGCACCAGTTTCACTCCAGATACCATCGTTGTTCGATCCGCGTACCTTGAAAACGTACGAACCATGGTCGAGGTTTGTGTACGTTACGAACCGACGCGTACCAGCATTAATCCAGTCGTGGTCAAAGCCTTCGAGCATATACTGAAAAAGATTCTTGGATGGATCGGTGAAATCGAGAGCGGCGAATTCGAATGAGAAGAAATAATCGGTGTATAGGAGATCGATGTGTTCGACCGCGGGAAGAGCGCGATCAAAATGATAAACGCGGTCCAGTTTGCGGAACGAGGTAAGTACAACGGCAGGTTTGTGCGTATTCTCCGTAACTCGTTCAGGAGAGAAACGATTGAAACCATTAGATCCACCAAAGAACAACTCACTCGATGCGCTTGCAAAAAATGCACCAGAGTTAAACTCGTTTCCTTGTAAACCATCCCGAACATCGAAATTCTTAAACCTCTTGCTCAGTGATAGACTATCTTCTGACTCTGAAAGATGAGCAATGTTGAACCGGATGATACCATGATTCGTGCTCAACCATAGGTTTCCCATTGTGTCTGGCAGAATGCCATAAATGAAATCATTGGTCATACCATCTTTGACTGTATAGCGTTTGAACTTCCCTGATTGTAGATCGAAAGCATTCAAACCTGCGGCAGTACCAATCCATAATAAGCCCGAGGGATCCTCATACAATGATGTCACAATATTATCACTCAAACTTTGACGCTCGTTGGGATCATTCACGTAGCGCGTAAACTTCTCTGTTGTACGATCTAAGGCATTCAATCCACCGCCAAACGTGCCAATCCAGAATCGGCCTGCTTTGTCTTCGTACATCGTGCCTACTAAATCTGTACTGAGACTCGTCCGATCCTTGGCATCAGATCGATACGTCTTGAACTGTGCCTTTCCACCAAACAAGGAGACCAGTCGGGCTAATCCCCCGCCATCGGTGCCAAACCACATCGCTCCATCTGCATCTTCAAAAATGCAGACGATACCGTTTACGCTGAGACTTCCGGAATCGTTGGGCTGGTGTGTAAAATGCTTGAATGTCATTAGTTTTCTATCCATCAAGTTGAGCCCGCCTGCACGTGTACCGATCCAGAGGTTTCCATTTCGATCCTCTTCAATCGAAGTAACAACATCGTTGCTCAAGCTTGTCGAATTGTCTTTCTCGTGCTTCAATACAGACCATATCCCACTGCTCGGTTCGAATCGATTGAGCCCGTCTTCTGTTCCAACCCAGAAAATTCCTGATCTATCTTCACAGAATGCCCAAATACCATTGTTACTAATGCCATTGATATCGGCGGCCTGATGTTGAATAAGAGGAAAGCGTTCGGACCTACGATTGTACTTGTTGATGCCTCCGTTCAGTGTACCAAACCAGAGCACGCCTGATTGATCCTCGAACATCGACAGAACATGATTGAGGCTTAAGCTCGCTGCCTTATCAGGATCGTGCTTGAAAGCAGTGAACCGTTGTGTTCTCCTTTCAAAGATATTCAATCCATCTTCAGTCGCGATCCAGAACAACCCATTTTTATCCTCAAGAACTTTCCACACACGGTTGGCACTAATACTGTTTGGATTGTTCGGATCATGTTTGTACTGAGTGATAGCGTTGTCCTTTCGATCAAAACGGATGAGCCCGTCTGTCATTGTTCCTAACCAAAGGATGTTTTCTCCGTCTTCGTGTATCGATAAAATAACATTGTCCGTCGGCACTACTCCTTCCATTGGATAGAATCGCGCATGCAAACGGTCCCCATCGAGAGCAAGAAGTCCGATGGATGTCCCCAACCAGAGAACTCCAGCTGCATCTTCGTACAAAGCAAATATGGTGATGGTAGGAAAGTTGATTGAACTATCAATCGATGGATTCATATGTGAGATCGATCCTGTGTTCGGGTCGAGTCGATTCAGTCCGCCTTTCCGTGTTCCTATCCACAGCATGCCTCGGTGGTCTTCAAGAAGAGAAAGCACAGCAGCCGTACTCAAACTGTTTTGATTCGCCGGATTGTAAGTATATCGTTGACACTTTTCTGTCCGAAGGTCAAATTTGCTAACACCATTGAGCGTGCCGAGCCAGAGATTGCCGGAATGATCCTCAAAAAAATTTCTTATGAAGTTATTGGAAAGGGTAGTCGAGTCAGCTGGATTGGACTTAAAAACTGTAAACGCATAACCATCGTAGCGATTCAGCCCATCTTCTGTACCGAACCAGAGAAAGCCTTGCTTGTCCTGATGAATCGCCAGGATAGTATTTTGAGAGAGACCATCGTCAACGGTGAGATGCTCGAACGAAATATCTTTGATCTGCGCATGTAGAAAAGATAGCAAACTTATCGATATGCCTCCGATGAGAATGATTGTTCTGCACATAGTGAGCATTAAGAACTGAACGTTATTGGATAGTGAATGGTGAGGTAAGGTAGGAATGCGGAGGGAAAAAATCAACTGCCCTCCAAACATAGTTTTGCTTGTGCTGCTATTTCCCTTTTTGTGCTTGTTTTCGCCTCTTTTTCCTTACTTCTTCATCTATCTTTCTTCGGTTCATTTCGAATTTCTGACTGCCAATCCTTGCTTGTACTTTCAGCTTTTGTCTATGAGCAATACCTTTCATCCCTCGCCGCCTTCCTCCTTTTCCTGAGTGTCTTCACGCTCCAATCCATATTTCTTAATTTTTGTGTAGAGGTGGCTGCGCTCCATCTCAAGCGCCTCAGCCGTTTTCGAGACATTCCAGTTGTGTAATTCCAATTGATATTTGATGAACGCTGCCTCTGCCCTGTCTTTAAACTCCTGAAATGAATGGCTCGTATGTAGTATTCCTCCCACCTCATCAGAGCGTGCAGGTGAAAGAGTTTCCATTTCTGCTGATTCGATTGTCTCCGACGGCGTCATAATTACCAACCGTTCGACGATGTTCCGCAGTTCACGAACATTGCCGCTCCAACCTTTATTCATCAACGTGTCCATGGCATGTCGGGTAACCTTTTTCATAGCAATACCATTTCGCGCACAGATTTCCTCAACAAACGCATTTACAAGGATTGGTATATCTTCTCTCCGCTCGCGCAGAGGCGGAATATGTATCGGGATAACATTGAGCCGATGAAATAAGTCTTCCCGGAATGTCCCCTTCTTAATTTCTTCGGGGAGGTTTTTATTTGTTGCAGCAATAAGCCGCACATCAACATTAATCAGCTTATTGCTTCCGACACGTTCAACTTTGCCTTCTTCGAGTACGCGCAACACTTTTGCTTGCGCTTGCGTACTCATGTCACCAATTTCATCGAGAAAAATTGTGCCTTCATCTGATTGCTCAAATTTTCCTATGCGCTGTGCAGTAGCTCCGGTAAACGATCCTTTCTCATGTCCAAAGAGTTCCGATTCGATGAGTTCTGCTGGAATCGCTGCACAATTTACTTCCACTAGTGGCGTCGTTGCCCGTTTGCTTGCACGATGGATGGCTTTGGCGACAAGCTCTTTGCCTGTGCCGCTTTCACCGGTAATAAGAATACGAGAATCCGTTGAGGCTACGCGCTGGATAAGCTTAAGAATGTCTTTGATCTTAGTACTTTCTCCAAGGATAATTTCCTTCGCGCGTAATTGTTTCACTTCTGATGTCAGTTGCTGCTGCTCGAGAGCGTTCCGCAGCGTAACGAGCAGTTTATCACGATCAAGCGGTTTGGCAAGGTAGTCGAATGCGCCTAATTTTGTTGCTTCAACCGCGGTGTCAAACGTGCCATGACCTGATATCATGATAACGGGAATTTCGGTATTGATGTGTTTAATTTCTTTCAACACTTCTATGCCGTCTTTGCCCGGTGGCATCTTGATATCCAAAAGAACTGCATCGACTACTTGTTCTTGAAATATCGTCAATGCTTTGGCTCCACTATCGGCAAAAAGTGTTTCGTATTTCTCGTATTCGAGAATCATCTTGATCGAGTCACGGATACTTTTCTCATCATCTACAACAAGAACTTTTCGCATTACCATCTTCCTGAGCATAATGGAACATTATTTACATATGATACGAACAGCATATTTGTCTCTGAACTAAGTTGAACTCCTAAAAACTCCGACGGCAAACGGCGATTATCATCCAATAATGCAGCCCCAAAATGTTGCCCTTGACGATCTGCGCGACGATCACGGTCATCATCCACTCCGCCAACGATGAATGCATCCTCACCTTTCTCAACAAACTCGCCAAACCGCATCGCCGCATCGCGCGACTCGAATATAAATGTTAAGAAGGCAGAACCAAAAAAATGTTGGAGTTTGTCTCGATCTCCAGCTTCAGTGTTTGGGGTATCAGAGTACAACCGTGAGGGAAGCCGTTGAACACGACGAGAAAATTCCTGTTCCGATTCATTTGTAAGCGGAAAATATAAACTAAACACCGGTACATTCAAACCTACCAAGCTGTGCTCGATGCATCCTATCGTCGATAGCAGAAGCGCTATAGCAGTGTTATTATTTGTCATTTGCATTGCGCGTATATAAATTGCATCTACCGAACGTACATCGCCAAACCGTTCTCGGATTTGACGAAATGTTTTACTCCGTATAAATGACTTTGTTTCAATGCCATGCTGAATAAGAAACGGCGGAAAATATATGTATAAACAACTCAACGGTGAAGGGTTTTCAAATTCAAAATACGGGCGGAGCGAATCGGTGGCTAACTGCGAATAAATGAATGTCGTTGAAGACAGGATAATCAGAAATATCTTCATCACACAAAGCATGCATTACACCTGAATCACACCTGGATTAAAATGTGGAATGTGCGGATTGTTTGCTGTAATCTCAATGCATCGTGAAATATACTGTCGTGTTGCTATTGGATCGATAATATCATCTACCCATAACCGTGCCGCGGCATAGAGCGGATCAAGTTCGTTTTCATATTTACGTGATATTTCTTTGAGCAACTTTTCTTGCTCATCTTTCGGTATCCCTTTTCCTGTCTTGGAAGCCATTTGCTGAACCTTAATACTCAACAATGTTTCACTTGCCTGCTTACCGCCCATGACAGCGATTTGTGCCGTGTGCCAGGAAAAAATAAATCGAGGATCATATGCCTTCCCGCACATCGCATAGTTACCTGCTCCATAGCTGTTGCCGACAATAAAGGTGATTTTAGGAACGACACTATTCGCCACAGCATTGACCATTTTTGCGCCATCTTTGATGATACCTCCTTGCTCAGCACGAGTGCCCACCATAAACCCCGTAACGTCCTGGAAAAACACGAGCGGGATTTTTTTTTGATTACAGTTAAGAATAAACCTTGCACCTTTATCGGCACTTTCACTGTAAATAACACCGCCGACCTGCATCTCGCCTTTTTTTGTCTTTGTCACTTGACGCTGGTTGGCAACGATGCCAACTGCCCAGCCATCCACGCGCGCGTATGCAGTGATAATGGTTTTCCCATAACCGGCTTTGTATTCTTCAAACTCTCCTTCGTCTACGATGCGAGCGAGAACTTGATACATATCGTATGGCTTGGATCGATCTTCAGGTAGTAAACCGTATATTTCAGACGGATCAAATTGCGGTGGCTTCGCAGAAATACGATCAAATCCTGCCTTCGTAGTTGCACCGAGCTTACCAATAATCCCTCGAATTGTATCGAGGCAAACTTGATCGTTAGGCATTTTGTAATCTGTAACGCCGCTGATCTCGCAGTGCATTTCTGCACCACCTAATTTTTCTAAATCTGCATCTTCGCCAATTGCCGCCTTGACAAGAAACGGTCCGGCAAGAAAGACACTTCCGGTTTTATCGACGATCATTGCCTCATCGCTCATGATCGGAAGATATGCGCCGCCTGCCACACAGGGTCCCATTATTGCGGCTATCTGAGGAATACCCATCGATGACATTACAGCATTATTCCGAAAGATTCTTCCGAAATGTTCTTTATCGGGAAAAATTTCACTTTGCATCGGAAGGAATACGCCGGCCGAATCGACTAAGTACACAATCGGCAATCGATTCTCCATAGATATTTCCTGCGCACGAAGATTTTTTTTGCACGTGATCGGAAACCAAGCGCCGGCTTTCACTGTAGCGTCATTTGCTACGATTACAACATCGCGTCCATGAATTTTCCCGATACCGAATATCGTGCCCGACGATGGTGCCCCTCCCTGCTCTTCGTATATACCATAAGCGGCGAAAAGTCCAATCTCGAGAAAAAAACTTTGCGGGTCAATAAGATGTGCGATACGCTCTCTCGCGGTGAGCTTGCCTCGTTTACGCTGTTTTTGAATCGCCTCTTCTCCACCACCCAATTTAACAGTTTCAGCTTTTGCGCTGAGTATTCGAACGAGATTTTTGAGATTATCTTCGTTGGAACGAAACAATATTTCTTTCTTCACTTCACTGCCAATTGTCGGCATAACAGATCTGCTTTTTCAATAATGGGTTAGGTTATCAGTATCTACGTGCTGTAAGAATGATGGTAAGACAATGTTGGGCATGAGCCCTGCGACAACAAAAAAATTGCACTGACTGTGCGGGAGGAATGCTTCGTCATCAAATTGTTCGCATAATTCCTGTTACTGTAACAGTTCTCTGGCAATCACCATCTTTTGTATTTCTGATGTACCTTCTCCGATGGTCACGAGTTTGACATCGCGATAGAATTTTTCGACAGGGAAATCTTTTGTGAAACCATAGCCACCATGAATCTGTACGCCTTCATTTGCTGCCATAACGGCAACTTCGCTGGCAAAGAATTTTGCCATGGATGATTCGAGCGTAACATCCTTACCTTGATTCTTGAGATAGCCTGCACGATAGGTAAGTAGCCTCGCCGCTTCAATCTGGGTCGCCATGTCAGCGAGCTTCCACTGTATCGCTTGAAATTCACCGATGGGTTTCCCAAATTGCTTGCGCTCCTTTGCATATTTTAGGCTCGCCTCAAAAGCACCTTGCGCAATGCCAAGTGACAGCGATGCTATACTGATTCTGCCGCCATCCAAGACTGCAAGTGCCTGCGATAATCCTGTTTCCTCTTCGCCCAATAAATTTGTGGCAGGTATCCGGCAATTATCAAACGCAAGCGCCGAAGTATCGCAACACCGCATACCAAGCTTATTCTCCTTCTTACTCACAATAAAGCCGGGTGTTTTGTTATCAACGATGAATGCAGATATGCCCTTTTTCCCCTTGCTCTTATTAGTAATAGCCATGACAACGGTGACATTTCCTACTGAGCCATGTGTGATAAAATTTTTACTCCCGTTGAGTAAGTAATAGTCTCCTTGACGTGTCGCTGTCGTCAGCATACCGCCGGCATCACTCCCGGAAGTTGGTTCTGTCAATGCCCAGGCTCCGATCTTCCGGCCGCTCGCGAGGTCGGGAATATACGTTCGCTTTTGCTCTTCATTGCCAAACGTGAAGATATGATTCGTACATAAGCTGTTATGTGCAGCGATGCTCAGCCCGATGGAAGGATCGACTTTGGAAATCTCTTCTATGATGGTGATATATTCAAGATAACCGAACCCTGCACCGCCGTATTCTTCAGGAACAACCACTCCCAAAAATCCGAGATCGCCGAGTTTCTTCATGATGTGGTACGGAAACTCCTGTGATTCGTCATACTTCATAACATCCGGTTTGATCTCTTTTTCCGCAAAGTTGCGAGCCATTGCTTGCACCATCTTCATGCTCTCGGTGAACTCGAAGTTTGGGCTTACTTGCTCTATTGTAAGTTGTTCTGACATGGAATACTATAATTGTTTCTACAAGATAGCTGGTTTTTGGACGAATTGCAACGCATTAAATGTGAAACTTATCCAGAAGATTTTCAGCAAGATCATACGGTGTTTTCTTTAATGCTACCACATCACCAACGGAAGCTTTAAGAATCCTCTCTCTTTCTTCATTCCAGAATTCGATTTGAAGTTGCTTCCCAATGAGTTCTCGAATGCGTTCAATGATGCGTTCTTCTCTTTTCTTGACGAGAAGATTATGTTCTTGCAAAAATCGTTTGTGGGACTCTATCATTTGGGCAACAAGATCAATACCTTTACCGTCGTTGGCAACCGTTTGTATGACATCCGGATTCCAACCATTTTCGTGCGGCTTGAAATTGAGCACCATTTTGATGGACATAACGGCTTGTTCGGCGCCGGCACGATCGGCTTTATTCACGACAAAGAAATCAGCAATCTCCATTAAACCGGCTTTCATCGCTTGAATGGAATCGCCGGATTCGGGCACTAGAACTACTACCGTTGTATCAGCAGCACGCGCGATATCTAATTCAGATTGACCAACGCCAACTGTCTCCATCAGGATGACATCACAACCCGATGCGTCCAGAACATCGGCAGCTTCTCGTGTTTTTGTACTGAGCCCGCCAAGACTTCCACGTGACGCCATACTGCGGATAAATACGCCGGCATCCAACTCGACATCAGTCATGCGTATGCGGTCACCGAGCAGTGCGCCACCCGTGAACGGGCTCGTTGGGTCAACTGCTATAATACCAATGCGCTTGTTTTCTCCGCAATAGAGTTTTGCAAGTTTATTCGTAATTGTGCTCTTCCCTGCACCTGGAGGTCCCGTAATACCAACACGATATGCCTTTCCGGTATGGGGATAGATATGTTTCAGCAGGTCGAACGCATCGTGGTGCTCATTCTCGACTAATGAGATGGCACGGGCAATGGTAACGCGGTCACCTTTCAAGAGCTTTGTAAGTAATTCTTTATCGACAGGCATTATATTCTACTCTTCCTGAAATACTCCACTGTTTTCCGAAGTCCATCGCGCAATGAAACTGATGGCTTCCATCCGAATGTCTTGAGTAAACTTGACGAGTCTATAACGCTGCGCAATTGTTCCCCCTTTTTCACTTGCCCATGCTGTTCTTCGCACTTCGACTGTGTTAACTCCTTCAGTACAAAAAACAACTGATTAACATTTGTTTCTGTACCTGTCCCGACATTAAAAATGCCCGACTCACCATGGGTGAGCGCAAGCATATTTGCCTTCACAACATCAGCAACATAAACATAGTCGCGTGTTTGCTTACCATTACCGTTAATTACCAGCTGATCGCCCGAAAGCATTTTGCTTGTGAAAATTGCCACAACCCCGGCTTCCCCATGTGGGTTTTGGCGCGGACCGTAGACGTTCGCATATCGAAGACTGATATAAGATAAGCCAAATATTTGTTGATAATAAAAGAAGTACTTTTCAACCGTCAGCTTTGCTATGCCGTATGGAGAAATCGGCCTTGCCGGGTGCTGCTCATCTGCGGGGAAATAATCTTGCTCGCCATAGATTGCACCGCCTGTCGATGCAAATATGATTTTTTTTACACCGGTACCCTTACATTGTTCAAGGAGGTTTATCGTCCCAAGGACATTCACTGAAGCATCAAACATCGGATCATCAACAGATTTTCTCACATCCATTTGCGCCGCTTGATGAATGACAACATCGAACCGGTGTTTCTGAAAGAGATCTTTGATCGTTTCACTGCGAATATCGAGTTGCACAAATATTGCTCGCGGATCGATTTGCTCTTTTCTACCCATTGACAAATCATCAACAACAACGACTGTGTGCCCGTTTTCAATCAATGCATCGGTAATATGTGACCCGATAAACCCTGCGCCGCCAGTAACAAGGATATTCATTTCATCTCCATTGTGCTGATGTGTTTTTGTAGAAGAACTCCTTTTTTGCCGATATCGCTCCGATAATACATATTGTCAAATGTAATTTTCCCAACAGCTCGATATGTCGTATTGATCGTTTCCTCTAAATTGTTTTTCGCACCTACTGCTGTTACACCAAGCACCCTTCCGCCTGCTGTCACGATTGTATCTTTTTCTCTCTTCGTACCTGCATGAAAAACCATGATATTGTCCGGGGACATTGCTTCTTCTAATCCAACAATCGGCTTGCCGGTTTCATAGGCATCGGGATAGCCACCGGATGCGATGACGACGCATACTGCCGTTTGCTGTTTGAGTTTGATTTTTTTTCCAGCAAGATTCCCTTGTACGACATCGAGCATCAATTGCACCAGATCGTCTTCAAGCAACGGAAGAACAACCTGTGTTTCTGGATCGCCAAATCGACAGTTAAATTCAACAACTTTGGGTCCCGTTTCAGTAATCATTAACCCGACATACAGACAGCCTCGATACGGCGTTCCTTCCCGTGCCATACCAGCTAGTGTCGGTCGAATAATGCTGCGTTGTATTTTTGCAAGTATGTCATCGCTAAGAACAGGCGCTGGCGCATAAGCCCCCATGCCACCCGTGTTTTTTCCCAGGTCATTATCAAGAATACGTTTATGATCCTGTGCCGATGCGAGCGTTACATAATCTTTTCCATCTGTGACAATAAAGACCGAAACTTCCTCGCCAACAAGAAACTCTTCGATGACTACGTTCAATCCTGCATTACCAAATGTTTTCTCTTCCATCATCAAGCGAAGCGCTTCGAGCGCTTGCTCTTTTGTCTCACAAACTGTCACGCCTTTTCCTGCTGCCAAACCATCAGCTTTGATGACCATTGGCACAGGTGTTTCGTTGATAAATCGTTCGGCATCGAATCGTTCACGTACATTGAACGCACGAAACTCTGCAGTAGGAATATTATATTTTTTCATGAACTGTTTGGCAAAGACTTTGCTTCCTTCAAGCATCGAAGCTTCTTTTGATGGACCAAAGATAAATAATTCGTGCGCCTCAAATGTATCCACAATGCCTTCAATAAGGGGCTGCTCAGAACCGACAATTGTAAGATCAATGTTATGTTGGCGGGCAAATTGTAATAAGCCATCGATATCCGTTATTTTAATGGGAACAATCTGCGCAAGGTCTTCAATACCTGCATTACCAGGTGCACAAAACACTTGCGATACTAATGGACTTTGCCTGATCTTCCATACTATCGCATGTTCTCTGCCACCCGATCCAATAACGAGAATGTTCATTCTACTAAAAAGCCAAAAATTTTGGATAACTCGTCGGTTAATTCAACGCGGTCATACTTTTTGATAACGTCTTCCTTCGGTACAGGCAATTGGTTCAGTTTGAATTTATCATACATCGTCACGATTGCTTTCACTATGCCATCAACGTCATCCGGTGCAACGATGATTCCCGCTTCAGCTTCTTCGATTGTTTGCTGGAGAAACCCGTCTCGAACACATGCAATAATCGGCTTGCGTGCGCCGAAATATTCATACAGTTTTCCCGGTGATTGGCTGTCGTTATTATGCATAAACCATAAGACATCGGATGCCATGAGATACCGTACACAATGCGAATGATCGAGGTATCCCGTTGTTACAACGTATTCTTCAAGCTGCATTGATTTCATGAGACTAAGATATTCATCGTGCATATTACCGATAAAGCAAGCTTCGATATTCCCCTTTATGTCGGGACGATCGGTGAGAACTTTCTTCAATGCTTGAAGGAAATACATTGGCGTACGATCACCGTAAAAAATGCCTGCGTGCGTTATACGAAATTTTTTTGTCTTAAGCTGATCTGTCTCATCGTTAAAATCTTTTGGATCATATCCCTGTGGCAGTATTGTAATATCATGATAATATAAATACTTGTAGCGTTGAAGAATCATCTCTTTCACGCGACGGTTTGTGGTAATAATTCTCGACGCAGCGCGAAGGACGCGTTTTTCAAGCACATAATTCCGCCATTTATGCAGCGGTGTAGGATAATATTTGAACGGATACTCATGCCACGGATCGCGGTAATCAATCACTAAAGGAATGTTGAATTTCTTGCTCAATTCCATGCCTATAAGAAAATCAGTAAACGGCGGCGCAGTGGCAAAAATAATTTCTATGTTATTCTTTGTGATCAACTCCTCAGCGGCTTTCAGCGCTTTTCTTTTCCAGCCAATTTTGTTATCTGGAATGAAGAACATGTCACTGAGATAGGTGAGCACCTTTCGCCATCGCTCGCTCGGCATCCGCACCACACCTTTCTTCCGAAATAACCTGTTCGGATCAAGCGAGCCGACGCGAACTACCTCAATGTGTAGTGGATTGATTTCTTCCAGCAATGTATAATCCTGGGCGAAGTAACCGGTCGGCGTTACGGTAAGCACTGTCGGTTGCCAGCCAAATTGCGGAAGATATTTCACATACTTGAGTGTTCGCTGAACACCGCTTAATCCCATCGGAGGAAAATAATACGCAACAACAAGCACGTTGCGCGTTGTAACTGTCTGCATCAGCAATATGTTAAAGAACCATGAGGTGTTTTGGCGATTGTGTCAGCACCTGGCAAGAGCCATTCGTAATAACAACATCATCTTCGATTCGAACTCCACAAAAATTCGGAAGATAAATCCCGGGCTCTATTGTAACAACATTTCCTGTTTCCAACACAGAAGAGCTCATCACAGAAATGCGCGGCGCCTCGTGGATTTGCAATCCGAGCCCATGCCCAAGCGAGTGACGATAGTATTTATCATATCCTTGTTCTCTGATATATCGACGTGCAACTGCATCAAGTTCTTTTGCTTTCATCCCGCTCTTTGCGGCTTCGATAGCACGCTGCTGAGCATCATGTACAATTGTGTATATCTTCTTGGCTTCAGGTTTTGGCTTGCCAACCGCAACAGTGCGGGTTAAATCACTGTGGTATCCGTCAACAACACAGCCAAAGTCTAATGTCACTAAATCGCCTTTTCGGATGGTCTTCGATGTTGCCCGTCCGTGAGGCAAGGCACTGCGTTCGCCGCTGGCAACAATCGTTTCAAATGCATCTGCCTCTGCGCCTTGCTTTCGCTGACGATAAGATATTTCTGCCGCGATGTCTAGTTCTGTTACTCCAGGCTTTAACAACGAAAGAATCTCGCTAAATACCTTATCAGTAATAGCTACAGCTTTTTTTATCGTAGCAATCTCTTGCGGGTCTTTGACAGCTGCGATCTTCTCAATGCACTCC
>Ga0247727_10002226_pt1 | contig 44691 bp, 36 predicted proteins | sample WisWelCaveWW1625_FD_202498 | JGI IMG/M metagenome (GOLD analysis project Ga0247727, IMG submission 202498) | Biofilm microbial communities from Wishing Well Cave, Virginia, United States - WW16-25 | ecosystem: Environmental > Aquatic > Deep subsurface > Groundwater > Cave microbial mat | place...
TGCCATCGGCTCTGGCCCGTGCGCGCCTTCGACGCCGATCACACAACTGGCTCTGACCTCCGGCTGGCGATTGAGCGCGGCCTCCAGGTCGTCGGGATAGATGTTCAACCCAGCAGCGGTGACGATCACGTCTTTCTTGCGGCCTTTGAAAAAGATGTTCCCTTCGGCGTCCATCTCGCCGACATCGCCCGTGCGCAGCCAACCTTCGTTGCCGGCCGCGGCTTGAGCGCGTCCATGTGAAATATTGGGCCAATAACCCTCCGACACATTTTCGCCGCGCACCAGAATTTCGCCGCTCGCGTCCAGCTTCAGCTCCTGGCCGGGCAGCGTCTTTCCAATCGAGCCGTGTCTGATCTTGAACGGATGGCTGACGGTCACGAGCGACGCCGTCTCGGTCATCCCGTAACCCTGCACGACCGCGAAGCCCAGCCGCTGCCAGAACGTCTCGATCTCTTCATCCAACGTCGCCCCTCCCGAAACGAACGCCCAGAACTTCCAGCCGAGGCGGCGATGGATGTCGCGAAAGATCCACCAGCGTCTCAGAAAATGCCTGCCTTCGGCTGAGGCGAATCTCCGTCGAAACTTCTCCAGCTCGCCGCGCGCGGCGTAATCGCGCTCGATCTTTTCGCGCAGAGTTTCGAGTTGGCGCGGCACGGCGGCGATGACCGAGATGCGTTCTCGTTTGATGTTCGCGATGATCTCGGACGGATTGAGCAAGCTCCGAAAGAAGGCCTCGCCGAAGAGCAAGCGCGGCACAAACATTCCCATAAACTGGCCGAAGACGTGGCTCAAGGGGAGCAGGCACAAAAACCTGAGCGGATGAAACGGCTTTTCCAGGATCAGGAACCGGTTGATCTCGGTTTCGAGCGGCGTGATGTTCGCCAGCAGATTGCGATGCGTCAGGCAGACGCCTTTCGGCTCGGCGGTCGTGCCCGAAGTGAAGATGATCTCGACCAGGTCTTCTAGGCTGATGTTTTCGGCTAAATACGGCGCGGGCAAATGATGACCGATGGCTTCGCTCAATTGATCGAGCCGCAGGATCGGCAATTGATCTTTGAAGTGATGCGCCTGCTCATCGCCGCACAGCAGGAGCCTGGCCTCAACCTGTCGCTGCACACGATGAGCGAAGTCAGGCGCGCTTTGCTCATCGAGCGGGACGACGACCGCGCCGCGCAGCAAACAGCCGAAAAACGCCGCGACCCATTCCGCGCTGTTCTCCGCCCAGAACAGCACGCGATCGCCTTTGTCTATGTCGCGCGATTCCAGCTCGCGTGCGAATTGAAAAGCCGTCTGCGCGAGATGCGCGTAAGTCCGGCGGACGACGCGCAAGCCGCGCTGATGCGCGACCGCGATCTCACCGCCCCGCGCCAGGCATTGATCGAGTAAGCTGTGAATCGTTTCCCGCATCTTGATTGCGGGTGAGATTGTGCGTTATCCGAACCGGTTCATCAATGATGGCAAGAACTGGCAGTGCGACCTTTGAGTATGCGATGATGCGCCTCGCCACGGCGATTCGCCGCTGATTAACGAGCAGGAAGGTTATGACCATGAACACGCAGGAAATCCTGACTGAAATTTTGAAGCTCCCACGGGAGTCCCAAAAGCAGGTGCTTGACTCGCTCGCGTGCAGCATTGGACAGCCGCAGCCGATCAGTGAGGACGAAGCTGAGCGGATTCTCGCGGCGCAAGGATTGATACGTCTGCCTCCTGATGCGGCTGATTACACGGATGAAGATGAGGACTTCGAGCCGGTCGAGTTCACCGGCAAGCCGCTTTCCGAAATGATCATCGAGGAGCGGCGGTGAATGGCAACCTACTTCTTCGACAGCAGCGCGCCCGTCAAACGCTACGGCAAAGAGGTCGGGACAGCCTGGGTTATCAGCCTTTTCAAGCCCTCCGCCGCCAACCGCGTCTATGTCGCCAGTATCACTTCGGTCGAGACGATCTCCGCGCTGACGCGCAAGAAGCGCGCCGGGAATCTCCGCCCCGCCGCTGCCGCGAAAGCCATCTCCCGTCTACGCCGCGCCTTTGCGGGAAAGTTTCGTATCGCCGATATTGACGCCACGATCATTGAACGCGCCAATGGACTGGCGGAAAAGCACGCGCTGCGCGGCTACGATGCGGTTCAACTGGCAGCGGCTCTGGAAACCAACGATCGGCGGCTGGCCATCAACGCCGCGCCGATTGTCCTGATCTCAGCCGATGATGCGCTCAACGCGGCGGCGATGCTCGAAGGCTTGAGCGTGGATAACCCGGCCCTGCATCCGTAAACCATTGCTCGAAAGAGGAGACGCGATGAAAACCTATCGGTGCTACTGCCGAACCTCCTGAATGAATTGAATGAGAAACTGGCGGCGCGACATTCGAGTGTGCGATGATAACGTCTCGTCGCAACGATTCACCGCTGATCAACGAATGGGGAGGTTATGACAATGAGCACACAGGAAATCCTGACTGAAATTCTAAAACTTCCGCTGGAGTCTCAAACGCAAGTGCTCAACTCACTTGCACGCAACATCGGTCAACCGCCAGAACTGCGACCGCCTGTCAGCGAAGATGAAGTTGATCAGTTCCGGTTAGCCGAAGGTATCATCAGCGAAATCCCCTCTGATCTGGATGAAGATTTCGATGCTCCGATCAACGGCGAGGAGGGGGAGCCGCAGACGGCAGTCGAGCCGATGACCGAGGAGGAGTTTGCGCTGCATCTGCTCGCCAAAGGCATCATCAGTGAAATCCCGTCCGGCTTGAACGAAGAGGACGACGACTTCGAGCCGGTCGAAGTGAGCGGCGAGCCGGTGTCGGAAACCATCATCCGGGAGCGGCGGTAAATGGCGGCTTATTTCTTTGACAGCAGCGCGCTGGTTAAGCGATACGTCAGAGAAACTGGCACTGGCTGGGTCATAAGCCTATTCAAGCCCTCCGGCGGACATACCTGTTTCGTGGCGCGTATCGCCTCAGTCGAAATCGTCTCGGCGCTGACGCGCCGAGTGCGCGGCGCCACGCTTAGCGCCGCAGGCGGGACAAAAGCCATCGCCCGTTTCCGTCGCGCCTTTAGTCAGAAGCTGTTCAAAATTGACATCACGAGCGACTTGCTTGAGTTCGCGACAGCGCTGGCAGAAAAACACGCGCTACGCGGTTACGATGCGGTACAACTCGCTGCCGCATTACAATTGCACGCGGAACGCATGGCGGTCAATCTCCCGCCCATCAGGCTCGTCTCAGCCGATGACGCGCTCAATGCGGCAGCGATGCTCGAAGGCCTGAGCGTGGATAATCCGAACTTGCACCCATAACTCATTTGATCGTCACCTGCACCGTGTTCGCAATTCGATTATCAACCGTCACCACAATGTCCACCGCCCCACTCCCCGCCAGACTGCGCGGCAGCGGGCCGATGTTCACCTGATCCAATCCCACAAATCCTGGCGCGGCGGCGGCGAACAGCACCGGCACATCCAGTGATCCGACCTTCACCTTCACTTCGGGCAATCCGCTGCGGTTGCGAAGCCCCGAGCCGTAGAGGATCAAATAGACTTGATCGCCGCCTGGCCCTAAATCGAGCGCGACGGGGGCGAACCTCTGTTGCGCCGCGTTGTACGTCGCAATCGGCTCGAACGTCTGAGCGCCGTTCGCTGCAACGCGCAACGCGACGGCGGCGGCAACGCCCTGCCCGTTGGCGTTCGCGCTGAAGAGTCCCGGCGCAACCGGCGCGATCTGAATCTGGCTGACGCCTGCGACTCTGTCGCCCGATTTGACGACGACTGTCGCCGCTCCTGCCGCCGCGCCGACGGGAACCAGATAATTGATCTGCGAAGGCGAGACGAAGAAGAGCGGCGCCAGCAACTCTCTGCCCGCAGAATCACGAGTCATCACGCTCGCGCCACGCAGCGTGCTCGGCAATGGAGTGCTCGTTGCGACTTCAACGCCCGTCGCCAATTCAGCCCCGAACAGCGATGCGATTGAATCGGCGGCGATGGTGTTTCCGCTGAAACTGGTGGCGGGAACTATCGAAGCCTGTCTGCCGACGGGGAGCGTCAGCCCGTTCGACACGCCCCCGCCCGGCGTGGGCGTGAAGACCGTGACGTTCGCCGTGCCTGCGTTTGCGATGTCGGCGGCAAAAACCTGCGCGGACAGAGCCGTTTCATTCACAAAAGCCGTTTGGCGGCCTTCGCCGTTCCAGCGAACCTGTGAGGTTGCGGCAAAGCCCGATCCGAGAACCTGAAGCAGCAAGGCCTGGCCGCCCACGAGGATTGTCTGCGGATTCAATTGACTGATGGCCGGAACCGGATTGCTCGCGATGACGTCGAATGTCAGCTTGCTTGAAACTCCTCCGCCCGGCTCGAGATTGAAGACGGTCACGTCGGCCTGGCTGACGCTCTGCACGTCGGAGGCCGGAATGCCCGCGCGCAATTGACTCGCGCCGATGTATGTCGTCACCCGATTGCTGCCGTTCCAGCGAACAACCGAAGCGTTGACAAACCCGCTCCCGTTCAAGGTCAAAGTGAACCCGGTTCCGACCGCCGCCTTGTTCGGGAGCAGAGTCGAGAGCGCCGGCTGCGGATTCGGCTGGCTGACCGTGATCGTCAGCGGATTCGATGTTCCGCCGCCCGGCGTGGGGTTGAAGACCGTCACGTTCGCGGTTCCGGCGTTGGCCAGGTCCGTCGCGAGAATGGTCGCCGTCAAAACCGTGCTGCTGATGTAATTCGTCGGACGATCCTGCCCGTTCCATCGCACCTTCGACGCGGTGATGAACCCCGCGCCGTTGACCGTCAGCGTGAATTCGCGTCCGCCGAGCACGGCGTAGATCGGCGCGATGCTGCTGAGCGTGGGAGCGGGATTGGCGCCGGTGATCGTAATCGTTCCGGTCTTGACGCAAGTGGCTGAAGCCGCGCCAATGCGGCGCACGCGCGAGTTGAGCGCGTCGGTGAAGATCACTTCCCCGCCCGATCCGACAACGATGTTCACAGTCGTGGGGAGCGACGACGGACTGCCGATGGCGTTGATGTTGATCCCGGGGAACATAAAGCTGAGCTTCGCGTTCGTCGCGACCCCGCCGTCGCCGTCAAATCCCACGCCCGCGCCCGCGAACGTTGCGACCGCGCCGGCTGCGTTAATCCGCGCGATGCGGTTGTCTCCGCTGTTGGTCACGTAAACATTGCCGCCTGCGTCAACCGCCACGTCGCGCGGCTGGTTGAGCGGAGCCAAATTGATCGGCGCGAAAGAGCCGCTGCCCGCGCTCGATTCGCGCAGCACGCGGTTCTGATCGTGATCGGCGATGTACAAACGTCCGCTCGCGTCCAGCCCGAGTCCCGTGTACTGCGACGCGGGAAGATTCAGACTCGTGACGATTCCATTGACGCCGCTGATTTTGCGCACGGCCCGGTTGCCGACGTCGGCGACGTAGATGTCGCCTGTGGTCGGACTGACCACGACGTCGGCGGGCGCAAACAATCTGGCGTCGAGCGCGAAGCCGCCGTTGCCGATGCCGCTCGTGCTTAGGCCGCCGCCGGCGATCTTGGCGATGCTTCCCGGCGGGACCGAAATCGCGTTCGGCGAATTCGGATAGATGATCACGGTCTGTGGCGACGGGTTGATGAAGCGAACGGTTCCGCTGCGTTTCAGATCAACTGCCGGGCCGCCTTTGGAATCGGCCACGAAGACGCCCTGGTGGTTGACGAACAATCCCTGCGGCGTGTCGAAGCCGGCCTGGTTGACGGGCACGCCGTCGGTCGCGCCTACGCCCACGTCTTTGTTGATCGTGACGATGGCGCCCGGCTCGACGACCTGTTGCGCGGGCGTGTTGGCGAAGAGCGTCAGCACGTTCGATCCCCGGTTGACGAACCGCAGCCGCCCCGCGAGCGTGTCGGCGATGAACAGGTTGTTGTTTGCGTCAGCCGCCACTCCGAGTGGAAAGCTCAACGCGCCGCCAATCGCCGGGCCGCCGTCATAGGGCGAAGCCAGGCCGCTGCCGGCGATGGTGTCAACGTTGTTCGGCGCAATCGTCACGCCCGCGAGCGTCACCGGCGCGACGCCCAGGTTCAGGTAGCGCACGCGGCCTTTCTGAACCGAACCCTGGTCGAGGATGTAAATTCCGCTGGCGTCCGATTCGAGGCCGAGGAGCGGCGGCGAGGCGGAGCTGCCCGCCAGACTGAAGATCGCGTTTGCGCCCGCTCCGCCGTCGCCGCAGGACGACGAAGAATAATCGCAGGCCACGCTCTGCTTGCCCGCCACGACAGCGCCTCCGTTGTTCACCTGCGCAATCGTCTGTTGATTGCCGTTCGCCACATAGACATTGCCGCCAATCGCCGCCAGCCCCGCCGGATAGGGATTCAAGCTCGTCCCACCTGTCGGGTACTGCAAGGCAAGCGTGATTTTGCCCAGCGCGTCAACTTTGACGATGCGCGCGTGCCCGGAATCGGCGACGTAAAGATTGCCTGCGTTGTCGAAGACCAGGTCGCGCGGCAGCAGCAAAGGCACGCTCGTCGCGTCAACCGGCGGCGGCGGCAGAGCGTCTCTCGGCATCGTCGCCGCCCCATTGCCCGCGACTGTAATCAAATTGCTTCCGTCGGCGGACACTTTGTAAATCTTGTACACGCCCGGCGCCGAATCGGCGAGATACAACTCACCGGTCGTGGGATGGATGGCGAATCCGGTGATGTAGCCCGCGACCTGTCCACCGGCGTTGGCGGCGTTGGCGGCGTTGGCAGTGTTGGTGAATTGCACGAACGTGCGGATGTTGCCCGGGCCAATCGTTTTGTCGCCGATGGCCACGGGGTTGGATGAAACGTTGACTGCGCGCACGCGCGAAAGGCCGTCGTCGCTCAAGAGGAGCAGGTTGCCGTTGGCGCTGACTCCCAGCCCAACGGCGCGGAAAGCCGCTTGCAGCGCGGGCGCGTCTTCACTCTGCTCGTCGCCGCCGCCGCCCGCGATGATCCTCACCGCGCCGGGCGCTACGGCGCGACCTGCGATAGTCGCCTGAGTCGCGCTCGTGTTGATGAAGCGGATCAGGCTCCCCTGATTGGTTTCATCAACGACGTAAAAGCCGCGACCTTGCGGATCGCGCGCGACGGCCGCCGGCGCCGTAAACGGCGCCTGTCTGGCCGGCGCGTTTTCGCCGTATCCGCCCGCAATCGTGTTGATCGTCGTCGCGTTGATGCCGGCTGTGGCCGTCAATTTCCACGTGTAGACGCCGGGCGCGGCGTAAGTGTGCGTCGGGTTCGGTTGCAACGAAGTCGCCGTTCCGTCGCCGAAATCCCATTCGTAACCCGGCGGCGTAGCGCAGCCGGACGGCGTCGCCATCGCGGTGAAGGCAACGGGCGTGTTGATCTGCGCAGTGTTCGGCGCGGTCGCGGCGCATTCGATCCGGCACTCGCCTTGCGCTGAGGCGCTCCGGTTACGCAACGCGACCGCCAGGCACAAACTGAAGATCAGAAAAACCGCCAGGCAGGCTCTGAGACGAGTCAATTGACCGTGAAGGAAGCGTCGTGAGGAAGAAGAAGACATAATCCAATCGCTCCTCTGAAAACGTGGGACAAGATGGCATCTTGTCCCACGAATTTTCATTGTTTCAGGGCGTCGTCACGAACGACATGAACGACTCCTTTTGCGATTCTTTCGGGGCAGATTGAATCAGCCGGAATGAGCCGGGAAGCGTTGAGGCAGTGAGGAATGCTTCTCTTTTGAGAGTGGGCGAACGGGAGATGGAGAGAGTGGGCGATGGGGCGATGGGGCGAGTAGGAGAAAGAATTGTCTCCCACTCCCCCGCTCTCCCGCTCCCCCGCTCCCCCGCTCTCGCTTTCGACTACCTGATCGAGAGCTGAACCGTATTGGTGGTCCTGCCGTCAACGGTCAACACTACGTCAATCACGCCACGCCCGATCAGAGTGCGAGGCAACACGACGTTGGCTTGATCCAGACCGACGAAGCCGGGGGCCGCGAATCCGTCCTCGAACAGAGACGGATTGAGCGTCTTCACCGTGCCGCCCAGACTGATGCTGATGTTCTCCGCCCTCGAGCGATGGCGGATGCCCGTGCCGTAGAACAGCACGTAGACCGTGTCGCTCGCCGGCCCGAGGTCAATCGGGACAGGCATAAATCTGCCCTGCCCGGCATCGAAGGCCGCCACCGGCTCGAACGTCTGCACGCCGTTTCTGATGCGCAAGACCACCGCCGCCGCCACGCCCAGACCATTGGCATTGGCGCTGATCAAGCCGGGCGCGACCCGGGCAATCGTCATCGTGCCCGCGCCGACGATGTTGTTGTTGACCGTCACGATCACCGTCGCCAATCCATCGGCGGTTCCCGGCGGCACCAGGCAATTGATCTGCGACGGAGCGACGAAGAACAGCGACGCGGCGCGTTCCGTGCCCGCGCTGTCCGTGACTCTCACCCTCGTGCCGAGCAGCACATCTGGTAGCGGCAAACTGGCGGCCGCCTGAACGCCGGTCGCCAGGTTGACGCCGAATGCGGCCACGATTGATTCGGGCGCAATCTGGTTGCCCAGGAAGCTGGCCGCCGAGACGCTCGCCACCGGCGGGACGACTTTCAGCTCGCTCACATTCGACGCGCCGCCGCCCGGCGCGGGATTGAAGACCGTCACGTTCAGCGTCCCCGTGCTGGCGATGTCGCTGGCCAGAATGGACGCCGTCAATTGGGTCGAGCTGACAACTGTCGTCTGCCGATTGTTGTTGTTGACTCGCACTGTCGAGGCGTTGACGAAGTTGGCTCCGGTGACGGTCAACGTGAATCCGGCGCCGCCCGATGCGGCGGCCGCAGGCCTGAGCGCGGCAACCGTTGGCACAGGATTGCCCTGCGACGCGTTGATCCTAAACGTCGCCACGTTCGACACGCCGCCGGCCGGCGTCGGGTTGAAGACCGTCACGCTCGCTTCTCCCGTGCCGATAATGTCCGAAGCCAGTATTTGCGCGGTCAACCGCGTGCTGCTGACAAACGCCGTCTGGCGATTCGATCCGTCCCAACGCACCACGGAGTTGCCGACGAACCCCGCTCCGTTCACCGTCAAAGTGAACGCCGGGCTGCCTTCATTGGCCGAATTCGGACTCAGGCTGGAGATCGCTGGAACCGGATTGGGTTGATTGATCGTGAAGGTTTGTGAGTTCGACGTGCCTCCGCCGGGAGCCGGGCTGAAGACGGTGACCTGCGCCGAGCCTGCGCTGGTCAAATCGCTGGACGGAATCGAAGCGGTCAATTGCGTGCCGCTGACGTAAATCGTCGTGCGATTCTGTCCGTTCCAGCGAACGACCGACGAAGGAGCGAAGCCCGTGCCGTCGACCGTCAGCGTGAATGCGCCGGTGTTGATCAGCGCGCTGTTCGGGCTGATGCCGGTCAAGGCCGGCGCGGGGTTGTCGCCGGCAATCGTGATCGTGCCGGTCCGCACGCAAACCGCCTGGCTGGCGCTGATGCGGCGGATGCGATTGTTGTTGCTGTCGGTGAAGACGATCTCGCCGTCCTGACCGGCGACGATGTTGACCGTTTCGGGCAACTGGTTCGTCACGCCCGATCCGACAACCAGCGGCGACGGAGCGAGGTTGAGCTGCGCGCTCGACGACGGGCCGCCGTCACCGGCAAATCCCGGCGACGATCCGGCAATGGCCGAAGTCGCGCCCGATGTGTCAATCCGAATGATCTGATGATTGCCGCTGCTGGCGGAGGCCGGCCCCTGAGTCACGTAGGCGTTGCCGTCGGAGGCGACAGCCACGTCGCGCGGCTTGTTGAAGCCGGTGGCGTAATTGGCGAACGAGCCGCTGCCTGCTCCCGATTCGCGCAAGACCGTGCCGTCATCGAAGTTGGCGATGTACAAACGCCCGCTCGAATCGAATCCGACGCCGGTGTATTGCTTCGCGCCCGAGGGGAGACTGAGGCTCGAAACGATGCCCGTGTTGCCGTCAATCTTGCGCACCGCCTTCTGGCCGACGTCGGTGATGTAGATCGTGCCGTTCGCGGCCACGACAAGATCCGAGGCCGCAATGAACTTCGCCGCCGTCGCGAAGCCGCCGTCGCCGGGGCTGGACGGGTTTTCGCCGCCGCCGGCGATCTTCATAATGTTGCCCGGCGGAATCGTGATGGCATTGGCCGAACCCGGGAAGAGCGTGACGTTGTTGGCCGTCGTGTTGATGAATCGAATCAGGCTGGTGCGGCGTCCGCTGAACTGCGGCGGAACTTGCGGGCCGCTCTTCGAATCGGCGACGTAAATGCCCTGGCTGGTGGCGAACAGACCTTGAGGCGAATCGAAAGCGGCTTGAATCACCGGCACGCCGTCGCTGGCGCCCGAACCGACGTTCTTGTTCACGGTGACAATGCCGCCGGCGGGAACGGTTTGAGCTGACGCAGTCCCGGCAAAGATCGTCACCGCGCTGGCGCTGCGATTGGCGAAACGCAACCGGGCGCTGATCGTGTCTGCGATCCACAGGTTGCCGTTCGCGTCAATGGCGACGCCGACCGGCGTGTTGAAATTTGCGCCGGTGGCCAGGCCGCCATCGTAGGGTGGAACCAGGCCGCTGCCCCCGATGGTGCGAATCACGCCCGCGCCGATGGTCACCCCGGCGAGCGTCACCGAGCCGCCGGTCACATTGATGTAACGCACGCGGCCACGGCCCGTGACTCCCTGATCGAGAACGAAAATACCGTTCTGATCGCCTTCGATCCCGGCCAGCGGCGGGTTCCCCGTGCTGCCGAGCAGGTTGAACCCGGCATTGAGCGCCGGCCCGTCATCGCCGCAATTTGAAAGCGAATAATCGCAGACCTGCCCCGGAGTGCCGGCTACCGTCGCAACGCCGCCGGTCACCCGCACAATCGTCTGCTGATTGCCGTTGGCAACATAAATGCTGCCGCCCACCAGAGCGAGTCCTGACGGATAAGGATTCTGATTCTGTTGATTGACGAAGACCTGGAATTGGTGAATCAGCGCCGCATTGCCGCTGCCGTCAACGCGAATCACGCGCCCGTGACCGGTGTCGGCGATGACCACGTTGCCCGCACCGTCAACCTCGACCGCCCTCGGCTGCAGCAACGGAATGTTTGTCGCCGCGCCCGCCGAGAACGTATCGTCGAATCTGGTGCTCGCGCCATTACCCGCGATAGCGGTTGCCGCGCCTCCGGCGCCCGGAATCCTGAAGACCTTGTTGACGCCCGCGGTTGCGTCGGAGACATAAACATCGCCGGTTGACGACCTGACCGCCAAACCGCCCAGGCCGGTTCCGAGTCCCGAAGCGAGCGTCCCAACCCGTCCGCCGCCGATTGACTGGCCCGAAATCGTGATGGGGTTCGCCGAAACGTTGACTGCGCGCACCTGCCCATCAACATAGTTGGCGAAATAGACCAGATCGCCGCTGCTGCTGACGCCCAAACCGGCCACCGCTCCCAGGTCAGCCAGCAACGCGGGAACGTTGTCGCCTATGTCAATTCCTCCGCCCGCAATGACCCTGACAGTTCCGGGAGCGATCGTCCGTCCGGCAATCGTCACGGACGAATTGCCGGTGTTGATGAAACGAATCAACGCTGCGTTGCTGATCATATCGGCGATGTAAACGCCGCGCCCCTGCGGATCGCGCGCGATGGCGGCGGGCACGCCGAACGGCGCCTGCGGCGCCGCATTGCCTTCGCCCAAACCGCCCGCAATCGTGTCAATCATCGTTGCACCGCTGCCGGCCGAAGTCGTCAGCGTCCACGTGTAGGCGCCCGCAGTCGCGTAAGCGTGAGTCGGATTCTGCTCGGTCGAGCGCGCAGTGCCGTCGCCGAAGTTCCAATCGAAGGCCGGTTGGGTCGCGCATCCCGACGCGCTCGCCGTCGCCGAAAATTGAACCGCCACGCCGTTCTGCCCGGTCGGCGGAACCGTCGCATCGCAATTCACCGTGCATCCCTGAAAGGGAGCGAGTGAAGCTGCATTCGAGTTTGCCGGCGACCCAGCGCCGCGCGATGCAACCGGCGGCAGTTTTTCAATCGAAGCCGGAATTGAGCTGGACGGGTTTCCAGCCTTCAGCCGGCGCGCGGCAAATCCCGGTAAATCGAACTGCGCTGAGATTGCGACCGCGCCAGACAGGCCGATCAACAGGAGTGAGAGTGTGATTGCGCTAAAGCGGGATGATTTTGCGGATGATGTAATGAACAAACGTCGAAGGAACAAGCCCCTCAAGACAGACATAGGTCAATAACTCCTTTTGCGGTTTTTGGGGCAGCGTCTGAGTGATACCAGTACCGGGCTTACCACTTTGGGGTCATTTCGGGCCACTTCGGAGCTACCAGCGTGTCGCCAGCCACTGCAACGAACTTCAACAATCAATCCGAACGGTGTGTAGGTCTGTGTGAGTTGTCACCAGCGGGAGAATCTCTGGCATATATCGCGGGGGCAGCAGCCTTTTCAACCAGGCAGTTCAAACAGATGGCTCAGCGCAAATGGAGCCGACTGCCGGATTTGAACCGGCGACCTGCTGATTACGAATCAGCCGCTCTACCAACTGAGCTAAGTCGGCTTTTTCACGACGCGGAATCGGAAGCTTTCGAGGCTTGCCGGAATCACGGCGTTTGGATGACAGCTTCCGGTATTTGTAAAGATGCGCGAGGAATATTCACGCTGTGGCGTCAAACGCAAACGGCAATATACACAACCGATTTTGATTGGTCAAACTGAAATTTTTGCAGCCTCTTGCAGCCGCTTGAGGTGTGGATACGGCGACTCAATCGCTGGCTGCGGCCAGCGCCTGATCTTTGTACTGCAATTGATAGAGCTTGTAATAGACCCCGCGATGGGAGAGCAATTCCTGGTGATTGCCCAGCTCGCGGATCTCGCCTTTGTGCAGGACGATGATCTTGTCCACCCGCTGAATGGTCGAGAGGCGATGCGCGATGATCAGCGACGTGCGGTCAGCCATCACCCGCTCGATGGCCTGCTGGATCAACTGCTCGGTCTCGGTGTCAATGCTCGACGTGGCTTCGTCCAGAATCAGAATGCGCGGATCGAAAGCCAGCGCGCGGGCGAACGAGATCAACTGCTTCTGGCCGACTGAAAATCCCGCGCCGCGCTCTCGAACTTTCGCCGCGTAACGATCGGGCAACTTCTCGATAAATCTGGCGGCCCGCACTTCACGCGCGGCCCATTCGACCCGGCTCTGGCCAATCGTTTCATTGCCCAATCGAATGTTGCCTGCAATGTCGCCGGAAAACAGAAAGACATCCTGCAACACCACGGCGAAGTTCTCGCGCAGCCTCTTCAAATCCCACTGCCGGATCTCCACGCCGTCGAGCAGAATCTCCCCCGCCTGGATGTCGTAAAACCGCATCAGCAGATTCGTGATCGTCGTCTTGCCCGAACCGGTCGCGCCGACGAACGCCACCGATTCGCCCGGCTCGACCGTGAACGACACGTCCTTCAACACCCAGTCTTCGTCCTTGTAAGCGAACCAGACGTGGTGGAATTCGATCCGGCCAGCGACCCGCGCGCCCGTCGCCGGCAATCGCGGATGTTCGGGCGAGACGATCTTGTCCGGCGTGTCGAACAACCTGAAGACTCGTTCGCTGGCCACGACCGCCGCCTGGAAGATGTTGTATTTGTCGCTGATGTCCTGAATCGGCTGCCACAACCGCTGGGTGTATTGCAGGAATGCCACCAGCGTGCCGACGGTGATCGCGTTCTGGATCACCTGCCCGCCGCCGTACCAGACGATGGCCACAATGCCGATGGCCGAGATCAGATTGACCAGTGGATAGAAGACGGCGTAGTAGAAGATCGTGTCAATGTTCGCCTTCAGGTACGCCGCGTTGATTTCCGAAAACTGCCGCATCGCCTTCTCTTCGCGGTTGAAAAGTTGCACGGTCTGCGCGCCCGAAATGTGTTCCTGCGTGAAGGCGTTCAACCGGGCGATCTTCGTCCGCACTTGTCTGAAGCCTTCGCGCGCGCCGCGTCGAAACCAGGCCGTGGCCGCAATCAGCAACGGCACGACCGTCAACGAGACGAGCGCCAACTGCCAGTTGAAGTAGAACATCATCCCCAGCGCGCCCGCGATCAGCACCAGGTCGCCCAGCACTTCGACCAGGCCGGAAGTGAACAATTCGTTGAGCGAGTCAACGTCGGTCGTCAGCCGCGTGATCAATCGTCCGACCGGATTGTGGTCGTAAAACGCGACCTCGATGGTTTGCAGCTTGGCGAAGATCTGCTCGCGCAAGTCGTACATCACGCGCTGGCCGATGGTGTTGAGCAGCACGTCTTGAAAATATCCCACCCCGAGTGTGACCACGAGTGAGAGGATGTAAACGACGCTCAGCAACGCGATGCCGTTGAAGGCCCGGTCGAGATTGATCGCGCCGTCCACCGCCGGTTTGACATAATCGTCAATCGCCCACTTGGTGAGCAGCGGCCCGATCTGCCGCACCAGATTCAGCCCGGCGGTCAGCGTCAAGGCGAAGACGACCAGCCGCTTGTAAGGCGCCAGGTAACGTAACAACCGCCGCGCCGCGCGAGCGTCGTAGGTTTTGCCCAGTTGTTCTTCTTCGTGGTGATCAGCCATTTTCAGTCCAATCCACTTCAACCACGCTAAACGTCGTCCTCCACAACCACCTCGTAGTGCCTGACCTGCCGGTCATACTGGAGCAGCAAAGGAACGATCTCGTCACTGACGACAGCCTTCTCCGGGTCGGCGCCGGCAAATTTCCTGATGGAGTCGAGCGATCGCCAGAAAGTGATCACGACGATTTCAACGCCGTCGGATGCCTCACGTTCAAGCAGCCTGGCGCCAACATACCCGTCAACCTTTCTCAAAGTCACCAGGACCTGGTTCTTCAGATGATCGGCGTAGACAGATGCCTGAGCCGGCGACGTCTTCGCCGTCCAAAAACGAGCGATCATTTGGCGCCTCCTTGAGAGGTTACGCTGTCGCCCCCGATGACGACTGCCCAGGGTTGGACTTCCCATCGGGAAACCAACCCGTTGGTCACGTAAGGATCGTTTCGGGCGAAATCCTCGGCGACCGACCGGTCCGGCGTGCCAAAAACCAAAAGCGCCCGGTCTGCCGGGTCGCCCAAGGCGCCGGCTAACAGCAATTCGCCCCGCTGATTCGCTGCTCGCACCAGCCGGAGGTGCTCTTCACGAAACGGAGTTCTGCGCGAAACGAAGCTGTCTACGACGTAGTAGATCAACGCAAAGTATTTCATATCGGTTTGCCCTCGATTTTCAGCCAGCCTGACTTCGCCTCGCGTCACTTCTTGCGAACGGGCTTCTTCTTGACGGGCGGCTTGGCGGGCGGCGGCGGCGCGCCCTTGTCCTTTTCGGACATCATCGAAGAGAGATTGGCAAACATCTGCGCCATTCCTTCGATCTCGCCTGAGAGGGTCAAGCGCCAGCCATTCTCGTAGCGTTTCAGGCTCATCACTTCCATCTTGGTGATAGAGACGTTTTTGGTGAAATTCGGAGCGTCTTTGAGTTGTAGAGCGTCCAGAGGAACCTGCATGCGATAGACGATATGAACCAGTTCTGGCGTCTCCGTCACTTGACCGACAATGTCGAACGACGATTTGCTCATCATCTGATCGAATCCCGGCAATACCCCGCCGAGTGTTCCCACCAGCTTTTCGAGGATCTGCCCGCCGCTGAGTTGGTCGTATTCAGCGCGGCTGCTGATGCCGAACATCATGCCAAACGATTTCGCCAGCTTCTCATCGGCAAATATCGGCTCGAAAAGCTTCTTGAATTGAGCCAGCGATTCCGGGTGCATCAGGCTGGTGACCTTCGCCCAATCGCCGCTTTGAGTCGCTGCCACATAAGCTCTGGCAACCGATTCAGGCGTCTCCTGAACGGTCTGAGCGAACGCCGCGCTTGCAAGTAAGCAGACGGGCGCGAGTGCGAACAAAACCTTTGGAACGTATTTCATAACTTCAACCTCCACTTTCACGAGACAGTTGTAAACAACGGCGAGTCAACTCGCCGCCAATTCCTCTTCCAACAATTGCCGCTCATACAAATCGGCATAAGCTCCGCCCAGCCGCATCAACTCGTCGTGCGCGCCACGTTCGACAATCTTCCCGTGATCCAGCACGCAGATTAGATCGGCATCCTTGACCGTCGAAATGCGATGCGCGACGATCAGCGTCGTGCGCGAACGCATGACCCCGCGCAGCCGCGACAGAATCTTCTCTTCGGTGTAAGTGTCCACCGCCGAGAGCGCGTCGTCGAGGATCAGCAGTCTCGGCTCCCGGACGATGGCGCGGGCGATGGCCGTGCGCTGCTTCTGCCCGCCCGACAGCGTGATCCCGCGTTCACCGAGGACGGTTTCGTACTGCTTCGGAAAATCTTTCACGTCGTCGGCCAACCCGGCGATCTCGGCGGCCCACCCGATCTTCTTGTCCAGCGCCTGGTGGCCATTGTGAATTCCGAAAACGATGTTTTCGGCCAGCGGCTCACTGAAGAGAAAGGTCTCCTGCGGAACGTAGCCGATGTTTTCGCGCAGTTGCCTCAGCGGGATTTCGCGGATCGGGCGGTCGTCAATCAACACCATCCCCGGTTCGGCGTCCAGCAAGCGTGGGATCAGATTCATCAACGTTGATTTGCCTGCGCCCGTGCGACCAATAAAGGCCACGGTCTGGCCGGGTTCGATCACCAGATTGATCTCCTGTAAAACCGGCGGCGCGTCGGGCGAGTAACGAAAAGTCAGATTGCGAAACCCGATCTTGCCGCGCAATGCCGAAGTTTCCCCCGCTCTCCCACTCCCCCACTCTCCCGCTCTCAACTCCGGCGCATCGGCAATCGCCGGCTCGATCTTCATAATCTCGTGCATTCGTTTCAAACTCGCGGTGCCGCGCTGAACCAGGTTGGTCACGTACCCCATCGCGATCAACGGCCAGATCAATTGTTCCAGATAAAGGTTGAACGCCGTGAATTCGCCGATGGTCATTCGCCCCTGCGCCGTTTCGTATCCGCCGATGAGCAGGATTGCCGCAAAGCCCAAGCCGATGAAAAACTGCATCAGCGGGTGAAAGACCGCCGACAGCCTCACCAGATTCAGGTTGCGATCAACGTATTGCTGATTGAGTTGCGCGAATTCGTTCTTCTCCGCCTCTTCCTGAGCGAACGCGCGCACGACGCGCACGCCGGTCAGGTTCTCCTGCGCCCGCGCCGTAATGTCTGAAAAGAACTCCTGAATCTTCTCGAACCGCACGTGAATCCGCTCGCCGAAGTATTTCACCGTCAGCGTCACCAGCGGCATCGTCAGCAACAGGATCACCGTCAGCTTGACGCTGATCTGAAACATTATCGGCAGGATAATCAGCACGCGGAAGAGCGTCTGCTCGCTGTACATAATCGCCGGCCCGGCAATCTGTCGCACCGCGCTCAAATCGTTCGTGGCCCTCGCCATCAGGTCGCCCGTGCGGTGATTCTGGAAAAATTCGAGCGGGAGTTTTTGCAGATGGCCGTAAAAATCCTGCCGCAGGTCGTATTCGATGTAACGCGACATATTGATCAGCGTGCGCCGCTGAAAGAAGAGGAAGACGCCGCTCGCGAGCTGAACGCCGATGATCAGCAGGACATATTGAAGCACTCCCGACCGGTTCGCCGCCGGCGTTTTCAGATAATCAATCGCCTGCCCCGTATATCGCGGAGTGAAAACGCCGAGCGCGACTGAGACCAGCACGAAGAGCGTGCCCAGGATCAACCGGCTGCGATATTTTTTGAGGTAGAAGAAAATCCAATCGCGGCCTGAAGCAAACTCGGACGCGAATTTGTGTTGACTGATCAAGATGAAACCCTCTATGACGACCTCAATGAACGCGCTACCAGTCCCAGACCGGCCGCCAACAGGCCGAGCATGATCATAGTGTCGGTCAGACTGGTCGGGCTGAAGTAGATGTGCAGATTGGCGATGATGCCGACCAGGATGATGACCGCGCCACCGAAGGTCAGTACCCACCCCATCACCGAGCGCCCGTCGAAAAACAACAACCCGATTCCGATCAGCAATGGAATCAGCGACAGGCCGAAGGCGTTGTATCCTCCCAATTGCCACGGCGAACTCATCACCACTACCTGCCTCAAGAACAGATACCCTCCGCCAATAACCATAGCCAGACCGAGAACGAATTGGCCGACGCCGCCCGGCGTGCCGCCCGCGCCCCGAATCTCTTTGCCATTGTCCATCGCTTATCCCTCAGCAGTCGTTGACTTGGATTACGACAACAAGAGGCGCATTCTACTTTCGATTGCCGATCATCTCAACTTGCGTTTTTCGCCGTCCGCATTGTAGCTTCTGCGGCGCAATGGCATTGCGACAAGCATTCGATCAACTCGCCCGCGAAGCCGTGGCCTGCGTCATCTGCGAGCGGATGCGCGACCGCCAGGCCGTGCTCAGCCATTTGAACGGCTCGCTCGACCCGCGAGTGATGTTCATCGCCGAAGCTCCTGGTCGCAATGGCGGCGACCGCACTCGCATTCCCTTTCACGGCGACACCTCGGGCAAAAACTTCGAGGAGCTTCTGGCTTCGGTCAAACTCACGCGCGACGAAATCTTCATCACCAACTCAGTCCTGTGCAGCCCGCGCAAACCTTCCGGCGCCAACGACAAACCCAATCGCACGGAGATTCGCAATTGCTCCGATTTTCTTCGCCGCCTGATCGGGTTGATCAACCCGCCGGTCGTCGCCACGCTCGGCGCAGTCGCGCTCGATGCCTTGCGACTCGTCGAGCCTCACGATTATCAACTGCGCGAGGTCAAGGCAAAAATTCTGACCTGGAACGGGCGATTGTTAGTGCCGCTCTATCATCCCAGCCCGCAAGTCATCATCACCGTGCGAACGCTTGAACAGCAGAAACGCGATTTCAAGACGCTGCTTCGCGCAATCAGGCTTTTTGAGATTACGGAACAGACGGAATGAACGGAACAAACGGAAAAGTTCCGTCTGTTCCGTTATTTCCGTTTGTTCCGTAATCTCCTTCTCTCCAAATAAGTCGGCGTCCGAAACTTTCGCCACAAAAAATTCCCTTCAACGTTTAACCACACAGCCGAGTAGATGTAGTTGAGCACGCGAGGAGGACCTGAACAGTGCCGGGCGAAACGATGGAAATCGCGCTGATGGCTGACCAATTACGAATGGTTGACAAGGCCGGCGACGAGGCCGCCCCGATTGCCGGCCCGGTTGTCGAGTTGATCCTGCGCGCCAAATCGGGCGACACCACGGCCTTCGATCAAATCATCACTGGCCACCAGCGGCGGGTGATCGCGCTGGCCTGGCGGATGCTCGGCAACAACGAGGACGCGCGCGATGCGGCGCAGGAGATTTTCCTGCGAGTCTACAAACATCTCGACAGATTCGACCCGGCACAGGACTTCTCTGGCTGGCTCTACCGCATCGCCGTCAACGTCTGCCGCGACCTGGCTCGCAAACGCCGCAGCAATCCCTCTTCGCTGGAGGCGGAGTTCGAGGCCGGCAAGATCGCGGAACCCGCCAGCCCCCACAACACGGAAGCGGCGGCGCTGCTGGCTCAAGAGCAAGCGATCCTGCGGCGCGCGCTCGCCACGCTGTCTGAAAAAGAACGGGCGGCGATTGTCTTGCGCGACCTGGAAGGGTTGCCGACCGAAGAGGTGGCGAGGATTTTGGGTTCGAGTCCGACCACCGTCAGGTCGCAAATCAGTTCGGCGCGAGTGAAGATCAAAGCGTTCCGCGAGCGATTGCTGAAGCGAAGATAACCCCCTGGGAGAAACCTCCGGGAGCGCATGCATCTCTGATTCTGCCGGCGAATTCGGAAGCTGAGTCTTTCGGCTCCCAGCTCCGTAGGAGCGTGATGTTTATAGAATTGGCGGGCACATCCCAAGCTCCGTAGGAGCGAAATGTGCCATTCTATAAACATTCCGCGCCTACGGCGCTCCGGAACTGCGGAATTCGCCGACGGAATCAGGGATGCGGGCGCTCTCAGGAAAAGAAGCGAGGCCCCAATTATGCGATGCGCACAAGCTGAAAAACTAATTCCGCTTTTCGTCGGAGACGATCTGCCCGGCGAACAGACCGTCGAGTTGCGTGACCATCTTGAATCCTGCGCGCAATGCCAGCGACTGGTCGCGGAGTTTGAAGAGAGCCGGAACTGGCTGATCAATTTCTCTGCGCCGGAGTTTGACGAGGCGACGCTGGCTGGAATGCGTGACCACGCGCTGGAAGAGATCGGTCGAATCGAAAAACGACCGCGACTGCTCGAATGGATTTTGCCGAGTTGGAAACCGCGATTCGTCTTCGTGGCGTCAATGGCGTTGCTGCTATTGATCGCGGCTTTGGGAACTTTCGGTTACCGGCGTCAACTATCGCGCCCTGCAAATCCCGACCAAACAATGGCGGATAAAAGCAACGGAGGAAACAAAGTTGAATCGCCCCAAACCGGCGCGCCAGACAATGTTCAACCGAGCAACGACTACAGGATCGCAAGCAGCGTCCCGCGCCAGCGCAAACACGGACGCAAACCAATCCAGTCCGTTTCGCGCCAGCCGTCGCAAGTTGAGATTCAACCAGTCGAACCTGATCTGATCGCTCAATCTCCAACGGCAACCGAGCCAGCGTCGGATCAATCAGTCAACGCCGGTTCGACCCAGACAGATTTGGCTGTGAATCGGAATATGCTGCGGATCGAGATTCAAACCGCCGACCCGAACATCCGCATCATCTGGCTGGCGCCAACAGATTCAAACTCAAATAGACCCAACACCAACGTTCGATAACTCGGAGGCAAGCAATGAAACTCAAATCAATCGCAATCTTCACTTCCCTGCTGCTGGTTTGCGTGGCGACAACATCATTGGCATTCGCGCAATCCCCCGGAGAGCAGAAGGAAGAGCAGAAGAAGGAACAGAAGGACGAAGCTCCATCATCGGCTGATCTCAAGCGGTTCTCGGTGAAACTTTTCGAGATCAAATATCGTGATCCCGGAAGTTTGAGCACTGCGCTCTCGGCTCTGGGTAGTGGGGCGAAAGGCTCGATGATGCTGCCGAATTCCAGCCTGCGTACGCTGACAGTCAGGGATTTCCCGGAAAACATTGCGGCGATAGAGCAGGCGCTGCAGCGTCTTGATGTGCCTGAGAAAACCAACCCGCCGGCCAGCCTCGAATTCCAACTTCATCTGATCGCCGCCTCAATGACGCTGTCCGAAAAATCCACGCTGCCGAAAAATCTGGAGCCTGTTCTGGAACAGCTCAAGTCAACGCTGAAATTCACCAACTACCGCTATGTCAGCTCGGCATTGAATCGAGTCAGCGACCGAGGGAAAGTCGAATCGAGCGGCGTCACAGGCTCGCTTTTTCCTACGCCAGCCGGCGTCACCAATAATCCCGATAACCCGTCGTTTTATAACTACAGCCTTTCAAGAGTAATGCTGACGCAGGATGCTACTGGCAAAGATAACGTCCTGATAGACCAGTTTAAGTTCGGTGTCTCAGTGCCGATCAGAATTGGCTCAGGCCAAGGCAATGTTCAATACAGAGACATCGGCATCATAACCCCACTCAGCCTGCGCGAAGGAGAGATGGCGGTCGTCGGCACAGCAAACATCGGCGGATCGGACGAAGCGATCATCGTGGTGATTTCAGTCAAAAAGGCAAAATAGACTTTCACCTCAACCACACCAACACACAAAGGGGCGGACCTTGCATCCGCCCTTTCTCTTTTCACATCCCGCCCATTGCGGTATAACAGCCGCGCGCATTCACAATCTTTCAACTTCAACCAAGAGGCCGAATGATGAAACTCGCGATGGCGAACTTCGCTTTGCTCCTGCTTCCGGTCTGCGTCTGCTCCACCGTGTTCACGCAAAACTCGAATCAACCGTCGAACCAGCCAGCGCCAATGCCGCTGGAGAACAGCCTGATGTTCGCCGCCGCGCTCAGGCAGAAGAAAGTGTCGTATGAGCTGCACGTTTATGAGCACGGGCGGCACGGCGTGGGATTGGCGCCGAACGATCAGGCGTTGAACAGTTGGCCTAAGCTGTTGGAGAATTGGCTGCGCTCGCGCCAATTCACCAAATAACATCACCCCTCAAAAAACAAACCTATGCCTTACGCATTCAAGATCACAGGAAATCATCCGATCAAGCTGAAAGATTTCGATCCCGGCGACGACCGGGGACTCACGCGCGAAGAAGGCGAAGAGAAGCTGGCGAAGCTGAGCGAGGAGCTGACGCGGTTGCAGGAGTTGCTCTACGCCGCGAGCGATCACGCCGTGCTGGTCGTGCTGCAAGGGCGCGACACCAGCGGCAAAGACGGGACGATCAAAGCCGTGATGGGGCCGCTCAATTCGCTCGGCTGCAACGTCGCTTCGTTCAAGGTTCCCACCGAGCGTGAGCTGGCGCACGATTTCCTCTGGCGCGTGCATCAGCAAACTCCGGGCAAAGGCGAGATCACCATCTTCAACCGCTCGCATTACGAAGACGTGCTGGTCGTGCGCGTGCACAACCTCGCGCCCGAAAGCGTCTGGCGCAAGTGTTACGATCATATCAACGCCTTCGAGAAGCTGCTGGCCGACACAAACACGGTGATCCTGAAGTTCTATCTGCACATCAGCAAACGCGAGCAGGAGGAACGGTTGCTCGAACGCGAGCAGGATCGCACCAAATACTGGAAGCTTTCTGCCGGCGATTGGAAGGAGCGCGAATACTGGAACGCTTACACGCGGGCTTACGAAGACGCGATCAACCGGTGCAGCGCGCCGCACGCGCCGTGGTTCGTCGTGCCCGCGAACAAGAAATGGTTCCGCAACCTGGCTGTGGCTGAAGCGGTAGTGAACGCGCTGAAGCCGTTTGAGAAGTCCTGGCTGAAGAAGATGGACGAAGTTGGGGAGAAGGCCAAAGCGGAGATCGAGGGGTTCAGAAAACCTAAAACCTACCGGCCCAAAACCTAAAACCTATAAACCTATTCTCCCCCGATTACGGTTCAGTCAGAGCGGGCCGTCGCTTGAGCAGCAAAAAATTGATCTTGGCTTTAGGTGATGGGTTTTAGGTTTTAGCCCTTCGGGTTTTAGTTTATAGATGTCTCAAAACCATCACTTCACGAACTGCGCGAGCAGGCCATCGGGCTTGACGATCGGTTTCAACACCGAGTAAGGGACGACGACTTCGTGGTCGCCTGCGGCGTAGGCGGCGACCTGATAGCGATCAAAAGTGATCTTCAAACCGGAAGGCGTGATGTTCCAGCTATGGAAATTCTCCGGCTTCGCGGCGGCGCCGGTTTCAGGGTCGTCAACCGTCTTCACCTTCTTCAACTCCCTGATGGCGTAATTGGAGATGACCTTCAGGTGGTTCGATCCCGGCGTGAAGAGATCGGCCAGATTCACCGCCGCGTTGCGGTTGAGATCGTAGGTGAGCGACGAAGTGGCCGTGTTCGGATGCGCGCCGCCGGTGTATTCGGAGAAATAAAACAGAACGCTGATGAAGTTTTTGTCGGCGGCGGTGATTTCGTAACTGACATCGAGGGAACTCTGTTGCGCAGGCGGCGGCTCTCCAGCAGGTCTGGCGGCGGCGTCTGCGCGCGCCATTTCGCCAACCGCCTTCTTAAACCCTCCGGCGCGCTGCGCGACGAAAGCGTTGACGGCCTGGTTGAACTTCCCGGCTCGCGCGGCGTCTTCTCCGGCAAGCTGCGGCAGAGCGGTTTCGATCTCGTAGCGCAGCCTCCGGTCTTCGCTCTTCTGCTTCTGCTCGTCGAATTTCAAGCCGCCCAGATCGTAACGAAGCTCCCGCACCGCGAATGACAGCGTCTTTTTATCCTTCGCGCTGATCCACGTCCCGGAAAACCTCAGCGTGGTGTCGCCGTTCACGCTCACGCCGTCGAGCTTGCCTTTGAACTCGCCCGTCTTCTGTTCGCCGCCTGACTCGAAATTCTGAACCGTCTCGGTCAGAACCGCATTGCCCTGATTGTCAACGCGGCCCTCCAACCGGAGAGTCCTCTCTGCGACGTTGAATGCGCCGGGTTTGTCGTAGAAATAACTGCCCGTCAGTTTGCCGCCCTGACGTTCGAGCGTCATCCGGAGGCTGAATTTCCCGTCCATCGCGCCGACGAATGTCTTTTGGAATTCAGCCGGAGCGGGAACGACGACTCCCTGCGCCGGCGTCAGTTGATTTTGCGGATTGGTTTGTGTGTTCAGGTCCAGCTTCGTTGGCTCGCTTCCGCAAGACAGCGAGAAGGAAATGGACAGCGCCAATAAACAAGCAAATTTTTTCAGCCTCATTGCCAAGCCTTTCAAATCTCAAATCTCGAATTCATCACATCACCGGCCCATTTCGCCACGGCACGAACTCCTTGTGCCCCAACACCTCGCTCTTCGTCCGCTCGCCCGAAGCCACGCGCCGGATCATCTCAAAAATCCTGCCGCCCACATCCTGGATCGTCTCCTCGCCGTCAACGATCACGCCGGCGTTGATGTCAATGTTGTCTTCCGTCGCGCGGGCGATGTGCGAATTGGTGGAGATTCGGCGCAACCGGATTCGCCCAGAGTTTACTTCTCTCGCCGATAAAACAAAACCGGGCAGGCGCACTCGCGGTGAACGGATCAGATGAATCTTCAGGCCAACTTAACTTGACCTTCACCCACCTCTGATTTAACCTGACGGCCTTGAATCAGCGCAAAGCTGAGCCTTCGTATGACAACCCAGTGAATTTCGACGAGTCGCCGGGCGGTTTCGTTTTACGCCCTCCGATCCGATCGAAACCGCAAGCGTCCAGAAGAAGACGCGAGATAAAGACGCGAAGACCGTCTGCTTCCGGCCAGAGGCTATACCTGCGGGGATGAAACCACTTGTAAGTTTCTCGTGAAATACAAGGCGCGCCTGCGGCAGCGAGCCGTTGCGCGCGCAGAATCCTATGCGTGGGTACTCGCTACCCACCTTTTCAGGAGAGGTAGAGACATGTCTAAACTCAATCCCATTCGTTTAACCTGCGTCTGTCTGTTGTTCGCGCTCTGCTTCGTTTTCGGCGCGAGCAATGCATTTGCGCAAGCGCAAGCCAGCTCAGGCCAGATTTCCGGCCTGGTCCGCGATTCTCAGGGTGGAGCAATCGCCAACGCGACTGTCAAAGCAGTCAACACACAAACCGGTCTGGAACGCACCGTGACCACGAGCGCGGAGGGACTTTACCGCTTCGTGCTTCTTCCGCCTGGCACCTACAATCTTTCGGCCACGGCGCAGGGTTTTTCCAAGACCGATCTGAACGGGGTTGCCGTCACCGTCGGACAGATCACTGACGCCAACATCACACTGGGCGTCGGCGGCGTTCAGGAAGCCGTCACCGTCACGGCGGAAGCCGTGCAGACAACGGTGTCGCAACCCGACGCAGTGCTCAATGAAACGGCGATCAACAACCTGCCGATCAACGGCCGCCGCTTTCAGGATTTCGTCACGCTGACGCCGACCGCCCAGGTTGATCCGCAGCGCGGCCAGATTTCGCTCTCGGGCCAACGCGGCATCAACTCGAACATCAACATTGACGGCGTTGATTACAACCAGCCGTTCTTCGGCGGTATTCGCGGCGGCGAGCGTTCCAACACCGCGTTCACCATTCCGCAGGAGTCCATCCGCGAGTTCCAGGTCGTGGCGTCGGGTTATTCGGCTGAGTTCGGCCGTTCGACCGGCGGCGTCGTGACGGTGGTGACCAAATCAGGCACCAACAAGTATCACGGTTCGGGCTTCTATCTGATCCGCCATCGCGAGCTGTCGCGCAACAACGATTACTTCAAGGCGTTGTCGGCCAACTTGGGGCGCGAAGTGATTGCCGCGCCGACGCAGCAGCAATTCGGAGGTAGCTTCGGCGGCCCGATCAAGAAGGACAAGGCCTTCTTCTTCGGCTCGTATGAACAACAAAGACTGCGCAACCCGCGCCAGGTCTTCTTCGACACCATCTCCACTTTCACGCCGACCCCGGCGACACAGGAGGCGTTCAACTTCTATAAGTCGCTCCAAACGCCGTTTGAGCAGACCAACGACGCTAAGGCCGGCCTGGCGCGTTTCGATTACCAGTTCAATGAGGCGCACCGCTTCAACCTCCGTTACAGCCAGAGCAACAACAACGCGCTTAACGCCAACGCCACCGGCAACCAGATCTTCCCGACCACGATCAGCGCGCTCTCGAACAACGGAACCGAGAAAGACCGCACCTACTCGGTGGTCGGCCAGTTGAACGATTTCTTCGCGGCAAATCTGGTCAACGAGTTGCGCGCGCAATACACGCGCGAGGTGCGTCCGCGCCTGGCCAATGCGGAGCAGGCCAATGTGACCAACTCCATCGGCCGTTTCGGCACGGTCAACTTCCTGCCGACGACGCAGTTCGACTGGCGCGTGCAAGTCTCCAACAGTCTGACTTGGATTCTGGGCAATCACTCAGTCAAGTTCGGCGCCGAGGTCAATCACACCTTCGCCGATCAGACCTTCGCCTTCAATCAGTTCGGCGTTTTCAGCCTCTCCGGCACGAATCCGGCGACGCATCTCGACATCATGTCGTACACCCCAGCCATCACCACCGGCACCGTCAACCGTTTCGACAACACGGCTGTGACTTATCTGCGGCAGATCGGCAACGGACTGCTCGACCTGACCCAGGATTCGTTCGCGTTCTTCGCGCAGGATTCGTGGCGCATTCGCCCGAACTTCACGTTGAACTATGGCCTGCGGTGGGAAGGGCTGTTCAATCCTTCGCCGGAAGCCAGCAACGACATCCTGCTCAACCAGGTGCGCGGCTTCCGCTTCCCGTCGGGTCACGTTCTCGATCCGACCTTCATCCCTGACGTGACCGATCAATTCGGCCCGCGCGCCGGCATCGCGTGGGATCCGTGGAAGGATGGCAAGACTGTGATCCGCGCCTACACCGGAATTTACTATGCGAACACGCCGATGCTGCTGCTGGCCGGGCCGCTCAACAACTTCCGCAATCCGCCGGGTGATCTCTCGATCGCCTTGCCCCTGACGGGGCTTCCGGCGGGTAACACGAACAACACTGTCTACCGGCAGTTGAGGTTGATCGGCATTGACCTCAACACCTTCACGCTCGACAAGCTGCCGATCCTGACGGTGCAGCAGGTTCAATCTATTGCCAGCGCGCTCGGTTTGGCGAACTTCAATCCCTTCACCGGCGCAGGGCCGATCACTTGGGCGAACGATTACAAGAACCCGAAATCGTACCAGTGGGGCGGCGGCGTCGAGCGCGAGTTGGGCGGCGGTCTGAGCGTGGGCGTGGATTACAGCCAGGTCAACACGCTCTACCTGCAACGCAACCGCGACGTGAACCTGCCGACGCCGGTCCTGCGTTCGACGACAGTTGATCCGGCGCAACGCCCGTACATCGGCGTGCGCGGCGGATCGAGTCCGCTACAAACCCGCCCGATCGCGTCGCTCGGCTCGATTCAGGTTCGTGAATCAACCGGACGCTCGGTCTACCAGGCAATGACCATTCGCGCCAACGTCAGACGCAAACGCTATCAGGTGAGCGCCTTCTACACGCTCTCGCGCTCGCTTTCCGACGACGACAACGAACGTGACGCGGGCGGCGTGGCCTACGAGAACGCGTTCAACCTTGCGTCGGAATTCAACTACGCCCGCCTGGATCGCCGTCACCAGTTTGTGGCCAACCCGGTGGTCTTCCTGCCTTACGGCTTCGATGTTTCAGCCGCGCTGCGTTTACGCTCGGCTTTGCCCATTGATGTCGGATTCGGCGCGGACGCCAACGGCGACCTCGGCGGGCCTGATCGTCCGTACAGCGCGCCGGGCGTGCCGTTCAAGCGCAACGCATTCCGCAATCGCGCGCAGTACGACATTGACCTGCGCGTGCAGAAGGGCATCAGCTTCGCTGAAGATCGCCGTTTGATCTTCTCGGTCGAGTTCTTCAATCTTCCGAACTTCGAGAACCTTCAGCTCGCGGGCAGCACGGTGACGAACTACTGCGCCGCTCCGGTCTTGAATGATTGCGGGTTCAGCGCTCCGACCAATACCAACTTCCTCAGGATCAAGGATGCCGCCACTGGCAATTACATCCTGACCAACAATCCAGGCGCGCCTTTCCAGGTGCAGTTCGGCGCCCGCTTCCAGTTCTAACAAGCTGAGAAGCCGGAAATTGAAAAGCGGAGGTCATCGGGCCTCCGCTTTTTGTTTCGATGTGAACCGTATTTTGACTCCGGCAAGCGGAATCAAGAGAGCAGCGCAACTGCGTCCGTCGGGGTGACGATACGTGGGCGTTTTCTGCCGGGGACCGGTGGGAAGTCACGCACGTTGTCAGTAACGATGTAATCGGCATTGCCAGCCAGCGCGCAATGATAAAACGGATCGTCTTTCGGGTCGGGCGAAAACTCGCCGGTGACAGACTTGGTTACTTCCTCGCCGCCTTGACCGAGCAGGTTGATGAACCGCCCAGCGGCGTGGCGCGGCACTTTGCGGCGGCGTAACACTTTGCGATACTCGTCGAGAATCTCCTGGCTGTAGAGCCAGGTGAAGACTTCGGGATCGTCACGCCAGGCAAGGACGAGTTGCAACTCCGGCGTGGAGGTTGGGGGCGACTGCTGGCGGAAAGCACGCGCGGCGCGGATCACGACCGTGGTGTCAATCACTGCGTGGCCTGGCCTGCGACGGCGTGCCCTTACTTCTTCCTCGCGCGTCGCTCGCGACGGTAGCTGGCGACCTCTCGTGCAATCTCTTCATCGCTGACGCCCTCGAGCGCATCGGAGACTTCCGCCAAAGATTTGGTGAACTTCTCCGACCACCCGGCAGGCCGCCCGCGCTTCTTCTCCTCGTAACCCGACAGGACTTGCCGGATGCGCGCTTCAGCGGCTTTTACGATCTCGCCGAGCGGCAGCTTAATCGGTTCCAGCCTGACTCCACGCACGGTGGACTCCGGCATAATCACGACGACACGCTGTCGCTTGAAATGGCGCGGCCACACCTCCGAGAGCATCCGCGCGGCGCGGGGCGCGGCTACTCCGTAGGAGCTGACCAGGATTTCCAGCGCCTGCATTCGCACCACATCCTCAAAACTAAACTGCCGAACGCTGCCGCGCCCGCTCCCGGTGAGCGCTGGGCGCAGATAGCCCGCATCCACCGTGTTCTGCAACCGCTTGGTGGAGATGTTGAGCACAGCAGCCACCTGTCCTGCTTTTAACGTCAGATTCTCCATAGCGGGCAGTCTAATTGAAACCATGTCCCAGTTGCAATAACCTTTCAGGTCGTGTCTGATCAACTGACGATGCCGCCGGCGATTGTTTCAACAGACCTCTACCTGCGACCGTCAACCACTGCATCATTGCCGACCTCATTCTGTTCCGGCAGATGTTCCATCCTGACCTGCGTGATTCGGCGGCGCGCGACCCGCTCGACCGTGAAGCGCGTGCCGTTGTGTTCGACCGCATCGCCCTGATCGAGCAATCGTCCGGCGCGCGCAATCAGAAATCCGGCGACCGTCGTGTAGGCGTCGGACTCGGGCAGATTGAGCTCGAATTTACGGTTCGCCTCGCGCACCGACATGCTGGCGTCAATGCTGAAAACTCCCTCGCTTCGCTGGCGGAGTTTGGCGATCAGCGCCTCGTCGTGTTCGTCCTGAATCTCGCCGACGATCTCTTCGAGGATGTCTTCGAGCGTCAGGATGCCTTCGACCCCGCTGTGTTCGTCAACCACAATGGCCAGATGCACGCTGCTCTTTTGCAGATGCTGCAAGACATCACCCAGCCTGGCGGTATCGGGGATGAAGATCGGATCGCGCTTGATCTTTTTCAGATCGAACTCGTGAGCCTTGAGCAGGAACGGCATCACATCCTTGCTGTGCAGCACGCCGACGATGTTGTCGAACTTCTCCCGGTAAACCGGCAGCCGCGAATAGCCCGACATCTGAAATTGGCGGACGACTTCTTCAAAGCTGGACTGCTCTTCGAGCGCCGTGACTTCGGTGCGCGGGATCATGATCTCGCGCGCGGTCAAGTCGGCGAACTCGAAGACGTTGTGGATCAGCTCTTTTTCTTCCTCCTGCAGATGTCCCGATTGGTGGCTCAGGTTGATCAGATGGCGAATCTCTTCTTCGGTGTAGGCCGTGTGATGGCCGGGTCTGAATTGAACGCCGAACAGGTTGAGAAACTTGATGCCGGAAACATTGATCAGCCAGATGAAGGGCTTGAACGTGCGATAGAACAACTCCATCCAGCGCGCGGTCGCCAGCGAGATGGCTTCGGCCTTCTCAATCGCAAAGGCCTTCGGCGCATATTCGCCCAGAACCAGATGCAGGTAAGTGATCACGGCCAGGGCGATGGCGATGGCTATTGAGTGCGCAATCAAGGCGGACATCCCCGCCGGCAGCAGCTTCAACAGAACCGGTTCGAGTAGGCGCGCGAGCGTGGATTCGCCGACCGCGCCGAGCGCCAGGCTGGCGACGGTGATGCCGAACTGGCTGGCCGAAAGCATTGCGTCGAGGCGATCGAGCGCGCGCAACACCGCCTTCGCGCCGCTCTTGCCCGACGCGACCAGAGTCTCGATGCGCGCGCGCCGCACGGTGACCAGCGCGAACTCGACCGCGACGAAGAAGGCGTTCGCCAGCACCAGCAGGAGCACAATGAGAATTTTGGTGAATGCCCAGAGCATAGGTGGCGCCAAATTATAGCTCAGCCATCAGCCATCAGCTATCAGCGGTCAGCAATTCAGCAATTGGCGGCAAAATTCCACCGCGCGGTTCTCCGCCCACGCGCGATCCTCGTCGGGCTGCCGTTTGCCGCAAAAGGCCACGTGCCCGCCGTGTTTCGGTGCCATCAACAGCACGTGAGGATTCTCCGCGATTCGGTTATCGGTGAACGGATGGAGTGGAATGAACGGATCGTCCCCGGCGTGAATGATCAGCGCCGGGATGCGAATGCGCGGAATGAACGGGAGCGAGCTGGCTTTCGAGTAATAATCCAATGCGCCGTCGAAGCCGTTGTGGGGTTGAAACATCTCATCCCAATCCCACAGATGTTTGATCGTGTTCATTCGGGTGAGGTCGTAAACGCCGGGGAAGAGCCGGTCTTTTTCGCGCATCGTGCGGCGCAGACTGACCAGAAAATTGATTTCATAAATCCGGTTTTCGCGGCGAGCGATGGCGCGTGAGCACGATTCCAGACAAATGGGCGGGCTGATGGCGCAAACGCCTTTCAACGCCGCTGGCGCGTTCTCGCCAAGCTCGCCGGCGAATTTGAGCGATTGGTTCCCGCCCATCGAAAAGCCGATCAGAAACAGTTCCGGCAACCGGTCGCGTTCGATCAGCTCGCGCGTCACGTAATGCAGATCAACCGTCAGCCCGGAATGATAGAGCTTCGGCGTCAGATGCCCCGTCCCTCCGCAACTGCGCACGTTGTAACGCAGCACATTGAAGCCCGCGGCGAACGCCTTGCTCGCCGCGCCCAACACGTAACTGCCTTCCGCCGAGCCTTCGAGGCCGTGAATGACGATCACCGTCGGATGCCGTTCGCGCTCCGGTTGCCAGTGGCAATAGGCGACGACGCGCGTGCCCGGCTCGGTTTGAAATTCGCGCCGCTCGCGCGGTTGTTTGAGAATCGGGAAGCTGCGCGGACGCTGCGTGCCGACGATCGTCATCGCGTGGCCGTTGCGCAGCAGGCGCGGCGCGACGAAAGGGCGGACGGCGAATTGATCCGCGATCTTTTCGAGGATCGGGGTCTTCGATTGCGACGAAGATTTTGATGACGGTTCGGTCAGCAACATTCCGGACGTCAGGTTTTGATCGGGTTGAAACATTCGCTTGCGTTCGCATCTTTACTGCGTGATGATGTGATCGGCAGGTTCGCAAGAACAAAATCCTGCCAGCGGCGTAATTCGATCTGAGATTCCGATCCCGGATTCCGAATTGCCAGGTTTGAGCCTGCGGTTACGACTCAGACTCAAGCCATCGAGCCTCCGAGGTGCAATTATGCAGCAACCCTGTCCACGTTGCGGATATGTTTCGGATCGTCCGACGCGTTTCTGCCGTCAATGCGGCAATGCGCTCTTCGCCGAAAATGAGATGACTTCGGCTGCGACGCGCCAACCCGCGCCTCAGCAAACGGCCAATCCGAACGCCGATGCGCCATACGCTTCGCCCTACGCACAAGGCAACCGATGGGATGAGCAGGCGCCGGACACCTCGCGCTTCTATCGCCCGCCGATGACGCCGAATTACACCGGCTACCCGGCCGCTGAGGCGAAGAAATCGAATCCGTGGAAATGGGTTCTGATCGCGCTGCTCTGTTTTCTGCTGGCCGGCGGCGGCATCGGCGCGATGGTCTTCTCGGCAATTCGCGCCAGACACAGGACCGAAACGCTTGTGCCTTCAGGCGAGGAGATCGCGGCAGGTATCCGCGAAAGAATCGAAGATGAAGTTGCACGGGCAATGGAAGATGCCCAGCGTGCCGCAGAAGAGGCGGCCAACGGCGACTCGCCACCGTCGCCGCCAGGCAGCGAAGCCCCCGTTGATCTGGACAAATACAAATACCCAAAAGCGGCGGTTGACAACCAGATCAGGGTCATCGGCAATGAAATTCTCAAGCTGCGCACCGGCGATGGCTATGAAGAGGTGAAGAAGTTTTATCAAAAGCTGCTCGGCGAGCCGGTGATCGAAGACAACCAAGATGACGAGCGAAGGCTGGTTTTCCAGTCAACGGCCAGGCCTTCGGTGCTGGTAACCATCCGGCTCGACGAAGAACACGCCGGGCAGTTGCAAATCGTGATCATCAGGTCCCGGTTCCAGATTCCCAGAATAGAATCGCGATAACCAAAGTAGCCCCGCCGTTGACTTATCTTCAAGCCGAATATTGACACGTTTGCGAGCCGCGCCGTAACATTGGCCGGCTCGCAAAAGTTTAACGCGCAAAGTCATTTGCGAAGCGTTATTGGCTGTTTTTTTTTCGCAAAGGACCGAGACGATGACGAAGGCTGATCTGGCGCGTGCGGTCTATGAACGACACGGCGGAATATCACTTCAGGATTGCCAGCGCGTGATTGATGTGATCTTTGCGACCATCAAGAAACAACTGCTCGATGGCGAGCGGGTTCACATCGTCGGCTTTGGCACTCTGGAAATAGTCGAGCGCCGGGCGCGGCGCGGACGCAATCCGGCGACCGGCAACTCAATCGAGTTGCCCGCCAGACACGCGCTCGTCTTCCGTCCGTCGCGCGCCATCAAATCGGTTTGAGTTTCGAGTCAGTCCGGCAGTTCGACTCATCACGAATTCAGATTGCAGCGTGTGGTTATGCAGCAACAGCAACCAGTCCAGGCAATCCCCGACAAACTCTTCTTCAAGATCGGCGAAGTCTGCGAAATCGTGGGCGTGCAGGCGCACGTGCTTCGCTATTGGGAGACGGAGTTTTCAATGCTGCAACCGCAAAAGAACCGATCAGGCCAGCGCACCTATCGCCGCAAAGATGTGGAGATGGCGCTGCGCATCAAAGAACTGCTCTACCAGGAGGGCTTCACCATTGCCGGAGCCAAACGCAGGCTTGCCGGCGAAGGCCGCGGCGGCGCGGCGCGATTGAAGATCGTTCCGCCCGGCGCGACTGCCAGCGATTTTGAAACGCCCCCATCGGATGAGCCTCCGCACCCTCCGCCGCCTCCACAAACACTGGCACAAACACTGGCCACCACGCCAACATCGCCATTGGCATCGCGGCTTTCGCGCGAAACCATCAAGCGATTGAGGTTGATGGCGGAGGAGTTGTTGACAACCCTCAACCGCGATGTTAGTAATTAGCCCGCCGGACGGACACAACCCCTGACATCATCACGCATTGATCCGCACGCATTTGAAGCCGTCTTGGTAAAAATATTCGGGACGTGGCGCAGCCTGGTAGCGCGCTTGCTTGGGGTGCAAGAGGCCGTGGGTTCGAATCCCGCCGTCCCGACTTTTAGATTCAATCATTTACGGGCGTCTTAATGACGCCCGATCTGTTTGGGGGACACATGTGCGGACACATTGGATTGAAATCTGCCACTTGCGATGCTGCTCTGCTGAGCGTGAAGAATCGCAGCTATGCGTTGATTGCTTGTCTGGTTCGCCAAAGCTCCCGAGATGATAAGTCATCGCTGATGAGTCTGCGAATACGCATCGGAACCTTCCTTTCATAGAGTGTGATTTCCGGATGTCCGGATCCGCAAGCTTCATCCTGGATCGGGTTACGGATGAGGGAGTTACTTTCTGGCGACGACCTTCAGATGAAGCGCCGCAGCGCCAGCGAACGGCGCTGTGAACTTGTGTTTGAAATGTCCCGTCCAGGGCTTCTTGTGGAAACTCAAGATTCCCATGTTTCGGCCACTGCCTGGAAGAATGGATTTCTGGAAGTGGACGTAGACGTCACCTTCACCTACCAGGAGGATCTATCCATCAAACTGACTCTACCTGCTTTCTGGGATGGGAAAGACGCCTCAGGCCATGACCGCTTCTCGGTTCGTTTTGCGCCCACGCGAATCGGGGATTGGAGCTACCGCGCCGCGAGCAGGCAGGATCCATCGCTGGACGGGCTTACCGGCGCAGCAGGACAACCGGAGATCATCCGCTGTCAGCCTTCCTCTCATCCCGGCTTTCTTGAAAGAACTGACAAATACCACTGGAAGTATTCTAACGGCGCCCGCTTCTTTCCGGTCGGGACCACCGCCTATGATTGGATCGGCGGCCAGTGCGCCGAAGGCCCGGCGCTGGATTACTTCATCGAGTTCCTGAAAGACGGCTTGACCTTCGAGCAGCTGCGGGAAAGGACTTGACGGTTGAAGTGTTCGATCCAAAGACCGACTCGCTCAAGAAACTCAAGGGAAGCCAGGAGGCTGCTCAGTATGAGCATTCCGCGCCTTCGGGGCAATTCCTCATACTTCATTTCGGCGCTCCCTGATCAAAACGCATTTCAAAGGCAATCGCTGTCTGTAACGCGAGCATCATCCCCACGCCGAGCAAAGGAATGATCAGCCCCGCGCGTAATGCGCCGTAGTGTGTTGATAACGAGCCGACCAGCCAAGGGAGCGTCGCCCCGCCGAGGCTCGCCAGCACAAAGAGCGATCCGATCAACTGTTCCGCACGCTCGCCAAAGTATCGCGTAAAGATCGCCACTGTGTTCGGAAAGACTGGCGCTAAACCAAGCCCCGCCAGGAAGGCTCCGCTGGACACCGCCGTCAATCCCCCGCTGGCGAAGATGATAGCCATTCCTCCAAAGGCCACTGCCAGCGCAATCAACGCGAGTCTCACTTCATCCACGTGTCGCAGAAAGAGAGGCGACGCAGCTCTGCCAATCAGCAGCCCGGCCCAGAAGAGCGAAGTCGCCAGAGCCCAAAACGGTTGCGTCGAATGCTCGATTCGCTGCGTGTAGGCCGCGATCCACCCGCCGATCGCTGTCTCCGTTCCGACGTAAACGAACGCCAGCGTCCCGGTCAATAAAGCGAAGGGGCGCAGCCAGCTATTCAAAAATTCTTTCACGGGCAAGGGCGGCGACTTTGCCTGCCTGAGGGAAAATCGGGAGGCGCCGCGCGCGAATGCCAGCGCCACCGAGGCCAGCGCGATGCTCAATCCGCCGAGCGCCCACAATACATTTCCTATGACCAGGGCGACGAGCGGCGGCCCGGAGATCGCCCCAAATCCCCAGACGAGGTTCAACAGATTGAGCGCCGCCGCGCGCCTCTCAGGTCGAAGTTCCGCCACCAGCAAATTGGTCGCCGGGTTGGTCAGTCCCAGGCTGAACCCAAGCGCGACAAATGAAGCCAGTCCGACCAACCAATCGTTGGCGGAAAGAGCCAGGACGGCCAACGTTAACCCACCGTAGCCGGCTGCTATCGTCGTGATCACCCCCAGCCTTCTCATCAGCAATCCTGACAAAGCCGATCCGGTGATGGCGCCGCCGAATTGCGCCAGGAAAAAGCGGCCCGCCTGCGCGTCACTCAGGCTCCATTTGTCCGCCAGAACCGGCAAAACCGGGCCGAGCATCGTGTTGGCGATGCCCACCAGAAAAAATCCGGCGTGAGCCAGAATGGTGATTCGCTTTGTCCGGGATGATTTATCGGTTGGCACGGCGATCTTCAATCTCTCGCGCCAATCTCTCGCGCCTTCGCTGTGGACTGGCGGATGATGAGTTCCGGCTCGACCATCACCGCTTCGAGGAATGGAGCATCCGGCCCGCCGGCAATGCGCTTCAATAGATGCTCGGCAGCCAGCCAGCCCATTTCCCGCAACGGCTGGCGGATGGTAGTCAACGCCGGATTATGGAAGGCCGCGCTGTAAATGTCGTCGAAGCCGATCACCGAGATGTCTTCCGGCACGCGGTGACCAGCTTCCTGTAGGGCGCGGATTGCGCCGATGGCCGAAACGTCGTTAAAGGCGAGCAGCGCCGTGAAAGGTTTGCCGCTCGCCAGCAGCTTTTGCGCCGCCACGTAGCCGGTCTCGGGCGAAGGCAGGTCGCCTTCGAGTTGCGCGACCAGCGAGGGATCAATGGGGGCGCCCAGTCTGCCGGCTTCATCACGGATCGTTTCCCATCTCACTTTGGTGTCGGAGCTGAAGTCCTGCCCTTTGATCACCGCGATCCGCCGGTGACCGAGCTGTGTCAGATATTCGAGCGCCAGTTTCGCCGCCTGCCGGTGATCGAGCAAAACGTTGGTGACGCCTCTGATATCGTGATGACCGGAGACTGTGACAACTGGGTAGGGAGGCTCGTGTGTCACCGGCGTATCAACCGCGATCAACCCTTCGACACATCGCTCCAGCAGCAGTCGCGGATAACGCTCGATCAAATCCGCGCGATGGCGATGGCTGGCGACGAAATAAAAGTAGCCTTCCTTGAGCAGATACTCTTCCACGCCGCTCAAGACCATCGCCGAATAACCGTCGCTCAACTCCGGTACCAGCACCCCGAGCGTGTAAGTGCGCGCCGAGCGGAGCGAGCGGGCGATGAAGTTCGGACGATAGTCGAACTCGCGCGCCGCCTCGAAGATGCGATCCTTCGTCTCCTGCGGAATAGTGCTGGCCAGCGGCGAGTCGTTCAGCACCAGCGAGAGCGTAGTCGGAGAGAGGCTCAGATGCGCCGCCAGCTTTTTCAAACTGACAGGACGATCCATCTTATGAGCTTTCGAGTTACGGCTTGTACTTTTTCCGTCGCGTTGAGACATCGGGCGCAATAGTCGCACGTCAATCCCATCAAATCAAGATTGAGAGCACTTTCTAAATTCACTCTTGACTTTGATTTAAGACCGGTGATATTTACTGTATCGTTTTACTAAAGCGATTTAGCAATACGATCCACTAAAACGATTCACTAAAAAACTGAACGAGATACTGGTCGAGACAGCTTTTCCCTTCGACCTCCTGACTGGCTTTGCTGGGATTCCAATTGTTCTCCTTCTGAAGAGTGTTCACACTCCCGAAGGGCATTTCTGCTCAACACCAACTATGGAGGATTTAGCCATGCGGCAACGACTTTCATCTATTTCTCGTACTGCCGGGCATCTGCTGTTCGCGTTACTGCTCGGCTCGTTATGTTCGTCAGTGGCCAGCGCTCAATTCCGGGCCGGCATCCAGGGTACTGTGACCGACGCGCAGGGAGCAGCGGTCGTCGGCGCGACCGTCAAGCTGACCAGCAAAGAAACCAACCGGACGCAAGAGACCAAAAGTGGCGACGAAGGGTTCTACCGCTTCGACCGTCTCGCGCCCGGCGCATATACGATCACCGCCGAGATGAGCGGCTTCAAGAAGAAGCTGCTGGAGAACGTACAGGTCAGAGCCGAGGAGGTGCAGGGCCTCAACATCCAGCTCGAGGCAGGCGAGGTGTCGGAGACAATCACGGTCTCATCCGAGGCCACAACACAGCTCCACACTGAGAACCCGAATATTGACGGATCAATCTCTTCGCAGGAGATCAAGCGTCTGCCACAGATCGGGCGCGACCCGTATGAGTTGGTTCGGCTCGCTCCGGGTGTCTTTGGTCTGGGCGCTCGTTCCGCCACGGGAGGCTCAGTGGGCCTGCCGAATTCGGTCGGGCCGGGCGGCTCCAACGACCAGATTTTCGCGACTGAAAACCGTCCCGCCATCAGCGCCGCCGGCCAGCGGGTCGAGGCCAATAACATTCAGATTGACGGGGTGGGCGCCAATAGCCAGGCCTGGGGCGGGGCGGCGGTGGTGACCCCGAACCAGGAGTCCGTCAAGGAGGTTAAGGTACTGGCGAACAATTATTCGGCGGAATACGGCCGCAACACCGGCGCGCAAGTGTTGGTTGTGTCCGAGAACGGCACGAACACCTTTCACGGCAGTTTCTTCTTCAAGCGCAACACGCCGGGCCTGAACTCCGAGCAGGATTATGTCCGCGCCGGCACGGCGATTCGTGACAATCCACAGCGGGTCAACCAGTTTCTGAGCCAGTGGGGCGGCAGCATCGGCGGCCCTGTCCACTTCCCTCTCTTTGGCACTGGCGGGAAGCCACTCTGGAAGGGCAAAGACAAACTCTTCTTCTTTTTCTCGTATGAGTCGGTTCGGCGGTCGAGCAGCAGGCTGGAATCGCAGTGGATCGAGACCCCGGAGTTTGTAAGTCGTATCAGCGCTGTGCGACCAAACAGCATTGCCAACCGGATACTCAGTTTCCCGGGCATGACACCGCCACGGGTGGCTGAGGTTCAGAATAGAGATTGCGCTTTCCTGGGGATCAATGACCCTGCTCGGTGCCGAGTGGTGGCAGGCGGGCTGGACATCGGCTCGCCCACCGGTCTGATTGGCCAGCCGGTTCCCTCCAATGGCGGCGGCCTGGACGGAATTCCGGACGTCCGGTTCGCCAGCCTGTCAATTCCAGACAATACCACTGCGCAACAATTCAACCCGCGTATCGACTACCAGGTGACCAAGGACGACCTGGTGGCCTTCAGCATGTATTTTGTCCCGAACAACAGGACCTTCAATGACCCTGGGGGAAATAGAGGGCGTCCTGGCCTGGACTTCAACTCTTCCCGGCGCAATACCGTGGGCACGTTGCTGTGGACGCGAACGCTTTCTCCGACCATGGTCAACGAAGCGCGCTTCAACGTCACCCGCTGGTTTTTCAATGAGGCGCAGTCGAATCCCAGCGCCGGGTGGGGAATTCCCCAGGCCAATGTTGTTTTCGAAAAATCCGTCCTGTTCGGAGCCCACGTCGGCCCAGGGGTCTTCTACCAGACGACCTACAACTTCCGGGACACGGTGAGCAAAGTCGTCAACGCTCACGGGTTGAAATTCGGCGTCGACATCATTGCCGAGCAGAACAATGATCAGGCGCCGTGGGCAGGGCGACGGACCTTCGATTTTGCTCATCTCTGGGATTTCGCCAATGACGCTCCGAGTCGCGAACGCGGCTTCTACGATCCGACGACCGGAGCTTACACGGATCTGGCGGCATACGCTCGCGCCAAGTACTATTCCCTGTTCGCCCAGGACGACTGGAAGGCTCGGCCCAATCTGACTCTGAACCTTGGCTTGCGGTGGGAATATTTCGCGCCGCTTCGCAGCAAAAGGGACAGAATCTCGAATCTCATTCTGGGTCCGGGCGGCGCTCTCCTGGGCGCCAGGATCAAGACTGGAGGCGACCTGTTCAATCCGGACCGGAACAACTTCGGGCCGCAATTGGGCTTTGCCTGGAACCCGGCGATTCTTAAGGGGAAGACCGTCCTGCGGGGCGGCTTCGGGGTGGGATTCAACCGCCTTCCGGGATCCAGATTGCTCGAAACGCGCTTCGCTCCGCCGTTCTTCGCAAGTTTTTCCTTTGACCGGGCCAGCGGAAATATTTTTTACGCGACGGCCAGCGACCTCAATTCGTTTAACTACCCGGCGAACCCCAACGCCAGGCTGACCTTCGATCCCAACACGGGCTTACCCTTGACCGGGCCGCCGGTCGGCCTCAACGCAACCCTCCAGGACACGCCGAATCCATATGCGTATCGCTACTCCCTGGCGGTCGAGTACGAGGTCGGAGGCGGCTGGGTCGGATCACTTTCTTACCAGGGCAGCGCGGCTCACAAGCTTCCGCGCCCAGTCCCCTACCACAGGTTCGTTACCCCCAATCCGAGGTTGGGTAGCGTAACCTTGTTGTTGACCGACGCCAACAGCAACTTCAACGCGCTGCTGGCCGGCGCGACGCACCGGTTTTCCAAGGGCTTCCTCTTCAACACCGAGTACCGTTGGGCCAAGAGTCTCGACACCTGCTCCAATGATCATGACTGCCGGCAAACATATCCGTTCGATCAGTCTACCGAATACGGTCCATCGGACTTCGACGTTCGACATTCGTGGAAGGCTTCCGGCGTTTGGGCCCTGCCGATTTTCCGCGACAGCAAGGGGACCGCGGGTAAGCTGGCCGGAGGCTGGGAACTGAGCGGGATCATCACAACCAGTTCCGGCTTCCCGTGGACGCCGGTGGTCGGCGGCGCGAGCTGCAGTGTGGTCGTACCCGCTGGTGGTGTGTGCCCGCTGCGACCTATCGCCCAAATACGGCGCGCCACAACGAACGACACCAGCAACGGCACGTTTCTTGGAGCCGGCCAGTTCCCGGGCGGCGGGTTGACCTACTTCACGCCCCCTCCTTCGGGATCGTTCACGCTTCCGCCACGTCCGGGTGTTGGCCGCAATAGCTTGCGCGGTCCCGGCTACTTCAGTGTGGATATGACCGCTCTCAAGCGCTTCGGCCTGTGGGAAAGCGCCGGGGTCGAAATCCGGGCGAACGCTTACAACCTGTTCAACAGACTAAACCTCGCATCCTTCGGCGCCAACGCCGACAACACCCAGATTCAGCACGTGGACTTCGGGCGGGCGATACGCGCACTGTCCGGAAGGGTTGCTGAAGTTCAGGTTCGGTTCAGCTTCTGATAGGATCAGCCGGGAGGGTGAATGGGATCACCCTCTCAATCTCTTTAGGATCAGGCGGGATTGCGAATGTGCCATCCCGCTTTTTTTTGATGTTATGTCCGCCGTTATCCACAAGTCACTGGCCGGTAGTTTCTTCCTTTGCGTCTTCGTGACTTTAACCGTGTGCCTGACAACCGCCGCGCGACCTCAGTCATTGGGCAGAGAGTCGCTCGCTTCCGCCGACGCCGCAATGCAGGCCGGACGCTTCGCCGACGCCGCCCAAGGGTATGAAGCCTGGCTCAAGACTCATCCCAATGCCAAAGAAGTCCTGTTGGCGCTCGGGATTTGTTACGTGCAGTTGGAACGGCGGGACGAAGCCGTAGCGACGCTGCGCCGCTACGTGAAACTGGCCCCCAACTCAGCCGCCGGACACGCCGCGCTCGGCATTGCGCTGCTCGACGGCGCAAGGACGGCACAGGCGAAAGCGGAACTGGAGACGGCGGTTCGGCTCAATCCCAAACAGCCCAAACAGCCCAAACAAGTGGATGCCGTCGAAGCGCTCGCCAGGGTCTACCTGGTCGAAGGAAAGGCCGGCAAAGCCGCTGTCTTGCTGCGACCACTGGCGGAGTCGGGGACAAGTGATGAGACACTGGCTATGCTGGGCGATGCGCTCATCAAGTCCGGACAGACGCGCGCGGCCGGCGAGATGCTCAATCGCCAACTCCAAACCAATCCCCGCAGCGCCGCTCAGGTTTACGCCGTGGCGGCCTGGGCGCAGCTCAAGGCGGGCGACCTCGCCAAAGCCGCCGAAACCTGTGAACGGGGCATGAGAATTTATCCCGACTCGGAGATCGAGGCGGCCTACCTTGCGCTGCCCGCGCCTTTTCTGGCGGAGCGGATCGGCGCGCGAATCGAGCGGTTGCAGAAGGCTCCGGACGTAGCCGAAATGATAGCCGTGGGCCGTGTGCTGATAGACGCCGACCCTGCCCGCAAAACCAGGGCAAATGAACTTGCCGAGCGGCTGTTGGCTCACGCCATAGAGCTTGCGCCGTCGAGCGCTTCTGCGCATTACAACTATGGTCGCGCGCTCAGCCAGAGCAGTATTCAGAACGGCGAGCAAAACAATCTCGAGCGCGCCCTCGCGCAGTGGGAAAAGGCGCTGGCGCTCGATCCTGACGCTGAGCTTCGGCTGCAAATCCTGCTCAAGCTCGGCGCGGCCAGGCTTGACCTTTCAGACTTCGATGCGGCGGAGCAGGCATTCAAATCGGCGTTGGAGATCAACCGGAAACTTCCGCGTCGCAAGCCCGAAGCCGCGCTGGAATATGTCCGCTTCCTGCAGTTAAAATCGCGCCCCGCCGAGGCGGAAGCGTTGCTGAATGAAACCCTGAGTTGGAATCCGTTTTCTCCCCAGGCGCGCCTGGAACTGGCCAAATTGCTGGCGGTTCGCGGACAATGGGCCAGGGTCGTCGAAGAAGGAGAGTTCGTTTTGCGGAACGCGGCAGAGGACGAGGAGTTGCTTCGCGCGGCGCACCTGCTGCTGGCTCGCGCGTATTACCGGTTGAACCAACCGGAGAAAGCGCGACAGCACCAGGCCTGGATCGAATCGCGCTGACGCGCTGTCGGGCCAATATGCTCAAACCAGTTCTCAATTTGTTGATGGTAGCTCTTCTGGCTCTTACGGCTGCGCAAACGCGCGCGCAACAACGTCCTACGTCTTCCGAGACTTTTGACCAGTTGGCCGCCCGCGCCGAACAGGCGCGCAGCGCGAATCGAGTCGAGGAAGCGATCGAGCTTTATCGGAAAGCGTTGTCCTTGCGGCCCCGGTGGGCGGAAGGCTGGTGGTATCTGGGCACGCTTTTATACGACCGGGACGCTTTCGCCGACGCGGCAGCGGCCTTCGGCAAGGCGACGACCTTGAGTCCGAAGGTCGGAACGGCCTGGGTCATGCTGGGGCTGTGCGAGTTCAAGCTCGACCGGCATAACGACGCCCTCGAGCACATCCGGCAGGGGCGACGCCTGGGCGCCAGCGCCGACCCGCAATTCAGGCAGGTGATGCTTTACCACGAAGGCATTCTGCTGCTCGGCAAAGGGGAGTTCGAGTTGGCCCAGGAGACGCTCAGCTTGCTGAGCTATGACGGAGTTGAGAACGAGGATGTGATCGTTGCGCTCGGGCTTTCGGTTCTTCGCACTCGCTTCTCAGATCTGCTGGCGGGAGATGCGGCGTTGCGCCAACTTGTGCTGCGCGCCGGCCGTGCGGAACACCTGGCGGCGCAGAAGAGGTTCGCTGAAGCGTCGCGCGAGTACGAGCGCCTGGCGGCGGACTTCCCGACGAGGCCTAACATCCAGTACGCATACGGGCGATATTTGCTCGCGACCAACGACGAGGAAAAGGCGGTCGCGGCCTTCGAGCGCGAGATTGAGAATAACCCCGCTCACCTGCCAGCCCATCTCTTTCTCGCCGACGCAAAACTAAAACTCAAAGACTTCGCCGGCGGACTTCCCTCTGCCGAACAGGCGATGAAGCTGAATCCAAAGCTGCCGCTTGGGCATTACCTGCTGGGATCGTTTCTGCTCGAAACCGGTCAGACGGCGCGGGCGATCAGCGAATTGGAAACTGCCGCGCGGCTGCTGCCGAACGAGCCTAAGATTCACTTCGCTCTGGGGCGCGCCTATGCCCGCGCGGGCCGCCAGAAGGAGGCTGCGGCGGCGCGCGCGACTTTCACGCGCCTGACTAAACAGGTCTTAACGAAATAGACACCGTCACAATGAATGTCTCAAATATCGCACGCAGATTCAGGTTGCGCCTAGATTCTTTCTTTTTTCTGGCGGCGGCGATTGCCGTAACGTTGCTGCTGATTCAAGCCGCAACCGGGCGGGCGGAATCTGCTAGCGCTTTGGCGGCGCAGGCAACAATTGAAAGAAGGGTCAATGATCTACTGGCGCGAATGACGCTGGAAGAAAAGCTCGGCCAGCTTCAGATGCTCGACGGACTGGCAGAAGGCGTCTACCGCCCCGAACATCCAGAAATGATCCGCAAAGGTCTGCTCGGCTCGACACTAAACGTGCGCGGCGCGAAGCGGACGAACGAGCTTCAGCGCATCGCAATAACCGAATCGCGTTTGAAGATTCCGGTCTTGTTCGCCTTCGATGTGATTCACGGATACCGCACAATTTTTCCAGTTCCGCTAGGGGAAGCGGCGAGCTGGGATCCGGCGGCAGTCGAACGTGCGGCGAGCATTGCCGCTGCGGAAGCTTCTGCCGCCGGAGTTCGTTGGACGTTTGCGCCGATGGTGGACATCGCCCGCGATCCGCGCTGGGGCCGCATCGTCGAAGGATCGGGCGAAGATCCCTACCTCGGTTCCGTGATGGCTGCCGCGCGCGTGCGCGGCTTTCAGGGACGTGATTACAGCGCGCCGGACAAAGTCGTCGCCTGCGCCAAACACTGGGTCGGCTATGGCGCAGCCGAAGGCGGGCGTGATTACAACACAACCGAGATTTCCGAAAACACGCTGCGCAACGTTTTCTTCCCGCCGTTCAAGGCTGCGGTTGACGCGGGCGTCGGAACGTTTATGAGCGCGTTCAACGACCTGAACGGCGTGCCCACTTCAGCCAATCCGTTCACGCTGACGAAGGTGCTGCGCGGCGAATGGAAGTTCGATGGCTTTGTCGTCAGTGACTACACTTCGGTACAGGAACTCATCAATCACGGCATTGCGGCGAACGGCGCCGAAGCTGCGCGGCTGGCGCTCACCGCCGGCGTCGACGTCGAAATGGTCAGCCGTCTTTACAACTCGACTTTATCCATTTTGGGGGCGCGAAGTGCGGCCCTTAAACGTTAAACGTCAGGTTAGGCCTGAAAGTCCTTGAAAATCAGCGGTTTTGCGGATGTTAGGAAATACGTTAGATCCGTTC
>Ga0247727_10002227_pt1 | contig 44686 bp, 44 predicted proteins | sample WisWelCaveWW1625_FD_202498 | JGI IMG/M metagenome (GOLD analysis project Ga0247727, IMG submission 202498) | Biofilm microbial communities from Wishing Well Cave, Virginia, United States - WW16-25 | ecosystem: Environmental > Aquatic > Deep subsurface > Groundwater > Cave microbial mat | place...
GTTGTCTTATGCGACACGGGATTGAGCTGTCGCTCATGACATAGTTAGCAGGAGAAAGTATTCCGATGAACACGATGAAGCAAGCGCCGGGAAAAGCAATGAACAGAGATGAAATAATACTCTTTCTACGCCGCTTTAGAGAAAAATATGATGCAAAATACAGCATTATAAAAATCGGAATTTTTGGCTCAGCGGCCAGAGATAGCATGAACGACAGCAGCGATATTGATGTTGTGGTGAATTTAGGAAGGCCGGACTTTTTTGACCTCGTCGGCATAAAGCAGACACTGGAGGAACAACTCCACTATCCAGTGGATATTGTGCGGTACCGGGATAAAATGAACAAATATCTAAAGCAGAGAATAGATAGAGAAGCCATTTATGTATGAAGTTGAAGAAAGGGGAATAACTTGATGACGATGTCGCTAACCGATGTTCAAGATAAAATACAAAAAGGCGAATATCGCTTATCTGATCATGCCATCAAAAGGATGATTCAAAAGTCAATTGAGCGATATGAAGTGATGGAGGCTATCTCCAATGGAGAAATTATTGAAGTGTGTTTTTTGTGGAAGCAAAGTCGAATCTCGAAATGTAACTTTCGTTTACGATTTCGACGGCGACTATTTTTTCATTGAGAACGTGCCTGCAGAGGTCTGCGAGCAATGCGGTGAGAAGACTTATTCATCGACAGTTACGGATGAATTGCTTCGTCTTGCCAAAAAGAAGCTCAAACCGGCTAAAACAGTTCAGGTGCCTGTGTTTGATTACGCCCTTCAGGGTGTGGCGGTTTAATACAAACAGAAATTCGTGGTGCATCGCAACATTGTGAGTTTATCACACTCAAATTCGCGCCGAACTGAGTTGTCTTATGCGACACGTGATTGAGCTGCCGCTCACTACATAGTTCGACGGTTTCAAGGCATCTTTACACTGGGACAAGGAGAGAGAAATGAGTAGGTCCCCGAGATTGACACGCCGTCAGATGCTCATGGCTATGGCTGTTTTCACGCTGGGCGGAGTGGCGAAGGGCTCTGTAATCAACCGAGCGAAGAAATCAACATTCGTTTTAGTCCACGGCGCTTGGCACGGTGGATGGTGCTGGAAAAAGGTCACAACGTTACTGCGAGCTGCCGGTCATGAAGTTTTCACTCCAACTCTGACAGGTCTGGGAGAACGCGCCCATCTGCTCAACCCACAGATTGACCTGAGCACACATGTTCAAGATATTACCGCGGTGCTGGAATATGAGGACTTAAATAATGTAGTGTTGGTCGGCCACAGCTACGGGGGCATGGTGATCGCTGGGGTGGAGGAGAAGTCTGGTGCACGACTCGCACATTTGGTGTATCTAGATGCGTTTCTACCGGAGAACGGTAAGGCCGTAAAAGATTATGCGCCGCTGCTGCCTACGAGGGACGACGGTTGGCGCGTGCCTCCGCCGGGGCCACCCAGCGCGTTCGGCGTCACTGACGAGCGCGATGTCGTCTGGATGACGCCGCGACTGGGAGACCACCCGCACAAGACTTTCACCCAGCCGGTGCAGTTGTCCGAGGACAAGAACAGAACTTTGGCGAAGACTTTCATTCAATGCACCAAGGCGCCCTTCTTCGCAGAAGCCGGTGAGCGGGCGAGGCAAAGGGGCTTCCGATATCGAGAACTGTTCTCAGCAGGCCACGATGCGATGGTTACTAAACCAAAGGAATTGGCTAAGATGCTCCTTGAACTTGCCTAGCGTTGTCCGAATACGTTTACATCGAAAGCGCCCCCGAACAATGCGTGGAGCGGGCCGCAGCTTGGTTTCGCAAAATGGCAATTATTGTAGCTCTGCTCGCTTGCGGGGCATTGTCGAGAAGCTGAATTTATTGACTCCAACATCCGCCCAGCGGTGAGAACTACGTGAAAACAGGAAAATATACAAATGGAAAAAGCAGGTAACGAAAATCTCGATATGAAAAATTGGTATCTATCTAATTTCGACTTTTTTGAGAGCAAGCTGAACGGTCGTGGCGCCATTCCATTTCACGAAACCCGTCGGGCGGCGATATCCAGATTTTCCGCATTGGGTTTTCCCACGCCCCGCAATGAGGAATGGAAATATACCAACGTCGCGCCGCTGTTAAAGCATAAATTCAAATTGGCGCACGAGCCGATCCATTTAACCAAAGCCGCGCTGGCAGAATTTGTTTTCGCCGGATTGCCGCAAAATCTGTTGGTGTTTGTCAATGGCCGCTTTGCAAAAGAACTGTCGCATATCGAGTCGCGCGTCCAGGGGCTGGTGATTGACAGCCTGTCCCAGGTTTTACAGCGCGGCGATGAGATCACCGGCAAACACCTCGGCCGCTACGCGGATTATGAGAACGAGGCTTTTATCGCTTTGAATACGGCCTTTGCCGATGATGGCGCCTTTATTCGTGTTCCGCGCCACACGGTGCTGGACGAGCCGATTCACTTACTGAATATCTCGGATTCCAGCAAAATGTCTTTTTTCGCTCATCCGCGGAATCTTCTCATCATCGGAGAAGGCAGCCAGGTCCAGATCATCGAGAGCTATCATCATCTCGCGAGTCAGGCTTATTTCAATAACGTCGTCACGGAAATGGTATTGGAAGAGAATGCCATTGTCGATCACGTGCGGATTCAAAACGAGAGCCGGCAAGCTTATCACGTGGCGGCGCGCGAAGTGCATCAGGAAAAAGGCAGCGTCTATTCTTCGATCAGCATCGACCTGGGCGGGGCGCTGGTGCGCAACAATTTCAACTTGCGCTTGCAGGCGGAAAACTGCGAAGGCAATTTGTTCGGTTTCTACATGGCCGCCGGACAGCAGCACGTCGATAATCATACGTTGATCGATCACGCCATGCCGCATTGCAATAGCAAGGAACATTACAAGGGAATCCTGGATGATAAAGCCCATGGCGTATTCAACGGCAAGGTGATGGTCCGGCCGGACGCCCAAAAAACGAATGCGTATCAATCCAATCAATGCCTGCTGCTGAGCAATGAGGCGGTGATCAATGCGAAGCCGCAATTGGAGATTTTTGCGGACGATGTCAAGTGCAGCCACGGCGCGGCCATCGGCCAGCTTGATGAAGACGCCGCCTTTTATCTGCGTTCGCGCGGCATTGGCGAAGAAGAAGCGAATTCGATGCTGCGCTACGCTTATGCCAGCGAGATTCTGGATCACATCAAAATCGCGCCGGTGCGCGAGCGTTTGGATAAGATGGTCAATGCCGGTTTTAAGGGAAATGAATGATAACTTTAATTGCTAATGTACGCAAACTCAGAATAATTTTGTCGGCTCCAACGGATTGAAAAACGACCAACGGATAAAGCCGTTTTGTAAATCCGTTGGTCGTTTTTTCATCCGTTGGGCAATTGCTTTTTGGGTTGCCCTGCTTCACAGTATCCGCGTTAGGAAAAATCAATGATAACTTTTGATGTCGAGAGAATCCGCCAAGATTTTCCCATTCTCCGCCAGAAAGTGCGGGGCAAGCCGTTGGTCTATCTTGATAGCGCCGCAACCTCGCAAAAACCGCAAGTGGTGATTGAGGCGATCAGCAATTATTATCAAGCGGAGAATGCCAACATTCATCGCGGGGTCTATTATTTGAGCGAGATCGCGACCAAAGCCTACGAAGACACGCGCCTAAAAGTCAAAGAAACGATTAACGCGAATTCGATCAAAGAAATCGTTTTTGTCCGCGGCAGCACCGAGGGCATCAATCTGGTCGCTTCTTCTTATGGCAGAAAGAACGCCAAGGAAGGCGACGAGATCGTCATCTCGGCGATGGAGCACCATTCCAATATCGTGCCGTGGCAAATGCTGTGTGAAGAAACCGGCGCGAAATTGCGCGTCATTCCGATCAATGACGAGGGTGAATTGATCGTGGAGGAATTTGAAAAACTGCTCAATAAAAAAACGAAATTGGTTGCCATCGTTCACACCTCTAATTCGTTGGGCACGATCAATCCCATCAAGCGCCTCGTCGATATCGCCCACGATCGCAACGTACCGGTGCTGGTCGATGGCGCACAGGCATTGCCGCATGGCAAAATCGACGTGAAAAAATTGGGTTGTGATTTTTTCGTTTTTTCCAGCCACAAGGTTTTTGGGCCGACCGGCGTGGGCGTGCTTTATGCTAAAGAAACCCTTTTGGAAAAGATGGCGCCATATCAGGGCGGCGGCGATATGATAAAATCCGTCACTTTTGAAAAGACGCTTTATAACGATTTGCCCTATCGCTTCGAGGCCGGCACACCGAATATTGCCGGCGTCATCGGCCTGAGCAAAGCGCTGGATTACGTGGCCGGTATCGGGTATGACAAAATCGCCGCCCATGAACACGAGTTGTTAAATCATGCGACCGCGGCTTTATCGACCATCAAAACGCTCAGAATAATTGGGACAGCGCGAGAGAAGGCCGCCGTTATTTCGTTCGTTATCGAAGGGATTCATCCCCACGACGTCGGAACGATTTTGGATCGCGACGGCATTGCGGTGCGAACCGGGCACCATTGCACGCAACCGGTGATGGAGCGGTTCAAGGTTCCGGCAACTTCCAGAGCCTCGTTTGCTTTTTACAATACCAAAGCCGAAGCCGATTTTTTGGTCAAAGGCCTGCATAACGTTATCAAGTTGATGAACTGATGGACGAGCTGCGCGAATTATATCAGCAAGTGATTTTGGATCACAATAAAAATCCAAAAAACTTCGGCAAACTCGTGCCGGCGAATCGCACGGCGGAAGGGTATAATCCGTTGTGCGGCGACCGCATCGATTTATATTTGCAAGTGGATGACGGCGTCATTAAAAATATAAGTTTCCAAGGCTCGGGCTGCGCCATTTCTAAATCTTCCGCCTCGGTGATGACGACGGTGCTAAAAGGAAAGCCAATCGCCGAAGCCGAGCAGCTTTTTAAGAAATTTCAGAAGCTTATTACCGGTGATGCGGAAGCGGCTGATCCTGAAGAAATGGGAAAGCTGGCGATTTTCGCCGGCGTCCGGGAATTTCCGCTGCGCGTCAAATGCGCCGGATTAGCCTGGCATACAATGATCGCGGCGCTAAAAAATGAAAGCACGGCGGTTTCAACGGAATAAACTTTGCGATCGCATGCAATAGTGTCTAAAGAGTGAAATCTGTGCAAAAAACAAAGATCATTTACCACCAAGACACAAAGACACCAAGAAAACCTAATTAACTTCGTGTCTTCGTGCCTTGGTGGTTAAATTATGTTGCGGCGTGTCCGCGTTAGGAAGAACCATATGGAAAATGATACTGCAAAAGCCGATCTCAAGAATGAAATTATCAAAGTGCTGGAAACTTGCTACGACCCGGAGATTCCGGTCAATATTTATGAATTGGGATTGATTTATGATATCGCCGTGGATCCCGCCAACAACGCGCTCATCCACATGACGTTAACCTCGCCGGCTTGTCCGGTCGCTGGTAGCTTGCCCCCTGAGGTGGAAAATAAAATCAAAGCTATTCCGGGAGTCAATGACGCCAGAGTCGAAGTCATTTGGGAGCCCCAATGGAATCCCGATATGATGAGCGAGGTGGCAAAATTGGAACTTGGTTTTATGTAACCCCTACGGGCGTAGGCCAGCCGGTTCGACTGGAAGGGTTCGAGTCGAGACCTCCACGAAAATGAAATTGGCTACAAATACTCGTTCGATGGCTGCTGGAAATCGCACGAGTGGCTCCCCATCCGTTTTGGTTCTCACCGCGATAATTTTTTCGTTGAAAACTTTTGCTTGAAAATGTAGGCTACTCTGTCTATATTGATTAAGTTAGACAGATTATAAGCGCGTGAGAGCATAAATACAGGCAAGAGTCGAAGTGTTGTAGCTCGTCGCGGCATCTTTAAACGATAAATATTTTCGGAGGCAATATGCGCACTTCTACGAAAAAGCCACAGCCAAAGCGCAATGCTCGTTACCTCAATGATCGCGCTTTTTGGCAGCTTAAACCTTACATTGACAAGACATATCCGCCTGGTCATTTTGTTGGCATTGTAGACGGGAAAATTGTCGCCGATGCAACAGACTTCAAGACGATTCATGAAATGTTAAAGTCAATGGAAAAACGTATCGACCATCGTATGGTCGTCCAGGCCGGAGTTGACTATTTAAGAAAAGCTATAGAGCTGCTTTAAAGTAAGGGAGCGGAGTAGTGGAGCAAAGAAATCCGTACAAAGGAAATCCGCCACGTCCGTGGGTAACGGTGGTATTTGAAAAAGCCGACGGTAATAAGAAAGTTAAAAAGCAATTAATTGCCGATACCGGCGGTGTAGCGGCGATTCGTATTAGTCGCTCGTTCTTGCATCAAATTGAGCTTGAGCCCGTTGGAATTCAAGATACAAACTTTGGGCTTGCCGAGGGCAGTTGGGTTTGGGTGGAAATTCCGGAACTGGGATTTCGACAAGAAGTGATTGCCTATGGTTTAGATCAGCTCGTAGCGGCAGTGAAACATTCTCATCCTGACTTTGAGGGTTCAGTTGGTTTGCCTTTTTTGCGTGAATTCGAATATGGTGGCGATGAAAATGAATTTTGGATTCGCAGCAAACAAACTGCAATTTCATTGCAAACTTTAGTTGTGCCTCATGCTTGACGCCAAAAAACTCCGGCAGGATTTTCCAATCCTGCAGCAAAAGATCAACGGCAAGCCGCTGGTCTATTTGGATAACGCCGCCACTTCGCAAAAACCGCTCGCGGTGTTGCGTTGTCTTGATGAATATTATCGCAGCTACAATGCCAATATTCGCCGCGGCATTCATACGCTGAGCGAAAAGGCCACGTTGAAATATGAAGAGACGCGCCAAAAGGTAGCGCAATTCATCAACGCGCCTTCGGTTCATGGCGTGGTGTTCACCCGCAACACGACGGAGAGCATCAATCTCGTGGCGTATAGTTACGCCCGCAAATTTCTCAAGGCCGGCGACGAAATTTTGCTCACCGAAATGGAGCACCACAGCAATCTCGTGCCGTGGCATTTGGTGGCGCAGCAAATCGGCGTCAAACTAAAATTTATTCCCGTGACGGAACAGGGCTCACTCGACCTTGCCGATATTCACAAACTTCTGACCGAACGCACGAAGATTCTCTCGTTTACGCACATGAGCAACGTGCTCGGCACCATCAATCCCGTGCGCAAGCTGGCGCAGATGGCGCACGAAGCCGGCGCGGTTGTCGTTGTCGATGGCGCGCAAGGCGCCCCGCATCTTCCGGTCGATGTCCAGCACTTGGGATGCGATTTCTACGCTTTCTCCGGCCACAAGATGATGGGCCCAACCGGCGTCGGCGTGTTGTGGGGAAAAGTCGAGTTGCTCGATATGATGGCTCCGTTTTTGGGCGGCGGCGAAATGATTCACGAAGTTTGGCTCGACCGCTCGACCTACGAAGAAGTGCCGCACAAATTCGAGGCCGGCACGCCAAACATCGCACAGATCATCGGCCTCGGCGCCGCGGTTGATTATCTCCGCCAGCTCACCATGCCAGCCGTGGCCGAGCACGAAGTTTGGTTGACGCGGATCGCGATTGAAAAACTGCAGCAACTCGAGGGCTTGCAGATTCTCGGCACGGCGCCGGAGCGCGGCGCGGCGATTTCGTTTTTGCTGCCGGGCGTACACGCGCACGATCTCTCGACCGTGCTTGATAGTGAAGGCGTCGCCATTCGCGCCGGTCATCATTGCGCCCAGCCGTTAATGCGAAAACTCGATATTCCCTCGACCGCGCGCGCGAGTTTGTATGTTTACAATTTGCCGGAAGAAATCGATATTCTGGTCAACGCCATCAAAAAAGCGAGAAAGATGTTCGGCCATGTCTCTTGACGCGCTCTATCAAGAAATCATTCTGGATCATTTCAGAAGTCCGCGCAATTTCGGGAAATTGGACGGGCCCGCAACAGGCGCACACCACGAGAACCCTTCCTGCGGCGACCAACTTGATTTGCAAGTCGCTATCGACGATCAACAGCGCATCGGCAAGATCAAATTTTATGGCCGCGGCTGCGCCATCAGCCAATCATCCGCTTCGATGATGACGGAATTGGTCAAAGGCAAAACCGTTGCCGAAGCGCGGGAGGCGATCGTGAGCTTCAAGCACATGCTCACCGGCGAGGGAGAAGCCAAAGTCGATCTCGGCGATTTGGAAGCGCTCGCCGGCGTCAAGCAATTTCCGGTGCGCGTCAAATGCGCCACGCTCGCGTGGAAGGCGCTGGAGAGTTGTTTGGAGCAAGCAAAATAACAATGAGAGCAACATCGGGCGTGATTAATAAAAGCCAGCTTCGCAAGAGACTGGCTTTTTATTTGGTGCGCAAAACGTTTGACATTGTCGCTTTTTTTATTATTTTTTATTGATACCGGCTTGTACGAATAAAAGCGCGAAAACTTGAGTTCCAACCTTTAATTTAAAGGAGCAAATCATGGCTGACAAACTGGTCGATTATTCCACCCAAGAAGGCCTGGCGATCATCGAGCTGACCGATCCGCCGGCGAACACTTACACCTACGAAATGATGAAACAGCTCGACGCGGCGATTCTCGACGCGCGTATGGATGAAGGCGCACACGTGATCGTCATTCGCGGCGCGGGCGAAAAATTTTTCTGCGCCGGCGCGAATATTCGGATGCTGCAAGAAGTCACCCCGCGCTTCAAATACTTTTTCTGCTTGCACGCCAACGAAACCCTGAATCGTCTCGAACAAACGCCAAAGCTGGTGATCGCGGCGCTGAACGGCCATTGCGTTGGCGGCGGTTTGGAAATATCGATGGCGGCGGATATTCGTCTCGCCAAAAAAGGCGCCGGCAAAATCGGTTTGCCGGAAGTCACGCTCGGCGTATTGCCCGGCACCGGCGGCACGCAGCGGCTGGCGCGCCTCGTCGGCAAATCGCGCGCGATTGAATTAATGACGACCGGCCGCACTTTTGATTTCGAGGAAGCCGAGCAAATGGGCCTCGTCAATCACGTTTTTCCCGCGGAAAATTTTTGGGAAAAAGTTTTGGAATACGCGCGCCAATTTCTGCCGCCAAACAAAGCCAGCAAAGCCGTCGGCCTGATCAAGCGCTCCGTGCAATCCGGCATCGAAGTTCCGTTCAGCGAAAGCCTCGCCATCGAGCGCGAGTTGCAACAACAACTCTTCCAAAGCGAGGATGCGAAAGAGGGCTTGACGGCGTATAATGAGAAGAGAAAGCCGAATTTTTCGGGGAGGTAGCAAGTTTGCAAGTAAGAAGTGGAAGCGCTTTTTTCACTTGCGGCTTGCAAATTTACTTCTTTTATCGAGGTGCGACATGAGTGCGTTTACTGCAGAAGTCAAGGACAAAAAATTACTTTTGCCGACCGAAGCTTTTGCAAGGGAGTAATCAAAATGCCTAAACGAAAAAAATCGTCCAAAATAACCAAAGAGCAGTTTCTGGCCAGAGTAATGAATCGCAAGCCCAATCGCGAAAAGGTTGTCAAGGATCTTTTGGGAGAACTTCATGCTTACGAGATGAAGTACCAAATGCGATCAGAATTTTTTTATAAGCTTGTTGTCGGCACTCCTCTCGAAGATCAGCCGGATTTTCTCGATTGGGCAATGTGTTATCGTGGATATCTACAGGTTTTCCAATCGCAAGTCATGCCTGAAAGCGCGACTGCCGATGTTATCGGATAAACTCAAAAGGTGGTTGATTGCAAATCGTGCATGGGAAATTTACGTGCGATTGCAAAAATTGCCTGAACAGGAGAATGACTTGCTCTCCAATCTTGATGATCGGATTGAAGACTGTTCGTTTAGCGGCGAGCTTGAAGATTTTATCAGCCTCACCGTTCCGTATGTTCGTTAAAAACGTCTTGGTTTAATTGGCTGATTTTCTTTTTAACTTGTTCTCTTTTTATCCTTTTTGACAAACCTATGCTGACCAAACTCTTCATCAACGGCAAATGGGAAGATGCTGCCAGCGGCAAGACCTTCCCGACCATCAATCCTGCAACCACTGAAGTCATTGCGCCAATCGCCGAAGGCGGCGCGGAAGATATTGATCGCGCCGTCAAAGCGGCGCGTGCGGCGCTCGACGGCCCGTGGGGCAAAATGAATGCTTCCGAACGCGGTCGCATTATTTGGAAAATGGGCGAGCGCATGCTCGAGCGCGCCGACGAGATTGCCAAGCTCGAAACCATGGACAACGGCAAAACCATCACCGAGTCCAGCAAGATCGATGTGCCGTATTCCGCTGATTTGTATTTTTATTACGGCGGCGCCACGACCAAGCTCGAAGGCCATACCATTCCGGTGAATGGGCCGTATTTCAACTACACTCTGCGTGAGCCGCTCGGCGTTGTCGGCCTCATCGTGCCGTGGAATTTTCCGCTGCTGCTCGCGTCGCGCAAAGTTGCCGCCGCACTGGCCGCCGGCAATACTTTGATTTTGAAACCAGCGGCACAAACGCCACTGACCGCTTTGGTTTTGGCTGAAATCGGCATGGAAGCGGGCTTGCCCCCCGGTGTTCTCAATGTCGTGCCAGGTCATGGCTCGAATGCAGGCGCGGCGCTCGTGAAGCATCCTGACGTCGACGGCATTGCGCTCACCGGCGGCACGAATACCGGCCAGCAACTCATGCGCGATGCAGCGGCTACAGTAAAAAAACTTCATCTTGAGCTTGGTGGCAAATCCCCCAACATCGTGTTTGCTGATGCCGATCTTGAAGCGGCGGCACGCATGGCGCTCATGGGAATTTTTTATAATAAAGGAGAAGTTTGCACCGCCGGCTCGCGCTTGCTCGTCGAGAAATCAATTTATGACCATTTCATGGAGAAAGTTGTCGAGCGCGCCAAGAAAATGCAACCGGCTGATCCGATGGATGCCAAATCGCGTCTCGGCCCTCTCGTTTCCGAAGCGCAGTTGGCGAATGTTAAGAAGTACGTCGAGATCGGCGAGAAAGAAGGCGCTCGCTTGCTCGTCGGTGGCCGCCAACCGGAACCCATGCCCGGCAAAGGTTATTTCTTTCAACCGACGATTTTCGACAACGTGCAACCGGCTTCAACGATTGCACAAGAAGAAATCTTCGGCCCGGTGCTCGCGACGCTGACGTTTCAAGACGGTGACGAGTTGCTCAAAATCGCCAACGGCACGATATACGGCCTCGCCGCTGCCATTTGGACGAAAGACATCAAAAAAGCGCATCGCCTCGCGAAAGCTCTCAAAGCCGGCACGGTGTGGATCAACACTTACAACAATTACGATGCGGCCATGCCCTACGGCGGCTATAAAATGAGCGGCTTCGGCCGTGAAAGCGGCATGGAAGCGTTCGAGTTTTACACGCAGTCGAAGAGCGTATGGGTGGATTTGTCGTAGCTGTTGTAGCCCAGACTGCCAGTCTGGGAAGTATCGCTACAAACACAATTCGCCTGTTTATTTCGATATCTCTGGTTTGTTTTTTGAAAGGATGCACCATGACCGTCGAACAAGTTCGCCCAACAATTTCAACGCTTCCTTCCGAAGCTATTCAACAACTGGTTAAAGAGCTTCTGGCTGTTGATCGTTACCGGCGCGGCGAAATCGATCTCTCCGGTTTTGCCTTGGCCGCTGACCTCTCTTCTTTGGCTGACGCTCCCGATCTCCTGCGCCAATACGGTGTTGAACCCAAACCGGAACATCTCCGCACTTTGGAAGGAATGCTGGCATCACTGCGCGGTGGCGCGTTGGACTTTGTACTGGAAGACGAAGATATTTATAACGAGTCTGATCTTATTGAGCGCTATTCGTGAAACACGGCGAAGTCGTCTTGACCGTTTTGCCCTTCACCGATTTGAGTGGGCAGAAACGTCGTCCTGCCTTGGTTATCTCACCCGATACTCGACCCGGGGATGACGTGATTGTTGCATTTGTCACAAGATATCTGGGACAACCACTTCTCTCCACCGATGTGTCGGTCCTTGATACCGATCCTGATTTTTGGCAAACAAAATTGAAGCTCTCGTCGGTGATTAAGGCGGACAAGCTGTTTACTATCCACAAGAATTTGATAGTTGGAAAAGTGGCAGAATTAGTTCCGCGAATGATGCAGAATGTTGATCAAGCTTTGCGTCTTGCTTTGGGGCTTTAGAAGCAATAAGATGGCCACCGATGGCCCGCATCAATCAGATATAAATGTAAAGGTTTAGCCATGACCAAGACAGCCTTTGTTAAGCTGAGCACAAGGCCAGTTCTACAATGGCCGAAATCTTCTTTGGAGATTGGCCTGGAAACCGCCGCCGCGCTCGGCTTGTTGACAATGCTTTATGCCATCATAAAATACTGGCCGCTCCTTCCCGAGACCATCCCGCATCATTTCGACGTTTCCGGTAAGTCCGATGCATGGGGCGGCAAGTGGATTTTGTGGCTTCTTCCCGGGATAAGCTTGGCCATTTACATCGGACTGACTGTATTGAGCCAGTATCCTCACATCTACAACTATCCCTGGCCCATCACCGAGCAAAATGCGGCAGCGCAATATCATCTCGCCCGCACCTTGATTGGCGCCTTGAAAACTGGAATCGTTTTGATATTTGCTTATCTTCAGTGGCAAATCATCCAAGTGGCTTTGGGCAAAGGAGAGGGATTGGGCGTAGCATTCTTGCCGGCTTTTCTCCTGCTTGTATTTGGAACGATTGGCGTCTATTTTATAAAAGCGTACCAAGCCCGGTAATTATAGCAGGTAGAAAATGAAATTCATATTGCCAGCAACAAGCAACCAGTCATCAGCAACGAATTCATCATGTTCCCAGAAATTTTCATTCTCTCCGCCGTCCGCACGCCGATCGGCAAATTCGGCGGCGCGTTCGCAGAGATTACCGCCCCCGAGCTCGGCGCGTTCGCTGCAAGAGCGGCTATTGAGCGCGCGAAAATCGAGCCGGCGCAACTCAACGAAGTCATCATCGGCAACGCGCGGCCTGCCGGTGTCGGCCCGAATCCGGCGCGGCAAATCGCCAAACGCGCCGGCGTACCAGTAGAAGTCCCGGCATTCACCGTTAATAAAGCCTGTGGCTCCAGCTTGCGTGCGATCATCAGCGCGATACAAGTAATGAAAAGTGGTGATGCCGAGGCCATTCTCGCCGGCGGCAGCGAAAGCATGAGCCGCGTGCCTTATCTGCTCACCAAAGCGCGTTGGGGTTATCGCCTCGGCCATGAGAAGCTCGTGGACGGCATGTATCAGGACGGTTTTCTCTGCCCGCTCTGCGGCCAAGTCATGGGCGAAACCGCCGAAACTTTGGCAACACAGTACAAAATTTCCCGTGAAGAGCAAGATCGTTACGCGATGGAGACGCAACACCGCTGTGAGCGCGCGCGAAAAGAAAATCGGTTTGCAGATGAAATTGTGCCGGTCGAAGTGCAAGTTGGAAAGGGTGAAAAGAAAATTGTTACAGCCGACGAGTATCCGCGCGACGGCGTGACGATGGAAAGCCTTGCCAAGCTGCCGCCGGTGTTCAAGAAAGACGGCACCGTGCATGCCGGCAACTCTTCAGGAATCGTGGATGGCGCTGCGGCGGTGGTTCTGGCCACCGAATCTTTTGTGAAGAGAAATAACACGCCGGTCATGGCGAGAATCGTCGGTTACACCGTCGCCGGTGTTGATCCGGCGATCATGGGCATCGGCCCGGTTCCAGCAGTACGTGCATTGCTGCAAAAGCATAATCTTAAGCTCGAGAATATTGATGTCATCGAGCTTAATGAAGCTTTTGCGGCACAAGTGATTGCTTGCGACCGCGAGCTGCACTTCGATATGTACAAACTGAACGTGAACGGCGGCGCGATTGCCATCGGCCATCCGATTGGCGCTACCGGCGCACGCATCACCGTAACGCTCGTTCACGAAATGCTGAAACGTAAATCAAAATATGGCCTCGCGACATTGTGCGTCAGCGGGGGATTGGGAATTGCGTTGTTGATTGAGAGAGTGTAAAATGGTGTAACCCAGACTGCCAGTCTGGGCGGAGCCTGGGAGCTGAAGCTATGTGGAGAAATGTGACATGGCAAAGATTCCTAAAGAATGGCATAAATATTTCTGGGAAGTAAAGCCGAAAAATATCGACCTGGAGAAACACGCTTGGTACATCATGGGGCGGGTTCTCGAATGGGGCAATTTGGAAGCGGTGCGAAAGCTTCGCCGCTATTATGGCGATGAGCGCCTGAAAGAATTTTTGCTTTCCACGAATTCACGGGTTTTGGGCAACAAAACCATGCGCTTCTGGCAAGTCGTTCTTAAATTGAGTCCAAAAGAATGCGAACGGATATCCACGATCAGAAAATATCGGGTTTGGCCTTACTGAACTGAATTCAATATTTTATTTTGTTGGAGGTTTTTGAGATGGCGAAAATTCCGAAGGAGTGGCATAAATACTTCTGGGAAGTCGAGGCTGAAGATGTTGACCTCGACGAAAACGCCTTTTATGTTATTGGGCGCGTATTAGAACACGGCAATTTCGACGCCGTTCGAAAAATGCGCCGCTATTATGGTGATGCTCGTTTAAAAGAATTTTTGCTTTCAACCAACTCGCGCGTTTTAGGCAAACCAACCATGCGTTATTGGCAGGTCATTCTTAATTTGAGTCCGGAAAAATGCGAACAGATATCCTCAATCAGGAGCAAAAATCCGCTTTGGCCTTATTGAAAGGCAATTCGGAAGTTGCCAAATTCTATCTGGCAGGCGGAACGGCTTTGGCCCTTCATTTGGGTCATCGCTATTCGGAGGATTTTGACTTTTTTACAAATCAGCAGTTTGAAGTTGAAGTGCTTCTGAATAGCCTAGAACAGCTTGGCAGTTGTCGCGAAATTCGCCAACGTCCTGGAACCCTTTTTCTGGAATTTGAGTCCATCAAATGCAGTTTTATTTTTTATAAATACCCATTGCTTGATACGCCAATAATTTCTGAGTGGGGATTCGGCATTGTTTCTGTCCGCGAAATTGGCGCGATGAAAATCATGGCCATCGGTGGGCGTGGCCGCCGGCGCGATTTTATTGATCTCTATTTCATTGCTCGTGATCTCGGTATCGAAAACGTATGGCGTGATTTTGAAACGAAGTATGCTGGCACTGGTTATGATTCCTACCACTTTTTGCGCGCGCTGACTTATTTTGCCGACGCCGAAACGGACAAAATGCCAGTCATGATCAGCAAGATTGATTGGAAAGAAGTTAAAATTTTTTTTGAAACAGAAAGTCGAAAAATTTCACCATGACCTACCAATTCCTCCAACTCGAAAAACAAAACGCCGTCGGCATACTCCGCTTCAATCGTCCGGAGCGGCTCAATGCCTTTGAGGGCGTGATGGTGCAGGAAGTGCCGGTGGCGTTGCGCGAGCTGCTCGAAGACGAGAGCGTGCGTGCCGTCATTATCACCGGCAACGGCAAAGGCTTTTGCGCCGGCGCCGATGTCAATTTTCTCATGGAACTCGCTGCGGCCAAAGACATCGCTCGCGGCAAAGTGCTGGTTTCGGTCGGCAGTGAGATTGTCGAGATGATTCATGCGGCGGATAAGCCTGTGATCGCTGCGATCAATGGCCCAACCGCAGGAGGCGGCGCCGGCATTGCGCTCTCGTGCGATATTCGGATCATGGCGCAATCCGCGAGCATCGGCTTCACTTTCATCCGCATTGGCTTGCACCCCGATCTTAGTTGCACGTATTTTCTTCCCCGCCTTGTCGGCCTGGCCAAAGCCGCCGAGCTTTTTATGACTGGTGAAATGGTCGCGGCCGAGGAGGCGCTCCGGTTGGGCATGGTCAATCACGTTGTGCCGGATGGCGAATTGATGCCAGCCGCTCTCAAGCTCGCCGAAGCTATTGCTGAAAAATCGCCGCTGGCTTTGCGGCTCATGAAAAATGGCCTGCACCAAACTTTCGAGCAGCCGCTCGAGGCGATGCTCAAGTATGAAATCTACGCGCAATCGTTGTGTTTTGAATCCAAAGAAGCGGCGGAGGCGTTGCAAAAATTTTTGGCGGCGCGCAAAAAATAATATATTCATTTAGGGTTAAAATGTAACAAAGTCATTGCGAGGCGCTTTTTGCCGAAGCAATCTTTTAGTTTTAAACGGATTGCTTCGCTGAGAAACGCTCGCAAAGACATTGCAAAACGACCCGCAATGAGTATACGCCTGTTAAACACGCGAAACACAGTAAACCTTTTGTTGCGTCGTTTGCCGAATAAATAAAAAGGTGATTGAAAACATGATTGACTTCTCCCTTTCCGAAGACCAAAAACAATTCCGCGAGCTTGCGCGCGAGTTTGCGAAAAATGAAATTCTCCCGGTCGCCGCGCAGCTCGACGAGCAGGAAAAATTCCCCGCCGAAGTTTGCCGCAAAGGTTGGGAATTGGGATTGCTGAATGTTCACGTGCCTAAAGAGTATGGCGGTCTCGGCCTCGGCGTGCTTGAAGAATGCTTGATCGCTGAAGAAATCGGCTGGGGCTGCACCGGTGTCGGCACCACGATGATTTGCAACACGTTGGCCATTGCGCCGGTGATCGTCGCGGGCAACGATGATCAAAAAAAGCGCTTCCTCACGCCACTCACCGAAGAGTTTTCCTTCTGCGCTTATTGCGTTACCGAACCTGGCGCCGGCAGTGACGTGCAAGCGCTACAAACCACCGCAAAGAAAGTTGGCAATGATTACGTGCTCAACGGCCAGAAAATGTGGATCACCAACGCCGGACATGCGAAGTGGTTTTTCGTGCTGGCTTACACGGATCAAGCGAAAGGCTACAAAGGCCTCAGCGGTTTTCTCGTTCCGGCGGATTCACCCGGCGTGAAGCTCGGCAAGCACGAGCACAAGCTGGGGCAGCGCTGTTCCGAAACGCGCGGCGTTGCTTTTGAAGACGTAAAAGTTCCCGCTGCCAACTTGCTCGGCAAAGAGGGCGATGGCTGGAAAGCGGCGATGGGCGCGTTCGATCACTCACGCCCCGTGGTTGCAGCCATGGCGGTCGGTTTGGCGCGTTCAGCGATGGAGCATGCGGCTAATTACGCCAGAGAGCGTAAAACCTTTGGTGTGCCGCTCGCGGCACACGAAGGCATTAGTTTTATGATCGCGGATATGGCGCGCGACATCGAGGCGGCGCGTTTGCTCACGTGGCTCGCGGCGTGGACGATCGACCAGGGCAAGCGCAACACTTTGCAAGCGGCTTATGCCAAGTGCGCCGCAGCGGATACGGCAATGCGCGTCGCCACGGATGCCGTACAAGTTTTTGGCGGCTACGGCTTTTCACGCGAGTATCCCGTGGAAAAGCTGCTGCGTGATGCGAAGATTTTCCAAATCTACGAAGGCACGAGCCAGATTCAGCGCTTGATTATTGCGAAAGAAATCTTTGAAAGGGGTTAGCGTGCTAGAAGATTTGTAGCGCAAGCCAACGGCCGCCGGCTTCCAGCTTGCTTTCGTTTGCCCCGCCGAGGCGGGGGAAGTCTGCGCTACGCTTTACGTTTTACTCCCCTACTTTTTCCCAACATATACAACTGCCACAAATCCCGGCTGCTGGTGTGCAAAAAAGGTGCGATCGCCAGTTGGCCGGTTTTGCCGATGCTTTTCTCCAAATATTTGAGCTCGTCGAATTTTTCTTTGATTTCGGGATCGAGCGTCATGCGAAAACCGGCGCCGCGCATCAGGAGCGTGCCTTTCGCGCGCATCGCTAATTCGACGTGAATTCGTAACAGGCACAGCATGTCGGCCACCATCGTGCCGGGAAAGTGCTCTTGCAAAGATTGCAGATAAGCGCCGATTTTGTTTTCAGCGATTTTTCCGGAATCGATCATCTTCAGCAGCTCCATGTCGGTATCGAAACCGATGCCCAGCCAATGGCGGGTGGCTTTCTCGCTTTGGGCAAACACGGCGACGATGATGAGCGGCAGAGCGATGAGAAGGCTCGCGGTGGACAGCACCGGCGGAAGGAGAAAGTGGTTGAAAATGGAATGAATCAAAACGGCCAGGCCCAAACCCGGCAAAAAAAGGCGCATGCGGTCGGAAGCATGGCGCTCGGACAAGCCCTTCGCGACGATCCCAAGCACGGCCGTAGTGCCGCCGTGCATGATCGCCGTGCCGAAGCCGCGGATAATCCAGAGAAACAAATTGGAGCTTTGCAGCGACTGTAAGTAATAGATATTCTCAATAAATGCGAACCCGGCGCCGATGGCAAAGCCATGAATCGCGGCATCGACCATGAAACCGGTTTTTTTCGATCTCACCAAATAGAAAAGATAAATCGCTTTGCAGGTTTCTTCGATGAGAGGCGCGATATAGCGGGAATAAAAAGCCATTTCCCAAGCGAACCATCGCAAAGCCCAACTGTTGATCAGCAAACAAACCACGGCCACGATGGCGCCGGCGAGCAGGGTTAATAGAATGGAAAGTAACTTGACGAGCTTGTAGCTGTCCAAAAACACCAGCGCCGCGAGGAAAAGAAATACGGGGAGCAGACTGACGAGAATTTTGACGACGTTCATGAGTGAGCCAGTGACCAGTAGTCAGTAATCAGTAACAAAAAACAGGCGACCAGCAACAAGCATCCAGCTACAAAATCTTCAACGAAACCATAAGCTCTTTGGCCGGGCGTTGATCTTTTTCGGCAGCCACGCCATATCCGAATGACAAAGTCGTATTGAGATGGGATAGTATCACCAGGCGAAAATCGAGCTGGCCGCCAATATTCGCCAGCTTTCTTTGATTGGCTTTGCTGTCAAGGTTCGTCACCAAGCCCGAGGAGAATAGCGCCAGGCGGGCCCAATTGCAATAAAACGTCGGGAGTCCCAACCGGCGAAAACGCAACGGCGGCAGTGTCCATTCCAACAAGGCTTTGCCATAATTAGTGCCGCCGACGGCATTAAGCTCGACACCCGGAAAGCTGTCGTAGTCGCGGTAACGTTTTTCCGTCAGGTAATCGATCCAATTGTTGCCGAAACCGCCGAAGTAAAAGTTGGCAAACGGCTCGTCGCGCTTGCCGAAAGCGCGGCCCAATGAACTCCGCAGCCAGACCGACGAGTGATTGAGGGGCAAAGCCAAGCCATAATCAAAATTGGTATGGAAGCGTGGAAAAATCTTGGTGTTGACGTAATTGCCGTTGAGAATGAGCTGCCATTGAAATCCCTTTTCGTCATCCACCGCGCCAAGCGATTGGCGGAGATACTGATAATTGAGCCGCACGTTGCCGGCGAGCAGCTTGTCGAACGAGGCGCTGATATTTTGAAAATCCGGCAACCTTTCCAAGCCGCCGTATCCGGCGAGAGTAATGCTGTAATCCATGGTTTTGGGGTGATCGAACAATAATATTTTTTTGTATTGCAGGCCCATAGAATAACCCTTGCGGCTGGCTTTGGTCGGTCCGAACAAATCGTAAAAATCAGCCGCATTGTATTTGGCGTTGATTTTCCAATTCGAGTAGCCATAGCTGAAATTGACGTGCAATCTTTCATCGCGGGATAGAATCTCGTTCGGGGTGTACGAGGCCCGCAACACAAAATTGTGCAATCCCACCGGGTTGGCGACGTTGACGTACATGCCATAAGCCGGAAAATCTTTGTACCCTTCGACGATGGGATAGGCGGAAACGAGCATGAGATTTTTCAACGCGCGGTATTTTCCAGCGTAGGTCGTGAGCGAATCGAGCTTGACGGCGGCGGGCGAGCCGGCCAGCCAGCTTTTGACCACAGGGTATTTCTCGACGATCTCTTGCCCCAAAAATTTTATCGCGCTGACGTTTTCAACGGGCCGGTTCGCCATCATGACGGGCGCGAAGCCCTTTCCCGTATAGCAGAAGGCGATCAACGAGTCACTCGAGACCTCCAGGGGCCGAAAGAATCCGGTTTCCGCATTGCTGAGCACTTCCATTTTTTCCGCTTGCAGGTCGTAGCGAAAAATATTCGAGACGCCGGAATAATAAGACGATCCGTAAAGCTGCTTGCCGTCCGAAGAAAAAACAAAATTGGCCGGCGTGCTATTCTCGAAATCGAAAAGAACGTCATACGTGTGATCGCCGGTCATGAGCTTGGGAATATCCATTTTGATCAGCTTTTGCCTGCCGCTGATATCGATCAGCGCGGAAGTCAGCAGCGCGCCGTCCGGCGAGACGTCGATATCGAAGACGTCCTGCCCATACGGCCAGGAAAAAATCTGATTCCACTCTTTATAGGGAGGCGGAATTCTGACGAGCGTGGAAACGCCGTTATAATGCCGCACGCCCCAAATCGACTTGTCCGCTTGATTGAACGCCAGATCGCCGATGCGGGCGTCCTGGATCAAGGTTTGCGATTCGCCGGTTTTGACGTCGATGACTTTCAGATCGCGCCAGTCGTTGTTGTCGGTGGTATAAAACAAGGCGCCGGCGGCAGGATCGTAAGCCAGCGAGGAAACGTAATACAAGGCCGCGCCTTTCACGTCGCCAAGCTTTTCAACGGCGCCGGTCGCGAGATCGATGCTCGCGAGATGGGCGACTTGTCCGGGGTAATTGATCGCGGCATAAAGTTTTCTGTTGGCGGCGTTATAAAAGGCGCGCGAAACCGAGCCCAGCGGACGCGCCGCAAGCGCGCGATATGGGGTGACCGGATTCAACCTGATCGAGTCAAGGTTGGCGCGCTGAAATTGGCGCTCCCATTTTATCCATTGCGACCAGGCTTCGTCGAGCGGCGTGCCGTAAACTTTTTTAAACTGCGCCGCAAAAAGCCCCTTGCTGTCGTTAGTGCGGGAAACCCATTTGACCAGGCTCTCCGGGCCGTGCTGATGAGCGAGATAGCTCATGAAGCGGGTGCCGTAGAGATAGGAGTTGACCCCCACCTGGAAATCGACTTTGGTGCCTTCCGATTCCAATCCGACCACGTCGTAAAAATGGCTGCTGTCGCGCACCATGGTTCTGAAGACCATTTCATCATAACTGCCAAGCGCGCGTCCCAAACCGCCGGCCATCCAGGTTTCCATGAAAACGGCAATGCCTTCGTTATACCACCGCGGAGAGTAACGCCGCGGCGCGGTGAGATAGCAGTAGATCATCGAGATGGGGTTATCGGAAGCGGGCAAAACTTTGCCCCCGAACAATGAGCGGAAAAATTTGTCGGTGGGCGCGGCCTTGTCGATGGCGATAATATGAACCAGCTCGTGGTTCATGCTTGAGTTCATTCTTTCGTTCGCCGGCGAGGTGTCAAAAACATAACGGTACGGTGCAATGCTGACGATGATGTGATTTCGCGGAATGGCGCCCGCGCCGGCGTTGCCAAAATCGCTGAAGTCGTGCAACAAAACCGTGACTCTTTCCGCCGGGTTGTAATCAAAAAGCTTTTGGTGAAATTTCAAGGAATTCTCAAAACAGCGCGCGACGTGGGAAACGAGATAGTCGTGAGTTTGGCCGTAGTAAATCAGTTTGAGATGTTTTGTTTCGAGGGTATAAAATTGCGCGTCAAGTTTGGAAGTGAACAAAAAGAGGATGAGCTGAAACAAGAGAGAAGCTTGCCATTTGCCTTTCATGCGATCAACACCTTTGAAATTAAATAGCAGAAGGAGATGCCGCAGTGAAACCTGCAGCATCTCCTTCACGCCGAATCCTCTATAGTGCTGCCTAGTTGATTTCTTTTGCCAACACCCGGGACAAGTCTTCCCGTGCCAGCAGATCGCGAAACTCGGCCTTCGCCAACAGGTCACGAAACTCGGCTTTGGCCAATAGATCACGAAACTCGGCTTTGGCTAACAGGTCGCGATATTCAGCTTTGTCCAATAGATCACGAAATTCGGCTTTGGCCAATAGATCACGAAATTCGGCTTTGGCCAATAGATCACGAAACTCGGCTTTGGCCAACAGGTCACGAAACTCCGTCTTGGCCAGCAGATCACGAAACTCGGCTTTGGCCAACAGATCACGAAACTCCGCCTTGGCCAGCAGATCGCGAAACTCGGCTTTGGCCAACAGGTCACGAAATTCGGCTTTAGCCAACACATCGCGCAGCTCGGCCTTGTCCAACAGGTCGCGATACTCGGCTTTGGCCAACAGATCACGGAACTCGGCTTTGGCTAAAAGGTCACGAAATTCGGCTTTAGCCAACAGATCGCGATACTCGGCTTTGGCCAACAAGTCACGCAGCTCGGCTTTGGCCAACACGTCGCGAAACTCGGCCGTGGCCAACAGATCACGAAACTCGGCCGTGGCCAACAAGTCACGAAACTCGGCTTTGGCGAGCAAATCGCGAAACTCCATCCGCGCAAACAACTTTTGCAGGCTGCCGTCCGCGACCAGTTTTTGGAAGGCGTCGTTCTGCAGCAAAGTTTGCAATTCCGCATTTTGCAGAATGACGTCCTTGTCGCTCATTTGCCCGGCCTGATACTTCTCCGCCTTTTTCACACCGCCGATCGTGCCCGCCGTGTCTTCTTGCGAGAGGGGTGGATAGAAAAACGAAAAATACACCAGCGCCAGGATCGCCACCGCGGCGACGCCGATCAAAAGAGCGCCTTTGCGCCCGCTCAGCAGATTTGGGGATTGGTTTTGCATGTGAACCTCCTCGGTTATGTTTATTTCACCACTTTCTTGATTTTCTAAGCTAATTACAAATCAATTCGCGAAAAGTTGGTTGGGGTTTCAAAGTTTTATCGTTGCCAGAGTCGTTTCGTACTGCAGCGTGTCTGAAGCAAACAGTTTAAATCGCAATAATGAAGCGCCGGGGGTCTTGTTGGCAAAGACGATCAGATATTGGTTCTCGCCGAGATTGATGAATTTCAACGTATGCCCGTTGCTGCTGAACGCCGCGCCGGCCCGGCTGTTGGCCTGGCTGACGCCGCTGAACCCCAGGTCATTTTCCTCAAATTCGAGTTGTATTTTCGTTTCCTTTATAGTGTTGAGGCGCAGCTCCGCGATGACTTGCTTAGCGGAAGATTTCACTCGCATCGAGACGCGCCCGACTTCGAGATTGACGGCCATCGAATCGACCGCCTGGAAATCTTCGGTGGCATCTAGCCATGCCATGGTGCCATACAAATTAGAATTGTCGATGACAGCCTGTTGCTGGCCGGTGTTGCTCATCAGGGCATAAATAAACAACCCGGTCATCAACCCGAAGGCAAAGACGTAAGCATATTTGATCTGGTAGGAAGGAGCGCCGAAAAGCATATCGAGAAGGCTCCTGATGCCGCCCGGCGCGGGTTTCTTCGCCCGGACGGCGTAGCGATCCGGCTGAATCGAACGCAGAATGCTTTTTTTCAAATTGCGGGGAGGCTCGACGGCGTTCACTTCCCGCAGCATGTTGGCGGCAGCTACAAGCTCGTCGTAAAGCTTTCGGGCCTCCGTATTTTGGGCCAGGTAAGCCTTCAACTTCGCGGTTTCATCAGGAGCATTTTCTGCGTCGATTTCCTGGTGGATCAGCTCGACAAATTTTTCTTCAACCATTGGCAACGATTCCTTGCTTGAGCAAAACAGTTCGCAGCGTCTGCCGCGCCGAGTAGAGCCTGGATTTGACGGTTTTTTCGGGAATGTCGAAGATGAAGCCGATTTCTTCGTATGCCATATTTTGAAAGTGTTTGAGCACGATCAATGCTCTCTGCTCGGGGTCGAGGCGCATGAGCGCGATTTCGATTTGCCGTGTCATTTCGTTCTCCTCGTAATTTTCTTCCGGTGTTTTGTCGCCTGAAACGAAGCTTTCGTCCAGCTCCGTTATGCGCTGGCGCTGCTTGAGCGTGTTGAGCGACTCATTCACCGTCATACGATAGAGCCAGCTAAAAAATTTGTGTTTGGGATCGAACGACGCCAGCCTTTCGTAGGCGCGGATAAAAACCGTCTGCGCAACATCTTGGGCCTCGTCGTAATCATTGATGATGCGCAACGCTATGTTGAAGACGGTCTTCTGATACTTGTCAACCAGGCGCTCGAAGGCTTTAACCTCGCCTTCCAGGCATTGCTTGACCAAAGAGGCGTCGTTTGCTTCTACCATAATTACAATCGAAAAACGAAAAAGTTGGTGAAAAAGTGCGACGGGCGAAAAGCGAAGGGCGATGATGTCGCCCCACGCTCTTCACCCTTCGCGCTCTGCCCTCAGCCCTCGATCTCAAACACCATGTCGAAACCGGCGTAGCGGAAAACGTCGCGGATGTGTTTGCTCATGTTTTTCAGCTTCAGGCTGCTGTCGGATTCGCTCAAGCGCTTTTGCGTGGCCAGCAAAACGCTCAAGCCGGCGCTCGAGATGTATTCCAAATCTTTGAAATCCACCACGCCGGAGCTTTCGAGCTGATCGAAAACCGTTTTGGCCGTTTCGACCTTGGCAGCATCGAATCTTCCCGACAGCAAAATCTCGCCGTTGTCACTGAGGCGTATATCGAACATATCATGACTCCAAATGCTTAATCAAGGTTATTTTATTTTGCTGATTCACATATTCGTAATCGAGCTGATCCACCATTTTTTTTACCAAATGCAGGCCGAGTCCGCCGGGCTGGCGATCTTCCAATCTTTGCGTCACGTCAACCTCGGCGCTTTTGGTCACGTCAAAACTCTCGTTCCCCGAATCGATCATGGTCACCACCAAATCTTTCTCGTTCCGGCCAATGGCGATCAAGATGTCAGCGGAGTTGCCGGTACTATACCTGACCATATTGGTGAATAGCTCTTCGACCGCCAGATTCACCGCATAAGCCGCGGCCTGGTCGATTTGATGCGCTGTCACGAAAGCGGCGATCCATTCGAAGACCTCGTCGAGAGCGTTGATTTCTCGCTTGAAACTTTTTTCCATGACTTTTAAACCATTTTTACGGCAATCATCGCCACATCATCGCTCTGCGCCGTTTTGCCGCGAAAATTTAGGAGTCTGTCCTTGATGTGCGCGATAATTTTTTCAGCCGGCGCCACGGCCGTTTCTTGCACGGCTTGCAGCAGGCTCGTCTCCCCAAACATTTGCCCGGCTTGGTTGAACGTTTCGGTGACGCCGTCCGTGTAAATCAGGAGCAGGTCGCCTTGGTGGAGCGCGATTTGTTTTTCTTGAAACTTCGCCAATTTGGAGAGGCCGAGCGCCGGGCCGCGCAGCTCGATCATTTGGCACGTTTTCGACTGGTCGTCGTAAAACAACACCGGATTGTGGCCGGCATTCGAATAACGCAAAACTTCACCCTTCGTATCGAAAACCAAAAAGAGCATGGTCACGAACATGTCTCTCGGCGCGATGCGATTGAAGATAGCATTAAGCTCCGCAAACATGCGATCCGGCGACTCGAATTTTTGTGTGATCGAATTGAGAATGCCCTTCACCATCGTCATCACCAGAGCTGAAGAAGTGCCGTGGCCGGAAACATCCGCCAGCGCCACGCCGATCCGGTCATCCCCCAAAACAAAATAATCGTAATAGTCGCCGCCGACCTCGTCGGCCGGATTGAAATAAACCGCGATTTGCAGCCGCGGATTTGCCGGCGGTTTTTTCGGCAAAAGTCCGGTTTGAATTTTGCGTGCCACCAGCAGCTCCTGCTCCATGCGCTTCTTCTGCAGCGTTTCCGCTTGCAGTTGGGAATTACGGATGAGCTGCCCCGACTGCGCGGCAATGATCGTGAGCAGGCGCAAATCGTCGGCATTGAAAGGGTCGAACGTTTTCTTGTTGGTGACCATCAGCAGGCCAAGAAGCTGCGCCTTGAAGCGAATCGGCACGCACAAAACGGTTTTGATTTCCTTGCGTTCCTGCTCCGTGGTTTGGAAACGCTCGTCGGTGGCGAGATTTTCGATCATCAGGGGCTGCTGATTTTTCAACACCCAGCCGGTGATGTTGAAACCCACCTTGTAAGTCATCAAACGGCTTCTTTGATCGGCCTGGCGAATGAGCGTTTTCAGCGGCGCGTCTTCCTGTTCCGTCACCAGCAAAATCGAACCTTGCTCGGCTTTCACCGCCTTGACCGACTTCTCCACGATGATATCCAGCATGTGATCCGTTTCCAACGAGGTGCTCGCCGAGATGGCGAGATCGTTCAGAACGGTAAGCTCCTCCACCGCCGATTTCAGCCGGCAAATTTCATTTTCGAGCTGGGTGATTTTGGCGTTTTCCATCGAATCCATGACGTTTAGTTCTTTCCATAAGAAAGTGAGACTGACCGGTCACTCGCAGTGACCGGTCAGTGACCGAAAGAACTTGCTCTCAAGGAGATGCGGCCTGCAGGTCGAAAAGTTTACAATAAATATTGGAAGAAATACCACCTGCAAGCCCGATGAGGCCGGGATTCTTCCGCGCGACACTCGGCGTAAATATAATGCACGAATTCGGTCTTGTCAATGATTTTCTTGCAAGAAAATGGTTGACTCTTCATTCCGGCCTCGTTATATTCCAATGCCATTGATTGCAATTGAGGTGATGCCATGATCGGCCAAACTATTTCTCATTACAAAATCCTCGCCAAGCTCGGCGAAGGCGGCATGCCCTTCCTTCAGTGAAAAATACAATAAATTGGTCCCGCAAGGCGGGAGGCGCCGTGTATGACTGGAAAAACAATTTCACATTATCGGATATTGGAAAAATTGGGTGAAGGGGGAATGGGAATAGTCTACAAAGCCGAGGACACCAAGCTCAAGCGCGTCGTCGCGCTGAAGTTTCTGCCGTCGTCAATCATGGCGAGCGAGGCCGAGAAGACTCGCTTCATTCACGAGGCGCAAGCAGCGGCGGCTTTGGATCATCCCAACATTTGCATCATCCACGAAATCGATGAAGCCGATGGGCAACTCTTTATTGCAATGGCTTATATTGAAGGCCAAAGCGTGAAAGCGAAAATCGAAGCGGGGCCATTGAAGCTCGACGAAGCGCTGAACATAGCCATGCAAGCTGCCGAGGGCTTGCAAGCCGCGCATGAGAAAAAGATCACCCACCGCGATATCAAACCGGCCAACATCATGATCACGCCTAAAGGCCAAGCGAAGATCATGGATTTTGGTTTGGCCAAATTAGCAGGCCGGACTGTTGTCACCAAAGAAGGCACCACTTTGGGCACGGTCGCCTACATGTCGCCGGAGCAAGCGCGGGGCGAAGAGGTGGATCATCGCACGGATATTTGGGCTTTGGGGGTCGTGCTTTACGAAATGATCACTGGACAATTGCCTTTTAAAGGCGAGTACGAGCACGCAATGATGTATTCCATTTTAAATGAAAACCCTGAGCCGATTACGGGCTTGCGCACCGGCGTGCCGATGGAATTGGAGCGGATTGTGAACAAGGCGATCAGCAAAAAGCCCAAAGACCGTTATCAGCATGTGGATGAGCTGTTGGTCGATCTGAGATCTACCGAAAAGAATATTGCCTCAGGAGCATCGAAACTACAAGCAGCCGCAGCAACGTTACAACGGCAAACCCCAATTTACTTGTATGGCGGCGTTGCCGCTCTCCTCGCTTTGCTGATCGGAACAGGTCTCTATTTCAAGCTGCAAACCGAGGAGCGCCAAGCAAGATACGATTCGATCGCCGTGCTGCCCCTCGCCAATCTCTCCGGTGATCCTGAGCAAGAGTACTTCACCGACGGCATGACCGAAGCGTTGATTACGGACTTAGCTCAGATCAGCGCGTTGAAAGTGATCTCACGAACTTCCGTAATGCAGTACAAGGAGGCGAAGAAGCCATTGCCGGAGATTGCACGGGAATTGAAAGTGGATGTGGTGTTGGAAGGTTCGGTGCTGCGCTTCGGAGAGCGGGTGCGGATCACGGCGCAGTTGATCGAGGCCGCGACCGATCGGCACTTATGGGCAAAGAGCTACGAGCGCGAGCTTCGGGATATCTTGGCGTTACAAAGCGAGGTGGCCCGCGCTATCGCGAATGAGATTCAGATTAAGTTGACGCCACAAGAACAGGCACGGCTGATGAGCGCGCGCCAAGTTAATCCCGAAGCCCACGAAGCTTATCTCAAAGGCGTATTTTACCGCAATGCGGGAACAGAGGCGCTGCATGAGGAACTGTTGAGAAAAAGTTTTGGCTACTTCCAACAGGCGATCGGAATAGATTCGACCTATGCTTTAGCTTATGCTGGGTTGGCCGCAGCCTACAATTGGCTTGCAAGCTGGGACGTAAACTCCACAGAGTTTTTTCCGAAAGCAAAGGTAGCAGCGCTAAAAGCATTGCAACTAGATGACAAGCTTGCCCAAGCGCATGGTGCACTGGCATTTACTCTACATCAGTTCGATTTTGACTGGGCAGGCGCTGAGCGAGAATACAAACGCGCCATCGAACTCGACCCGAACACCGGCTATCATCATGCCTATGCACTCTTTTTATCATATACGTGCCGTCATGACGAAGCCATTACCGAGGTCAAACTGGCAGAGGAACTGAACCCGCTTGAAGTACTCTTAAAAGGGAATGCTGGAGTGATTTACATCAGAGCGCGGCAGTATGAGCGCGCGATAGAAAAACTCCGTAGCACGCTCGATTTTAATCCAAATCTCTCTTATTTTCGTGGTTTCCTTGGCAGTGCTTATATGTACAAGGCAATGCATAAGGAAGCCTTCGTTGAGTTTCAAAAGGTGATGGATCTTTCACGAGGCCATCTGAGGACTAAAGCATTAATCGCATGGGCTTATGCAATGTCGGGAAGAAGAGACGAGGCGATAAAAATACTCAACGAGTTGAAGAAACAGTCGAAGCGACAATCTCTTCCGCCAGTGGGCATGGCAACTATCTACACAGCTCTGAGTGAAAATGATCAAGCATTCGAATGGCTGCAAAAAGCCTATGAAGAACGTTCTGATGACTTTTCGGGAATCAAATGTGACCCACGGTTCGGCCGCCTGCACTCGGATCCGAGGTTCACGGCGTTGCTGAAGAAAGTGGGGTTGGAGAAATAGCGGAAAGCGAAAAGCGTAAGGCGTAGAACGCATCACAAATTCACATTGAAATAAACCGTTGCCGTCATTCGCTCACTCCTATTTTGCTTGCATCTTTGGGCAACAGGTAACAGATTATGCTTACAATTGATTGAAAGCTGTACAAATTTTTCCGAAAAGTCAAGTCTGCGTTAAGAAGTCACAGAGAAGAAATGATCGGCCAAACCATTTCCCATTACAAGATTCTCGCCAAGCTCGGCGAAGGCGGCATGGGCGTCGTCTACAAAGCCGAGGACGCCAAGCTCAAGCGCATCGTCGCGCTGAAGTTTCTCTCGGCCATCGCGCTTGGTGGAGAGGAAAAGAGCCGCTTTCTCCGCGAAGCGCAAGCTGCGGCGGCGCTCAATCATCCCAACATTTGCACCATCTACGCGATTGACGAAGTCGATGGGCAGATGTTCATTGCGATGGAGTACATTGAAGGCCAAAGCTTGCAGGAGAAGATCGTCGGGGCACACGGCCGTGTGCCCTTACCCATCGACGAGGCGATTAAATTCGCCATGCAGATTGCCGATGGCTTGCAAGCCGCGCATGAGAAAGGCATCACCCACCGCGATATCAAAAGCGCCAACATCATGATCACTGAAAAAGGCCAAGTGAAGATCATGGATTTCGGCTTGGCCAAATTGGCGCGGGGCGGGACGATGCTCACAAAGGAAGGCATGACGTTGGGCACCGCCGCCTACATGTCGCCGGAGCAAGCGCGCAGCGAGATGGTGGATCATCGCACGGATATTTGGTCGCTCGGCGTAGTGTTGTATGAAATGATCACAGCGCGCTTGCCGTTTCGCGGTGAGTACGAAGCGGCGATGATGTATTCGATTTTGAATGAAGAGCCGGAGCCGCTCATCCCGACCTGGTCGGGACGCTCGAATGTGCCGATGGATTTGGAGCGCGTTGTGGCCAAAATGCTGGCGAAAAATCCCGCGACGCGCTACCAACACGTGGATGAGCTGCCGGTGGATTTAAAAACCATCGATCTATCCGCGACCGGCGTCTCGAGAATTTCCACAGCGAAGGTGACAAGACAGCCTGAAAAACAATCTGCATTCTGGTCTCGTGCGATTCCGTGGAGCATCGCTATTCTGTTTGCGGTGGTGGCATTCATCGCCATCTGGCTTTTGCAACGCCCATCTTCCGCACCGGTGAAACGGTGGAATATTACTCTTCCTGAATCCGCGCCGATAGCTCCAATCGGATCTGCGCCGTTGGGAATAGGCCGGCCGGCTCTGGCGCTTTCACGGGATGGAGCCAATCTGGTTTATGTGGCTGACCTCGGTGGCAAAACGCAGTTGTACCGGCGCCCGATAGATCAATTTGAAGCAGTGCCTATCCCCGGCACCGAGGGCGCTTACAATCCGTTCTTCTCGCCCGATGGTCAGTGGATTGGATTTTTTTCTGGAAATGAGCTAAAAAAGGTCTCTATTTCCGCAAGCGTACCTGTTTCACTATGTGAGGTTATTCATCCCTACGGCGCAAGCTGGGGCACTGACAACAGGATCATTTTTTCCAATTTTGAAGGGGGAAGACTTTTGTGGGTATCGGCATCCGGTGGCACGCCACAGGTCTTAACTGAAAGACTTTCAAATTATAATTGGCCCGAAATTCTCCCCGGTGGCAAAGCTGTGCTTGTATCGAGTAATCTGGATGTGGGTATAAGTATAGTCCCATTAGACACCGGTGAGAAAAAAAAGTTGTTCGATAGGGGTGATAACCCGAGATATGTAAGCACCGGACACTTGGTATATGCGCAAGATGGAAGATTGGAGGCCGTGCCTTTTGATTTGAATAACCTAAAAGTTACCGGTTCTCCGGCACCGGTTCTCGACAATGTCAGAATGGAAGCGATGTTGGGCGCCACGCAGTACGCGATTTCCAATGACGGTGCGCTTGTTTATCTTCCCGGCGTTTTTCAGGGTGCAAGCAAACTGATCTGGTCGGACCGTAAAGGCCATGCGGAAGAACTGCAATTTCACGCTGAAACTTATGGTAATTTTCGACTGTCTCCCGATGGCAAACGCTTGGCCGTTGGTATTCTAAATGCGAAATGGGATGTTTGGGTCTTTGATCTATTACGCGCTTCTCGCTCAAAACTCACTACAGAGGGAAACAATACGACTCCCGTATGGACACCGGATGGCAGGTGGGTGACTTTCATTTCTGATCGGTCTGGTGCGAGTAATATATTCATGCAATCTGCAGACGGGAGTGGTGAGATCAAGCAACTCACCAAAAGTGACACATCTCAATTTCAATCTCCGAATTCATGGTCACCTGATGGAAAAGTATTGGCAATTACCGTGAGAATACCATCCATTGATATCTATTTACTCTCGATTGATGGCGAAAGTAAACGGCAGCCATTCACCAACACCCGTTTTTATGAAACGGGGTCGAGATTCTCACCGGATGGCCGATTGATTGCTTATACTTCGGAAGAACAAGGGCAATACGAGGTTTACGTTCAACCCTATCCCCAGACCGGGGAAAGGTGGCAAATTTCTACCGAGGGAGGAGAAGAACCGGTCTGGTCGCCAGGCTCTCAAGAGCTGTTTTATCGCAACGGCAGGAAGTGGATGGCCGTGAGCTACAGCACCGATCCGAAATTCTCTGTTGAGCTGCCCAAAGTTCTCTTTGAGGGTAATTATTTAAATGTCTCGGGCCCATCCTATGATGTTTCGCCGGATGGCCAACGTTTCCTGTTGCTGAAAAGCAGTGAAGAACCCTCGCGGCAAACCCAGCTTAACGTGGTGACGAACTGGTTTGAAGAATTGAAGCGCAAAGTGCCCCAAGGCAAGTAAGATGATCGGCAAAACGATTTCGCACGCAACTCCGCTAGGCTACGCCCGCAGGGAGTGCAATGTTTATAGTACGAGCTTCAAATAAAATTACGAAAACTCCGTAGGAGTGGCATGTGATTTATGGCATTGTGCATCCGATGTAGCACAAGAACATTTCACCCCGCCCTGCGGGGTTTGGGCCGTGAGGTTGATGCCGTGCTATAAACATTTCATCCCTAACGGGATTTTGCTTGCGAACATTTAAACGCTGGAACGAAATGCTTGTGAGGCAGCAATGATCGGCAAAACCATCTCTCACTACAAAATTTTAGAGAAACTCGGCGAAGGCGGCATGGGCGTCGTCTACAAAGCTGAGGATACGAAGCTCAAGCGCATCGTCGCGCTCAAGTTTCTGCCGTCGTCTATCATGGCGAGTGAGGCAGAGAAGACTCGCTTCGTTCACGAGGCCCAAGCGGCGGCGGCTTTGAATCATCCTAACATTTGCACGATCTACGAAATTGATGAGGTCGAGGGGCAATCTTTCATCGCGATGGAATTCGTCGAAGGCCAAAGCGTGAAAGCGAAAATCGAAGCGGGGCCATTGAAGCTCGACGAAGCGCTGAACATAGCCATGCAAGCTGCCGAGGGCTTGCAAGCCGCGCATGAGAAAAAGATCACCCACCGCGATATCAAACCGGCCAACATCATGATCACGCCTAAAGGCCAAGCGAAGATCATGGATTTTGGCTTGGCGAAACTGGCGGGGCGGACGGTCATCACCAAAGAAGGCACAACATTGGGAACGGTCGCTTACATGTCGCCGGAACAGGCGCGCGGAGAAGAGGTTGATCATCGCACCGACGTCTGGGCGTTGGGTGTCGTTCTCTATGAGATGATCATCGGACAGCACCCCTTCAAAGGCATGTATGAGCAGGCGGTGGTTTATTCCATTTTGAATGAGAATCCCGAACCGGTCACCGGTTTGCGTACCGGCGTGCCGATGGAGTTGGAGCGCGTCGTCAATAAATGTCTCGAAAAACAGGCGGCGCATCGCTATCAACATGCGGATGATCTGCTGGCGGATTTGCAGCGCGTGAAGAAAGAGTCGAAGTCGAAAGAAACTTTTAGCAGAACGAGCGCTCACGCGCGCCTCCCCCAAAAGGGCGCGCGCATTGGGGTTTTGCCTGCCATCATTCTCGGGGTCTTGATTGCGGCGGCCACTGGATATTTTCTATACTTTGGGCGGCAGCAAGAGAGCGCCGCCCGTCTTCCCATCGCCGTTGTTGACTTTGTGAATGAGACCGCAGAGAAAGAGCTGAACGGGCTGTCCGGCATGCTCATCACTTCTCTGGAAAAATCGCGCCGGCTAGCGATGCTCACGCGCTCCAGAATGTTTGACATTCTCAAGCAGATGGAGAAGCTTGAGGTTGACTTCATCGACGAAACTTTGGGCCGCGAAATTTGCCAACGCGCCCAAGTGAGAGCCATGGTCGTCGCGACGATTCGCAAGTTTGGCAGGCGCTACGCCATCGACTTGAAAGTCCTTGACCCGCAGGGCAACCAGCACCTGTTTGCAACCGATGAAAGCGGCGAGGGGCAAGAGAGCATTCCGGAGATGATTGACAAGCTGTCTGAGAAGACGCGCCGAGGCTTGAAGGAGCAGGCCGCTGAAATTCAGGCGGCGAGCCAGAAAGTTGCCGAGGTGACGACAACCAATATCGAAGCCTATCAACATCATTTCAAAGGCGAAGAGCTGCTCGACAAGCTTAAATACGAGGAGGCGATAGAGGAATTCCAGAAAGCCATTGCGCTGGATTCCACTTTTGGACTCGCGCATTATCGGCTGGGTTATGCCTTGCATTTAGTCGAGGGACGAAACAAAGAGGCGAGGGCCTCCTTGCAAACCGCGGTGCAGTTGATCGATCGTATTCCTGAAAAAGAGCGATATCTTGTTCGCGCTCAATATGCGCACATCGGACATTCAGAAAAGGAACTGGAAAACGGGCTTGCCATTGTGAGAGAAATGGAAAAGATCTATTCGCACGATAAAGAGATGCTCTTTTTTATTGGCGATTATTCGTACCACAATCGGCATTATGCCACCGCCCTGGAATATCTTGAGAAAGTCCTGACCATGGATCCGGAGTTTCGGCGCGCGCTGATCCATTTGATCCTCCTGTTTCGTGACACCGGAAATTACGAAAGGATGCTCGAAATCGCCCAACGGAATAAATCTCTTGGAGATGACGCGGCTGCTTATTATCTGCTGGGCAGCGCTTATGAACGACTGCATCGGCACGACGAGGCTGTTTTCAACCTCGAAAAGGCCCTTGCCGTGGCTCGCGACGATCCGGTCATTTACCATGAGCTTGGATACGTTTATTACCTGCAAGGAGACTTCCCCTCTGCAGAAAGAGTCTTAAAAGAGGCTCTTCCGATTGATTCCAGAAAGGCAATGACGCGATACTTGCTGGGCAATCTTTTCTTGAAACAAAAGCGTTTCAGGGAGGCGGAAGCGCTCGCCCGGAAATTCCTGGCTGAAAACGCTGGCTTCCACGGATACAACCTACTGGCCTGGGTTCTCATCGCCGGTAAAATCAATCTCGATGAGGGAATATCGTGGGCACAAAAGGCGCTGAATTCAAAAGCGGATGCGGTGGTGCCGATGACCTCGACGAATTACGAGAATTTGGCAAGGGCCCTCCCTTATTTCCCATTGCCCGAACACGCGCTTGGGCTGGCTTATTTGCAAAGTGGGCAGTATGAAGCAGCGGTGGACCACTTGGAGCGGGCAACCGTCCTGGCGCCACTTCGGCAAAGCATAAAAAATGATTTAGAGAGCGCCGGAAGGAAATTGACGGCGCCATGATCGCTCGTACCATGTTCGCGGCCTCATCTTTCGGGCGTAATTCAGAATAGTGATTATTATGCCCGGTAAAACATTTTTTGCTTGTTTCACGTCAAAATTTTTCCAACTTTTATTGCGCCATGAACCCAGTTGCTCTCATCACCGGCGCGAGCCGCGGTATCGGGCGTGCGATTTCGCTCGAGTTGGCTGGCATCGGTTACGACTTGATGATTAATTATGCTTCAAATCAAGAAGCAGCCATGCAGACGAAAAATGATGCCGTGCAACGCGCAGCACAAAACGGCAAAACCCTCCGCGCCGAAATTTGCCAAGCCGACATCAGTCGCGGCGAAGATCGCGTGCGGCTCGCTGATTTCACCCGAGAAAAATTCAATCGGTTGGATTTGCTGGTGAACAATGCCGGCATCGCGCCGGCAGCACGGGCAGATATTCTCGAAGCCGGCGAGAGCAGCTTCGATCAACTCGTGGCCGTGAATTTGAAAGGGCCGTATTTTTTAACCCAGCTTGCGGCGAAATGGATGATCGAGCAGCGGCAGCAGAATGCGAGTCGTTCACCGAAAATCGTCACGATCAACTCAATCTCGGCTTACACAGCCAGCGTGAACCGTGGTGATTATTGCGTCTCGAAAGCGGGGCTGGCGATGATGACGAAGTTGTTTGCCGCGCGCCTGGCGGAGCACGGTATCAACGTTTATGAAATTCGGGCAGGGGTCATCGCCACTGACATGACCGCGCCGGTCAAAGAAAAATATGATCGTTTGATTGCCGAAGGTTTGACGCCGATCAAGCGCTGGGGACAACCGGAAGACGTGGCCAAGGCCGTGGCCGCGATTGCGCTCGATCTGTTGCCATTCAGCACGGGGGAAGTCATTAACGTTGATGGGGGATTCCATTTGGCAATTTTGTAATCCCACTACTTATGTACTACCCGTACCTTGACGAATCCGGAGACCTTGGCCTCAACCTGCAGCAGCCGGGTACGACGCCGTATTTCGTGATCATGGTTATGGAGGTGACCAGTGATGCGGATCGGAAAGCGGTTGAGAAAGCCATTGCGCGGACAATAAAAAATAAGAATCAGAAAAAATCCGGCAGCCGGCACAGGCCCATCGCGGAGCTCAAAGGAACGGAAACCAATCTTGCCGACAAGCAGTATTTCTACCGCCACGTGGCCGCCATTCCATTTCGTCTCTACACCATCATTCTTGATAAGCTGCGGTACCGCGATCAGCTTCTGAAGAATAAGGATCGAGTCTATAACTTCCTCACGCATCTCACGCTCAAGGAACTGCCGCTCGAGCAGGCTTCAACTCGTATTGCACTACATTTGGATCGCAGCAAGCGGAAGCTTGCAATCCGTGAATTCAATGCGTATATGCTCAGACAACTCGAGGGACGGATTCCACCACAAGTTCCTTTGGATATTCACCATGACTCTTCTCACGAGAATAAGCCGCTCCAGGCCGTGGACCTGTTTGTCTGGGGAGTCCATCGTAAGTATGCAACAGGAGAAATGCGATGGCATGACTGTTTTAAAGAGAAGATTGTGTATGAGGCGTTATATCCCCCAAAATAAAAAAGAGAATGATCCCTGTACAGCACACCCCCGAGGCTGTAGCCCACATTCAGAGGGGAACACCTCAGGAACTGTACAGGCCTTACTCACTCTCTTTGACAAAATATACATAGACAAAGTGAAAAAGTCAAGTACCTTTTAAAAATGTTCTTATGCTCAAGATTGACAATACTCTCACTCCCGAAAAGCTTCTCCCCCAAATTCAACATCTGTTTGAAATCTCCGCGAAAAAAATTCACTATCTCCAAAAAACTTGGAAGCCGCAATGGGGCGCGCCGGTGTTTACGGTGAACGGCAAATACACTGCCCGCGGCTGGACGGAGTGGACGCAGGGATTTCAATTCGGCGCGGCGATTTTGCAATTTGATGCGACCGGCGAAAAAGAGTTTCTAACCATCGGCCGCGACGCGACGGTGAAGTTGATGGCCACGCACGTGAGCCACATCGGCGTACACGATCATGGCTTCAACAACGTCAGCACGTATGGCAATCTTTGGCGCTTGATGCGTGAAGGGCGCATTCCACAAAACGAATGGGAACAAAATTTTTACGAGCTGGCGCTCAAAATTTCCGGCGCGGTGCAGGCGGCACGGTGGACATCGCTTGGCAATGACAGCGGTTTTATCCATTCTTTTAATGGCGCACATTCGCTTTTTGTCGACGCCATTCGCACGTTGAGAGCACTGGCGGTGGCACATCAACTTGGCCATGTCTTGATGGGTGAAGGAGATCAACCGATTTCACTTTTGCAGAGGTTGGTCGAACATGCGAAAGCGACGGCGCAGTATAATGTTTATTACGGCGAGGGGCGGGATATTTACGATGTGCGAGGGCGCGTGGCGCACGAGTCTATTTTCAATCTGCGTGACGGCAGCTATCGTTGCCCCAGCTCACAGCAAGGTTACTCTCCGTTCAGTACATGGACGCGCGGGTTGGCGTGGGCGATGTGCGGCTTTGCAGAACAGCTTGAATTTTGTGATCAGCTTGACAACAGTGATCTGCAAATCGGTGGCGGTAAAAAGAATTTTATGAATTTGCTCTTAAAAGCGGCGCAGGCAACTTGTGATTTTTATCTCGACAGCACACCGCTTGACGGCATTCCGTACTGGGACACCGGCGCGCCGAATTTACACCAACGCGGCGATTATTTGAATCAACCCGCCGATCCGTTTAATGCGTTCGAGCCGGTGGATAGCTCCGCTGCGGCCATTGCGGCGCAGGGCTTGCTTCGTCTCGGTCGGTTCCTGAAAAATCATAAAGAGAAAAAATTAGGGCGGCATTACTATCAAGCCGGCTTGACCGTGTGCCAAACCTTGGTGGCCCCGCCGTATCTGAGCGAGAAAAAAAACCATCAAGGCTTGCTGCTGCACTCGGTTTATCATCGCCCGCGCGGTTGGGATTACGCGCCAAAATCAGCCCGCGTACCAAGAGGCGAATCGTCGATGTGGGGAGACTATCATCTCCGCGAACTGGCGTTGTTGCTGTGGCGACAAGCCAAAGACCTGCCTTATCTCACCTTCCTTGGCGGCGACTGCTAGTGAAAAAGTGTTTAGCGTTTAAGGTGTTTAATCGTTGCTGAAAAACAAAAACCCCAGCGGATGAATGAAGACCAACTGATAAAACCTCCGTTGGCCTTAATTCATCCGCTGGGGCAAGCTTTTTGTTTTCGCCCATATTGGGAATCAACCTCGCAACAAATTTTTCAAAACAAAAAAAACATTCGCCGGCCGCTCGGCGAGGCGGCGCACGTACCACGGGAACCAGTAACTGCCGTAGCTGATGAGCACGCGCATGCGATAACCTTCGCGCGCCAAACGCAACTGCTCTTCCGATTGAATGCCGTAAAGCAACTGAAACTCATAATCGCTTTTGGCGAGTCCTTGCGCTGCGGCTTCTTGTTGAATTTTTTTGATCAAAACTTTGTCGTGCGTGGCAATGCCAACGGTGGCGCCATTTTTTTTGATATTGGCCAACAACATTTTCGCGAGCGTGAAATAATTGGCGTCGACGTCCGCTTTCTTGGGATACGCGATATTCGCCGGCTCCATGTAAGCGCCTTTCACCAGGCGAATGGCGGGGGACAAAGGTAGAAGCGCCTCAAGATCTTTGGCCGTTCTGAATAAATAAGATTGTACACACACGCCGACATTGGGATATTGCCGGCGAATTTTTTTGTAGAGCGCCAACGTACGATCTACATAACCGCTTTGCTCCATGTCGATCCAAATCCAATTCTTTAACGCAGCGGCGTGTTCAACGATGACGGTGAGATTGCGCCAACAAAGGTCTTCGTTCAAATCGAGGCCAAGCTGGGTGGGTTTAATCGAAATATAGGAATCGAGCCGGCGCTGCTGAATTTGCGGCAGGGCGTTCAAATAATGATCGGTGACTTCCCTGGTTTCAGCTTCGTCGGCGACATTCTCGCCGAGGCGAGTCAAAATCGTCGTGATATTTTTTTCTTTCAGCTTTTCCGCCGCTTGCACGGCGTCGGCAAGTTCTTCACCGGGCATGAATCGCGATACGGCGCGGCGAATGAATTTATAACGCGGCAATTTTTGCCGCAACGTGCGATTTTCCGAGATCCAAAGTAGTGCATTGCGGGCCAGGCCCATAGATTTCCTTCCTCCTTGATATCTTTGAAAAAATTCTCTCCAACGGATTGAAAAACCCAATCCCGCAAGGCGGGACTTTTTCCGTTGGGTTCTTCAATCCGTTGGAAAAATTTGGTTTTTCAATAGCTGCCCGAAAGGCTCAAGTTTCAGCTTGCCTGAAGAACTTGCAAAGCCGTTGGGGCCGTTTTTCTTTTTAATCCAAAGTCCATTTGATTTCCGTGTTTTGCTGTAGAAACCAATTCAAAAGCGAATCCAACGCTTTCTGTGTCGAAGCCTCGAGCGGCGTACCGGGCGGACGAATGCCGGCATGGGCAATCGCGCCGCGCCGGCGCAGCATTTCTTTGCGAATCGCCATGCCGATGCCTTCTTGAAATTCAAACCGCATCAACGCCACGTTGCGATAAAAAGCTTCAGCCGCTTTTTCCCGCTCGCCGCCGTGAAAGAGCTTAACGACGTTGACCAAAACTTCCGGAACGGCAAAGCCGGTCATCGCGCCGGTGGCGCCGGCCATCAGCTCTTCGAGCAAATACGTCCCGCCCAAGCCGCCGAAGATGCCGATGGCGAGGCCGTCGGCGTGCTCGAGCACGTGCGCGGTTTTGTAAGGCGTGGGTGCGTCTTCCAATTTGATCGTCCGCGCCGAGGGCAGCTCGCGGGCGATGCGCACGAGCAGCGAGGCTTCCATCGTAAAGCCCGAAACCGGCGGATAATCTTGAATGATGATCGGAATATCGATGGCATCCGCAACCGAGCGAAAATGCCTGACGACGGCTTCGGAATTGAGCTTCGGCATGCGTGGCGGACTGACCATCACGGCCGCCGCGCCCAGGGCTTTGGCTTTCTTCGATAATTCGATGCACGTGCGCAAGCCCTCGGTCGAAGCGCCGATCACGACGGGCACACGATGATTGACGTACGCCATAACGGTTTCGAGCATGGACAGGCGCTCGGCGTCGCCGAGTCGCGCCGTCTCGCTCGTCACGCCCGAGGCCGTCAAGCCATTCACGCCGGCGCGAATATAGAGATCGATCACGCGCTTGAGGCTCGGCGCGTCAATTTCTCCGTTCGGCGTAAACGGAGTGGGAAGAACGGAATAAACGCCTTTCAACATGGCACACCTTTTTGAGAATTATAGAAAATTTTTGAGTTCAAAAGTTGTATAAATCAAGTTATAAATCTTTTATGGTTTGTCAAGTTTTTATTTCTTTTCGGAAAGCCGGCGCAGCATCTGTCGAATGTCGCCGGCTCCTTTGATCGCCACATAAATCGTGATGGTGGAGTACCAAACCAGGCACGCGAGTGTCAGCAATCCCCAGAACCAGTGGTTTTGCAGCATATTCGTGATGCCGTTGATGAGGTTTGCCATTTTTAATTTTCCTTATTTTGTTCCAGCGAAGTTCGACTTGGGCAGCGAGGTTTTGCTAAATTTGAAAAGCCGTTGTGCCCAAGTCGAACTTCACTTTTGAGATTGCGGCTTCAGCAACGAGCCAATCACCATCGCCAGCGCGACGATCACGTAAGTTGCCACGCCGCACACGGTGTCATTTTGCTTGAACCATTCGGTGTATGGACCGACTTTTTGCAGAATCAACGTTAAAGCCGGAACAAGCGCACCGCAGACAATAGCTGCTGATGCGCCCCAACTGTTGGCGCGCGGCCAATAACAACATGCAATCAACAGAATCGACATGCTTGAAAGATAAATCGTGCCGGTGATGCCAAGATAGGTCCAGAGATCGCCCTCGAGTTTGTACCAAAGGCCGTAGATGAGCAGGAACACGCCGATGAGCGCAATGATGGTGCGATTCCAGAAGAGGCCTTTTTTCTCCGACCAGGGGATTTTGCGGAAGGGCGCCATGATGTCGTTGTAGATGACGCTGCCCCACGTCAGCATGTAGGAAGAATCCGTGCTCATATCCGCTGCGAGCATGGCCGCAATGAGAATCCCCATCATGCCCGCGGGAATAACCAGGCTGAGCATTTTGGGCATGGCGAGCAAGGAATTGTCGCCAACTTGTTCAGGCGTGAGAAGAGCAAGCGCCGCAATGCCCCAAATGCCGGGAATCAGAAACCGCGCGACAAAGAAGAACGAGGTGCCGGTGTAAATTTTGCGTCCCGTCGTCGAATCTTTTGCGGCGAGAACGCGCGCGATTTGCGTTTGCCACGTGAGCACGGCGGCGGTGTTCAACAGCGCGTTGAAGATGACATACGACCAGCCCATGCTCGCGTTCTTCAGCGGATTGAAACCGCCCTCGCCGTAATTGGTCTGCACGGTGTCGACGAGCGTGCTCCATCCGACTTTGTCGAGGATCAGGAAGGTGGTGACGATCAGGCCGATGCTCATCACGATGAACTGGAGAAAATCCGTCACCAGCACGGAGAGCATGCCGCCGAGAATGGTATAAACCGCAACGCCGATCAGCAGCACGGTCATCATCTCTTCGAGATAGTTCGGATTCATGCCGCTGACGTTGACGAGAAAATCGCCGCCGGTGCGCAGGAAGACGCCCATGTTCAAAAGGCCGCCGAGCACGATGACGACGCCTGAGGCCCACCGCACGCGCGGGCCGAATTTTTTCTCGAACAGCTCGGGAATGGTCATGACGCCGGAATCGCGCAGCGGCTTGATACAGAAACCGGTGTAGCCGACGAGAAACATCGCGATAAACGTGAGCACGCCGGGGATGGCGCCGGCAAAGCCTTTCGTGAAACCGTTCTGCGCCGTGTACATGCAGGTGACGATGCCGAACTCCGTGGCCGCGAGCGAGGCGATGCCGAGATGAAGGTTCATCTCTCTACCGGCAACGAGAAAGTCTTCAACTCTGCCGACGTACTTGCGCACCATCACACCGGCGATCATCGTCGCCAGCAAATAAACGCCGACGATGCCGCCGTCGAGGAGCGAGAAATTGTTCATGCGTCTCCTTGGAAGATTAGGCGCGTTTTTACGAGATACGGACACTTCAAATAGTGAAAATTTCACGCAAAAGGCAAGAAATTTTAGACACGAGGATGATGACGACATTCAAAACAAGCTGAAAGATCGGAAGACTGCATAGGATGAGCAAGCCAAGGGAAATGGCCACGAGGCGAAGAGCAGCTTTTTGCAGAGGGGAAAAACGCCTTATTTCCAAGGCAAGAAAGGGAGGTTTGTTGCCTTTGTCGGTTGGTTGATCACGGCTCCTATTTCAATTTAATAAGTTCTCATCACCGCTTTCGTGTTAAAACAAACGGTGCCAATAAAAAGCGCTTCCCTGCTTTTCCTTGCAGCGGACTTTTGGCTTGGCATCGTGTATGTGAAGAACACCACTGGCATATATACTCGTTAAGGGTTATTTTGTAATTGTCATTGCGAGCGTTTCTCAGCGAAGCAATCCTTTGAAAACCAGGAGATTGCTTCGGCAAAAATCGCCTCGCAATGACTGCAATTGTAACCCTAAACGAGTATATTCAATCTCCCACCATCACAAACGCGCCCCAGTATTCCGGCAGTTTGTATTTGTCGCGAATCTGCTGTTGCGCTTGGCGGAAGGCTTGGCGTTTGTCGCCGCTCTTGAGCCAGTTGTCATAGAAAGAAGTCATCAACTCCTGAATCGCGATGTCATTGACTTTCCACAGACTCATCAAAATGGTTTTGGCGCCAGAGACTTTGAAAGCGCGCTGCAGGCCGTAAACACCTTCGCCGTTTTTCACTTCGCCGAGGCTGGTTTCGCAGGTGGAGAGCACGACCAATTCCGTATAATCCAAATCATGATAGGTTCATCGAGGGATATTCTATTGCTTGATAATCTGCTTTCCCGCTGCTTGCAAAATATCGGCGGCCAACTGCTCCAATGCTGCGGGGTTCCCTGAAACCGTAAATTCTCCCACACGTTCTTTGCCGCGAAACAGGCGGAACGTGACCTGCAACGTCTCACCGGCAAGGCGATAACGGCCCGCCAGTGAATATGCCTCGGGAAATTCCGCCGTGTCGACGAAAATGAGCGGCGCCTTGCGACCGCGCGCCGACAACTCGCGCAATTGCTGATTAATGCGCTGCGTCAAACTCAAATGATCATCGAAGCGTTCTTCATCCTGAAAATTGGCGCGCAAGACCAATGGCCGCGGCGTGGCGAGGGGAATTTGCGTTTTATCCTCGCTCGTCACGCGCCCAATATCAAAGCTCGTCCCGAGACGTGGTGCGGCGACAATCGGACGCTGAATACCGCCGATATCTTTGGCCAGCACCGGCACTTGATCCGCGGAAAATTGGAAGAGTTTGCTGATGTCGATAAACTCGTCGTCACGCAACGCCGCGCCGCGCATGCCCAACAGCAAGCTGTACGTCAACAGGCCTTGCCCGAAGCGGCTCGCTTCATAGCTGACGGCATCAGCCGCGGCGCCGGCGAGAATGTGCAAGCCCATGCGATCTTTCAGGCGCTCCAGTGCGCGAATTTGGCTCGAAGGAATATCGCGTGATTCGGTGAGCTTTTCTACCAGCCGGCCTGCCGCGCAGGTATCCAAAATCAGCACCTGCTTCAATGCCGGAACTTGTTTGATTAGCTCAGTCAACTCGGCGCTGGAGAGTGCGGCGCTCTTGCGAATTTCGGGATCTTGGAGATCGCCGCTCCGCGCTTCAACGGTGAGATAATAATAATCGCCGTCCTGCCCGCCGTGATTCACTCCATGACCGGCGAGATAAACGAGGAGAATATCCGTGGCTTTGGCCTGTGCAGCGACTTCTTGAAACGCCTGCAGCAGATTCGCCTTGTTCGGATAAAGCTTGTCATCGACCTTTTCCGTGGTGAGCAGCTTGAGATGAAGATGATCAACCCCGAACAAGCGTTGCGCGCCGATTTGGAGCGCCTGCCCCACATCCATCGCATCTTTGGCTGCATAAGCGAGATCAATGGCTTCCCCGCGATAATTGGAAATGCCGGCGACAATCGCCCACAGATGCGGCGGCGCAAGTCTCGTCTTCGCCGGTGGTTGATAAACCGCGCGAACGTTGCGGCTGGAGAGATAACCCTCGGCATTGAAGGCCTTCACTTCGATAATATTTTCTTGGCCCGGAACGAGATAGGGATGATCAGCGAGGTCAACCGCCAAGTGCAGCTCTTTGGCGTTGGCATCGGCACGAGCCTCGCGCGCATCCGCGGTCATTTCTTTGCCATTGATGAAAACCACGACTCGGCCAATACCGCCACCGCGATTGGTGAGATGGATTTGAAGCTTGGGATCGTTGGTTTGAGGCGCGGTCAACTCCACCTCGGGATAAAGTTCTTCAGCAGTGAAAGGTTTTACAGTGAGAAGAGGTTCTTTATTGAAACCCATCAGCTTGGCTAACAACCCCGGTTCATAGTAACGCTCCTTGAGTTGGTTGAGGCCGATGACTTCCAGACCTTTCACAAAATGAACGTATTGTTCTGCGCCTTCCGAGGCATCAAAAAGTCCATCCGGCGTCGTAACCGCCCAATCGTTTTCACCAAGTGAAATCAATGTTGCCACTTCTCTGCCGGTATTCACGTCCCAAATTTTGGTGGTTGCATCTCGACTTCCCGTCACAACATACTTGCCATCGGGACTAAAGTTGACAGAATTGATCACCAAAGAATGCCCGCGAAAGGTGTGGATTTCCCGGCCAGTGGTGACGTCCCACAATTTAGCGGTTTGATCCCAACTTCCTGTGACCACATACTTGCCATCGACACTGAAACTGGCGGATTTGATCTGCTCAGAATGTCCACGAAAGGTACGGATTGACTTGTCAGCTGTGATCTTCCATAATCTAGCGGTATTATCAGCACTCCCGGTGACCACGTACTTGCTATCGGCACTGAAACTTACGGAGGCGATAAACCCAAAATGCCCGCGGAAGATGCGAATTTCCTCACCAGTGGTGAATTCCCATAATTTGGCGGTGTTATCAAAACTTCCTGCGATCACATATTTGTGTAATTCGTAAAAAGTCGAGGGCGTCAACCAGTGAACGGCTGTCCTCTGGCGTGAACGTGTGTCCTCTAGTAAATTAAGTTTTTAATTCTCACAGTTAAAAATATTTGATTTTAAATAAAATT
>Ga0247727_10002228_pt1 | contig 44681 bp, 42 predicted proteins | sample WisWelCaveWW1625_FD_202498 | JGI IMG/M metagenome (GOLD analysis project Ga0247727, IMG submission 202498) | Biofilm microbial communities from Wishing Well Cave, Virginia, United States - WW16-25 | ecosystem: Environmental > Aquatic > Deep subsurface > Groundwater > Cave microbial mat | place...
TGCTCGGTGAGCAGCCCGTAGATGACGAAGGCGGTGGACGGCGGAATCAGGATGCCGAGCGTGCCGCCGGCGGCAATGGTGCCGGTGGACAGGCGGTTGTCGTAGTTGTAGCGCCGCATCTCGGGCAGGCACACCTTGCCCATGGTGACGGCCGAAGCGACGGAAGACCCCGACACGGCGGCAAAGCCGGCGCAGGCGAGGATGGTGGCGTGCGCCAGCCCGCCGCGCCAATGCCCGATCCAGGCGTAGGCGGCGGCATAGAGGTCGCGCGCCATGCCTGACACGGAGCCGAGGTTGCCCATCAGCACGAACAGCGGGATGACGGCGAAGTCGTAGACGGCGGCGTAGGCGTAAGGGTAGGTGGCGAGCGCCGCCAGCGCCGGCTGGAAGCCGTTGAGATAGCCGAAGCCGACGATGCCGGTGAGCAGCATGGCGATGCCGATCGGCATGCGCAGCGCCATCAGGGCGAGCAGGGCGGCGATGCCGATCAGGCCGACGATGTCACCGTGCGTCATCGGCTGCTCCCCCGGTCTTGCCGCGCAGGATGTCGATGGTCTGGAACAGCAGGACCAGGGCGTACATGGCCGAGCCGACGGCAACCGTCAGCTGGAACGGCCAATGCGGCCAGCGCACCATGTTGGAGACACGGTGCATCGAGGTCAGCGCCTCGGCGGCGGTCAGCCAGGCGATCGCCGCGAACAGGACGGCGCTGGCGAACGTGAGCAGCACCGGCACGAACCGCAGCCTGGGGCTTTGCAGCGGGCGCTCCAGAATGTCGACCGCGACGTGGCCGCCGGTGAAGCCGCAGTAGGCGATGCCGAGGAACACGATCGCAGCCATGGCGAACTCGGTGAGCTCGAGCGAGCCGCTGAACGGCTTGTTGAAGCCGTAGCGCAGCACGACGTCGAGCACGGTGTAGCCCATCAGCAGCATCAGGACGATGCCGCCGCCGAGCGCCATCAGGCGCAGAAGGCGGCCGAAACGTTCCATCACTTTCCCCCCGTTTCACCCGTCATCCGGCCAAGCGATCGCGCTTCAAGGCGCAATCGCGCAGAGCCGGGACCTCCTGCGGGTTCGACCCGTCGATAGGGATCCCGGATAGTCTCGGCTGCGCCTCGACTTCCGGGATGACGGGTGGACGGCATTGTCACGTTGCGTCAGCCGCCCCCTCAGCTGAGCACACCATAGGAGCCGAGCAGGCCGCGCGCCGGCAAGCCGGCCTTGTCGCCTTCCTCGGCCTTGCTGTTGATCAGCGGCCGGAACGCCTGCAGCCAGCGCCGGTTCTCCTCGGGCGACAGCGCGATCAACTCGCGATCCTTCTTGGCCGCGTCCAGCGCCGCCCGGTTCTGGGTGTCGTAGGTGTCGGCGCCCTTGAGGCTGAGGCTGAGGCCGGTGGAATCGTCGATGAGCTTCCTCAGATCCGGGGCCAGCTTGTCGTAGCGGGCGCGGTTCATGGCGACGAGGAACGGCGAGCGCCCGAGCGGCGCATTGATCGTGAAGTAGCGCGCCACCTCGATCAGCTTGAAGTCGATGGCCGCCGACATCGGGATCATCGAGGCGTCCACCACGCCGCGGTCGAGCGCGTTGTAGATCTGGCCCGCCGGCATGTCGATCGGGATGGCGCCGAGTGCCTCGAGCTGGGCCGACTGGGCCGCCGAGGGCGTGCGGATCTTCATGCCCTTCATGTCTTCGAGCGTGCGCACCGGCTTGGTCTTGCTCATGATGCTGGCGGTGTCGGAGTTCCATAGCATGAGCACCTTGGCACCCTGGTACTCGCGGGCCAGGAAGCGGTCGAAATGGGTCCACAGCTTCTTGGTGCCGTCCTCGGCGTTGCTGGCCATGCCCGGCAGCTCGGTCAGCGCCATCATCGGGAAATCGCCCGAGGTGTAGCCCGGCAGCGTGAAACAGATGTCGGAGATGCCCTGCAGCGTTTGCCGGTAGAGCTCGGGCGGCTTGCCGCCGAGTTGCATCGACGGGAAGAAGCGCACCGTGAGCCGGTTGTTGCTCTTGGCGGCCAGCTCCTGGGCCCATGGCGTGAGCACCCTGGCCATGATGATGTGGGTCGGTGGGACGAAGGTGGCGAGCTTCAACTCCTCGGCGCCTTGCGCCAGCGTCCCGCGCGGCGCCCCGGCGGCCGCCGTGGTGGCAAGGGCTCCGGTCAGGAACGTTCGCCGTGTCGCGTGCATGTGGAGTTCCTCCCTACGGTTGCCTTGTGACTTGGCAAGTTTGGTTTGGTAGCCCATTGATATCCGAATTCCGGGCACCTGGCCACCGCGCCCGCGACAACTTTGCACGCGACGCAAGTGACGCAAGTAGCGCCCGGACTGGGAGGGGCTCGGCCATTTGCAGTTGCGCAATCGGGCGGCCAGCTGCCGTCACGTCCGATCAGCGGGCTCTACGGGCTACCTCCAACGAGGATGGCGCTGTTGGATTGGCTCGCGCCATCGCGGCATCGTTGCGACCGGCAACGAGAGCTATCGCTTCAAGAGCAGCTGCCGACCGGCCCCGATTGGCTCGTGGAGCGGTGAACATACAGAGAAATGGCGGAGAGGGAGGGATTCGAACCCCCGATACCCTTGCGAGTATGCCGCATTTCGAGTGCGGTGCATTAAACCAGGCTCTGCCACCTCTCCGAACCCTGCTTCAGGGGCACTTCACTTCACCTGCATCGTCCGGCCGTGCGCTCCCGTAGGCGGTCAAAGCCGACGACGCTGCGGCGGAGTGCGTGTGGACATAGAGGATGCCTGCCCACACGGCAAGCCAGGAGGTCCGATCCTGGGGCACGCGTGCCGGCGGCGATTCCTCCCAGACGCGGATCAACGTCGACCGCTCGTACCACGCCGGCTTTCCCAAAGTAACGCTGGTGGGGCACGGCTGGGCGACGGGGGTCGATGCACGAAAGGACAAGGCGTCGGGTCGGCATAGCTGTCTCGCGCTTCGTCGTGTACCCTCAGCGATTGCAGGGGAGGATGCCCGCGGAGTCAGGCTGGACATGAATGCGCCTGAAGTGCCATCCCGTTCGCGGCCGCAGTGGGCCAAGGCTCGGCGCGTCGTCATCAAGATCGGCTCGAGCCTGCTGGTAGACCGGGCCATTGGCGAGCTCAACGCGGCGTGGCTCGACTCGCTGGCCCACGACTTGGCCGGTCTTGCCAGAGACGGTAAGCAGCTGATCCTGGTTTCCTCCGGAGCCATCGCGCTTGGACGCCATGTGCTGGGCTTTCCCAGCGGGGCGCTGGAGCTGGAAAAATCGCAGGCTGCAGCGGCGGTTGGCCAGATCTCGCTCGCCGGCGCCTACCAGGCCGTGCTCAAGGCGCATGGCCTCACGGCGGCGCAAATCCTGCTGACGCTGGGCGACACCGAGGAGCGCCGCCGCTATCTCAACGCGCGCCAAACCATCGCCACCCTGCTCGCCCAGCGCGCAATCCCTGTCGTCAACGAGAACGATACGGTGGCAACCAGCGAGATCCGCTACGGCGACAACGACCGGCTTTCCGCGCGCGTGGCCAGCATGATGAGCGCCGATTGTCTCGTTCTGCTCTCCGACGTCGATGGGCTCTATACCGCGCCGCCGGGCGCCGGCACCGGCGCCCGGCGCCTCGAAGAAGTGCGCCAGATCACGCCGGAGATCGAGGCCATGGCGGGTAGTGCCGGTACCGAGCTGTCGCGCGGCGGCATGGTGACGAAGATCGAGGCCGGCAAGATCGCGCTCTCGTCCGGCACCAACATGGTCATCACCTCGGGCAAGGTGATGCATCCCTTGCGCGCGCTTGGCCAGGGCGCGCCCTGCACCTGGTTTCTGGCGCCCTCCGACCCCGTCACGGCGCGCAAGCGCTGGATTGCCGGGCAGCTCGAGCCGAAGGGCAGCGTGGAGATCGACGCTGGTGCCGAGCGGGCCCTGCTGTCGGGAAAGAGCCTCCTGCCGGCTGGCGTGAGGCGCGTAGAAGGCGCCTTCGAACGCGGCGATGCGGTGATAATCCGCGCCGCTGACGGCCGCGAGTTGGGCCGTGGGCTCATCGCTTATGCGCGCGACGACGCGGTGCGCATCGTCGGCCGCAAGAGCGGTGACATCGCTGCAATCCTCGGCCATGCGGGCCGGACCGAACTCGTGCATCGCGACGACATGGTGTTGAGCAAGGCGTGACGATTGCGATCGGCTGAACTCGGGCTCGGTCCGGTCTGTACCTGGTGCCCCTCACCCCCATCGCTCTCCCCGCTTGCCCTCGGACCATCTGCTGGGAGGTATGAGCGTCCTGCGCGCCCCAAGGGTTGGCCAGGCCGGGCAATCCTGCATAGGATGGGCGCAACAGACCGGCCGCGGGAGAACGCGCCATGGGTGTGCCCAAGATCGCCATCGACTACGGTTCCTCGCCGCCCAAGGGTGTTAGGCGCGAGGAATGGGAGGCGCGCGTGCTGCTCGCCGCCTGCTATCGCGTGTTCGCCCACCTCGGCTGGACCGAGATGATCTACAACCACATCACGCTCAGGGTGCCCGGGCCGGAAAAGCACCTGCTGATCAATCCATTCGGGCTGCACTACACGGAGATCACCGCCTCCAACCTGGTGAAGATCGATCTCGACGGGAAGATCCTTTCCGACAGCCGCTGGCCGATCAATCCGGCGGGGCTTGCCCCGCACGCCACCGTCCACCGCCATATCGACAGCGCTCACTGCGTCATGCACACGCATACCACCGCGGGGCTCGCCGTGGCTTGCGCCAAGGGCGGGCTGTCGATGACCAACTTCTATTCGGCACAGCTCTACGGCAAGGTCGCCTATCACGACTTCGAGGGCATCACGGTCAACCCCGAGGAGGGTCCGCGCATGCTGGCCGCCATGGCCGGCAAGCCGATCCTGCTGCTGCGCAACCACGGCCTGCTGGCCTGGGGCGAGACCCTGCCGCAGGCATTCGCGCATCTGTGGACGGTGCAGCGCGCCTGCGAGATCCAGGTGGCGGCGAGCGCGCTCGGCGAGCTGATCGCGATCCCGACGCCCGTGCTCGAGCAGGCGACGACCAAGTCGCTGCAGTTCGATCCGAAATACGGTGCCGGCGTCGACGTGTTCAACGCCCTGATCCGCCAGATCGACCGCAAGGACCAGTCCTACAAGAGCTGAAGGAGCGCGCACCTTCACCGATGCGTGCGGGACGGCGAACGGACGCTGCGCTTCGGAAGCTGACTTCTCGGCCGTGACGCAGTGTGCTATTTCCGGCAGGACGCAGTCGCGCCCCAGTGAGTCAACCAAGTGGCTTGAGAGGGTCCAATGGCTGGCATACGCTCATCCCCTGCCGACTCTTCGCCGGTGCCGTCGCGGACGCCTGCGCGCGGAGCCGATGTCAATCGCTGCTCCTTCACCGCAAGGGCAACTCAAGTCGTCAACACGTCGCCCTCTGGGCTTACTACGCCAAAACGCTATTGAACCCGTTGGGCGATCTCAGCAGAGCTCGACAGTCCTGCCGCTAAAGCAACAGCGCCAATATCGCCCTCCGTCGAGGAGCGAACACGAGGAGCGGCGGTTTCGCGCACAATCCCATCGCCCCGCGTGCTGCCGGCCACGGCAAGCCACGCCAACTCTATATTCCCAGGCGCTGGTGGCCGCCATCGCGGCCGAATCTCGCGTCCCCCCGTTCCCACATCCTTGCGCATACGCCGTGCAGAATGCAGCCGGGGCCCTAAGTGGCGCTCGCGCGCCTGAAATTGCCGGTTGACAACATTCCAATCGGTATGGCTCCAGAGAGGGACAACTGGGATCGCTAAGCGCGGTGCCGCTCTGTCTCTCGCCAGGAGAGCATGTGAAGGTGGGAGAACACCTGGTTACGCAGGTTTCGTCCGTCCTCTCGTCTCCACCGAATCCAAGGGCCTGGGCAGCGGATGCCTCGAACAGGGCAACGCTGGTCAAGACTGTCAACGAGATAAGCAACTTGCGAGGCATGACCGCTCCTCCACATATCGTGTGTAGTCACCTCTCACATGACAACGGCGAAAGACGAACCGCCCATGACTATTTCGCAACATCCACGCCGCGCATAAGTTCAGGCCGAACCATTTGCTTCTGATCGATCTTCAATTGCGGAGGTTGATGCATGGCGTGCGGCGCCTTGAGCCGCTCGGTCTTTCCCCGCTCACGGAGCGCACCAGTCATGCGATTGAGTTCAAGTTCGACCCGTCGCCCATCAAGAAGCCCAGTGGCTAAGTACGAGTTGCCTGAGCGCTCGAGCCGCTCAACGTTCGTAATTCCGTGGATCTTTAGCTGCTGACGAGCAACCTCCTCTGACACGGGGTGCGGTCCTTGGGCGGCCGGCTCGCGTTTGGTCTGCGCAACGGCTGTGTCCAGTGCCGGGACTGAGAGAGCCACCCCTATGGCGAGCAAGACGGCGAGCAAGACTCCACTCCTGCGTGTCATAAACCACTCCAGCGGCGTGAGGTGAGAAGGCTGAACATGAGGTTGGTCAATGGTGGTCATGGCGCTTGGAGCCTTGACTGCGCTAGCCTGTTGTCGCTTAAGGCTTGGGTGCGGCGCGCACGCGGCACACAGACGCGATCCTCCGGAAACGCCTCTCGCCAGACAAAACCAGCTAAACAGGCGCCGGGCGCACTGCTACGTGAAGTCGCCAACCGGTTCTCTTCCTGCGTTGCGGTTCGATCTCTAGGCGCGACACATACCCAATCAAAGTCGTCGGCCTCCCGCCACACGTAGCCGAGCTTGCAGGTGTTCGGGCCGTACGCAAATCGTGCCGGATTGCGGCGGTTGGCCGCGTCGGCATTGGCGCCCTGGTGGGCCCGTGCGCTGTAACGTGAAACACAAGTCTCGTCGTCACCTGCATATGCTCTCCGCGGAACGAAGCCTCTTTTGCAGATCCCTTCTCCTCTTTCCCTATCTCGCCGAGAGTTTCGCCGCGAGCCCGCGAGCCTATTTTCTTCTGGCATCGCGCGTTTGAACCACTCAGGCACGCAGACCGAATCAGAGGGAATGGCCTCCCGCGGGACCATACCACCCAGGCACTTGTCAACCATCTCGGTTGTGATGGTGACCCGCGCCTGATTCGACGCCGGGTCTATACTGTCAACCGTTATGCGCGCAAATCCGGGCGCCGACAGTCCCTCCCGGGGCGCGTACGTACCCCAGCCCGTTTGATAACGCATCAAATGCCCACGGTAATCTGCAACGCCCGCGGGGAACTTCACATAGTGGATCAGGACGATGTCCTGAGGAATTGCTGAATCCCAATGGCCTGCCAATTTGCGGCGAAACTCGACCGTGTAATGTTCAAAGAGATTAGCGGGATTATAGGGAATGCGCACCAGCAGCGCGCCGGCCGCATCAGGCCGGTTGAGCGCCGCTAAAGTGATCGTGCGCGAGGCACGACCATCGGCGCCCATGACGACAATGCGTGATCTTGGCAGCCACCCCATGCGGTCAAGTTGCCACCCAACAAGACCGGGCGGAAGTTGGGTAAATTTAGTAGAGGGAGCATAAAAGCAATTATAGCAACTCATCAAGTCGTATGGATCATCGTATACTGTGCCCCCAGCAACGTCCGAGTAGGAGTGCTGCATCCCCAGCGTGTGACCAAGCTCATGCATGAGGCCGGCCAGATCGCTATTCCAGGCTGCAACAGCATAACCGCCAGGATAATTCCCACCACCATAAAGATCAATATCAGGGAAAGTGATGTAGACCACGTTGTGATCGGACGGCGGGTCGTAACGGTCTGTGGAGGCAGTGCTGGCAGCAGTCTTACACGCCGTTAGTGCATCTCCGCCCGTTTCTCCGCGTTTACCCGTACACGTTACTCCAGCAGCGTCGCACTCAGGATGGATTGGACCCCTAAGCTGTCTGGTCGTAGCCGACATCGTATACCAGCCTTTGACGACCGACCTGTCTCTGCTGATAGAAACGTTCCCGTAAGATACATCGACCAAATATGCTGAAACCCAACGGAAGAAGAGATCCTCATAATAGTTGCGATCGTTTGGCGGTGTAGGAGCGTCACTGGTCTTGCACAGGATGACACTGAACTTGAGCGGCCCCCTAAGCGGTCGCGCCAAGGATGCCTGAGCGACGATGCCAAGCACGATCGCCGCTCCTACAAGGCTGAAACAGATACGGCGAGCAAAGGGCGTAGCAAGCAGAAAGACTTCTCTAGATCTGGCCCAGCAGGACTTGCCGGGATTTGGAGTCTTCCTGCTGTCCACGTTGGTAGATGACATTGGGACACCTCAACACGAGTCTGCAAGGCCGACGCGAGAGGCGCCGACGAGTCTAAGTCGTTCGTGCAGGTAACATCCGCATTGCGGCTGCCATCGCGGTTAGCGAGGTCTTCGGGGACGTCGCAACAGTTGGTCACCGATGGGCGCGAAAAATTGTGGCAGAGAAGTATTGGTTGAACAAGAGGCACGCCAGAATTGGGTGGAGAAAGTTGCCCTTTGGCCACTTGGTGGCGTGAACTGCGCGCGAAGAGATGATGATGAACGGTGTAAGTGGGTCGGATGCTGCCCGAAACGGTCGCCAGGCGTCTAACGGAGGAGCGGGCCAGATCCGCCGGTGGGTTGCTGGACACTCGTCCGGAAGGACTGGCAACGGATAAGTTCGGCCGCGTTGAGCATCGGTCCATACTCGCAAGCCTGGATGATCCGACACTCGGTTCTGCTTGCGCGCCTCCCCGTTGTATGATCGCCGAATGCGAGAGGTTTGCCCATAGCCCATGCGTGTGCTTGTGATCGGAGCCGGAGCCGTCGGCGGCTGGCTTGCCGGCACCTTGGCGCGGGGCGGCGCCGAGGTGGCTGTGCTGGCGCGCGGGCCAACGCTGGAGGCGATCCGAGAGCGGGGGCTGGCCCTGATCGAGGGCGAGCAGCGGCAGAACTTCGCTTTGCCCGCCTCCGACCGCGCCGAGGATCTGCCGAGGCCGGACGCCGTTGTGCTCGCCGTGAAGACCCATGGCTTTGCCGAGGCCGTCGCCTGGGGTGGCGGGGTTTTCGCCCACTGTCCTTTGGCGGTGACGGCCATGAACGGGCTGCCCTGGTGGTTCCTCGATGGCCTGGAGGGCCCGCTCGCCGGCCAGCGGCTGGAAAGCGTCGACCCCGGCGGAAGGGCAGCGGTGCTGCTCGCCAGCGCCCGCCCAGTAGGCGCCGTGGTGCATGCCTCGATGCGGGCCGAGGCGCCGGGCGTCATCCGCGTCGCCGCCGTGGACCGGTTGATCCTGGGGGAGCCGGCGGCCATTGCTTCACGTGAAGCAATCGAGCTCGGCGAATTGGTCAAGGCCGGCGGCGCCAGATGCGTTGTAACACCCGACATCCGGCTGGAGATCTGGGCCAAGCTGTGGGGCAACATGAACATGAACCCGGTCAGCGCCCTCACGCGCCTCACTGCCAACGGCATCTTCGGCGAGCCGCGGCTGTTCGAGCTTGTGCGCGACATGATGACCGAGTTCGTTCGCGTCGGCGAGCGCCTCGGCCTCGAGCTGCCGATGAGCGTGGAGGAGCGCCTGGTGGTCACGCGGCGGCTCGGCGACTTCCGCACCTCCATGCTGAACGACGCCGAGGCGGGCCGTCCATTGGAGGTCGAGGGCCTGCTGGGCGTGGTCGTCGAGCTGGCCGAGAGGCTGGGCGAGCCGGTGCTGGCCAGCCGCGCCGTGTATGCGCTGGCGCGTGGCATCAACCGCACTGGGTGACTGGCAAAGAGGAGCACCAAGCCTTGCCGGAGCCGGCCACATCGCGAGCTTCGCCCTGGCGGGCGACCGTCGTCACGTTGTTTCCGGAGCTGTTCCCAGGTCCGCTGGCAGCGTCGCTCGCCGGGGAGGCCCTAAGGCAGGGGCTGTGGACGCTGCAAACCGTGCCGCTGCGCGAGTTCGGCATCGGCCGGCACCGGGCGGTGGACGACACGCCTGCTGGCGGCGGGGCCGGCATGGTGTTGCGCGCCGACGTTCTGGGGCCGGCAGTCGATGTGGCAGCCGCCGCCAATCCTGATGCGCCGCGCATTTGTCTCAGCCCGCGCGGGGAGGTCCTGACCCAGGCGACGGTGCACGACCTGGCTGCCGGCCCGGGCGTCGTGCTTGTGGCCGCCCGCTTCGAAGGGCTGGACCAGCGCGTCATCGAGGCGCGCGGCCTGCGCGAGATTTCGATCGGCGACTACGTGCTCGCCGGCGGCGAGCTGGCCGCGATGGTGCTGATCGATGCGGTGGTGCGGCTGCTGCCCGGCGTCGTCGGCACGTCGGCCTCGCTCACCGAGGAGAGCTTCGAGGCCGGCCTGCTGGAGTACCCCCACTACACGCGACCTCGCCAATGGGAGGGGCTCGCCATCCCCGAGGTGCTGCTGTCGGGCGACCACAAGCGCATCGCCGATTGGCGGCGCGCGGAAGCCGAGCGCCTCACGCGCGAGCGCCGCCCCGATCTGTGGGCGCGACACAAGAAAGCGAGCGGCCGGGAGTAGGGAGCCAGTGAAGGCAACCCAATTCATCCTGGCCAACACCAGGCTGCTGGCGGTGCCGCTGGTGCCGGAGATCCGGCTGCATCTTGCCGAGGAGTCGCTGCCGATCTGGCAGAAGACGGAGGAGGAGCTGGGCCGCATCAATGTTCCGCCGCCCTGGTGGGCGTTCGCCTGGGCCGGCGGGCAGGCGCTGGCGCGCCATCTCTTGGACCATCCGACCCTGGTTGCTGGGCGCAGCGCGCTGGATCTGGGCGCCGGCTCGGGGCTTGCCGGCATTGCAGCCATGAAGGCCGGTGCAACGCGGGCGCTCGCCGCCGACACCGACCCCTTCGCGCTGGCGGCGATTGCGCTCAACGCCGGCGCCAACGATGTCGCGCTGGAAGCGACGGATCGCGATTTGCTCGCGGCGAAGCCCGCCCGCTTCGAGGTGATCCTGGTTGGCGATCTGTTCTATGAGCGGCCGCTGGCGGAGAGGGTGCTCGCCTTCCTCGAAGCGGCACGCGACCAGGGCGCCTCGGTGCTCGCCGGCGATCCGCGCCGCAGCTATTTCCCCAAGGAGCGATTCGTCCAGGTGGCCGAGTACTCCGTGCCCGTGACGCGCGATCTGGAGGACGCGGAGATCAAGCGCACGACTGTCTGGCGGCTGGCCTGATGCAAGCTCCTCGATGGGGCGATGTCTGATAGGATGGCGGCGAAGCCAATTGGGAGGATGCGCCATGACCTTCGGCAATCTCAACTACTGGCCGATTCTGATCGCGGCCATCGCCAGCTTCGCCTTCGGGGCCGTCTGGTACGGCATGCTCGGCAGGCAATGGATGGCGGCCCGAGGCTTGACGGACGCCGACATGGCCAAGGCCAAAGCCGAGATGGGCGCAATTCCGGTCGCCTATATCGCCGCCTTCGTCGCCCAACTCATCATGGCGTGGATGTTCGCCGGCGTGCTGCTGCACATGGCGCAGGGGGGAGGGGTGGCGACATCGCTGCGGACCGGTGTGATCTCGGGCTTCTTCCTGTGGCTCGGATTTGTCATCACCACCATGACTGTCAATCATGCCTTCCAAGGCGTGAAGCCGTCCCTGACGCTGATCGATGGCGGCCACTGGCTAGGCGTCTTGCTGATCCAGGGTGCCATCTTGGGGTGGTGGGGCGTGCGCTAGCTAGCGCAATCTCCGTTCGGATGGGCTCGCGGCCTCTGCTGTCATTCCGGAATATCGCCCCGGCCCGGAGACCCGGGGCAAGCTGCGAAATATCTGGAACCCAGGAGCCGCGAGGAACACGTTGGCATCCGCGGCCGTAGGTGCCGGCTCGCGGGCTGGCGCCCGCGGCCGGTATGACAGGGGCACCTATCAGCTGCGATTGGCCTCGGCCATTTTGGCGGTGTCGTTGAACTCGCGGAAGGCCTTCACCTTGCCGTCGGCGCTGTAGAAGTAGGTCTGTTCCTCTCGACATCAGTGCCACATACTGTTAAGCAGTATCTACATGGATGACGATGAATTCGAGTGGGACGAAGACAAGGCTGCCGACAACTACGCCAGACACGGCGTCAGCTTCGAAACTGGTCGCGCGGTGTTCAAGGACGTGTTCGCTGTCGAAGGATTTGACGACCGTGAAGCCTACGGCGAGGACCGCTTCACCATCATCGGCATGGCAGAAGGGACCCTCCTTTTTGTGGTCTACACGCCACGGGAGCGTCGCCTTCGCCTGATCTCAGCAAGACGAGCAACCAAACATGAGCAAGATGACTACTACCAACAAAACGCGTAGGCCGATCCGCCCAATGACCGACGAGGAGGTGCTGGCAGCCGCTCTGTCCGACCCCGACGCACGGCCGCTGACGCCTGACGATTTCAAGCGCATGAAGCGAACCCCGCGCGCCAAGCTCATCCGGCGTGCGCTTGGCCTCACGCAAGAAGAGTTTGCCGCCCGGTTTCAGATTCCGCTCGGCACCCTCAGGGATTGGGAGCAAGGTGCTGCTGAGCCTGACCAAGCCGCCCGCTCCTATCTCAAGGTGATCGCCCGCAATCCCGAGGCGGTCCGTAAAGCCTTGGAGGAGTCGCCAAAGCCAAGCCACTAATGAGCAGGTCGTCTCGACTTGATCCCCAGACTCTCCTATTACGACCCTACCATGACCAAATTGCTTGAAGACGCCCTGGAAGCCGTTCGTCAGCTGCCGGCTGACGAGCAGGACGAGATTGCGCGTGCCATGCTGGCCCTCGCCGGCGGGAGCGTTGATGGCGTGCCGGTACCCCTCACGCCTGACGAGCGCGCCGCCATCGCCCGCTCCAAGGCCGCGGCTGCGCGAGGAGAGTTCGCCAGCGAAGAGCAAGTACGCGCCGTCTGGGCCAAATACGGGCTGTGAAGCTTCGCTACACGCTTCCGGCGCTCGCAGACCTCGATGAGATTCTGGCTTGCATCGCCGCTCGATCGCCAGGGGGCGCGATGCGTGTGCAGGTCCGCATTCAGGCTGTCGCAGACCTGTTGTTGCACTGCCCCGGCATCGGTTCGCTGACCGCCGCTCCAACTATCCGGCGCATGACGACCTCGCCCTACCCGTATCTGATTTTCTACGAGGTGGCGGGCGACGAAGTGATCATCCATGCCGTGCGCCACGGGGCGCGTGATCCGAGCAGCATGCCAGGAACCGGCTAACTCTCAGCCGACATTCGACCAACAGGGCAGTTGCTGATTGCGGCTGGGTGCAGATAATAGGAGCAACCCATCTGTCCAAGGGAGGCCATGCGCGATGTCTGAGAAGATCTACAATGTACCCGCCGAATGGGCGGCTCGCGCTTTCCTGAACAACGACAAGTACCTGGCCATGTACAAGCGCTCGGTCGAGGACCCGAACGGGTTCTGGGGCGAGATGGGCAAGCGCATCGACTGGATCAAGCCCTACACCAAGGTGAAGAACACCTCGTACGCGCCCGACAACGTGTCGATCAAGTGGTACGAGGACGGCAGCCTCAATGTCTGCGCCAACTGCGTCGACCGGCACCTGAAGAAGCGGGCCGACCAGGTCGCCATCATCTGGGAGGGCGACGACCCCACCCACGACGAGCAGATCACCTACCGCCAGCTGCACGAGCGGGTGTGCAAGTTCGCCAACGTCTTGAAGGCCAATGGCGTCAGGAAAGGCGACCGCGTCACCATCTACCTGCCGATGATCCCCGAGGCGGCCTACGCCATCCTGGCCTGCGCCCGCATCGGCGCGGTCCACTCCGTGGTATTCGGCGGCTTCTCGCCCGACAGCCTGGCAGGCCGCATCGTCGACTGCGACTCCAAGTTCATCGTCACGGCGGACGAAGGCGTGCGCGGCGGCCGGCCAATCCCGCTCAAGAAGAACACCGATGATGCCCTGAAGAAATGCAAGGGCGACGAGAAGGTGCTGGTGGTACGCCGCACCGGCTCGCCCGTCCCCTGGACCGGCGGGCGCGACATCTGGCTGCACGAGGAGCTGGTGAAGGTCAGCGCCGACTGCCCGCCCGAGGAGATGAGCGCCGAGGACCCGCTGTTCATCCTCTATACGTCGGGCTCGACCGGCAAGCCCAAGGGCGTGCTGCACACGTCGGGCGGCTATCTCGTCTATGCCTCGATCACCCACCAGTACGTGTTCGACTACCACGACGGCGACATCTTCTGGTGCACCGCCGACGTCGGCTGGGTGACGGGCCACAGCTACATCGTGTACGGCCCGCTCTCCAACGGCGCCACCACCCTGATGTTCGAGGGCGTGCCGAACTACCCGACGGCCTCGCGCTTCTGGCATGTGATCGACAAGTGGGACGTCAACACCTTCTACACCGCACCGACCGCCATTCGCGCCCTGATGGGCGCCGGCGACGACTACGTCAAGCGCACCGACCGCTCCTCGCTCAGGCTGCTCGGCACGGTCGGCGAGCCGATCAACCCGGAGGCCTGGGAATGGTATCACCGCGTGGTGGGCGAAGGCCGCTGCCCGATCGTCGATACCTGGTGGCAGACCGAAACCGGCGGCATTCTGATCACGCCGCTGCCTGGCGCCACCAAGCTCAAGCCCGGCTCGGCGACGCGGCCGTTCTTCGGCCTCAAGCCGGCACTGGTCGACGACAAGGGCGCTTTTCTGGAGGGGGCCGCGTCAGGGAACCTGGTGATCCTGGACAGCTGGCCCGGCCAGATGCGCACCGTCTACGGTGACCACGAGCGTTTCGTGCAGACCTATTTCTCGACCTACAAAGGCACGTACTTCACCGGCGACGGCTGCCGGCGCGATGCGGACGGCTACTACTGGATCACCGGGCGCGTGGACGACGTGATCAACGTGTCGGGGCACCGCCTCGGCACCGCGGAGGTGGAATCCGCCCTTGTTTCGCACCCGAAGGTGGCCGAGGCAGCCGTGGTCGGCTATCCGCACGACATCAAGGGCCAGGGCATCTACTGCTACGTGACCTTGATCTCCGGCAACCAGCCCAGCGAGGAGCTGCGCAAGGAGCTGGTGGTGCACGTGAGGAAGGAGATCGGCCCGTTCGCCGCGCCGGACATGCTGCAGTTCGCGCCGGGATTGCCGAAGACCCGATCCGGCAAGATCATGCGCCGCATCCTGCGCAAGATCGCCGAGGACGACTTCTCCAACCTGGGCGATACCTCGACCTTGGCCGAACCCGCCGTGGTCGACGACCTCGTCAGCAACCGGCAGAACAAGAAGCGGGCGGCGGCTGGGTAGCGGCTTTTCGTAGTCTGGGGTGGCAGGCCTGTTGGCGGTTCGCGAAGCTATCTAAGCCAATCGAGCCGCTGCTGGGCCCGGTCGTCGCCGAGATCCCGCGCCTTCTGGTAGAGCGATCTGGCTCTCATGTCGTCGGCTATATTGCGCTGCCGAGTTCCCCAGGCGGCCAGCATGTTGGGGTCGTAAGTCTCGGCAAGCATGAATGTCATCGGGCCCGACGCGGCCGTTTCGGCGGCCTGGAGGATTTCGCGCGCGCCGAGGATGTCGCCGCCTTCAATCCGGCGCCTGGCCTGCGCAAGCAAATCGTCGGCACGCGATCTTGCTGGTTCCAGCCTCGGTGCCAGCACGGGCGCCGGCGGCAGCTCCACCTTCGGACGAGAATCGGTGGAGGCGACTTGCACTTTCACGGCCTTGACTTCCGCAATCTTTACAGCGGGCTGATCCGCAACCTGCGGCCTGGACGACTTCGTCTGCGGGCCGCCGAGCCAGCCGCTCAGCCACAGCACCGCGGGCACGACCACTATCAGGCCGGCGACGAGACCCAGGGCGGCGGCACCCAGCTGCTGGCGGTACCAGCGGTCGTCGTCGCTCAGCATGGGCTGACGCCACGTGGACGGGATGGGCATCGGCTCGTCGTCGTGCGGCTCGCTCACCAGCAAACTGGCGGGTGCAGGCGCCAGCACTGGCGTTGGAGCTGGAGCGGGGCTTTGAGCAGGCCGTGCGTACGACAGCGAGGAGAGGCCGTCTTTGAAGGGCTGGCTGCGCTGGCTCTGCGAGGCAGAAACGAGGGCTGCCAAGCTTGCCAGCTCCGAGCCGGTTGCCGCCGCACCCAGCGGCCGCCTACCCGATTGACCTTGGGAGATCGAAGCGGCCAGCAGCTGTGCGAGCTCTTGCGTCAGGTTGGCGGTATTGCCGCGTACATCCAGAGGCTGGGCAGCGGTGCCGCCATCGGCCTGCTGCGGCTGACCGCCCGCCGAATACGCATCTCTCACCATGACTCCCCTCTTTACGCTACGCGACACCTGGAATGCGGCGTCCGTCCCCAAAGCACCACCGGTTGCCAATACGACCCGGCGGTCAGCTGCCAGGCCGCAGCTCTCGCCAGCTTGTCCAATGATCCGGCAGGCCGCACAAACTCCCTCGCGGACCTCCAAAAAAGCATAGACCTGCCTAATATGGCATAAATTATGGCGCTTGATGAAGAGATACGGCCGGTGCGGACTCCCGCCTCGAAGGGAGGTTCTGCACTCAGATTTGCCCGTTGCTCTTCGGCGCTCGAAACGAGCTGGCGAGGTCGCGCAAAGTCGGGCGGCCAAAGTTTACAAGGTTAATGGTGCCGCGCGCGGATCGTTGACCAGGGATTCCACCGTCGGACCGCAAAAAAGCCGAAAATGCACCACCACATCCGAAGAATTGGCTATAAGCCAACCGACTTGGCCGGCTTCCTCGCGACGGTCGCCCGCCGCCCTCGGCGCAGCCAATCCAGATATTGGAAGACGTGAGCGATCATGGCCGACGAACCCAAAGACATGATGGCCCGGGAAATCGACGAGGAGCTGCGGCGCGAGCGGCTGCTCAAGCTTTGGGACACGTACGGCACGTACATTATTGCCGCGGCGGTCTTGGTGGTGGCCGGCGTCGGCGGCTGGAAATATTACGAGAACCGGCGGGCGCAGGCCAACGAGGCGGCCAGCACCCAGTACATCATCGCGCTCAGGGATTTCGCCCTTAAGCGGCCCTACGAGGCGCAGAAGGCCTTGGAGGAACTACTGCCAAAGGCTCCGTCCGGCTATGCGGCGCTCGCGCGGCTGCGACTGGCCGCCTACGACGGGGCTGAAGGAAACGCCGCCGAGGCGCTGACCACCTACGATCAGATCGCCAAGGACGGGTCGGTCGATCCAATGCTCAAAGACTTCGCACGGCTGCAGAGCGCGATGTTGAAATTCGACATCATCAGCTTTACGGATTTGAAGAATCAGCTCAGTCCGCTAGCCACTGACAGGAGCCCATGGCGTTACAGCGCGCGTGAACTGCTCGGGTTGGGTGCAGCCAAGGCCGGCAGGTCTGCAGAAGCCCGGAATTATTTCCAGCGTTTGCTGGACGACGGCACGACGCCTCCGGGCATCTCCGAGCGAGCGAGGGTCATGGTGGCCGTTCTGGCTGAGGCAGAGCGTACCAACGCGCCACCGCCCGCCGCAGTGAAGACAGAGGCGCCCACCAAGGTGCTGCCGAGCAAGGAGGGCAATAGCGAGGACAAGGGCAAAGTGGCACCAGGCGGCAACAAGACCAAGTAGGGACGAAGGGAAACGTGGCTACGCAACGCACTGGAAAAGATTGGATCTGCAATCCGGCTGGAATCAGCACCAAGGTCTCGTTCGGCGTCGCAGTGTCGTTGCTGGGCTTGGCGCTCTTCGGCTGTGGCGACAGCATGCCCAAACTGCAAGACCTCAACCCATTTGCGGAGAAGGAGATTCCGCTTGCCGGCAAGCGCGTCGCGGTGATCCAGCAGGAGACCATAACCTCCGATGCGGTTGCCGCGAGCAAGCCGATGATGCTGCCGCCGCCCCAACTCAACGACGCCTGGAGCCAGCCGGGCGGCATCGCCAGCAACGCGCCCGGCCATCTGGCGCTCGGCACCGCGCTCAAGTCGTCGTGGAGCGTCAGCGTCGGCACCGGCTCCAGCTTCTACGGCAAGGTGACGGCCAGCCCAATCGTCTACGACGGCAGGGTGTACACGCTCGACGCCGCCGGCCAAGTCTACGCCGTAAGCGCGTCGGGCGGCTCGGTCGCGTGGCGGGCCTCGACGACGCCTCCCAACGAGAAGGACCATGAGGGGTTTGGCGGCGGCCTGGCGGCCGATTCGGGGCGCGTCTATGCCGCGACGGGCTTCGGCACCGTGGTGGCGTTCGAGGCGAGGTCGGGCAAGAAGCTGTGGGAGAAGAGCCTAGGGGCGCCGTTGCGTGCCTCGCCCACTGCAGCCGCCGAGCGCGTCTTCGTGGTGACCAAAGAAGGACAGGTGTTCTGCCTCTCCGGCTCCGATGGCACCGAGCTCTGGAATTTCGCCGGCATGCCCGAACGCGCCAGCATACTGATGAACGCCAGCCCCGCGGTCGATGGCGACACGGTTGTCGTTCCCTACCCGACCGGGGACCTGGTTGCTCTCCGCGCGACCAACGGCCAGCCGATGTGGCAGGAATCTCTGGCGCGATCGCGCACGGCCTCCTCGCTCAGCGCCATGAGCGACGCGGCGCGGCCGGTCCTCCACGCGGGCGTCTTGTATGCGGTGGGCCATGGGGGTCGCATGATCGCGACCGCGCAAAAGAGCGGGGAGCGGATTTGGTCGATCACCGTGGCCAGCATCCAGCAGCCCTGGGTCGCGGGCGACAGCGTGTTCGTGGCGGACGCCGGCGGCCAGCTGATCGCCATCACGCGCAACGACGGCAAGATCCGATGGGCCACGCAGCTGCCGGGGGGCGGCGCCTGGTCGGGGCCGGTGCTGGCCGGCAACCGACTTTGGCTCACCTCCTCCAAGGGCCAGCTGGTGGGTGTGGAGCCCGGGAGCGGGAAGGTGGCATCTACCCAGGACCTGGGGGCGCCGGTGTTCATTGCCCCGGTGGTGGCCGGAAGCCGCATGTTCGTGCTGACCGACAACGCAAGGCTGCTCGCCTTCCATTGAATTCGCCTGCATTCGCGTTAGCGCTGACGCGCTGACGCGCCAACGCTCGACCCCGCGAAAAGCGAACATGCTTCCGGTCATCGCCATCGTCGGCCGGCCCAACGTCGGCAAGTCGACCCTGTTCAACCGCCTGACGGCCAGACGTGCGGCCCTGGTATCGGATACGCCGGGCCTGACGCGCGACCGCCGCGAGGGTGAGGCGCTGCTGGGCGGGTGCCGCGTGACGCTGATCGATACGGCGGGTCTGGAGGAGGCGGCGCCCGGCTCGATTCCGGGGCGCATGCGCGCGCAGAGCGAAGCGGCGATTGCCAAGGCCGACCTCGTGCTGTTCGTGCTCGATGCCCGCGACGGCGTGATGCCGGCCGATGCCGCATTCGCCAGGGCGGTGCGGGCGTCGGGGCGGCCGGTGATCCTGGTCGCCAACAAAAGCGAGGGGCGCGCCGGCGCAGAAGGCTTCTACGAGGCCTTTCAGCTGGGGCTGGGCGAGCCGGTGGCCATCTCCGCGGAGCACGGCGAAGGCATCGGCGAGCTGGCGACGACCATGCTCGCGGCGCTCGGCCTCAAGCCAGCGAGCAAGCACCGCGGCGATGGCGCCGACAGCGACGCCCCGGTCACGGAATTGGGCGACAAGATGCGGCCGATCCGCATCGCCATCGTCGGCCGGCCGAACTCCGGCAAGTCGACCCTGGTCAACGCCCTGCTGGGCGAGGAGCGCATGATCACCGGGCCGGAGCCCGGCCTCACGCGCGATGCGGTGGCCACCGACTTCGTGTGGGGCGGCCGGCCGGTGCGGCTGTTCGACACCGCAGGTTTGCGGCGCAAGGCACGCATCGTCGAGACGGCCGAGAAGCTCTCCGCCAGCGACGCGGTGCGCGCGATCCGCTTCGCCGAGGTGGTGGTGGTGCTGGTCGATGCCGAGCGCCCCCTCGAGCACCAGGACCTCACCATCGCCGACCTGGTGGAAACGGAGGGACGCGCTCTGGTCGTGGCGGTCAACAAATGGGACCTGATCATGGACAAGCAGCGCGCGTTCAAGGCGCTACGCGAAACCCTCGGCGAACGGTTGGCGCAAGTGCCGGGCGTGCCCCTCGTCGCGCTGTCGGCGCTTGCCAGCCAGGGCCTGAACCGGCTCGAGACCGCCGTGTTCGATGCCTACGAGCGCTGGAACCGGCGGGTGCCGACGCCGGACCTCAATCGCTGGCTGGGCGAGGCGGTCGAGCGCCACACGCCGCCCGCGGCCAGGGGGCGCCGCATCAGGATCCGCTTCATGACGCAGCCGTCGGCGCGGCCGCCGACGTTCGTGGCGTTCTGCTCGCAGCCGCAGGCGCTGCCGAAGGCCTATCTGCGCTACCTCGTGAACAGCCTGCGCGAGACCTTCGATCTGCCCGGCGTGCCGATCCGACTCAAGCTGCGCAAGGGCGACAACCCGTACGCGCGGGGTTGAAGGCGAGTTGATCGGATTCATTGCGGGGGCGAGATTGGTTAACTGCTGGAGGTCGGTTGACGCGACAGGTGATGGACAAAACCGACCTCGGCTGCCAGGGAGCGGTTTGCCGTAACGCGGGGCTGGGCTTTTTTTGACTTCGCCACCCTGTCTGGTACGGGGGTAGCGGGCCGGATTGGCAGCAAAAAACGGCGACCCCCGCGTTACAGCCGCGCGATGGTGCCCGGAGGCGGTGGAGGCCTTGCGACCTGCGCAACCCCTCGAAGATGCACGCGCAACGTGAACGCTCGATCGAACGCGAGTCAGCTATATTTCGCCCACCGCAAATCGGACGGCTTGCCGACCACAAGAACCCATGACCGAAGTGCTGTTCTATCATCTGGAGCATCAGCCGCTGGAGCGGGTGCTGCCGTCGCTCGTCGAGCGGACCCTGGCGCGCGGCTGGCGCGCGGTGGTGCAGGCGGGCTCGGAGGAGCGCGTGGCGGCGCTCGACACGCTGCTGTGGACCTATGCGGACGACAGCTTCCTGCCGCACGGCACTCAGCGTGACGGCAACGCCGCGGCGCAACCGGTCTACCTGACGGCCGACGAAGCAAACCCCAACGGGGCCACGGTGCGCTTCCTGGTCGACGGCGCCGAGATCGGCGAGCTCGGCGGCTACGAGCGCATCGTCTATCTGTTCGACGGCCGCGATGCAGCGGCGGTTTCCCGTGCGCGCGAGCAGTGGAAGGCCGCCAAGGATGCCGGCTGCGAGGCGACCTACTGGCAGCAGTCGCCGGAAGGGCGGTGGGAGAAGCGGGCGTGACCTGGCGAGCCAAGCGACGCACCCGTCATCCCGGCCAAGCGCTCGCGCGGCAGGCGCGAGCGCGGTGAGCCGGGATCGCGCGAGGTTCGACTCGCTGATGGAGGTCCCCGATAGCCTCGGCCAAGGCCTCGGCTTCGGGGATGACGGGTGGAACGTCGTTAGTGCTCGTAGGCGTAGCCGCGCTCGCCGTGCTGCGCGAGGTCGAGGCCGGTTTGTTCTGCTTCGGGGGCGACGCGCGCGCCGATCAGCAGATCGACGATCTTGAAGATGACGATCGAGCCGATCCCGGACCACACGAGCGTGAGCGCGACGGCCTTGAGCTGAGCCATCAGCTGCACGTCGCGCACGTACGGCGCCACCACGGCCGTGCCGGGCTTGACGACGTAGTCGAGAATGCCCGTGCCGCCGTATTCGGGGCTGACCAGCAGGCCGGTGCCGATGGCGCCGACGATGCCGCCGATGCAGTGGATACCGAACACGTCGAGGCTGTCGTCGTACCGGAAGAGCCACTTGATCGCCGTGCAGAAGAACAGGCAGATGACGCCGGCACCTGCACCCAGGATCGCCGCTCCCATCGGCCCGGCGAAGCCGGCCGCCGGCGTGACGGCCACCAGGCCGGCGACAGCGCCGGTGACCAGGCCGAGCAGCGACATCTTCCACTTGAACACGAACTCTATGACCATCCACGCCAGAGCCGCCGCCGCCGTGGCAACGAAGGTATTGGTCATGGCGAGGGCGGCGCTGCCGGTGGCCTCGAGAGCCGAGCCGGCGTTGAAGCCGAACCAGCCGACCCACAGCAGCGCGGCACCGACGCAGGTGAGGGTGACGCTGTGGGGCGTCATCGGCTCCTGGCGGTAGCCCAGGCGCTTGCCCAGCATCAAGGCGCCGACCAGGGCGGCGATGCCAGAATTGATATGCACCACGGTGCCGCCGGCGAAGTCGAGGGCACCCCATTGGAAGGCAAGGCCGGCATCGGCCTGGACCGCCGCCAGCGCCTTCTCCGCCTCGGCCTTGGCGGCTCCGTCCGCCGCCTGGGCGAGCTTGGTGGCGGCCTCCGCCAGCGCGTCCGGGCCCGCCCAGTACCAGACCATGTGGGCGATGGGGAAATACACGAAGGTGACCCACAGCCCGATGAAGAGCATGAGGGCGGAGAATTTCATGCGTTCCGCAAACCCGCCGACGATCAGCGCCGGGGTGATGCAGGCGAAAGTCATCTGGAAGCAGATGTAAACCAGCTCCGGGATGACCACGCCGTTGGAGAAGGTCGCAACATTGGACTCCGGCGTGACGCCCATGAGGAAGGCCTTGGACAGGCCGCCGACGTAGTCGTTCAAAGGGCCGCCGCCCGTGAAGGCGAGGCTGTAGCCGAAGAGCACCCACAGAATGGCCACCATGCAAACGATGGCGAACACCTGCAGCAGCATGGAGACGACGTTCTTGGCGCGCACCAGTCCGGCATAGAAAAGCGCAAGGCCGGGTATCGTCATCATCAGCACCAATGCGGTCGCGGTCAGCATCCAGGCCGTGTCGCCCTTGTTGGGCGTGGGCGCGGCTTGCGCGAGGGCGGGATCGGCGGCGCTGGAAAGGCACACGGCTGCAAGCGCCGCAATCGGCAGGAGGCGGAAGGCAGAAGCATGCATGGCGGGTTGTCCCCCATTGAGCGGCTACCGGAGCGCCGCGCACCGAGAAGCGCGAAACGCCGCCCCCCGTATTTCGCAAGAGCTGTGCCAGCCGCCAAGGAAAACCCTAACGTGTTGATTCCATGTGTGAGCCGACTGCGTGCCCGGTCATGCGGTGATGCACAGACAGGCATACGCATGCCCGCTGTGCAGCGCCTGCCCAATCCGCAGACAGACGCGCCGCCGTTCGCCGTTGCGGTCGAGAGATAGACGCCCCGCCATATGAAGCGCCCCGCGTCGACGGCCGGCCGCTCGCCCAAGTCGGAGGCGGGTGCACCGAGCTACGAACCGGGGCCGTGCACGAAGGATCCGACGTCAACGTGCGGCGCGTGAAAATGTATTTCCCGCCGCGCCGAAACGTCTCGCTCGATTAGCCCGCCATGCGATCCATCGCCTCGGCGAGCTTGAGATCGCGCTCCGTCAGCCCGCCTGCGTCATGCGTCGATAGCGTGACGTCCACCCGGTTCCAGACGTTGAACCATTCCGGATGGTGGTTCATGCGCTCGGCGACCAACGCGGCACGGGTCATGAATCCGAACGCGGCGTTGAAATCCTTGAACGTGAAGGTCCTGCTGATCGCGTCGCGGCCGTCCACCATCCGCCATCCGGGCAAACGCGCGGGGATGTCCTTGCGCGCCGCCTCGTCCAGCTTTTGCGCCATTGCCGTTGCTCCTCGACGCCCAAGACGCCAGTGTCACTACACCACCAGTCTCCAACCGTGCCGGTCTCCGGTCAACCCAGCAGCCCCGCCGGAAAGTTCAAGCCGCCAGGTTGCTTGGGAAACCCGTGGTATGCAACTCTCGGCGCAGTTTGTGCGTCACAGGCCGAGCCCTCGCGGGCGGACGGCGCGCAACTGGTCAAGCGGCGCCGCGGATCCCGGGGAAATGCCATGTGTCGAAACATCAAGACCCTCCACAACTTCAGGCCGCCGGCGACGCACGAGGAGATCCATGCATCTTCCCTCCAGTTCGTGCGCAAGCTCAGCGGCTTCGCGCGACCCTCCAAGTCCAACGAGCCGGCGTTCGACCGCGCAGTGGAAAAGGTGACTCGAGCGGCACACGAGCTGCTCGACGCTCTCGTCACGAGCACACCGCCCCGCGATCGTGCCGTCGAAGCCGCGAAAGCGCGGGCCAGGGCGGCAAGCCGCTTCGGCCCCGCCGATCCGGACCGCGCGGCATAGGCGGGTTCGTCAAGTCCTACCAACGCCTTGGCTCTGGTCCAGTTTCGATCCCTTGTAGCCGGGCTCCACCGGTGACACCGCCGGTCGGGAGACATCCGCACGCCCGCGGCCGCAGCGCGCCGCTTGCCCGAACAGCTTGCGCGCGTGCGCAACTCTCGTCTAAACAATGACCGGATTGCCAGGCAGCGTAGAGTTGAAGATGTCGTACGTTTTCATCAGCTATTCCCGCGAAGACACGGGGCTTGCCAAGCAAGTTGTGGGGATTGTGTACTTCACGCACCACGGACTCGACTTGCGGCCGCACTTCCGCTAGATCTGTGATTCGATGAACAAAGGGGCTGCAGAGGCACCACCCTCTGCAGCCCTTTCCCTTAAACCGGTTGCGGCCCGGCGCGGGGTACTTAACGGCTGCAGTTTGCGTATTCGTCGCGTGTTGTCAAACGCGCATCGGGCCGCATCCAATGCGAAAGATCGCATGATGCCGCCCAACTACTCAGCCGCGTTTTTTGCGCGGACGCTTCCCTTCCTTGCTCTTGGTCGAGTTAGCACCGGCAATGGCCTTCAGCCGTTGCCTGAAGCTGGTTTCATCCTCAGTCGCGCCGACCTTCCGCGCCGCTTCAATGAAGCGCTGCCGCTGCGTTGGTGCCTGCTTCGAAGGTGCTTTCGCCATGTCGAATCCTCTTCAACATCCAGCCTACCACATATTCTGTGATGAGTTTGGAGACCAAGGTCTGAAAAAGACGGCCTCGGAATGGTTCATCGTGTCTGCAGTTGTGGTGTCCGCGCAACGCGAACGCGATGCGCCAAGATGGGTAGCCAGGATCAACCGGCGCCGGAGGAACCCGCAAGGGGCGGCGCTCCACTTCTCAGACCTAGACGAGCAAACGAAGTTGTGGGCAACCCGGTTCACGGGCAAGCTCCCCGTTCGCTGCTTCACTCTCATTTCTCACAAAGCCAACATGATCGGCTACCGCAACGTGCGGGCGGAGCGGGCATCAGATTTGCGCGAGTACGGGGATGACGGCACAAGCTTCGTGACCAAGCCTCGAAGGAAAACGAGGTACCCAAATTTCGTCCTTAAGGTCCTTCTTGAGCGCGCCACGGCGTGGTGCAATACGCGCAGCATTCGGGAGCACGGAGAAGCCCGCCCGGTGGCGATCACAATCGCACAGCGGGGCGGCTTCTATCTGGACCGCTTCAAGGCCTATCTGGAAATCGACCGACGAAATGCCACGTCCCGGACAGGGACGCTCCCCGGCTACTTGTCATGGGCGGTGGTCGATATTGATCTGGTTACAACGGCGCCAGCGAACAATGTTGCCGGTCTTCAGCTCGCAGACATTGTGACTGGCGCATTCTCGCGGGCCGTAGACGAGAAGCGCTTTGGCGCATGCGACCTACGGTTCGCATCAAACCTGATGCTGCGCATGGCGCGCAAGTCCGACCGGATCGCTGGCTTTGGTGTTACTGGGCTGCCGTGGGACCTCTGGAAAGCCAACCTCAACGCTGAACAAGAAAAGCTGTTCAGGCTAGTAGGCTACGGTGACGGAAGGCTGGTGCGCCCTGGTCCGATTCTTCCCAGTGGTGAATAGCCAGCCATCCAATGGGCTAGCATCCAGTTGGGGAGCCACGTCACACGCAGCTTCGGTGTATCCCAGCGTTTCGCACCAGCCGTAGAACAATATGCGAACATCGCATTTGCGTCAATCAATAAGTTGCGGGTTGCGCTGCGTGACCCGCAACTTATTGATGCGAATCATTTCTTTCTTTTGGCTTTCGGGAGCATCCATTCCGGGAATAGCTCTAGTTGGGCATTTGCCTCGGCGCGGTTGCGAAGCCGCGCCTCATGCTCCGGGTTCGGACCTACCAGTGACGCGGTAGGTGAGGCGCTTGCCCTTGGAGCCCAGCAGCGCCTTCTCGGCACGCGCAACGTCCTCTACTCCGAGCGCAGAGCGATTGTTGTACCGGAAGTCGAACTCGGCAAGGTAGCGATGCAGGTGCTTCTCGCTGCAATGTTGGTACACGCCCTTCATGCCGCGCTTGAAGACGCTGAAATAGTTCTCGACCGTGTTGGTGTGGATCGGAACCGGGCCCCCATACCTCACATACTCACCATGCGAGTGCGCCACAGTGGCGTGGCCGGCAAAGTCGTCCAACTTGCTGTAGTAGGTAGCGGCGTCATCAGTCATGACGCGCGCTTCCTTGCTGATGTTGGCGTTGACGATCGGCAGAAGCGTGGCCGCTTTCACGTCATCGACATGAACCGTGCGCACTTGGCCCTCGCGCTCGACAAGCGCCAGCACGGCGTTCTTGTGTGCGCCGCCGCCGCGCCGCTTGGGCTCACCCTTCTTGCGGCCGATGAAGGTTTCGTCTGCCTCCACAACGCCGCTGGTTCCGGCTCCGCCCATCGGGGCAAGAGCGCCCGAGCGCATTGCCTCGCGAAGCCTGTGGCTCATGAACCATGCCGACTTGTAAGTGATTTCCAGCGAGCGGTGCAGTTGGTGGCTGCTGATGCCTTTCTTCGAGGCGCAGAGCAGGTGCACGGCCTGGAGCCACTTGTGCAGAGGGATGTGACTGTCTTCGAACACCGTCCCTACGCGCACGGTGAATTGTTTGCGGCACTCCTTGGCGGCGCACTTCTTCAGGCCGATGCGCGTCTTGGACAAGTTGTAGGCGTTTCCAAAGCTGCCGCAATGTGGGCAGACGGGGCCATCCGGCCAAAGAAGCGATTCGAGTTCGGCAAACGCCGCCTTTTCATTGTGGAAGTACGGCCTGTTGAATATCGACATGAGTGCCTTCCCGTATCCTGTTGAGCAGGAATGTAGGCGCCCAGCCGTGGTGTGTCAAGGATATAATCCCCCAAGTTGTCAGTTGGCTGGAGGCGCACCGATTGCCCTTCTGGTGGGACCAGATGATGCAGCCGGGCGCGACGTTTCCGCTCGAGCTCGCAAAAGCTTTGAGCGAGGCATCCTGCGCGATCGTGATCTGGACCAACAGCTCGATCAAGTCGGACCACGTGCTGGATGAAGCTGAACGCGCGCGACGGGCGCGCAGGCTGATCCCGGTCGCGCCGCGCCAGTTCAACGTGAACGACCTACCGATAGGATTTGGCGCGCTGCAAATCACCGACATTGACGAATTGGACAAGCTTCAAGGAAGGCTGGAGGCGCTCGGGATAGCGCCGACCGCGCTGGCCGGCCACGAAATCCCGGCCCCGGCGGCCCCGGCACCATCGATCGGCGGCATTCTGAAGGAAATGCAGCGCAAGCTGCGGCAGCGGGTCACCTACGGCACTATCACGACCGCCCTGGCCCTGGCTCTGACAGCCGCCTTTCCCCAATTTGCACTAGGCATTGCCCTCGGGGCGGGCGCCACAATTGCTTTGATCCTGGTAATGACCTCATGAGGCTTCTCGCATGGCACGACGCAGACGATCTCAAGGAATGGAAATCGAGCTGCGGCAGGCGTATGGATTGGTTGACAAGATCACCTCCATCTTCTCGTTTTCCGCAATCATCGCTTATATCCTGGACTTCAGAAAGCCATTTACGGGGGTAAGTCTGAGCCCTCTTACATTGCAGGCGGTGCAAGAGATCGCCTTGAACTTCCTCGATCTGATCCAAGCTTCCGCCTGGCCACTATGCCTGGCGCTGGTAACGCTCATCTGGCTCCTGCGCTACAAAACGGCCAACCGCAACGAACTCGAGATCATCGTAGGCTGCTTCTCGAGGCTGGTTCCGCTACCGGAATGGAATGCTTTGCATGGGTCGAAGATCGTACGCTGGCTGGCCCGAGGGCTTATCTTGATTTTCTTGTTGCTGGCGGCACTCGTCAACCAGATCGAGTTGTATGCCATTGTTGTATATTTATGGGCGATTGGCGACTTGCTCGGCAATGCCTCCATCCAGCGCAATATCATGCTGCTGTTCCGCGACAAGCGCTACGATCCACCACCCGACGATCCTACGCGAGACCTGATTTTGCGGCGTCGCGCCGTCGCCGAAAGCTACTGGATCGGTCGCCCGCAGCTCGTGCGCATTACCATTATGCTCGCCGTAGTGAGCTGTGCGATTATGCTCACGGGGTCGATATTGACCGCAGAACTCCCACATAAGCGCGAAATCGCTTATGTGATCATTATGGGCGCCATTCTGGTCAATACGACGATTATGGCTGCCTGGCGCCAATCCCGAGATGCGGACCTCGCCAACATCAATGAGGACGAACGAGCGCTTCTCAGAGCGAGGGCCAGTCAGTGAGACTTCGTTGGCTGTACATTTTCCTTGCTATCGTTTGTCTCGTTTCGGTCGGCATTTTGGGATCGCTATATAGTTTTCTGTACGCCAATTGCCCCGATGCGCGGCCGCTTGGATCGGGGTCGCACTCGGACAACTTTGTTTTCGACCGCATCGAGCTCGCGGATAGTGCCAAGCTACTCATCCTGGTCCCTGGGGCGCTGAATTCAATCGACGGTTTTGCCTCAGCCCGAACATTGAGCAGTCGCGGTTTCGCCACGGCGTTCTACAGGTTCCCTGGAATGGATGGGCGACCTCTCGATCAGGTTGTATCCATTGCGGATATTGCACAGGAGGTTGTTGATTTCACCTCACGCTTTCCTGCCAAGGAGGTATCTATCGTCGGCTTCTCGATAGGAGGCCAGGTCGCTCTTGAAGCCGCGGCGCGAAGCAAGGGGCGCATCAAGAAGGTCGTGGTCCTCGGCGGCTCCACCGGATTTCCGAGCACGTTCGGCGCTGGTTTTCGCGCACTAGGTTGGGTGGCCAGTCGCGCCTGGGCCATGGCCACAATCGACTTCGCGGCGGTGTGGAAGGACTTTTACAAGGTGCTTCTGTTCGGGGAGGCGGGGGTGACGGATCCAGAATTGTCCCGGCGCTCGGACGAGATCATCGCCGCGCGGCGCGCCAAGATCGTGACGCCGACGCGCGCGCTTGTATGCTCGCACATGCGCGACATCACGTTCCGAGCAGCCGTGGATTCCACGGACGTGGGAGACACGCCGATCCTATTCGTTCATGGCCGGTGGGACATCGTATCGCCGGTTGAGGGGGTTGCCGCCTACGCCCGGCAATTCAAAGCCTCGCGTTTTGTGATCCTCGAAAGGCAAGGGCATCAGATTTTTCTGACGGAACGGGCGCTGTTTGAGCGGGTGGGAGAGTTTTTGTCCGACTAGTGTTCCGCGTGCACTCCGAAGGATGGCCCCGGGTCCTTCCGGCTGTCATGCCGGCATTGCAATCCGCCTCTAGGACGGCCGTGTCGCCGCTGAAAGAGGGCCCGTGACATGCAACAGGATCACTTCTCCAACAAGGCGGAAGCCTTTGAAGCTTTCGACGATATCCCGCTCTCGCCCGAGACCGATAATACCATCGGCGCGGTGATCGCGCGCCGCTACAGCCGCCGCGACATGCTCAAGGGATCGCTGGGCGTCACGGCCGCAACCGCGCTGTTCGGCACCGCCGCCCTGACCGCCGCTTCCGGTCCGGCAAGGGCCGCCGCCGCCGGCTTTGTGTTCCGCGAGCTGGCCAGCGGCGTCGACGAAACCCACCACGTCGCCGAAGGCTACGAGGCCGACATCTTGATCCGCTGGGGCGATCCGCTCTTCGACGGCCTCGGGGCCTTCGATCCCCGCACCCTGACGGGAGCCGACCAGGCCAGGCGCTTCGGCTACAACAACGACTTCGTCGGGTTCTTTCCTCTCGACGAGAAGGGCACCCGCGCGCTGCTGTGCGTGAACCACGAGTACACCAGCCCGGAGGTGATGTTCGCCGGCATCAAGGGGCGGCCCGACCGGACGGATTTTGCCGACATCACGCAAGCCCACGTCGAGGTCGAGATGGCGGCCCACGGCGCGAGCGTCGTGGAGATCGCGTTTGCCGACGGCAAGTGGCGGCCGGTGACCGGCAGCCGCCTCAACCGGCGCATTACCGCGATGACCGAGATGACGGTCGACGGGCCGGCCGCCGGCCATGACCGGCTCAAGACCAAGGCCGATCCAACGGGGCGCAGGATCCTGGGCACCCTCAACAACTGTGCCGGAGGCCAGACGCCCTGGGGCACCTACCTCACGGCCGAGGAGAACTTCCACGGCTACTTCTGGACCGACAGGAGGTCCGAGGACGGCAAGCGCCGCCTGACCAGGGGGCTCGGCGGCTCCCAGCAGAAGAGCTACGAGCGCTACGGCGTCCCTGCCAACTGGTACAGCTGGGGCAAGTTCCACGAGCGTTTCAATGTCGACAAGGAGGCCAACGAGCCGAACCTGTTCGGCTGGATTGTCGAGATCGATCCGTCCGATCCCGCATCGATCCCAGTCAAGCACACGGCCCTCGGCCGTTTCCGGCACGAAGGGTGCGAGGTGATCGTCAACAAGGACGGCCGGGTGGTCGCCTACTCGGGCGACGACGCGCAGTTCGACTATGTCTACCGGTTCGTCTCCAGGGATCGCATCAGGCCGGGCGACAAGGCCCACAACATGCGCCTGCTGTCCGAGGGCACGTTGTCGGTTGCCCGCTACAACGAGGACGGGTCGGTGACGTGGCTGCCGCTCGTGTTCGGCGAGGGGCCGCTGACGCCGGCGAACGGATTCAACTCGCAGGCCGACGTCGTGATCGATGCGCGGCTGGCCGCAGACCTGCTCAAGGCCACGCCGATGGATCGGCCGGAGGACGTGCAGCCGCATCCGACCTCCGGCAAGGTGCTCGTGCTGCTGACCAACAACGCGCAGCGTCGGCCCGAGCAGGCCGACAAGGCCAATCCGAGGCCGGAGAACCACTTCGGGCATGTGATCGAGATGACCGCGCCCGACGGCGATCATGCCGCCGCGACGTACCGCTGGGATATCCTGATCAAGTGCGGCGACCCGCGCATCGCCCAGGTCGGAGCCCAGTGGCATCCGCAGACCAGCGCCGACGGCTGGTTCGGCTCGCCCGACAACTGCGCCTTCGACGCCCAAGGCCGGCTGTGGATCGCAACCGATCAAGGCACGGCGTGGCCGCGAACGCAGAAGGCCGACGGGCTTTATGCCATCGAGACGGAAGGCGAGAGCCGCGGGCTCTCCAGGCTGTTCTACCGCGTGCCGGTCGGCGCCGAGCTTTGCGGACCGTGCTTCACGCCCGACGGCACCACGCTGTTCCTGGCGGTGCAGCATCCGGCGACCGACGGTGTCAGGGATTGGAAGCCGTTCGGCCGGGAGTCGACCTTCGAGGACCCCGCCACCCGCTGGCCGGATTTTGCGCCCAACATGCCGCCGCGGCCGGCCGTGGTGGCGATCCGCAGGAAGGGCGGCGGAAGAATTGCGGGGTAGGGTGCAATCCTGCGGAGCAGGATTGCACCGATGCGCCCTCTGCCCAGAACCCTAACTCGGCCCGCCCGCCTCTTGTGGAGAGGTCGGCTCGGCGCAATCGCGCTGACGCACGATTGCGCCCTACCCTGCCGCCAACTCCCGCCGGACCCGTGCGGCGCGCGTTTTCGGCCATGTCAGACCCACCGAATCCAACGCAACCAGGGGCTTGCGCGCCCAAACCCCCAAGAAACAAAGAGACAAAGATTCAACGATCAAAGCGTCCTCCCGACACGGAAACCGTCGTTGTTGACCCGGTCGCCGGAGAAGTTCCTGTTGCGGAAGGCCGAGCGGAGGTTCTGAGGAGTGACGATCCAGGAACCGCCGCGGAGGACACGGCGACTTGCATCGCCACCCTGCAGCCAGGGCGAGCCGTCCGACGGTGCCCCGACGTAGCTGTCATGCCAGACGTCCTCGCACCACTCCCAGGCGTTGCCATGCACCTGGTGGAGGCCCCACGGGTTGGGCGCAAAGCTGCCGGCCGGGACCGTCGCCTTGCGATACTCGCCCTTGCTGCCACCGCCCTTATAGACGTAGTTGCCGTCGTAGTTGGCCTGCGCCGGCGTGATGGGCGAACCCCACCAGAACGGCCGCGTCGTGCCGGCGCGGCAGCCGTATTCCCACTCAGCCTCGGACAGCAGCCGGTAGGGCCGCCCCGTCACCTGCTCCAGCCATGCCGCGTAGGCCTTCGCATCCTCCCAGTTCACGCACACCACCGGGTGGGTGTCGTCCTGAACGAAACCCGGCGCGCGCCATGACCCTTTCGGGTCGTGCTCGTATTTATCGCCTTTCCAGATGTTGGCACCCTCCGCCTTGTGGCCGGTGTTGTCGACGAACGCGGCGAACTGCCCGCGCGTGACCGCGTGGCGGCCAACGGCGAAGGCCTGCGCCATCGTCACGCGGCGCTGAGGGCTCTCGGTGCCCTTCTGCCAGCTCTCGCGCTCCGGCTCGCCCTCGGGCGAGCCCATCGTGAAGCTGCCCGCCGGTACGACAACCATCTCGGGGCCGTGCTCGTGGTCCTTGAACCACTCGGCCTTGCCGGCACCCGGTTTGAACCACTTGCCGTCGGGGTTGTGCACGATGGCCGCGTCGATCGGGATTCGGCCTTCGGCCCGCATGCCCTGTTCGAGCGCCTGCGGCGCCGGGCCGCCCGCAGCCGCGCCTGCGGCCGATGCCGCGTCGGGCCTCAGCTTCTTGATCAATCGGGCCACATCGGCATCGAAGGTGCGGTATTCCACGAACTCGGCCTGCCGGTCGACCAGCTCCTTGAGATCGCCGGGCAGCAGGCCGGCATCCGGCATCGGCGTGCCGTCGAGCAGCACAGGCACGACGCGAATGCCGCGCGCGAGAGCCTCGCCGATCTCGATGCGCACGAAATCGCTCGGGCTGTCGAGCCGCCGACGCCCGGTCTTGGCGTCCGTCGCGTCGATCCAGCCCGGACCGATCAATGCCAGCAGGACCTCGCACCGATCGACCCACTCCTTGAGGATGTTGCGGAAATTGGCGCCCGGAGGGATCGAGTCGATGTCCATGAACACGCTCTCGCGCCCCAGCACGCGCTCGAAGGCGTGATAGATCATGCGCGCCTGGTACTTGCTGTCGTCGCGGCGGTAGCTGATGAAAACCTTGGTGGACATGGAATGCGCGCCGTCCCCGTCGAAAATGCAGCCGTGCATTCCTACCGCAGAACCCCGATCCGAGCCAGCAGGCAACGGCGCATCGCGCCGGGCGAGCGCGAGCAGCGCTCCGAGCCGGGGCCGTGCGGCATGTTCCGCCTTTTTGCCAGAGGCCCCGGATGGTCTCGGCTGCGCCCCGACCTCTGGGGTGACGGGTGGATGGACCCCGCTGGCCGGATTTTGCCCCCGGCATGCCGCCGCGCCCGGCCGTGGTGGCCATCCGCAAGAAGGGCGGGGGAAGGATTGCGGGGTAGGGTGCAATCCTGCGGAGCGGGATTGCACCGATACTAGCTCTCCCCAACCGAGCCCGCCGCAAGCGGTGAGGTCGGCTCGGCGCAATCGCGCTGGCGCACGATTGCGCCCTACGTTGCGGGATTGCGCCGATGTGCGCTCGCCTCTTGCGCCCTGCGCAATATCCCCGAAATCTACCGTATGAAGAATTACCGTCGTGCGTTCGTCTCTGGCGCCTGCTGGTTCTTCACGGTCAACCTGTTCGACCGCAACAGCCGCCTGCTGGTCGAGCGGATCGACGATCTGCGCGACTCGGTGCGCGACACGCAGTTCCCTTCCGGATCGATGCCATGGTCGTACTGCCCGATCACCTGCACGCGGTTTGGACCCTGCCGGACGGCGACAGCGATTTTCCGCTGCGCGGGCGGCTTATCAAGGTCGGCTTCTCGAAATCCATTCCCGACGGTGAATGGCGCACGAAGACGCGGCGCGCGCGCGGCGAGCGCGGCATCTGGCAACGGCGCTACTGGGAGCATCTGATCCGCGACGAGCACGATTATGCCCATCACATCGACTACTGCTGGTTCAACCCCGTCAAGCACGGCCTCGTCGCCAACGTCGAGGATTGGCGGTATTCGTCGTTCCATCGCGACCACCGCGACAACCCCAGACCAGGCGATTTCAGGAGCTTCGAGGAGGCACTCGCCGCGCATGCGCGAAGAGGGAGATACGGCGAGCGGCCGTAGGGTGCAATCCTGCGGAGCGGGATTGCACCGATGCACGCTCCCCCAACCGAGCCCGCCGCTTGTGGAGAGGTCGGCTCGGCGCAATCGCGCTCCGCACGATTGCGCCCTACGGCAACTCCTGCCGGACGATGGCGGCGCCGTCGACCATGGCCTGCATCTTGCCGAAGGCGACGTCGCGCGGCAGGTACTTGAGGCCGCAATCGGGCGCCACGACGATGCGGCTCGCCGAAACGTGCGGGAGGGCGCGCCGGATGCGCGCGGCCACGGTCTCCGGGGTCTCGATGGTCATGTCGGAGAGGTCGAGGACGCCGAGCAGGATGGTCTTGCCGGGGAGCTTCTCCAGCACGGCGCAATCGAGTTTGGATTGCGCCGTCTCGATGGAGATTTGCTGGACTTTGGAGGCTTCGAACTCGGGCAGGAAGGAATAGCCCGAAGGCCGCTGGTGGATGATGGCGGCGTAGCCGAAGCAGATGTGCACGGCCGTCGTCCCGGTCACCCCTTCCAGCGCCCGGTCGAGGACCTGGACGCCGAATTTCCTGGCCTTCTCGGCGCGGGCCTGCATGTAGGGCTCGTCCACCTGCACGATGTCGGCGCCGGCCGCGAACAGGTCCTTGATTTCTGCGTTGACGGCCGCGGCATAGTCGAAAGCGAGCGCCACCTCGTCCTTGTAGTGGTCGTCCTGGGCCTGCTGCGACATGGTGAAAGGGCCCGGCACCGTGATCTTGATCGTGCGGCCGGTGTTGGCGCGCAGGAACTCGACGTCGCGCGCCTGAACGGGGTGCTTGCGCCTGATCGGCCCCACCACGCGGGGCACCGGGTTGGGGTGGCCGCTGCGGTCGAGCGCCGTACCCGGATTATCGATGTCGACGCCTTCCAAGGCGGTGGCGAAGCGGTTGGAGTAGCTCTCGCGCCGCATCTCGCCGTCGGTGACGATGTCGAGCCCCGCCCGCTCCTGGTCGCGGATGGCGAGCAGAGTGGCATCGTCTTGTGCCTGCTCCAACCATTCCGGCGCGACCCGCCAGAGTTCGCGCGCCCGCACCCGCGGCGGAAACCGGCCGGCGAGCTTCCCGCGGTCGATCAGCCAGTCGGGCTGGGCGTAGCTTCCAACCAGGGTCGTCGGCAGAATGGGCAGCATGCTTCGCCTCCCCGGGGCTGCACCTGCTCTGAGGCCGCCAGCACCGTCGGCTCAAGTCTTCAGCTTCGGATCGAGCCAATCCCGCAACGCGTCCCCGAACAGGTTGAAGCCGAACACCGACAGCGAGATGGCGATGCCCGGAAAGACCGCAATCCACGGCGCGCTCTCGGCATATTCCGCGCCGCCCCGCAGCATCAGGCCCCACGCCGCAACCGGCTCCTGCACGCCGAGGCCGAGGAACGACAGCGAAGCCTCGATCAGGATGGCCTGGCCGACGGCCGCCGTGATCATGATGAGGTACGGCGCCATCACGTTCGGCACCATGTGACGCAGCACGATGCGTGCATGGCTGAAGCCACAGGCGCGCGCAGCGTCGATATAGGGCGTCTCGCGCACCGCGAGCGCACTCGAGCGCACGACGCGGGCACAGCGCGGTATGAACGGGATGGTGATCGCCAGGATGACGTTGAACGTGCCGGTGCCGAAGATGGATACCACGGCGAGCGCGAGGATGATCAGCGGGAACGCCATCACCACGTCCATGACGCGCTGGAACAGCAGGTCGAAGCGCCCGCCGAAATAGGCGCTGGCGACGCCCAGGACGAGGCCGATGGTGGCGCCGACGAAGGCCGAGACGAAGCCGACCAGCAGCGCGGTGCGGGCACCGTACACGACGCGCGCATAGAGATCGCGGCCGAACTGGTCGGTGCCCAGCCAGTACGCGGCACCGGGCGCCTCGAGCGAGGCAGCGAAATTGTTGCGGGTCGGATCGTAGACCGTCACCACGTCGGCCAAAGCCGCCATGGCGATCATGACGATCACGACGAAGCCGCCCGCCGCCCCGAGCGGGTTCTGCCTGCAGAACTGCCACAGCACCGTCAGCCGCGACGGCTGCGGCGGCAGATGGTCGATGGCGGAGGCGCGTTGCGAGATGGTTGCCATGATGGCCCCGTCAGCGGTTGTAGCGGATGCGCGGATCGAGCCACGCATAGACGATATCGACGACCAGGTTGGTGAAGGCGAAGATGCCGACCACCATCATCACCAGCGCCTGCGTCATGTTGTAGTCGTGGTTGGCGACCGACTCGACGAACAGCTTGCCCAGCCCGTTGAGGTTGAACACCTGCTCGGTGACGACCAGGCCGCCCATCAGGAAGGCGAACTCGATGCCGATGATTGTGATCACGGGGAGCAGCGCGTTGCGCAGCGCATGCCTGCGCACGATCAGCTGGCGAAACAGCCCCTTGGCGCGCGCCGTGCGCACATAGTCCTCGCGCAGCACCTCGAGCATGGCCGAACGGGTCATGCGCGTGGCCACGGCCGAATAGCGATAGCCCGTTGCGAGCGCCGGCCAGATCAGCATGCTCAGGTTGTGGAGAGGATCGACCCAGATCGGCACATAGGTGATGGGCGGCATCCACGGCGTGCCGAACATTGCCTTGGACGCGTTCAGGATGCCGAGGATGATCAGGATGCCGAGCCAGAACGACGGCATGGCGACGCCGGCGATCGAGAACGCGCGGACGAAGTAGTCGATCCAGGTGTTCTGCTTGACGGCCGAGACGGTGCCGAGCGGGATGGCGATCAGGATCGCGGTCAGCGTCGCCATGATGGCGACCTGCAGCGAGAGCTGGAAGCGCAGGCCGACCTCCTCGATGATCGGCCGGCCGGTCCACATCGACTTGCCGAAGTCGAGGGTGATCAGGCCCTTGACGAAGACCAGGAGCTGCATGAGCATCGGCTGATCGGTGCCGATTTCCGCGCGGCAATTCTGCAGAACCTGCGAATCGATGCTGCCGCCGCCGGTGGCGAGCCTCAGAACGCAGACGTCGCCGGGAATGAGCCGCATCAGGATGAACACGAGCACTGCTGCTCCGAGCAGCGTCGGGATCATCAAAAATATGCGCTTGACGATGTAGCTGACCATGGCCTCATCCAACCCTAGCTGGCTCGCCCGGGGCGAGCCAGCCAGGTTGTAACCGGGACGGTTGCAGACGCCTCGGCGTTACTTGTCGAGCCAGACGACCGAGAGGTCCTGGTTCAGGTAGTGGCTGGGCGTGATCTTCCACCCCTTCACGTAGGACCGGTGCGGGATGATGCGATACCACCACAGCGTCATGGCGCTGTGGGCCTCGTCATCCAAGATCCGCTTCTCATAGATTCGAATCAGCTTCTTCTGCTCGGCGACGTCGCCAGTTCGATTCATGGCGTCGTGCAGCCTGATCAGCTCCGGATCCTCGAACTTGCCGTACTGGTCGCCGGCATCCGGCCGGAACCTGGAGATGTCGACCAGCGGATTGACGATCGACTGGCAGTTGAACTCCACCGTGACGTCAAACTTGCCCTCGCGCAACAATGCGAAGAACGGGCCGGTGGCTTCCATCTTCTGTTCGACGGTGATGCCGACCTGCTTCCACTGGTCGATCAGCCAGATGCCGAGCGGGGTGTAGGGCTGGTCGACGGCGCGGTTGGCGAGTGTGAACTTGAGGTCGGGGACGCCGGCCTCCTTCAGCAGCCGCCGGGCCTCCTCGCGCGACTTGTTGATATCCGGCCAGTACCCGGCCAGCTTCTCCAACTCCGCTTTGGGTGTCGCCAGCGGATGCCCGGGGAAAACCACTCCGCCCACCGCCTTGACGATGGCGATCCTGGAGAGGTCCTTGGAGCCTTGCCAGCGATCAAGCGCCAACGTCAGAGCCCTACGCACGCGCACGTCGTCGAACGGCTTCTTCTGGTGGTTGGCCGTGACAAAGAGGGCGCAGTTCCAGTCGCTCTCCTGCACGGTGATGTCCTTGCCGAGGGCGGCGACGAGATCGTCGCGGGCCTTGGGCGGGAAGCCGCGGAATTCGATCGCCGCCCGGTCGCCGCGGATCGACTGCACGCGCAGGCCTTCCTGCTTGGCGAAGATCGCCTCGAAGCCATCGAGGTAAGGTTTGCCGGCGTGGTGGTAACTGGGATTGCGCTTGCCCTTGACGAAGGCGCCGGCCTGCCGCTCCTCGAAAATGAACGGGCCGGAGCCCAGGACGTTTTTCTCGAACCAGTGCTGGTCGGCGTCGAGCTTCGCCTTCGCGTAGATGAAGTTGTAGGGCGTTGCCAGCGACGGGATGAAAGCGCCTGACGGGTACTTGAGCTTGAACACCACCGTCTCGCTGTCGGGGGCGGTTACGCTCGCCACCATGTCGAATTGGGCCACGCGGGCACTCGATACGCCCTTGGTCGGGAAGATGATGCGCTGAAACGAGGCGTGCACATCCTGGGCGGTCAGGGCGGAGCCATCATGGAACTTGACGTCTTTGCGGAGCTTGAACGTGTAGGTCTTGCCGCCATCGGCGGGCTCGGGCATTTCCGTGCAGATGTCGCACACGAACTCGTTGGCGGCGGGGTTCTCCGGGTTGGCGCGAATGAGTATGCTGTAGAACGGCGCAATCGGGTGGATCAGCGCAAAGGTCGTCTCACGGTGGCCGTCGAAGCTTGGCGGCTCGTCGGGCACGACGAACTTGAGAATACCGCCCTTCTTTGGGGTTTGAGCATCGGCCGAGGGGATCGCAACCGGTGCGGCCAGAAACCCCGCGAGCACGGGAAGTGCAAACCTCCAATGTCGGGTGTTCATTTCGGTCCTCCCTTGAGGTGCCTGATTTGTTCTGGCGGCCGGCTCCGACGGCCGGCCGCTACGCTCCCAACATCACTCAATTTCAATCCCTTTTCAAATCCAGATCTTGGCGACCCTTGAAAAACCGCACGCAGGCAGCCCCAGGAATAGGATTGGACGACCCCCACGGAGAGCGTTACGGCTGCTGGCGAGGCGAATTTCGCGCAATGGAGGCAGCGCACCATGCATCCGGGAACGAGGCTCAGGGCGGCATTGGCCGGCAAGGGGCTGGTAACAGCTCCCGGTGTGTATGACATGATTTCGGCCAGGATCGCGGACGGATTCGGCTTCCAGGCGCTTTACATGACGGGCTACGGCGTATCGGCGTCCCTGGGGCTGCCCGATGCCGGCCTCGCCACCTATAGCGAGATGGTCGGGCGCGTCGCCCAGATCTGCCAGGGAACCGCGACGCCGGTCATCTGCGATGCCGACACCGGCTTTGGCGGGCTGCTCAACCTCGAGCGCACGGTCAAGGGCTACGAGGCCGCCGGCGCGGCCGCGATCCAAATCGAGGACCAGGTATTCCCGAAGCGGTGCGGGCACACGCCCGGCCGCCGGGTGGTGCCGATCGAGCAGATGGTGCGCAAGGTCGAGGTGGCCGCGGCCAGCCGCTCCTCGCCCGACTTTCTCATCGTCGCCAGAACCGATGCCCGCACCAGCCTCGGCCTCGACGAGGCCCTGCGCCGCGGCGAGGCCTACGCCAAGGCGGGCGCGGACATTCTTTTCATCGAGAGCCCCGAGAGCGAGGAGGAAATGGCGCGCATCGGCCGCCACTTCGATGTGCCGCTGCTGGCCAACATGGCCGACGGCGGCCGCACGCCGATCCTGCCCAGGGCGCGGCTGGAGGAGCTGAGCTATCGCATCGCCATCTTTCCGGCGACCGGCTTCCTTGCCACCGCCAAGGCGCTCGACCGCGTCTACGGCGTGCTCAAGGAGGCCGGTTCGAGCGATACGCTGGGGTCCGAGCTCTACTCCTTCGATCGGTTCTGCCGCCTGGTCGGCTTCGAGCACGTCTGGGAGTTCGAGAAGCGCTGGCCGGAGGCGTAGCGCCGCTCCACTGCGAGGCCTCCGCACGATGCGCGGCATTAAGGTTGACGGAGTGTCGATCTGCGCGGCGTCCTGCTGCGTTATCTCCGCCGGCCTGGGCCGCCTTAAACTGACCTCGTCGTCCGGCTCGCAAGGGGCGCTGGCTGCCAGCGCCCGGAGCGGACCGTCGCTCCGGCGCCCCGGCGCCGCGCTCTTTGACATCGTGAAAAATCCACTCGCCGCGGATGCTTCTCCGCGAACGCTGGCGGTCGGCCAACCGGCGCCCGCGCCAGAGACCGTCGAGGCTCCTGCCCGTGTCATGCTGGCGGGGCGATTGGCGCGTACACCTTCGCGGCTGCGGTGCCCGCAGCCGCGGCGAAGAGTGCGGGCGCCAAGGCTGCTGCCCGCCGCCGAACCAGGTGAAGGTCACCGCGCGGGTGGAGCCGTGCGGCGATCCAGTGCGGGCTAGTCGCCTGTGTCCCTAAATTGGGCCGCATAGGCGAGAATCTGATCCACCGCGGCGGGGGGCAGCGCAGGAGAGGCGGCGGCAGCTTCGACGACGTTGAGGTCCTCATCGTCGAGCAGCCGCACCGCGTCCTCAGCGCTAAGGTTTGGATGGCCGGCTGCGGATGCCCGGACGTGCCAGTCGCTATCGCGCGCCAGCTGGGCGATGAGATCGGCAGACAACTGCGGATCGCGGCAGCCAAGCGCGCGAAGGCGCGGCTCCGACGCAACGGCGAACCGGGCAAACGCTGCTCGTGGGAAGTTTGGATGCTCCACAAGGCGCGGTCTCCTTCCGCCGCACTCGCGCACCACCCGCTCCAGCAGATCGCCGGGTGCATCGGGCCGCCGCGCAATGTTCCGGCGGACGTCTGGATTCGGATCGCAGTCCAGTTGGGCGACCGCTGCTACGGGAAGGTCCTTGCGGCGCGCCAACTCGCTTCGGAAGAAGGGGTAGGGCGAATCCAGATAGGCAAGGGCCGGCTCCAGCGGCATTTCTCGAAGCCACCGGACATCCCACAGCATCCACGAGGCGAAATGCGCATCGGAGAGTTGCTGTTCGGCCTCCTTGGCAAGCTCTGCATGCAATCGCGCGCGCAGCGGTTCAGGGGTGGCCTGGTTGATAATGAGGCTCGCCCTCACCCATGGCCCATCGCTGACCGCTAGCTTCTCGCAAACAGGCGCCGGCAGATTGGGATTGATCGCCACGGCGGCCCGAACGTCCTCGTCTTCGTCCGCCGCCGATTCGGCGGCGAGTTGGGAAGAGAGCGCAACGTAGTCAGCCACCAGCGCACGGGTTGCCGGATGACTGAGGAGTTGCAGATGTAGATGGGCCGGCGCGGGCCGCGGTCGTAGTGCGCGGCAGGCGGCCGCCCTTACTTCGGGTTCAGGGTCGGCTAGCAGCGTGCGGCGAATGCTCTCCGGCGCGTCGAACCAGGACTGGGCCACCGCTCGCCGCACGTGCCAATCCGAATGGGCGGCGAGTTGGCTCAATGTAGCCGGCGCAGTCGAGCCCGCCAACTTTTCGAGATCGTCCAATGACACGCGAGTGTCGCGCGAGACCCATTCACGGATCTGCTGAAGGCGCGCTTCTTTGAGGCTTGGGCTCAGATTGTCCGCCACCCACCTCCGCATCGCCGGCGACACCCGATCGTCGCGGTCCAGTAGCCCAACGAGCACCGGATCGGCAGATCCGAGCAGCGCGCGGGCCAAGTCGTCCGGTATTTTCCCGCGGTGGGCGGCCATTGTGTGCGCCGCGCTTCTTATGTGCATCAATTCTCGCAGCACGGGGAGGATAGCGGCCGGATTTCGCGCCAGTCCGGTAATTGCGCGGCTCTGGCGAGCGTTGTCGAGATTGGGTATTTTCATGGCGATGCGCCAAAGTGCTGATCCTCACGGCACCGCAAGATCGATGGCCCGGCCGCGCTCCCCGATAATGTGCACCTTGTCGCTCCCGCAGCTGAAGCCGCGCGCGATCTCCTCGGCGGCGTGGCGCGCCAGTTCGTTGGCGCTGGCGTTGGCCTTCACGTCAATGTAGGCAACGTGGCACACCGGTCCGGGAGGCAGGCGGGTCACCACCAAGAGCCCGACCACGGCGCTCGCGTCCTCGAACCGCATCGGATCGTTGAGCCGCCAGCGCTGGATGATCGCGAACGGGGCCTCCCCCTTCACGCCGCGCCACTCGATCGTATCGTGGGTCCGGTTGAAGGTGCGGAAGCCCTGGCCCGCGGCCGGCTCCTTGGCGGCCGCCGCAACGGTCGCGCCGGCGGACACCGTCGTGCGCAGGTCATCGACGGCAAGGCGGATGACGTAGCCGGCGGCGCCCGGACAGGCCTGCACCGACCAATCACCCTCGCCAGCCTTGCTGCCCTCCACCTTTCTGCAGGCTTTGTCTGCGGTCGAGCTATAGGTGCTCACGAGTTCTGCCGCCGGGGCGCGCGTGCTCACGACTGCAAGCAGGAGAACAACCCCGAGCGCCGTGCGGAGACCGATTGCGTTGGATTCCGGCATCAATACCGCCTGAACGAGTGGTAGACGTTTCTCGTGTGGCCGATGGCATGTTGTGGGCTGTTGCCCCAGGTCGCGTCCAGATCGGCCAGCGGCGCCAAGGCGATCACCTCTTGCTCGGTCTTGCCCTCGTTGAACAATTTCTGAATGCGGTCGTGCGAGGTTACCAGCATGGCACGGAACGCGGCGAGATCGGCCCGGCTTGCCAGAGGCCCGTGGCCGGGCACGATCTTGGTGCTGTCGTTGGCCACCTTGAGGTAGGTGTCGAGCGCGCGGATCATGCCGCGCACATCGCCGCCGTTGGCAAAGTCGATGTTCTGGTAGCGCTTGAGGTTGTTGAAGGTGTCGCCGGTGGCGAGCACGTTGGCATCGGCGAAAAAGACCCAGGTGTCGCCGTCGGTGTGGGCGTTGGCGACATGGGTCAGCTGCGCCTTGCGGCCGCCCGCTTCCAGCGCGATCGAGCCTCCGAAATAGGTCTGCTTGGGAAGTGCCCCCTCCGGTCTGGGCGGGGTCTTGCCGCCGGTCAAGCCTACGATGGTGCCGGCCGCAAGACGGACCCTGATGTTGTCGTGCGCGACGATGACAACGCCGTCCTTGGCGAAGTTCTCGTTCCCCCCGGTGTGGTCGCCGTGGAAATGGGTATTGACCAGGTATTTGATCGGCAACGGCGTGATCGCCTTGATGGCCGCCTTGATCTTGTCGGAGAGCGGCGCGAATTGCCCGTCCACCATGATGACGCCGTCGCTGCCGACCGCGACCGTAATATTGCCGCCTCGGCCCTCCAGCAGGTAGGTGTTGTTGCCGAGGTCTGTCGTCTTGATCTCGACCTTGCTCCAGTCGATCAGCGGCGGCGCAGGCGGCGTAGCCGGTTGCTGCGCGTCGGCATTCCCCGCAAGCATCAGGGTCGTTGCCGCCAGAATGGCCAATCTGGTCATGGGTTCCCTCCCGTTGCCGATGGTCACTGCCGTTTCGTGCACGGCCCGCGCACTTTGATAACGGCGCGGAAGCGGCCAGTCGAGCGTTGGCCGTTAGCATTTCCGTGACGACACGAGAGCCGCGGTCGGATGCCAAAGCAAGCTGTAGGCGGCTCGGTGCCGGCCGTGTAACGTGAAGCCTGCCCGAAGTTTCGTCCAAGAACGGTTCCGCATGATCCCCCTGCTCAAAGGCCTGCGCATTCTCGACCTCACCACCGTCATCCTCGGCCCCTACGGTACGCAGATCCTGGGCGATCTCGGCGCCGAGGTGATCAAGGTGGAGCCGCCCGAGGGCGACAGCATGCGTCCCGTGGCGCCGCTGGCGGCGCCGGGCCTCTCGGCCATCTTCGCCAACTTCAACCGCAACAAGCGCTCGGTTGTGCTCAACCTCAAGACCGAAGCCGGCAAGGCGGCGCTGCGAAAGCTTCTCCCGACGGCCGACGTGTTCGTCCACAACATGCGCCAGGAGGCGATGGACAAGCTCGGCTTCACCTTCAACGCCGTTCGTGAGGCGAACCCGAAGATCATCTATGCGGCGGCCATCGGCTTCGGCCGGCACGGGCGCTACGCCGGCAAGCCCGCCTACGACGACGTCATCCAGGCCGCCTCAGGCTTCGCCGGCCTGTTCCAGATGCGCGACGGCGCGCCGCTCTACGCGCCGAGCATCGCCGCCGACAAGGTGTCGGGCATCCACCTCGCCTACGCGGTGATGGCCGCCCTCCTCTACCGCGAGCGCACCGGCGAGGTGCCCGGCTACGTCGAGGTGCCGATGTTCGAGCTGATGGCGGCGTTCAGCCTCAGCGAGCACATGAGCGCCGCCACCTTCGAGGAGGACGGCAAGGTCGGCTACGTGCGCGTGCTCTCGCCCGGCCGCCGGCCCTACAGGACCAGGGACGGCTGGGTCGGCGTGCTGCCCTACAGCGAGCGCAACTGGAGGAAGATCCTGATCGAGATCGGCCGCCCCGAGGTGGCCGAGTTCGACTGGTTCAAGAACCCCACCGAGCGCAGCCGCCGCGTCGACGAGCTCTACGAGATCCTGGCCGGCGCCCTCATCGAGCGCACCACGGCGGAATGGCTCGCCGTGTTCGAGCGCCTCGACGTGCCCTCGCAGCCCGTGCGCACACCGCAGGACCTGCTGACCGATGCACATCTCGCGGATGTCGACTTCTTCGCCTGCAACTTCAGCGGCGAAACCCCCGTGAAGCGCACCCTGCGCCAGGCCGTCAACGTGGAGGACGTGGTGCCCGCGCCCGACCTGCCGCCGCCGCTGCTGGGCGCCGACACCGCCGCCGTCCTGCGCGAGGCCGGCTGCACCGAGGCGGAGATCGCCGCGGTGTCGGGTAGGTAGGGTGTCAGACCCTGCGGGCTACGGGATTCACACATTGTGCTCGTGAGCCGTAAGGGCAGGCGCTGCGATGACATAGCCTGAAACCATGGCTGCGAGTTGGCGCCAGCCGATGGCTATGGTCTTGGGACCGGGCGG
>Ga0247727_10002229_pt1 | contig 44665 bp, 35 predicted proteins | sample WisWelCaveWW1625_FD_202498 | JGI IMG/M metagenome (GOLD analysis project Ga0247727, IMG submission 202498) | Biofilm microbial communities from Wishing Well Cave, Virginia, United States - WW16-25 | ecosystem: Environmental > Aquatic > Deep subsurface > Groundwater > Cave microbial mat | place...
CTCGCTCCTCAATCGCGAAATCCTCTGCGTAGGCAGGGCTACGCGTCCGGTTTCGCTCAATCGTCGCGAACGAACCTGGCCAGAATCTGAGCCACCCTGTATCGGAACTTTCGGGGTGTTGCACTAGGGATCCTCGTGGATCGAGACCTGCGACTTCAGCTCATCGACGGCCTGCCGGGCTGCCTGTCGGCAGGAGGCCGGCCACGCCGCAAAGATCCATTGGCGGCGTTCCCTGACCACGCTCTCGAGGAAATCACGAGCCTGTGGAACAGCGAGCGATCCGAGAGTGCGGATCGCCTCCGGAACCCAGGTGTCCTGCCTTTGCTCGACGGCCAGTCGTTTCAGCTCGTCCATGAGGAGGCTGGCCGCGGCGCGCCGCAATCGCTCGGGCTCGCTCACCTGTCCGCCGCCCCTTAGGTACTCGTGGAGAAAGGCCTTGGACCTGCTGTCGAATTGACGCAGCACCACGAAAGCGCCTCCCGATGCCCCGAGGGGCGGATTCTCCCGGAACCCGTCCAGCAGCAGCTGACCGAACCGGGCACTGTCGGGGGTCCGCAGCAGCACGTCGTAGAACGGATACAGACAGGATCGTGGCGGCGAAAACAGGTCGCGGGAGCGAGACGCGTCGACGTATCCGTGGTGAAGGAGCATCCCTGCAAGCCGTGGAAAGGACTGCTCCACGGCCTCGCGCGGCGTGTTTCCCAGGTGGCGGATGAGATCCTCCTCGAGCTTGCGCGACGCCTTGGGTAGTCCGAGCAGCAGCTCGTTGGCAAAGTGCGGCCAGATCCGAACGAGCGTCCTCACCTTGGTCGGACCACAGATCTTGAGAAGGACCTCCGCCAGTCGGCCGGGATGGTTGCGGCGCAGGAGCGGAGCGACCAGCGCCAGACAACGATCGAGCAGCAGGTCATCGTTGCGGCTGAACAGATCTGCGATCCACTCGGAGAGAAGCTCCCATTCCTCGGGGATCAGAGCTTCGGCGAGGTGCAGCTCAAGGCGGCGCTCGATCGCCCCCTGCAGCGTCGTCGACGGCGCCTGCATCAGGTACTGCAGGAGGATCGACAGAGCCTCCAGGCGTGCGCTGAGGTCGAGGTCTCCCAGACCCTGGACGGAACCCTTGAGTTTGGCGACCGCCTGGTCGAGCTCGCCGCCGGCGTTGTCTTCGGGCATCGGCTGAGGTCCAGCACTTGCCGATGCGCCAGCTCCGACCGATTCCTCGTGGGAGAAGCCGGCGGAAAGAAACTGCTGGGTGTTCTTCTCAAGGGCGGACACCATCAGATTCGCGGAGGGACGGTCCGTGGCACCGCTCAGGAATTCATGCATCCGCTTCCACATCGACGGTGTCGACCCGGGCTGCGAGGCATTCTCGAGCTGATGCGTCAACGCATCGCGCGCCCCCTGCATCGCCAGCCGCAGCACGGACTCCACCCATTGCCCGGAAGCCGGCTTCTCACTGTCCGCGGTCCGTTCTTGGAGCTCGTTCAGGACCGACCCGATCACCTGGACGACGAATCTGCGGGACTGCTCCCGCACCGCCGGGGACGGGTTCTTGCCGTGCAGAACCTCGTCAACCAGCTGCTCGATCATCGACTCGGAGATGCCCGATCCGGCCGCGTCGACGCAGACCGGCACCGGAACACCGAAGTCGCGATGGTGCACTCGAATGGATTGCGGCAAGCAGTCGAAATCGAAGTGACCGAGTCCCGAGCTGATGCTGCGCTGCTGCGCGTTCCGGAGGCAGCGAGCCAGCTCATAGAGATGCTCGATAATGAGGCTCTCATTCAACTCGACGCGGTCGACGCCGAGATGATCGAACATCTCGTGCATGCTCTGGCCGATTCGAAAACGCTCGGGCAGGAGCTCTCCCTGCACCTCGAGCCCGCCTTCGCCGGCGCTGATCACCAGTCTCTGACCCTGGCCCGAAAGGTCGCGGACGCCCTGGATCAATGGCTCGGCGATCTGCTTCACCCGGGGATGATCCACCGGCAGAAGCGTCGACATTCTCAGGAAGCGATCGAGAGCGGCCACGACCTCCATCTTTCGGGGGAGCAATGGTGACTCCCCGACGGATTCCTTGGTCGTCGACTTGTTCGTCAATGCCTGAAGACTGCGATACTCCACTTCGCCCGCTCCGTGTACTTCCTTCCGCTCGACCGGATCGGAAGACTCTCGATCTCCATCGACCGCTCGCCGGACGTCCTTGAAACGAACTGTGCGGACTCGTAGCGTTCCTGGCCGTCGCCATCCTGGCTCCGAGAAAACCATGCGCAAACGCACCGATCCAAAGCCGCCGTCGTCGCACCCTGAAAAACCTTCCGGCTCGGTGACGATCGATGAGCGCAAGGAGTCGATCGATGGAGAGCGGAAGGTGTCTTTCGAGTCTCGTTTCGATCCCAAGTCCCCGCCCGCCAGGCGCCATCACGCCGCGTCCAGCCGCGCCGTGGAGGAGCTGATCCGCGACGAGCGCCAGATCTCCCTGGGCGGCGGCGAGAGGACCATCGCGAGCCAGCATGAGAAAGGCCGGCGGACCGCGCGGGAACGCATCGCGCTCCTCACCGACTCCGGCTCGAGCTTCTTCGAGATCGGCATCTTCGCGGCCTTCGGGATGTACGAGGAGTGGGGCAGCCCGCCCGCCGCCGGCGTGGTGGCCGGCATCGCCAGCGTCTGCGGCCGAAAGTTCATGATCATCGCCAACGACGCCACGGTGAAGGCGGGCGCGTTCTTCCCGATGACCTGCAAGAAGGTCATCCGCTGCCAGAAGATCGCGCTCGAGAACTGCCTTCCGGTGATCTACCTGGTCGATTCCGCGGGCGTGTTCCTGCCGCTCCAGGATGAGATCTTTCCCGACGAGGACGACTTCGGGCGCGTGTTTCGCCACAACGCGGTCCTGTCCGCCCGCGGGATCCCGCAGGTCGCGGCGATCATGGGAATGTGCGTCGCCGGCGGTGCCTACCTGCCGGTGATGTGCGACACGCTGCTGATGACGGAAGGCTCCGGCCTGTTTCTCGCGGGGCCCGCGCTCGTCCGGGCCGCGATCGGACAGAGATCCAGCGCGGAGGAGCTGGGCGGCGCTCAGATGCACGCCGAGCTCTCCGGCACCGTCGACTTCAAGGAACCCGACGACCCGACCTGCATCGAGCGGATCCGGCGCGTGGTCGACCGGATGGGCTCGAGACCGATGGCGCCTTTCGACCGCGTCGCCGCGCGCGAGCCGCGTTACAACGTGCTGGAGCTGCGCGGCATCGTTCCCGACGATCCGGCGCAGGAGTACGACATCCGGGAGGTGATCGCTCGCATCGTCGACGGCAGCGAGCTGGATGAATACCGGGAGAGCTACGGACCCACCGTCGTGACCGGTTTTGCGCGCATCGGCGGCTTCGCGGTCGGCATCGTCGCCAACCAGAAGCTGCACATCCGCAGGGCCGGCCATCCGGTCGAGTTCGGCGGCGTGATCTATCGAGAATCGGCGGAGAAGAGCGCACGCTTCATTCTCGACTGCAATCAGAGCCGCATCCCGCTGGTCTTTCTTCACGATGTCAACGGGTTCATGGTCGGACGCGACGCCGAACGGTCCGGAATCATCCGCGCGGGCGCGAAGATGGTGAACGCCGTGTCGAACAGCGTCGTGCCCAAGATCTCCGTCATCGTGGGCGGCAGCTTCGGCGCCGGTCACTACGCCATGTGCGGCCGCGCCTACGACCCGCGCTTCCTGTTCGTGTGGCCGGGCTGCCGCTACGCCGTGATGGGCGGCGCGCAGGCGGCGACGACCCTGCTCGACCTCAAGCTCTCGCAGCTCGCCAAGCTGGGACAGAAACCCGACGAGGCGGAGGCGCGTGCCATGCGCAAGGACATCGAGAGCCGCTACGCGCAGGCGCAGAGCTCCCGCTTCGCCGCCGCGCGGCTCTGGTGCGACAAGATCATCGCTCCCGAGCAGACCCGCGACGCTCTGGTCCTCGCGCTCGAGGTCGCGGCCCACAACCCCGAGGTGCCGCCGCTCCGGACCGGCGTCTTCCAGTCCTGAGGGTCACCAGGAGTCCGCGGAGTGGATGCGGCGGGCCGCCTCCGGCTCGCCGTCCCTGGGTACGCATTCGAGGCCGACCAGACCGCGGTAGCCCAGGTTCAACAGCTCCTGGAAGACTCGCGTGTAGCACACCTCGCCGGTGCCCGGCTCGTGGCGGCCGGGATGATCGGCGACCTGAACGTAGCCGAGGGCGTCGAATCCATCGCGCAGGTGACCGCAGAGGTCGCCCTCCGAGATCTGCATGTGGTACAGATCCCAGTTGATCTTGACCGCCGGTGAGCCCACGGCCCGAACGATGCGGACCGCGTCCTCGCTCCCGTACAGGCAGTGGCCCTTGTGGTCGACGCGGCCGTTCATCGGCTCCAGGATCAAAGTAACGCCCTGCTCCTCGGCGACCTTGGCACCGCGTTTCAACCCCTGGATGACGTGCTCGTGCATCTGTGCCTTCGTCATCCCCGGCTGGTCGTCTCCGGCGACGACCGTCATCAGCTTGCAGCTCAGCTGGTGCGCGACCTCTGAGGAGGCCGCGACCTCCTCGACGAATCGATCGTGATTGTCGGGATGGTTGAGGCCGGGCCGGAATCCCCACGCCGTGAACTGCGCGATCTCGAGTGAATGCTCCCTGCAGCGCTCCGCGATCACATCGACCTCGCGCCCGCGCCAGGGCCAGAACTCGATCGCCGGAAAACCAAGCTCCGCGGCCTTGGCGATCCGATCGAGGAACGGCAGCGCCGTGAACCACATCTCGATGTTGACGGCAAAGCGCGTATGAGGAGTGCGCCCGGGTCGATCCGCAGGAGAGGCCGTCTGGCCGCGGGACGAAAGCATCGAGCCGACGGCAAGAGCGGCACCGCCTGCGAGCAGCTCGCGCCTTCCGAAAACGTTGCGACGGCTGGAGTTCATGGACCCTGTCCTTGCAAGCCGGGATGATTCAGGAACATCATGGACTGTTCATGAATGAGCCGGGCGACTTCCCGTCCCGGTCGGGCGTTCCGGAGCTGACGGGCGAGATGTTAACGAGGGAACGGGAGGGGCCTCGGCGGGCCGTTTGAAGGCGCGCAGCATCGACCACAGCTCGACCCATCCACAGACTCTCGCGCCGCGCCGGCGATTCTCCGCACCGATCTCGAACGCGATCCGCCATTGCTCCCGGAGAGTCCTCCAGGCCTGGAGCACCGAGTACCGCCGGTCATAGATGCTGGTCGCCTCAGAAGTGACGCCGTTGAGCTCGATCACCTTGAAGCGTCCTCTGCGCAGCTCCTCGATGCTGGCGGCGCAAACGTCGTAGCGTCCGAAATAAAAGCCCTCGAAGCTCCGGCTCAGCTCATCGATCGCGCTCTCGAGGGCTGCGCTGTGGTGCTGCATCCCGTCCAGGAAGATGCATCCGCGGCAGTGCGTGCCGAGCTCGGACAGTCGCACTCGCTCGCCCGCGGAGGGCACCGCGGTCAGGCGATGCGCGTTGAGTCTGAAGTAGAACCCCGACATCGCCACGGCACGCGAATCTTCCAGGATCAGCTCTTCGATCGTCCGCCTGCCGTCCGCCACGACTTCGGGCAGCCGCTTCTCGGTGATGGCAAAGATCCTGCCGCGCGGCTGCGACGGCCGGCGCACGTAGAAAATGCCGAACTCGATGCCGGGAACGAACTCCTGGACCAGCGTGTCCGCGCGCGGCACGCGGAAATACTCGTCCACGTCGGACGGAGCGCGCGCGATCATCACTCCTCCGCCGCGCTGGCCCTGATCGGGTTTGAGCACCACCGGCAGCTTCAGCCCGGTGCTCTCCAGGAACTCGAGCGCCGAGGCCACCTTGGACCGAGAGCTCGCCGATCCCTCGATCCGCCGGGTCGTCGGCAGCACGCCGGCGCCCGCACGCAGTCCGCCCTGGATGCGCCACTTCGACTCTCCGATGAATCCGCCCGCTGGAATGGCGGGATTGGCGGCGGTGAAGACCGTCAGCCCGCGATGCTTCACGGCGAGCCACAGGACGTACGCCACCACCGGCGGGTAGAACAACCAGGGCGGCCAGAACTCCCAGTGACGCCAGCGCTTCCAGCGCGAGAGAAGGCTCCTGCGACCGCGGTAGGTGAACAGGGGCAGCCCGAGGCGCAGCACGATGAACAGGATGGCCGCGACCAGGACGAGACCGAGCAGCAGATGGTCCTGCAACGCCTCGGCGCTCTGGAGCAGATTGCCGCCGAGCCGGCCAGAGATCCACACAAGCATCGGCGTCCAGAGAGCCGCGGCCACGAAGAACCAGCCCGCGAAGCGCAAAAGGCTGGTGCGCAGCATCCCTGCCGCGAAATACGTCGGCAGGCGCATGCCGGGGACGAACCGGCTTAGGAAGATGATGGCCGCGCCGCGGCGCTCGAACCACGCGGACGAGACGGTGACCGAGTCTTGATCGAGGAACCAGCGGAGCGGCGCGCGAGTCAGTGCGCTCCGGCCGAGGAAGCGTCCGGCGAGGAACAGCAGGAGATCGCCGACGTAGATCCCCAGGAAGCAGGCGAGCGAGCCGTGGAACAGGCTGATCCGACCGAATCCCACCAGGGCTCCGGTCGCGACGCAGGTGAGATCCTCGCTGACCAGCGTCGAGAGAGCGATCAGCAGCGACGACAGGAACAGCGCGAATCCCTCGAGGGGCGGCACGCCGAGCGGGTCGAAGGGACGAAGGCTTGCTTCCACTCGACCGGGTGTCGCGTCCGAAGGTTCCTGTGCGGCTCCCTGCTCGACGCGCTCGAGGAACCGGACAACGGCTTCTCCGACCCGCTGTCCCTGGGTGAACACAAGGAAGTGGCTGCCCGGAACGACTTCAAGCTCGCTGTGCGCGACGATGCGATGATGCTCGCGCGCCACGGCGGCCGAGACCAGGAAGTCGTCTTCGCCGTGGTAGATCCAGGTCGGGACCTCGAGCCGCTCCAGGATTCCGCGCAGCGGACGCTGGTCGCTGTCGAAGAAGTTGCGCGCGTACTCGACGCCGAGGAAGGCGCCGTCGAGCATGCCGAAATGCGGGACGAGCTCGCGCAGCGTCCACAACACCGCGAGCTGCGCACCGTGGATCAGGTGATTGAGCTGGTGGTCTCCGAACCACTCGAGCTCCTGGACGCCGATCGCCGACAGCATCACCAGCGATCTCGCCTTGGGCCTCTCAAGCTCGATCAGATGGAGCGCAACGCCGCCCCCCATGCTGAACCCGACGACGTCGAACCGCTCGATCTTCAGACGCTCGAGGAGCTGTGCGACATAACGGGCATGGGCGAGAATCGAGTAGTCGGCCACCTTCCGGGTCGACTTGCCGAACCCGGGCAGGTCGATGCGGATCACGCGGAATTCGCGAGCCAGCACCGAGGCGACGGCGGCGAGGTCGCTCTTGGCCCCCGGGCTGCCGTGCAGGAGGATCACGGCGTGCGAAGGATCGGAGGATCGGCCCTCGTCGCCGTACACGAGGTCGATCTCCCGGTCGAGAACAGTGAGTCCTCGCACCTCATGGACCCGGCCGATCTTCTCGTCGAGTTCGAGTCGGTCGGACGCCTGCGGCTCTTCCCTCCTGCACGTCTGAGAGATCACCCACAGTGCGAGGTACGCGAGCAGGAGGTATCGCCCACGCCTCGGGATCATCGACGGGCGAATTCCTCTCTCGGCGTTCGACGCAAGACGAGCGGTTCCATGAAGCGCGCCTCGCACAAAGGTCCCGGAGCGTAGTGAATCTCGACTCGGTCGGCCGTGACGACGACGCGGCTGGCGCTGACCGTCGATGCATCGTCGCGGTGCATGCAGGGAGACCACGGCCCTTTCTCTGGCTCATGGCTCCGGTGAAAAGCCTCGAGCGCCGCGGAGCTCATACCCCCGTGCTCGGCCACGAGACGATCGAGGAGCTCGCGCCGCCGCTCGAACGCCTTCTTTAGATCCCGCGATGAGGAGACCAGCGGCATTCGCGACTCGGCCGCGGTTTCCTGACGGAGCCCGGCGCCGTCCCAGAAAAGCACGGCCGGCGGGCGTCCGGTCTCGAACAACAGCAGTCGGAACGCCTGGAACACGTCGAGGTCCGCCGCACGCAGCGCGCGTCTTGCGGATGCGACATCCTTTTTGTGCAGCAGGGAAGAGACCAGGAGGCCGCGACTCTCCCCCCCTTCCTTCGACGCGAGGGTCAGCGGCCCGTTCAAGAGACACACCGCGAGCCCGAGCTCATTGACGCCGATCCAGGTACCGCCCGCCTGTCCGTCGACCGGCGCGAGAAAGCGAACCCCGCCATCCCAGACTTGCGGCGCGAGGGCGGGCTTGCGAGTCCGTCGCTCGTCGCGATTGCAGAACAGCTCGAAGCCGTTCAGGTGCTGGAGCCACGTGACGGAGCACACGCTGCCGCCCTCCAGTGCCGCAACGTCGACGGTGCCACCCCGAACTCCTCCCCCGGGTCGATCCCCTGGAGTCGCAGGCTCCAGGCCATGAGCGCGTAGTGATGGATCGTGTGGCTGAGCAGAAATCGCAGCTCTCGGTGCACGGTCGAACGACACCACTCGGAATCCGCCTCCGTGGCGTCCATCCGCACGAACAAGAGTGCGTCAGGATCGAGGTCTTGGACCGTCTCGAACTCCTCGATGACCTGTCGCACTCTTTGAACCGCGTATTCCAGGTCGCGCTCCAGCCGTTCGTCGCGCCGGCGCAGGTCGTAGTCCACGCGACCGTCGCGGACGCCGCGCAGGAAGCATTGGTAGTAATCGAGGCAATGCCTCACATGAGGCCCCACTCCGAAGTCCGAGAGCGGGCGGGGAGCGGCACCGTAGCTCGCATCGTCGAGCTGATTCAGCACCGACAGCCCTTGTTCGAGCACGCGGCGATGATCCGACGCTAGGAGTTTTCCTGAACGCATTCCTTCTCCATCTCTTGAGCCGGGGCGCTCGTCACGGGGATGAAGCGCGCGAGCACCGCGCGGTGGAGGTTCTCGGCGAGTGTCTTTCGATCGTCGCTCTGAATCGGCTCCTCGCCAAAGATTAACCGCGCCTGAAACCCGGAGAGCTTGAGCAGGTCGAGGGCATGCCTCCCGAAGGTCATGTCTCCCCACCAGCAGACCGAGAGCTGCGCCGGGCTTTCCTGCGGCGAGGTCGCGTAGGTCAGCACTGCGTAATGAACCGGCAGGCCGCCCCGCGCCGCCGGCTGCAGCATCGATGATCGAAACGGGATCACGGTTTCGCCGTTGGTGCTGGTCGCCTCCGGAAACACCACGACCCCCTGGCCGCGCCGGAGGCACCGGTCGATCTGTTCGATCACCACTGGGACGTCGCGCTTGTGATCGCGGCGGATGAACAGCGTTCCCATCGAGCGGGCGAGGAGCCCGACCACCGGCCAGTCGCCGACCTCCGCCTTGGACAGGAACACGCATCCCAGGCGGCTCGAGATCAGAACGATGTCGACGTAGCTCAAGTGATTGGAGACCAGGACGAACGGCGGACGCGGAGGCCGTCCCTCGACCTCGACCCGCATCCCCAGCACTCGAGCCATCCACCGCCCCCAGCACTTGAACACCACGCAACGCCAGGCTTCCCTCCGACCGACGAGCAGGGACAACGGCCGGCCGACGATCCACGTCAGATAGAGAGTCGCGGTTCCCAGGATCATCAGGCCGGAGCGGAGGATGAGTCGCAGCGTCTTCACAAACGACGGTCATCCCTCCAGGCCGGCGAAGAACAGCGCGCGCATTCGCGGATGAAGATGGGACACGTCCATGACCATGAAGTAGTCGATCGTCTTGAATGCATGGTCGATCGCCGGGGCGCCGCAGATCTTCGCACCGTAGCGCAGATAGGTGCCGAACAGCTTGGGGACCTCTACCGCCGTCTTCGCCGGGTCCTTGCGCGGATCCGCCAGCCTCTGACAGTCGGTCGCGGCCCTCGGGTCGATCCGGATCGTCGGATGCATGTGCCCTTCGCGCTCCAGGTAGCGCAGAACTGCGATGCCCTCGTCCGGATCCTGGCTGGTCAGCGAGGAACACCCGAACAGGAAGCGTTTGCGGTTGTGGGCGATGTACGCCGCGAGGCCGCGCCACAGGGCGAACAGCCCCTGGCTGTTGCGATGCTGTCTGGCGATGCACGCGCGTCCCAGCTCGATCCCGAGCTCGAAGACCTCCCGCGGCAGGGTGGCGAGGTCGAATTCCTCGTCACAGTACCAGCCGAGCTCCTTCGTCATCGGCTGAGTCTGCAGGCGGTAGGTTCCGATGACCGACCCGCTGTCGCGTTCCAGAACCATCAGGTGATGGCAACGCGGGTCGTAGCGATCGCTGTCGAGACCCGTTTCGTGCGCGGCGGCCAGGCCTTCCCCCAGCTCCAGATTGAACACCTGGTAGCGCAGTCGCTGGATCCGTTCGACGTCCGCCGGGGTCCGCGCGAATTCGATCCGCAGGCGACCTTCGTCGAACCCCGCGGGAATCCCCTGGGGATGAATGGGGTCGCTCGGACTGGAGCAAGGCACCGGTGCCTGCCCGGCAGTGGCCATATCTTCGATTCCCCGTGATTCGACTCTTTCGTGCGGGCGCCGACCCGCCGGCCACAGTATGCCGCATCATTCACGGATTCCTGCTTCCTGCCCTGGCTGGTCGTGATGGCACAACCCTCGATCCATCAAAGACTTCGGAGATTGAAGTGGCAGTCGGCCGCGCGTCCCATCTCCATTCGAAGGGCGTCGATCGACCCTTCGGATGGGGACTCCGGAGCAAGTCACAGACGCCGGTAGCCTTTGGGGTCGGCCTTGAGAACGAAGAGGTCTCCCATCTTGACGACCTCGCCTCGGATCTCCACCGGCTCGGCGACCAGGTCGAGCACCCGGTCGTTGACCGGTCCGCCCGCTTCGTCGACGAGCAGGAAACACATGGCCCCTTGAAGCTCGTCGCGGACCAGGAGCACGGGAGGAACGCCGCCACTGATGCAGCGCACCGCGCACTCCTTGTGGGTCTTCAAGTGTCCGGGATTCATCACTCCGAGGTAGCACTTGCTGTCGACGATCTCCCCGACCAGTGTCTTGATCCCGAGCGACTGCTCGGATGCTGGTAGGGGACCGACGGGTCCATCGTCGTCGGCCTTGACGGACTCCGGAATCACTTCGACCATCGTCACTCCGTCGCGGAACACCAGCGATCCGAGCAGAGTGCAGCGCCTTCCTTCGAAGGCGTGCGCGACCCTCGCGGCGCCGTGCTTGCCGGGAGTGACCAGCAGGTACCTGGAGAACCGCTGGCTGGCACCCGTCGCCCCCGCGCGCGCGATCAGCAGCGATGGACAAGGCTGGCACTCAAGGATTCCGGTGAGCTCGCGCACGACGCCGAACTCGAATGTCGCCCTCGGAAGCTTGCGGTGAGAAGCAGAGAGGAAGCCGGCGACCAGGATCGCCAGAGCCGCGAGCACTGAGACGCACAGTCTCAGGTGCCGCGCCAGCGAGGGCGGAGCCTTCGGCAGGTAGCCGACGTAGAACTCGTCCGGCCCGCGCTCGACCATCAGCGCCGCTCCATCGCCGGAAGGACCTCGGTTCCGGCCGGGAGCGGCCGGCTCGACACCAGAACTCGTCCTTCGACGAGGCGCACGGCAAACGTCGGCAGCTTCTCGCGAAACGGCGGCGGAGAGCTGCCGTTGTGCGGCAGGTACTGATACCCATGCCAGGGACAGGTGATGCAGCCGTCGATGATCCGTCCCTCGCCCAGGGGACCATTCTGGTGCTGGCAGGCGTTCGACACGGCGCTCACCTTGCCGTCGTAGCGGAACACGGCCACTCGCTCGCCGCCGACTGAGATCACACGCGCGCGGTTTTCCGGAATGTCCGCGACCGGGCCCGCATCCACCCACCCCTCCCGGGACTGTTGATCGCGGTCGGCCCGTCTCTCGCGGAGGCCGGCGACCACGTGCAGGCCCATCACGACCGTCGCGCAGCAGAGCAGGGCGAGGTTCAGCCACGGGCTCTGCTCGGACAGCAGCGTCCCGAGCGCGACATGCGCCACGATCAATCCGTAGGCAACGTACACCATCATGTGCAGCGCCTTCCACACCGGCGCGGTCAGCACCGAAAGCCAGTAGTCATGGCTGGTGGCCGCCATCAGCGCCAGGATGACCAGGGCAAGGAGGCCGAGCGGCTGGAACGGGAACGAAGCCAGCCGGTCGTAGCTTGTGTTTCCGACCAGCACGCTGACCAGCGGATGCAGGTTGCCGAGCGCGTGGTACTGGAAGACGGCGAATCCGCCATGGATCAACGCGAGCAGGAACATCGTGACGCCGAGGTGTCTGCGGTTGTAGAGCAGCGGCAGGAAGCGCCGGTCCAGGCGGCACAAGGGCCCGATGCACAGGATGACGTTCAGCAGAGTGAACGCGGCCGCGCCGCAGGCGCGGATGAGAAGGGTCTCGGCCGTGGCGTGGGGATTCACCCACGATCCCAGCAGCACGAACACGGCGAGGAACGACAGGGTTGAGCCCACGACCGTGAGGTCGTAGATCTTCTTCTGGCGGTTCCAGCCGACGGCCTGGTAGCTGATGCTCATCGGGAGGAGGAGGCTCCGTCCGGGCCCGCCGGATCGGGCGAGAGCTCGAGAGACCCGACACACTCCTGGTGCCCGAGGCTGAACAGAACCAGCCTGCACCGGCCACTGCCAGGCATCGGATAACGCACGGGGCGTGTTCCGTGGATGCTGCCGAGCAGAACTGAGTCGGCGGGCAGGTCGGAGTCCTGGGCCCCTTGCGCCTCCTCGGCCGGCGCACGGTCCGACCAGTAGACAAGAAGGTCGGGAAGATCGGGATCGACAAGAAGACGAGCTTCCACCTGAGGAGGATTGCCTTCGATCCAGCGGGCGGAGAGCAGAGTGCCCGGCTCATCGTTCCCGTCGACGGTGGCAGACGCATCCCTGGTCTCGGCAGGCCACTCGTAGCGCGGCAGCCGTGCGAGCGTGGGCATCGGCCGCTGAGCGACCCAGCCGGCGATGCACAGAAGTGGCAGCGCCACCAACAGCCCGAAGGTCATCGCTCGATGCCGGGCTCGAACTCTGCGGATCATGTGCCCTCGCTGGTTGCGTCGCGATGGGACCCGCGCTCGTCAGGAGGCGCCGCGCCGCCTCGGATCCAGCGCATGAGGAGAATCGGCCAGAGGAGCACGGAGCCCGGGAGGATCAGCACGCGAAATCCGGGTGTGGCGTGAGCGGCGATCGGGTCGAGCCGCGCGCAGCCGCGGAGCACGAACGGGACTGCAAACGCGACTCCCGCGATCAGGTAGACCTCGAGAATCCACACCAGCGCTCGGGCGACGAACATCGGGCCTTCCTCCAGCCTACTGCATGCCGATGGGTGCGATCGATCTTGCCCCGAGTCTCAGATGATGCCGCACCGGCGGAGGTTTCCGAGGCTGCGTCGCGAGGCCCGCGGAGCGCACGCGTCCGCGAGGCATTCGGACCAAGAAGGTGGACGACTCTTCGAGTGCTCGGGGGCCGCGGCAGGCCTCGTAACCGGCGGCTCCCAACGTCATCCAACGACGCCGTTGACGAAGAACTTGAATCATCGATCCCTTCACTGAATGGGGAGGAGCCATGGTCCGCGCGCTGCTCTTCTGGGCTGCCTTCGGAGCGCAGTCTGCTCCGGATTCGCACGAAAACCTGATGAACTCGAGGATCGCCCTGAAGGGGATGGATCCTTTGAGCTACTTCGCGGAGGGTGGCGGCGCGCCAAAGAAGGGCCGCGAGGATCTGGAGGTCGTCGAGTCTGGGATGGCCTATCAGTTCTCGGAGGAGAAGAACCGCGACCTGTTCCTCGCCGATCCCGACCGCTTTCAACCGGCCTACGGCGGTTGGTGCGCGGAGGCGATGTCACGAAGGGAACAGGTCGACATCGATCCTTCCGTGTTCGTCGTTCAGGATGGCCGGCTGTTCCTGTTCCACTCCGAGGACCGGATCGCGCCCGAGGCCGACTGGACCCGGAACATGGGCAGACGCATTCAGGAGGCGGACATGCACTGGTCCGCACAGAGCGGCCGGCGCCCTCCTGCCGCCGTGTCCTCGACAGTCAAGCATTCGAACCTCGGCAGGAACGCGCTCGCGATCGAGGGCTACGACCCGCTCAGCTACTTTCCCGAGGGTGGATCGAAGCCCGCGAGAGGGTCGAGCAAGATTTCCGCGCGCTACCGAGGAGCGCTGTACTTCTTCGAAAATGACAAGAGCCGCCAGCTCTTCCTGCGCGAGCCGGGAAAGTACGCACCGGCCTATGGCGGATGGTGCGCGTACGCCATGGGAAACGACGGCAGCAAGGTCGAGGTCGACGCCGAGGCCTTCCGCATCACCGACGGCGCTCTCTGCCTGTTCTATCGCAGCTTCTTCAGCGACACGCGCAAGGACTGGGACAAGGACACGGCGCGGCTCAAGAAAAACGCCGACCACCACTGGAGCGAGATCCTCGGTCGCAAGTGACCACCTCAGTGCTCGTTCTCGCAACCCGGAGGTCTCCTTCAGCAGACGCTCGTAGATTCTCCTGGCCTCCGCGTAGGCCGCGATCGTCGAGTCCGGAGAGTAGCTGCCCGAGGGATTGAGCACGTAATCCATGTCACTGCGGTCGCGGCGAGCTCGACGCCGAGGTTCGATCCTGCGATGCGCTCCAATGCCCGCGCGGCCCGCGTGTACTGCGGCCCGCATCGGATCCGCGCCGGGTCACCAGGTGCCCTGGGTCGCGCACCGGGCTCCGATCTCGTCGATGTTGAACGACACGCCCTTGATCAACAGGATCCGGTGTGTATCAAGGGCGCACTCGAGGGCGCCGGCAAAATCACCGGGCAGGAACCAACGGATGCGGGTGGGGTCGAAGCCGAAGTCATTGACCTTCGACGGGTCTTCGACCGTGGTCATGGATGGAGGAAATGCCGAGAACAGCGTGGTCAAGGCATGCAGGAGAGCGAATGGACGCATGGCCTGACTCCTTTGGCGCGGATCGCCGATCGCGACGAGATGCCCGGCAGCCGCAGCCGCCGTCCGTACTCTACAGATCGATGGTCATCGTCAGGCCGTTGGAGAGGGAGACTCCGTGGATCGCACCGGGGTCGGCGAGGGACGCCTGCAGGTAGACCGTCTGACCCGAGAACACACTCAGGTCGATGCCCGTGACGTCGATCGATCCGTCACCCGCCACTCCCGCCGCGCCATTGAGGATCAGCGGCACCAGCATGTACCCCTTGCTCAGGTCGACGTAGAACTCGCCGCCGAACAGATTGGCGTTGGTCTGGCCCAGGCCCGCCCACAGCAGGCAGGACGCTCCACCCAGCCCGTCCTTGAGATGCACCTGATAGGTGCCATCGCAGGTGCCGTCGGTGCCGGTGAGGTGCGGGACGAATCCTCCGCTGCCCGAAAGGCCCATGCCGAACTCGGCGAACTTCACGTCGCACGGATCGATGATCTGGATGACGAACGTGGTCGTCGCCGGCGCATCGCCGCTCGTGCCGCCGTTGCGGTTCACCGAGTTGCCGGCGGCGTACAAGGTGACGGTGCCCGGAGTCGGCGGCGCCTGCAAGTCGAAGGCGACCGAAATCGGATCCCCGACGAACGGGGAGTTGTGAATGATCTCCGTGTTCTGCACCCGGGTGTTGGAATCGGTCGCGAAGAACCGGCCCCGGGACTTGGCGATGTCGATGCCGGCGCCAGCCTTCTGTCCGCCGCTGATCGTGATGGTGTAGGAAGCCCTCTCGTCGACTTTGAGCTGCGTGGGTCCGGAGAGCGTCACCGTCGGCGGTGTTCCTCCGGAATGGCACACCGAGCAGGTGACACCACTCTTGCCGGAGTACCCGGTGATCCCGCTGCTGAAGAGAAGCAGGGAATGCGCATCGAGAACAAGCTCTCCCAGCACCAGCAGCACCAACGCTATCCCGACTCGAAGGACGCGCATCTTGCACTCCTGTAAGCACGTACCGGCGCCATGCAGGCAAGGGTCGGCGCACGCACCGAGCTCATTGCGCCTGTGGCCGCCCTTGAGAAAGCGCCACTTGCCCCACGATGTTGCACGGGCTGTGGGATCGAGGCCAGGGTTCCTCCGGTGACGAAGGCCCCTTCAGGTAGCCGACCTTCTAGTCTCCTGCCATGGGCCTTAGTGAGCCTACGTCCGGCCGCTGCGTTTCGAGAACCGGCTCGAGACTCGCGGCCATCGAAGATTGCTCCCACCGCGACCGTGGACGGCCTTTCGGCATCGGCTACACTCAGTTTCACCGAGCACCGCCGAGGGTGATGCCAGCCGGTAGGGAACCCGCCGCTGGGTCCCGAACCAGTTTGGATTCCGCCCGATCTCTTCTGCTCCCCAGGGAAAGCCACGATGGCTTTCATGTCTTTCGGACGTCGCCCCTCGCACCGCTGCCCGAGCGAGCCTCCTCGATCCAGCCGCGCCACCTTTCGCCGGTCACTTTTGGGGATCGTCTCCTTTGCTCTCCTGTGCGGGTGCGACAGCGCCTTCAGCAGCCGCGGCGTGACCTCGATCGTGCCGTTGGGCTCGATCGAGCTCAGCTTCGAGGACGGATCGACGGACATCGAGGCGGACGAGGGCAGCCCGATCGTCCTCATCCTCAAGGTTCCCGACCGCGGGTACCACAAGTGCGTCGACCCGGTAAACGATCACGTCGACCCCGACCGGCTCGCGATCATCGCCAACCTGCCGATCGGCGATCCTTTGAATGGCGGCTTTGCACCCGGGGACAGCCTCACCCGGTTCTTCCTCGATCAGGGCTGGATCACGCTCGAAGACGTCGTCGATCGCAGGGTCCCGCTGCACATCCGCATCGACACCGGGAATCCGCACAAGTTCGAGATCGGCTTCTGGATCTTCACCATCACGATCCTGGATGACCTGGAACGCGAGTCCGAGCCTCTCTCGGCGTCGATGAGCCTCAAGGCGCTCGATCGTCCCTCCGCCTTCATCCGCGCCGAGATCCCGCCCCCCGACTCGACCCTGACCCGAAGGCTCCTTCCCATGGATTCAGCGGGCCGGTTTCTCCTCGGCGAGAAGCTGCCGTTCGCCCTTGTCGTTCACGCCTTCGCGAATTCGAGCTCGGATTTCGGTTTCTTCAAGGTGGTCACGGCGGACGGCGTCGACCCGACCCGTTTCATCGTCACTGCGGACCGCGACCTCGGAATGGACAACGGCTTTCTCGCCGGCGAGAACCTCGCCCCCCTGTTCGCGACCGACCTCGACTTCGAGCTGAACGCGGACGGACGCGAGCTGTTGATCGGCGCGCTGTTTCCGAAGGACTCCGAGCTCTCCCCTCCCTCCGGCGTGACCACGTTCGAGGTCTTGATCGTCGACGACGACGACATCGAATCCCCACCTCTTTCGATGCAGCTCAAGGTCGACCCGGCCGTCACCCTGTCTCTCAACGCGCAGCCGATCTTCAGCACCCACTGCGCGATCTCCTTCTGCCACGGAAGCAACTTTCCCGCCCTCGGGCTGGAGCTCTGGAGCACGAGCAAGACCTACGGCACCGCCGTCTCCGTCCGCGCTTCGCAGACTCCCGAGGATTCCTGCGCGAAGAATCGAATCGAGCCTTATCTCCCCGAAGCGACCTACCTGCTCTACAAGGTCCTCGGAACGCAGCGCGATGAATGTGTGAAGGGATCGGGCTCGGACATGCCCCCCGGGTCCGGCTCCGTTCCGGAGAACGAGGTCGAGCTTCTCCGCCAGTGGATACTGCAGGGAGCTCACGACAATTGAGCTCCCTTCCGTTCCTCGCTCGATCCCAGGAAGTCGCCCCCACCCCACGGTCCGGTCTCAAGGGAAGTTCATGACCAGGGAGCGCGCCGACGTCCGTCGGTTCCGGCTCCATGAAGTCCTGACCAGATGCCTTCGGCGTCGGGGCCAGAGCCGCCTCCCGTCGGCAGCAATGTCGTCCATGATCGTGCTCCTCCTGCTCGCGCCGGAGGCGCGCTCAACCGATGTCTATGCGAAGCGCGAAGGGCTGGGCTGCGTCGTCTGTCATTCTTCGGCGAAGGGAGGACCTCTCACTGCTGCCGGCCGCGACTACCTCTGGAGCGGAAAGTGGATGGACTTGCGACAAGGTCCGACCGAGTCTGTGGATCCGTCCCCGAGCCGATGGTCGGGAGAAACCGTGTTCTACGGCCGGGTCTTCCATGAACGCGTGCTCGGAGAGGCTGAGGTGCAGTACCAGGCTTCGCAGAGCGTCTACCTCGAAGGAACCCGGCTCTTCGGAAGGGACAACCTCAACTTCACCGGCGAGGCGTACGGACGCGCGGGCTTCTCGAACGACCAAGGCTACGAGGACGACACGCTGCAACTGGTCACCGCCGAGGTCGACTGGACGCCCAAGGGCTACGACGGTGTGCTGCGCCTGGGCCGGCACTGGGTGACCGCGGGCGTCGGCACTCATCACGTCGACGGGGTCTCGACTTCCCGCGTGCTCGGCGAACATTTCGACCTCGATGCCTACGCCGGTCTTCCGGTCGACCGCGGCTTCGGCGGAAGGGAGAGCGACTTCCTCGTCGGCGGGCGCGCGGGGTTTCATCACGGGCACCAGCTCAACGCCGGGTTGTCCGCGTTCTATGCGATCGACGAGAGCGACCCCGCCGACGGCAAGATCGGCGCCGACTTCCAGCTCACTCCCCATGAGAGGCTCGACGTCCTCGGCCACTGGTTCTACGACTGGATCGCGGAGCGCGTCTACGATCAGCGCCTGCACCTCGTCTGGCGCGCTTCTCTGAGCTGGCAGCTCTCCGCCGATTACAGCCGTACGGTGCCCGGACTCTTTCTGCCGAAGAATTCGATCTTCTCGGTGTTCAGCGTCGACCGCTACGAAGAGGCCTCGTTGACGGCGACCTATCGCTTCACTGAGCGCCTGTCGACGCGCGCCTTCGTGCGCGGAACCGAGTACGACGACGACACCGACGTGGTGCAGGTGGGACAGGGACTGGACGTACGCTTCGGTCCGGGCGGCGAGGACGACGCCGGAGTCGAGGTCGCCTACCACGACGAGGACCGCGAGAAGGGCGGGGCGACGCGCGTCGACAGCGACGCGGTGTTCGCGCGCGCCTACCATCGTCTGTTCTGGACCGGGGAGATCTTCACGGCGCTCGAGGTCGCCTACAACGGCTTCGCCGGAGAGGCCTACGGCCGCGACTCGTCGTTCGCGCGCGCTTCGCTCGGCTACGAGCCCTCGGGGAGCACCTGGCGCTTTCTGAGCGGCGTCGACTATCTCCGCAACCCCGAATGGTCGTCGCGTTACGACTTCTGGTTGCGGATCGCGTATCGATTCTGAGGTGGCTCCGATGAATCCATTCAAACACCGAGGGTCTCAAAGCGACATCACCGAGCTGGGCTCGCCCGTGACGGCGCGATGGACGGCCGCCATGGTCGGCATCCTCGCGGGCCTGGTCGTGTCGACCACGGTTTCCTCGTGCATCCTGGTGCGCGGACGCACCGGCGACCGCATCCGCTTTCCGCTCGAGCCGCACCTTCACGTGATCGACGACTGCGCCACCTGTCATGAGGGAGTCGCCGGCCACGATGTCGGCTCGGACACTCGCCGCGCCCTCGAGGCCGCGTGCCTTGCGTGCCATGGCGAGCGCAAGGACGACTGCTCCTACTGCCACAGCGACGTGGAGAGCGCGGGCTCGTTTCCCGAAAAGGAGCGCAATCTCACCTTCAGCCACGAGACCCACCTGGTGCGCACCAAGGGCGACTGCGCAAAATGCCACCCGCGCGCACATTCCCTGGAGGCGATGGCCGGAGACGTCGTCCATCCGACCGCCCTGCCCGCGCATCGAGAGTGCTTCTCCTGCCACGAGATGCAGCAGTTCTACGACGAGCTGCGCTGCGCCAACTGCCACGAGAACCTGTCGGCGTACGGGCTTGCGCCGTACGAGAAGTTCACCCATACCACCGACTTCATGCGCAAGGAGCACGGCGAGTTCGTGCGCGCCGCGCAGAGCGCACGAACCTGCGCGCAGTGCCACGAGACGCGCTTCTGCAGTCAGTGCCACGCGGAGGTGCCGCTGATGCACCCTGAAGAAAGCGTCCCGGAAAAGCTGTCGTTCCTCAGGATCCACCCCGGCGACTACACCTACCGCCACATGTGGGACGTGCGCGCCGACTCGGCATCGTGCCTGCGCTGCCACGGCCAGCGGTTCTGCAACGACTGCCACGAGACGCGCGGCATCACCCAGACGACCGCGATGAAGCACAAGGGCGGCTTCACCTTCCACGGGCCGGGGGTCCTCGCGCCCGGCTCTCCCGACTTCCATGGCAGCGCGGCGCGCCGTGACATCGTCTCGTGCGCCGCCTGCCACAGGGACGGCGAGCGCGGCGACTGCCTCGAGTGCCATTCGCTGCGCTCGCCCAGCTTCATCCCCGTCAGCCCCCACCCCCCCGGCTTCAAGAGCCGCCTCTCCCGCACCGGAGCTCCCGTGTGCCGCCTGTGCCACGTGCGCTGAGCCGAGCAGCGAAGACCGCGAGTGCGGCGCGACAGCGCCCTGAAGCGTTGTGGAGTGCGGCGCGACAGCGCCGCTTTGGTTCGCGCACGATGCAGCGGGCGGGATGCTCAAACGGGCAGGCGTTCGCGTGGTTGGTCCGCGAACCAAAGCGGTGCTTCGCACCGCACTCCAAAAGCTTCGTAGCACGGCGCATCAGAAACGTCGCCCGGCGCATCTCGCAAGTCTTGGAGTGCGGCGCGACAGCGCCGCTTTCGTTCGCGCACGATGCAGCGGGCGGGATGCTCAAACGGGCAGGCGTTCGCGTGGTTGGTTCGCGAACCAAAGCGGTGCTTCGCACCGCACTCCAGAAGGCCGAGGAAAAGAGCGGTCCGATGGTGGTCAAGCCGCCGCCCTCGCCCGCTCGGCCACCGGATTCATCGACGACCACGGCTCATGCTGTCAGGCACTCTTGGTGATGTCGATCATGCGCTCCAGGGCGGCGCGTGCGTAGGTGGCGATCTGGCCGCGGTCTCCTGGTGCGAGACGATCGCGGTAACCGGTGGTCTCGTCGACGGCATCGCCGGGAAGCACGTGGTTGATGTCCGGTGGCCGGCCCTTGAACAGGAGGTCGACCATCGCGACGAGGTGCGGCGGGTCGTTGCGCGACATCGTCGCGCAGCCGCAGCCGATCGACTGGAACGAAGGGTCGGGGATGTCGGCGAGGTGCACGATCTCGACGCCGCGGAGCTCGCCTTGAGTCCGGGCGTTGCGCACGAAGTGCCCTTCGGTCGCGATCGCGATCTTGTCGCCGCGCCTGCTGCTCATCACCGCATTCCACAGGTACCGGGTCGAGCCGAAGCCGTCGGCCGCCTGCACCACGGGCAGCGGGCACTCGGGATGGACGAGCACGCGATAGCCGCGCCTCTTCCAGTACTCGACCATCGCCGGCTTGAACACGGTGTGCACGCCGCAGGAGCTGCCCCAGAGCAGCACCTTCGCTCGGTCGAGCCGCGCCCTCTCCTCCGCATCGAGCTGGTCGAGGCGCTGCTGCATACCCTCGATGCCGCAGCCGAAGGTGAACTGCTCCTCCTCAGGAATGCCGATCTGCCAGCAGCTCACCTCGCCCAGGTGCCGGTCGGGGACGAAGAACACCTTCTTGTCCTGTGCGAGCGCCCAGGCGAGCACATGCCTTGCGTTGCTGCTGGTGCACACCGCCCCGCCGGTCATCCCTGCAAGAGCCTTCACCCGGCCCGAGGTGTTCATGTACGCGACCACCATCAGCCGATCGCCGTAGCGTTCCTTGAGCTGCTGGAACACCGGCTGGACGTGATGCTCCTTGGCGAACATCTCCAGCGTGCAGCCGGCGCGCGGGTTGGTGATGTAGACCTTCTGGTGCGGATGGGCGAGGGCGGCGATCGACTCCGCCATGAAGTGCACGGCGGATTCGACGATCAGCTCGGCCTCGGGATGGGCCACCGCCTGCAGCGCGAGCTCGTAGGAGTCGGCGATCCTCCCGCCGTAGCGCTCGACCAGCTTGACGATCTCGCCGCCCATGTAGTAGTGCGCAACCAGCAGGATGCGCCGGCCGAAGTGCTTCACCGCCGGCTCAAGGTACTGGTCCATCCACGGCAGCACCGTCCGCGGCGTGCGGTTGGGCAGGGCCAGGTACTCGGCAGCGTAGGGCTGGAACTCCTCCTGGTACCAGTCGAGCGGCAGATCGGTCTGGCAGATCGGCATGTCGGGCTGGATGCGGATGCCGCTCAAGCGCGTCGATCGGTCGATCGGTCGAGTCAGGGTCAAGAGTGCGCTCCGGTCGCGTCCAGTGGCCGTCGGATCGCGCGAAATCTTACCTGCCGCCGGGAATCTCCCACGGATGCACGGGCGAGCCGTGGCTTTGTACGTCTGGTGTGAGATCCGGGAACCGGTCGAGCGGAAACGGGAGGCTCGATCTCGACGCGTCCAGCACAAGGGAAAAGGGTGGTTATCCTCTCCAGCGAGAGCGTTCGCCGGATCGAGCACTCTCCGAGACTTTCCATGACTGCGACGAAGTCAAATACGACGAGCACCGCGGCCAAGAATCACCTCCTGATCGCCAACGGCCAGGGATTCTGGGGAGACAGCATCCTCGGTCCGGTGCGCCTGGTGCAGGAGGGGCCTCTCCACTATCTCACACTCGACTACCTCGCCGAAGTGACGATGAGCATCATGCAGAAGCAGAAGAGCCGCAATCCCGAGGCGGGCTACGCCACCGACTTCGTGCAGATGCTGGAGCGGGTGCTGCCCGCCTGCAAGGACAAGGGCATCAAGGTGATCGCCAACGCCGGCGGCGTCAATCCCCGCGCCTGCCTGCGCGCCGTAGTCAAGGTGGTGAAGAAGCTGGGTCTCACCAGGGTGCGCATCGGCATCGTCGAGGGAGACGACATCACCGCCGAGCTCTCCCATCTGATCGACCAGGGCCATCCGTTCCTCAGCATGGACAGCAAGCAGCCCCTCAGGCCCCATCTTTTGAGGGTACTGAGCGCCAACGTGTACCTGGGCGCGGCGCCGGTGGTCGAGGCACTGCGCCAGGGAGCCGACGTGGTCATCACCGGGCGGGTCACCGACCCTTCCCTGGTCGTCGCGCCGATGGTCCATGAATTCGGCTGGTCGATGCAGGACTTCGACCAGCTCGCCGCCGCGACCATCGCCGGCCACATCGTCGAGTGCGGCGCGCAATGCACCGGCGGCAACTACACCCATTGGCGCAAGGTCCCCAACCTTGCGCGCATCGGCTATCCGATCGTCGAGGCGGAGAAGGACGGCAGCTTCGTGATCACCAAGCACGAGGGGACCGGGGGCCTCGTCGACCTTCAGACCGTCACCTCGCAGCTCGTGTACGAGATGGGCGACCCCAGGAGCTACTACACGCCCGACTGCATCGCCGACTTCACCTCGATCGAGCTCCGTGAGGACGGCAGGGACCGGGTGCGACTCTGCGGCATCCGCGGCCGGCCGCCGACCGACACCTACAAGGTCTCGATCAGCTACCACAAAGGCTACAAAGCTGCGAGCCAGCTCACGATCGCGGGACCGGACGCAGTCGAGAAGGCGAAGCTGTGCGCGGACATCGTGTGGCAGCGCCTCAAGCTCGACGGCCTCGAGTTCTCGCCCGAGGAACGCTGCGTGGAGATCCTCGGCACCAACGTCTGCCATGCGGGCATTGCGGCGCCGCCCCAGGAGCCGGCCGAAGTGGTGCTGCGCATCGGCGTCAAGTGCGACGACGAGGACAAGTGTGACCGCTTCGGGATGGAGATCGTGCCCTTGGTCACCAGCGGACCGCCCGGGGTCACCGGCTTCGCCGGGGCACGCGCCAAGGCGAGCGACGTCGTCGGCTACTGGCCGGCGCTTCTCGACAAGAAGGTCGTCACGACGTCGGTGACGGTGGAGGAAGTCTGACGCGAGTCTTTCCGGAGCGTGCTCGTGCTCACGGTCCGGACTTGCGCCGTAGATCCGAAGGAAGCCAAAGATGAAGAAGGTGCCTCTGTCCAGGTTGGCGTATGCCCGGTCGGGTGACAAAGGGGACGGAAGCAACGTCGGAGTGGTGGCCTACTCGAAGGAAGCCTACGACCTGCTGTACAAGGTCTTGACGGCGGACCGGGTGAAGCGACACTTCAAGGACATCTGCAGGGGTGACGTCGAGCGCTTCGAGGCTCCCAATCTGCGGGCGCTCAACTTCATCCTCCATGATTCCCTCGGCGGCGGCGGCTCGGAGAGCCTCAAGACCGACGCCCAGGGCAAGACCCACGGCCTCGGCATGCTGTACATGGAGGTCGAGGTCCCGGACGACTTTCCAGTGACTGGCTGACCTGTGATCGGCACAGCGATCTGCTCAGGCAGCTCGTACGAGAGTCGTCGATGGAGATCAGAAGGTCCGACGCGTTGGCAGCCGATCGATGGGAGAGGCCTGTCTGTCGGAGGCCTTCACCGCCCTTGGCCCGGATCATGCATGATCCGGATCTTTCTAGCCCGGATGTGGATTCCTGAATCATGAGCCGGCCATCGTTGATCGAGCAATTGCGAAGTCGGGCGCGAAGCCTCAAGCGCCGCATCATTCTTCCCGAGGCCTCCGACCCGCGCGTGATCGAGGCCGCCGGCATGATCCTCGACGAGAAGATCGCCACCGTGCTCCTGGTCTCTCCCAGGGAGATGCCCAAGGGCATGCTCGCGGGAATGATCGCACAGAGGGAAGGGCAGACGATCCTCCATCCGCAGGATGACAAGCTCCATCGGCTGTGCGCCGATGCCTGCTTCGAGTCGCGCAAGCACAAGGGCGTCACGCGCGAGCAGGCGGAGACGGACGTGCTCGATCCGTTGCTGTTCGCGGCAATCCTTGTGCGCCTGGGGATCGCAGATGCCTCCGTCGCCGGCAGCCTGTCGACCACCGCGGCCACGTTGCGCGCCGGTCTGCGCGGCGTCGGGCCCCAGCCGGGACGGAATCTCGTGTCGAGCTTCTTCCTGATGGAGCGAAGGGACCAGGTGTTCACCTTTGCCGACTGCGGCGTCCTCCCCGACCCGACCGCCGAAGAGCTCGCCGAGATCGCGGTCAGCTCCGCGCAGAGCCATCGGGTGCTCACCGGGTCCGAGCCGCGCGTGGCAATGCTGTCGTTCTCCACCAGGGGCAGCGCGGAGCATCAAAAGGTCGACAAGGTTCGACGCGCCACCGAGCTGGCGCGCGCGCTGCAACCTTCGCTCGCCATCGACGGCGAGCTGCAGTTCGACGCCGCCTTCGTTCCCGAAGTGGCCGAGCGCAAGGCGAAGGGCTCGCCGGTCGCTGGAAATGCCAACGTGTTCATCTTCCCCGACCTCGACTCCGGCAACATCGGCTACAAGATCGCCGAGAGGCTCGGCGGCTTCACTGCGTTGGGGCCGCTGGTCCAGGGTCTCCTCAAGCCCTGCATGGACCTTTCGCGCGGCTGCTCGGCACGCGACATCGTCGACGTCGCCGCAGTCGCCGCCTGTCTGTCGCGGGCGTCCTGAGAGCGTGAGCAACAAACGGCCCACCTTCCAGTCGCTCGAACGGAGTCGTTCTTGCCCGCACACCGGAGGGTGCCACCGTGCGGGCCACGGGTGGAGAGGCCGCTCCACTGGAGTTTTTGTCTATCTGGCTCGTTTCGATCATCGTTCAAGCTGCGCAGCGGCAGCAGAGTTCTGCTGCCTCGACTCGGGTCAACGAGACTGGAGGCCCTTTCATGAGCCTTGAGAGCCTGTGCATCCCGCTGTTCTTGATGGGACTTGATTGTGTGTCTTCCGATGGCTCGCAGGAGAGCGACTTGCGACTCTTGTCGGCGGACGGCCGCGAGCTCGAGGAAGCATTCGAGCGCGACGCCGGAAAGGTCCGCTTGCTCCTCGTGCTCTCCCCCACCTGACCTCCGTGCCTCAGGGGCGCCCGTGTGGTGCGCGATGAGGTGATGCGCAAGGTCGGTTCCTCGGACCTGTCCTGCTTCGTGGTGTGGCTGCCGATGCTGCCCGGTGACTCACTCAAGAGCGCGCAGGTCGCCTCCGGCCTTGCCAGGGACCCGAGGACCACGCAGCTCTATGCCAGTGACAAGCAGATGTTCCGCGCGCTGGGCCAGCCTCTGGGCCTGAACGGTGAGGTCGCCTGGGACGTGTACCTTGCCTTCGGCCGCGACGCGCACGCTGAGGACAGTCTCCCGGCGCCCGACTTCTTCATGCATCAGCTCCATCCTCTGCCGGAGCGCCTTTTCCTGAACGGTCAGTCGCTGCGAGCACAGATCGTTCGGCTTCTCCAGGAAGGCGAGTCGTCTGCTCGCGACGAGCCCGTGAGCTCGGACGCATCCGCGCCACGGTGCACTCTGTCCGAGGAACAGCAGTCCGAACGCGCCGCGGCGTTCGCGCGCCTGCTCCAATCGTCCGGAGCCCGGATTCGCGAGCACCGCGACGGCTTCGAGTTCGAGTTCGTGGCGGAGCGAGCGCCGCTGCCGGAACTCATCGAATTCGTCCAGCTCGAGCGCCAGTGCTGTCCGTTCTTCGGCTTCGAGCTCAAGGTGCCCGCGGACGGACAAGCCGTGCGCTTCCGGATCCGGGCACCCGTCGATGCCAAGGCCTGGCTCAAGCAGTGGCTCGAGGGGCGGAACCTCCAGGTGCGAAGAAGGGTCGTCTGATCTCAGCTCGGTAGCCCTTGGCCCATCCGAGGAGTATGCTTCGCCCCCGGTTGCAGTCTCCATTCCCGAACCTTTCGCGGTACCGAGGAACTGCGCCGATGATCGGCAATCGCGTTTCCCATTACCGTGTGCTCGACAAGCTCGGTGAAGGCGGGATGGGAGAGGTCTACGCCGCGTTCGACGAGACGCTGCATCGCAACGTCGCATTGAAGGCGATCCGGCCGGGCAGACAGCTGGATGACGAGGCTCGCCGCCGCTTCATGGTCGAGGCGCGCATCCTCTCGGGGCTCGATCATCCCGGCATCTGCCGGATCCACGACTATCTGCGGACCGAGCACGGCGACTTCCTGGTCCTCGAGCTGATCGAGGGCCAGAGTCTGCAGCAGCTTCTCCGCCAGGTCATTCCACGGGCCCAGGTCTTCAAGATCGCCGAGCAGGTGTGCGAGATCCTGGCCGCGGCGCACGAGGCGGGAGTCGTTCACCGCGACCTCAAACCGGCGAACGTGATGGTGACCCCGAACAGCCGAGTGAAGGTCCTCGACTTCGGCCTGTCGCGCCGCGTGTTCCCTTCCCCCGCCGACAAGACAAAGATGATCGAGATCGAAACCGCGATCCCGATCGAGCGCGGACCCTCCGAGCCGAGCGGCGCAGCCCAGGGAATGCCGGAGCCCCTGCTGAGACTCTCCGGCTCGCTGCACACCTCCGCGGGCACCGTGATCGGCACGCTGCATTACATGAGCCCCGAGCAGGCTCGCGGCGAGCCCGTCACCTCGGCGGCCGACTTGTACTCGTTCGGCCTGATCCTGCAGGAGATGCTGACTCGGGAACGCGGTTACCCCGGGGAGCTCGATGCCCCCTCTCTCCATGAGTACGTCGCCGCAGGCCGGGTGCACGTCTCGAGCAGGCTGGAACGAGACCTTGAGCACCTGGTGCGTCGCCTGACGGAGCACGAGCCCGCCGCGCGCCCGCGAGCGCAGGAGACGCTGGTACGCCTGCGATGGATTCATGCACGTCCACGACGAAACCTGCGCAGGACCTTGATCGCAACATGCGTGCTCGTGATGGGACTTTGGGTGCTCAAGTACGTCACCGACCTTCGCGCCTACAGCTCGATGGCGCAGAAGCGCACCGACCAGGCCGAGCAGTTGATCGGCTTCATGCTCGGTGACCTGCGGGACAAGGCAAGGGAGGTCGGACGTCTCGATCTTCTCGACGACGTGGGCAGGAAGGCCCTGGAGTATTTCGCCGCAGTGTCCGAAGACGAGCTGACCGACCTCGAGCTCGCCCGGAGGTGCCAGGCCCTGTACCAGCTCGGCGAGGTCCAAGTCGAACGCGGCAAGCTTGCAGCGGCAAAGGAGATCTTCGATCGATCGCTCGAGCTCGCCGAGAGTCTCGTCGAGCGCAAGCCGGACAACGGCGAGTTCCTGATGCGCCTGGGCGAGTGTCAGTTCTTCGTCGGGCAGGTGCATTACGAACAGAACCACTACGAGGCGGCGGAATCCTGCTGGAGCGACTACAAGACGACTGCCGAGCAACTTGTGTCACTCGACCCGACGCTTGCGAAGTACCGCGCGGAGGTCGCCTATGCCCTTACCAACCTTGCCGCCCTCAACCAGCGGAGAGGAAACGCCCGATTCGCAACGACTCTTTTCGAGAGGGTCGTCGAGACTTGGCGCGAGGTCGCAAGGCTCGCTCCCGAGGAGCCCGAATGGACCAAGGAGATCGGCGACGCGCTCTCCTGGCTGGGATCCTCGCTGCAGAGCGGCAGCGAGCTGGCGCGGGCCACTCAGTGCTTCCGTGACGAGCTGGACATCCGAAGAGAACTCCACGATCTTCAGCCGGACAACCTGCAGTGGGAGCTGCTGCGTTCCATGGCTCATGCCCACCTCGGAGACATGCTGAGGCTGGCGGGAGACCTCGAAGCAGCGGACCGGGACTTTGCTCTTGCCGTGGAGATCTCTCGAAGATTGTGCGCGGCGGATCCGGAAAACGCCGACTGGAACCGGAATCTCGCGGTCCATCTTGCGAGCCGGGCGAGAGGGTTTATCGCACGAAAACGTGACCAGGATGCTTTGGCCTGCGCCGAGGAAGCCGAGCAGATCCTGGAGCCACTGTGCCGGCGTGATCCTTCCAACAAGGAGTGGAGGATTCAGCGGGCGCGGATTTGGAATGTCCTTGGCGAAGTGAATCTGGCTCGCGGTCGCATCGACGGGGTCGTGACTCTCTCGAAGCGGGCCACGGAATCCTTGATGCACGAAACCGGGCCACAGCCGGAGCTCGGCGAGACCCTCTCCGAGGCCTGGCTTCTTCGCGGGAGAGCCACTCGCGGGGGGGATGACCAGGAACAGGCGCGCACGGCGGTGGAACGAAGTCTGGAGATCCTCAATGCCATTCCACTGGAGCTTCGTGGACCGAAGACCGATGAGCTGCGCGCGATCACGCTTGCCCATCTGGACCAGCGAGAAGAAGCGCAACAGATCGCTTCCTCCCTGGTGTCGCGGGGATACCGCAATCTGGAGTTGATCTCGATGCTGAAGGTCTCAGAAAGCGATCCGGGCGTGCCGGGTCGTTGATCCTTGCAACCGCTTTCGGGAACGCATTTCCAAGGAGAGAATCATGCCCGCAGTAACCAAGAATCTGACGGTAACCTACAACTCGACCACCAACAGCCTGGTGATCACCGGAGGTGACAACAACGGATCCGACATCACCATCGAGTACAACACCAACGCGACGATCAACTGGAACCGGTCCGGGACGAACTTCAGGTTCACCAGCCTGTCGCTCAGCCCGACGAGTCCCTCGTTCGGGACCCCGACGGTGGCCGACAGCCAGATCTCGGTGACCGACAACGACCAGAACGTGAGCGGAACGAACCAGCAGTTCCAGTACACGCTTGCCTATCAGGTGATCTCGACCGGGACGATCCAGCGCTCCGACCCGAAGGTCATCAACAAGACGAAGGTTTCCATCGCCCGAGGAGCGAGGTAAAGCCGTACCGTCCGCAGACGAAGCCGATTCCCGACCCGACGAAGAGCCTGCTGAAACAGGCTCTCAGGAAAGTGTTTCCAGGGGGGCGGGTCGCGTCCGTCGATGACCGATTCGGGGATGCGACCCGCCTCTGCTCCGCTCACTTCTGCATGTGCGACGGCAGGCTCGGGTGATCCTCCTTGCCGACGGGAGACCGATAGGGAAACTCGCGAGCCGCGGCCTCGAGCTCCACGCGCATCTCCTTCACCTCGTCGGGTCGGGTGAGAACGTCCACTCCGCTCATCGCCAGCACCTTGGCGGCCTGCAGCATCGCCTTGTACCCGGCGCTGCTCCCGGAGGCGGCGGTCGAGGCCCATGAATGGGCTGGAATCCTGAGCGGCCAGTTCGCCACGTTGAGGTCGATCGTCGGCGCCACCCACGAGATGTTGGCGACGTCGGTCGAGCCGCCCGGCTCGGGTGCCGCGTTGAAGTCGAGCGGCTTCACCTCGCGGTGCATCCCCTCCTCCTTGGCGCCGAACGCCTTCTGCAGCCGCCGCGCAAACACCTGCTCCTCCTCGGTGTACGGCGCTGCGCCTGCCAGAGCGAGATTCTGGTGCACCAGACGGGCGAGAACTCGATTGATGTTGTAGTGGTACAGGCCCGACAACGTCCTGACCTCCACCGGCCGCCAGCCGCTCTCCTTCTTTCCGTGCTCTTCTCCCCAGGCCATCAGGTCGGCGCCGCGCACGATCCCCTCGACGTGCTGGTAGACCTTTTCCTGCTCCTGCCAGTCCTTGCCGCGCGTGTACATCCACACCCGTGCGCGCGCCGGAATGACGTTGGGCGCCTTGCCGCCCTCGGTGACGACGTAGTGGATGCGCGCGGTCTCGGGAATGTGCTCGCGCAGCAGGTTGACGCCGTGCTCGAACGCCTCCACGGCATCGAGAGCCGACACCCCGTCCCACGGCGCCGCCGACGCATGCGCCGAGCGTCCGTAGAACGTGATCTCGAACGACCGGCAGGCCTTGCTCGGCTGGAGCTTGACCTCGTTCTTGTCCGCCGGATGCCACGAGAGGCAGGCATCGACGTCGTTGAACAAACCGTCGCGCACCATGAAGATCTTGCCGATGCCCTGCTCCTCCGCCGGCGTGCCGTAGACGCGGACGGTGCCCTTGAGGCCGTTTGCCTCCATCGCCTCCTTGAGGGCGATGCCGGCGCCGACGCTGCCCGCACCGAACAGATTGTGTCCGCAGCCGTGGCCGCTACCGCCGGGGACGACCGGGTCGATCGCCGCTGCCACCTTCTGCGACAAGCCCGGCAGGGCATCGAACTCCGCCAGGAACGCGACGATCGGGCGGCCCTCGCCGAAGCTCGCGACGAACGCCGTCGGCATCTCCGCGACCCCGCGCTCGACCTTGAAGCCCTCCTCCTCGAGGATCGTCGCGAGCAGCGCGGAGGATCGCTCCTCCTTCAGTGCGAGCTCCGCGAGCTCCCAGATCTTCTGACTCGCCTCCGTCAGCTTGGCCGCGTGCGCATCCACGCTCGAACAGGCGGCCCGCTTCGGCGCGCTCCATTCGGCGGGCGCCGACGCCTGCCGCGCAGTCGCGGATCCTCCAAGGCACAGGAACGCGGCGACGAGAATCTGCTTTCTCGAGCCCATGCTTTCGTCTCCTTTGTCCCATCTCCATCCCGAAGGTGGAGGAATCTCTTCTACGACGGGCCCACGCTGCCAACGGAATCGAGCACAGTCGCGACGACCCGGTGCGCGAGCGGCTCAGGAGTTCTCGAAACAGTAGAGCGCCTTCTGAGTCCGCACGAACACTTGCGATTCGTCGATCGCCGGGGTCGCCCAGATCTCCTCGCCGAGGTCACCGATCGACAAGACCTCCCACTCCTTCCCAGCGCGGATGACCGAGACCTTGCCCGGATGGCTCGCGGCGAACAGTTTGCCGTCCGCAGCAACCAGGGAAGCGTAGTAGGAATCCATGGCGTCGGCATCCTCGGTGCGGATGCGCTCCGAGCGGTGCATCTCGCCACTGTCCGGGTCGAGCGAGGTCAGGATCCCGCCTTCCTTGAGCACGTACAGAACACCGTCGTAGATCACGGGAGAAGGGATGTCCCCGGCCGTGCGCCGGAAGTGCCAGAGCTCGTGGCTCTCGGAGACATCGCCGCGTCCTCCCAGCTTGAATGCGAACAGGCCGTTGCGCGCGGTGTTGCGCGCCAGCGCGATATTCCAGTCGGACTCGCCGAGGTTCCCGTCCTTGTCGACGTCGTACAGGAACCAGTAGGTGAGCAGATCCTTCTCGGGGGTCTCCTCCTTGGAGATCAGGCCGTCCCCGTTCTTGTCGTTCTCCTCGACGACCCTCCCCCACGGCTGCGAGACCTTCTTGAGCCCCAGCTCACTGGGCGCGACCGTGTAGGCGAGCACGAACAGCCGGTTCTCGTGGACGATCGGCACCGGTTTCACCTGCCAGGCAAGGCCCTCGACCCACCACAGCTTCTCGCGCTTCTCAAGACTGTAGGACACGAGCTGGAACGCGCCGGAGACGATCACCTCCGCGGGCCCCTCCTTCGGCCGGTAGATCACCGGCGAGGAAAAGCTGTGCGTCGACCCCGGCCGGTCGACCTTCCATGCCTGCTTGCCCGTGTCGGTGTCGAAGGCGAGCAGAGCCGAGCCGGTGTCGCCGTCGGCCAGGAACAAGAGCCGGTTGCCGGCGATCACCGGCGAGCTCCCCATGCCGTAGGGATTGCCGATCGGATCGAGGGGCTGGCGCCAGCGCTCGGTGCCTTCCTTGTCGTACGAGACCAGGCCGAACGCGTCGAAGAATGCATACACGTTCGACCCGTCGGTCACGGGGCTGCACGAGACCGGGGAGTTGGGTCCGTGCGAAGGCGCGGGCAGCGGCTGCGGAGCTTGTTTCTCCCAGACCACGTCGCCCTTCCAGCGATCGATGCAGATCGTGAGCAGCCGGGTGCCGTCGTGCGCCGTGACGAACACGTGCTCCTCGCTGACGACCGGGGACGAGAAACCGGGAGGCACCTCGGCCCGCCACGCGACGTGATCCTTCGGACCGAGCTTCTCGGGCAGATCGGTCGCGTCGCTGACACCGGATCCGTTGGGGCCGCGAAACTGCGTCCAACCGATCTCCTCGTCGGAAGGAATTCCAAAGAGGCTCACCACCAACAGCAAGGTTGCACCCGTCTCCAGGACCATTCTGCATCTCCCGCGAGGTTGAAAGCCCGGTGAGATTACCGGGAAGGCGTCGAGGCTCGGCGCCGATCAACAGGAGAACACCGCTCCGCCGCTATGCTGCCCTCATGCCGATCGTCCGCCACGAGATCCGTGAAGCGCGCTGGCCGAGCGCGGAGGAGGCCCGGCAAAGCCTCTTGTTCCAGAAGGTTCGAGTCGGCGCCTTCTTCTCACGAACCCGCACCTGGGTGCCGGCGATGGTGCCGTGGCGCGCGGTCGAGGAAGGTGACGTCACCGAAGACCTGCTTCAGTGGTACGGCCGGTTCGCGGACGGCCGTCCCGGAGTTCTGGTCGTCGAGGCGACCGGGATCCGTGACGTGCCGAGCGGACCGCTGCTGAGGATCGGTCACGACCGATTCCTGCCCGGACTTCGAAAGCTGGTCGAAGTCGTTCGCCAGCGCTCGGAGGGCCAGACCCGGTTGTGCATCCAGGTCATCGATTTTCTCCGCATCCGCCGCCGCCCGCCAAGGGACCGCTACTTCAGGGAGTTCCTGGCGTTGACCCCGCAGCATCGAGAGCGACTGAGCGAGCGACTCGGAGATCCTCTGTGGCGGTCGGCCACGGAGACGGAAGTGCGCGAGAGGCTGCTGTCTCAGGACGACGCAATCCTCGAGTCGATCCTCACTCCGCGAGAGTGGCGGGACCTGATGTTCGGCGCGCGCGAGAGCATCAATGACCTGCATCTCAAGCACATCGCCGAGCTGCCGAAGGTGCTTCCCGGACTGTTCGCGGACGCCGCCGCGCGCGCGCGGGAGGCCGGTTTCGACGGAGTCGAGCTCCACTACGCCCACGCGTACACGATGGCGTCGTTCCTGTCGCGCCTGAACGTGCGCGCCGACGGCTACGGCGCAACGCCCAAGGGACGGGTGAGGCTGGGCCTCGAAGTGCTCGAGAAGGTCCGCGAACGCGTCGGTGACGACTACACGGTCGGCTGCCGCCTTCTCGGTGACGAAGTGATCGAAGGCGGCAGCCGTGTCGAGGACGCCTGCGACTACTCCGTCGAGCTGGCGCGCGCCGGAGTCGACTACCTTTCGATCTCCAAGGGCGGAAAGTTCGAGGACGCAAAGCAGCCCAGAGTCGGCGAGGCGGTGTATCCGTACACCGGCAGGAGCGGCCTGGAGTGCATGCCGACCGTTCACCTCGAGGGCGACCCGCCGTTCGGGCGGAATCTGCCTCTTGCGCGCGCCATCCGCCTCGCCTTGCACTCACAGATGAAGGAGCCGCCCCCGGTGATCGCCAGCGGAGGGATCAACTCCTTCGAGCTCGCGGAGGAGGCGTTGCGAAACGGAGAATGCGACCTGGTCGCCGCCGCACGCCAGTCGCTCGCGGATCCCGACTGGTGGCGGAAGATGGAGACCGGACGCGGAGCACGGATCCGCCGCTGCAAGTTCACCAACTACTGCGAGGCGCTCGATCAGAAGCATGCGCAGGTGACCTGCCAGCTCTGGGACAAGGACCTCAAAACTTCCGATCCCCATCGCTCCGACCTTTCCGTTCCCCGCTCCCACGACGGACGCCGCCGCCTGGTCGCTCCACCCGAGGACCCGGGCTGATCCTTCAGAGGATCCGGAAACCGTTTCTGTCCCCGCCCCGCTGCGACAGCGCTCCGGTCCTAGAAATTGCTTCCATCGGCCGCCGGGCGAAGCATTCGTAGCCGTGAGGCTCCAGCCCGGAGGCCCACGATGCCCTCCGGGCGAGCAAGGCTTTTTTCTCAAGAGTCCACCGAGCACGAAACGATCAACCGGTCAGGAATGTGAAGACCCCGGGAAAGGGAACGAGAGTCCGTGAGCAACCCCAAGGAATCACCTCGGTGCCGGCGCCGCTTTCAACGCGCCCAGGTTCGAGGTGACATCGGGCTGGAGGACGAGGCGGGAGTCCGCGATCTGGCGAGGCTGTACGACATCAGCCATCAGGGGCTGTGCGTACACACCCAGAAGCCGATGCCCAAGGACAAGATCTACCGAGCCGCGTTCCTGCCGGGCGCCGAGGAGGCGCCCATCGTCCTCAAAGGGCGGGTTGCGTGGAACAGCCAGGAGCAGGACGTGTTCGGCGCGACGCGCGTGCTCAACGGAATCGAGTTCATGGACCTCCCGCTCGACCGCGAGAAGATCATCCGCAAGTTCATCGACCAGCGCACCTCGGCCATCTACACGGCGCTGGGTCTGGTGCAGGAGATCACCGAGTTCAGCGACGAAGAGCAGAGGATCGTCGCCACCGCCTGCGTCGATCGTACGCTCAAGTCCGGCCAGAACATGGAGATGGAGGAGTCGACGGGCGCCATCATCATGATCCGCAGCGGCAGCGTCCATTACCGCGAGACGAGCTCCGTCGGGGAGACGCTCACCGCGCGCAGCATCGCCCAGGGGCAGATCTGCGGATACCCTCCGATCGATCCGCGCGGACTGCCGATCACGCACATCGTGGCGCTGCAGGAGGGCGCGGTGACGTATCTGCCGCCGGACGCGTTCCACCGGATCCAGAAGGACTCTCCGACCACCGTGGTGAAGCTGCTGAGCGCGCTGTGCATCTCGCTCCTGGAGCGGTTGCGGCTGGTCAAGGCTTCCAAGCTCAACCTGAACGTCTGAGAGCGTGAGCATTCATTGGCCCGCCGCAGAGGCGTCCAAGGCGCCGCAGGCGCCCGGCGCCCATCAGGCGCCGGGGAGGGGGAGGCCGCGTGTCGCGGCCGTTGTGGGGGAGGGTCCGCCTCCCCCACGAGCAAGGAAACTCAGAGCCTGAGCGATTCTTGCTCAGGCTCTGAGTCTTCTTCTGGAGAACGTCGCGGTCTTCCCGGAGAAGCGCGGGCCGGGCGCCGTGCCCTGCTACATGCCCCGGTACCTGGGGCCGCTGCCGCCTTCGCGCGGAGTCCAGCGCGGGCCCAGGACATCCGTCGCCTTGCAGTCGACGCAGTTCGGCGCATTGATGCGCAGCGCTCCGTCCTGCCATTCGTAGACTCCGGCCGGACAGAGATGGGAATAGAAGCGCGCCACTTCAGCGTCGACGGGGTCCGCGACCTTGAGGTGCACGGGAATCGTATCGCGCGTCGCGTTCCCGGACTTGAACACCGCGTCCACCTTGCTGAACGTCAGCTTGCCGTCGTAGGGCTCTCGTGGAGCAGACGAGTGGAATGACTTCATCTGCGCGGAGTCCTCCTCGACCGCGATCCGCGACCCGGGAAACCGGCCGTTCGTCGCGGTCATCAACGCCGACTGGAGACCACCGGCGAAGAAACCCTTCTTGAATGCCAGACGCATGTTGCGCGTGCGCCGCAGGTCCTGGGCGATGTACGAATCGTCGACCAACCGGTCGTAGTCGGAAAGGCCTTGTGCAGAGGTGTCGTTCCCCTTCAGGGCGCGGTAGATCGCCCGCGCCGCGTAGATCCCCGACTGCATCGCGTAGTGAATGCCCTTGAGAGAGGGCACGTCGACGTAGCCCGCGGAGTCTCCGAGGATGACCAACCCATCGCCCGAGCGCCGCGACGGCAGCGAGTAGTAGCCGCCTTCGGGAATCGTCTTGGCGCCCCATTCGATCATCTCTCCATCCCGGAGCCGGGAATGGAACAGCGGATGCTTCTTCATGACCTGCAGGAGGTGGTGCACGTCCAGGCCGGCGTCGTGGTAATCGAGCCCGACGACCAGCCCGATCGCAACGAGGTTGTCCTCCAGTGGATACAGAAAGCTTCCACCGAAGGCATCCCGCGGCAACGGCCACCCCATCGTGTGGATGACCGTATCGAGCGCGGTCTTTGTCTCCCACAGCTCCTTGACGCCGAGGGCGTAGATCTGCGGATTGCTGGAGCCGATCGACGACCACTCGAGCCAGGCCTGGGTCAAGGCGCCCCGAGTTCCTTCGGACAGCGCCACGACCCGGGCGGACACGTCGGTGGGCGCGCCGTAGCTGCCGCCCTTCAAACCGCCCTTGTCCAGGCCCGATGGCGTCGTGCGCACGCCGACGACCCTTCCACCGTCGACCAGCAGCGAGTCGGCGGGGAATCCGGTGAACAGATTCACGCCCAGCGCCTCGGCCTTCTCGCCGAGCCAGCGGACGATCTCGCAGATCGAGGCGACATAGTTGCCGTGATTCCTCATCGTCGGCGGAGTCGGCAGTGGGATCTGGCCGCTCACCGTCAGCAGAAACACGGCCTCTTTCTCGACCTTGCGCCGCAGAGGAAAGTCGCCGTCCCTGAGCTCGGGGAACAGCTCGCGCAGTGCGCGCGGATTGACGACTGCTCCGGACAGACTGTGCTCGCCAAGGGCCGCGGCTTTCTCCAGGACCGCGACCTCGACGTCGCCGATGCCTTCGCCTCTCTCCTGACCGGCCTTGACCAGCCTCTTGAGCTCGATCGCTCCACACAGACCCGCCGGTCCGGCGCCGACGAACACCACGTCCATCGGCACCGCCTCCTCACCGGGTTTCTCGGCGAGGATCAACTGACCAGTGGGAAGGGCCGCCTGGTGCTTCCGGGGCTGGAACATGGAGCTCATGAGTTCCTTCCTCTCGCCCGACCTCCACGCCCTCCGGCGGGCCGGCCGCGAAAGGCCGGGTATTTTGACCGACTCCAAACAGCAATCCAGATTTTCTCCAGCGCCGGAGAAGCTCCCATGGCTCGCAGGCCTGTCGTGTTCCTGGGCGTCGGCCATCCACATGCGGCCGGTCGCGCCCATCGCTTGAAGAATGTCCCGTCCCTGGAGATGAAAGGAGCCTTCGACGACGATCCCAGGCTCGCACGTGATTTCGTGTCGCAGAACGGCGGCTCTGCGTTCGCGACGGTGCAAGAGGCACTGGAGCGGGCCTCCTCGGGTCTCACCATCATCGAAACCCGCAACCGGCGCGCGGCCGAGCTCGCGACGCTCGCCGTCGACCGCTCGGTCGCGGTCCTGCTCGACAAGCCCGGCGCCCACGACGTGGACACGCTCCGGCGGCTCAAGGCTGACGCGGAACGGAAGCGCGCCTTCGTCCACGTCGGCTATCACATGCGCTACTCCCCCAGCGTCGTGCGCGGCCTCGAGATCGTGAAAAGCGGAGCTCTGGGAAGGATCACGACCGGGCGATTCCATGCGGCCGTGCAGTCTCCGTGGCTGACCAATGAATGGTTCTGCGACCCGGACGACATGGGAGGCCTGGTGTTCCTGGATGCCTGCCACGTGCTCGACATTCTGACCCTGTGCCTGGGTCGGCCGCGCTCGATCTCGTGTCGGATGAAAAAGCTCGTCGGCGTGCCGGCGCACCCCTTCGAGGATTCCGCCGCGATGATCCTCGACTACGGAGACGCGCTGGTGGCTGGTGACGTCTGCGGATGGGAGACCAACGACTGGGTCGAGACCTGGAACGTCGAGCTGTACGGCGACCTGGGCACGCTGATCCTGGGTCTGCATCCGCCGCGGCTGAAGCTGTGGTCACGCGAGGCGCGCGGCGACTTCGCGTGCGGCTGGAGCGAGATAAGCCATGCCTCCTTCGACGGCGAGCTCAACTACGAGTACGAGCTGACCGACGTCGCGGATCGTCTCGATCGCGGTGCCCTGCCGGGCGGCGCCACTCTCGAGGAGGCGTTGAGCCTCCTCGAGCTCAGCGCGCAGTGCTACCAGGACGCACGCGCCCATGGCTATTCCGGCGGATCGGAGGAACGGCGATGACCGTCCCGACGATTCAACCCCTGCGCTTCCCGAAGTCCTCCTTGAGGATCGGGATCATCGGTGCCGGCGGAATCGTCCAGAACGCCCACCTTCCCGGCTACCGAAAGGCCGGCTACCACGTCAGCGCCATCGCCGACATCCGCGAGCAGGTTGCGCGGGACCTCGCTCGGCGCTTCGAGATATCCCGGGTCTTCACCGATGCCAGGGATCTGATCGCGAGCCCGGAGGTCGACGTCATCGACATGGCCATCCCCGAGATTGCGCGCCCCGGCCTGGTCGAGGCAGTGATGCGCGCCCGCAAACCGCTGCTCATCCAGAAACCTCTCGCCTACACGCTGGCACGCGGGCGGGAGATCGTCCGGATGTTCTCCGAGGCCAGGGTGCCGCTCGCGGTCAACCAGAACGCGCGTTTTGCCCCGGAGTTCCACGCGATCAAGCAGTTGATCGAATCGGGAGCTCTGGGACAGGTGTTCGACATCCGCTGGACGATGCGCAACACCAGCGACCATCGCTCCTGGGCCAGGGACTCCTGGTACGCCAGGGACGAACGCTTCCAGATCCTGAGCTGGTCGATCCACCACCTCGACCTGTTCCGCCACTGGCTCGAGGACGAGGCGCTCAGCGTCTACTGCGTCCTTCCGCGCCGGCCTTCCCAGAACTTCCGCGGCGAGATCATGGCCTCCGCCGTTCTCAGGTTTCGCAACGGCGCGCACGTCTCGATGATCGACTCCAATGCCTGCACCCCCGGACGACCCGAGATCCAGGAGGTCGACGTCGATGGCACGAAGGGATCCGCCTACGCGAAGGTCAGCCAGCCGCGCGCCTTCCGTTTCTGGTTGATGGATGAGCGCGCCGGGCCCGCGATGGATGCGCCTTTGCACCAGCCAGCTCTCGAGGGCGAGTGGTATCCCGACGGATTCGCCGCGTCGATGGGCGGTTTCCTGAACGACCTTGCGGAGAGCCGCGAGCCCTCCGTCAGCGGGCGGCGCAACCTCGGAACGCTCGAGCTGGTCGAGGCCTGCTACCTCAGCGACCGCACCGGCAGACCCGTCGACCTCGCCGAGCTCCCCTGACCCCTCCGTGCCAACGAGTCTGAGACAGTCTTCCCCTTCAGGATTAACGTAGAGGGCGAGCGTGCGTCCCGAGTATGCGTACACCTTTCCTCGAGAGTCGTCGCCGCCCCACAGCGCCCAGTTTGGTGCGCTGATCAAGTGGTCCTGGAAGCCGTCACCGTCCAGATCCGAGACAAGTTGAATCTTGTTCGCGAAGGATTCACTAGCCCAACTTCCGCAGTTCGCGACCGAGAGCCCTAGAGCCACGGGGCCTCGGGGGGGGGCGAGTTGGCACTACGTTTTTGGGTGACGGCACGGTCTTGGGAACTCGAAGGCATCGAGTGAGCACAGTTGTCGCACTCGGAACCGTCCCATTCAAGGGGGCAGGTTGGCACTACATCGACTCTTCAAAGCTCACCCGCGAGAGATCGGTATGGAAAGCCGACGTGTCCCAGGGCCGCGCTCGAAAACAAACTCAAGCTGCGGAAGTTGGGCTAGCGTTACGGCCCATCAGTCTGCTCGCCCGCCCAAGGCGGAGCGTTCCTTGAGGCTTCGTACAGGAAGCCCCTCCTCAGAGGATCGTGATCTCGTGGCAGTTCGTCCAGGAGGCGTCCCGGGTGGCGCCCCCGAAGCTGGGACCCACCAGGGCCTGCAGTAGAAAGGAGAGACCCGAGAGCGTCGGGTCCGCCGGCACGGTCAGCGGGATGTCAATCTGGTCGGAGGACGCCGTGGGCAGGAGGACTCCGAGCAGGAACGGGGCGATGCACAGCGATCCGTCGAAGGGCGGAGTCGGGATGTCCACGGGAGGCGGGACGCCGAGGATCGCGAACACGCTGTCCCCGACGTCCACCAGAAAGCGCAGGACCACGAGCGATCCGGGTTGGGGAACCCCGAGCAGCGAGAGCGCTGGAGTGAAGGTGAAGACCTGTTCGATCGGATCCGTGCCTACGGGAGTCTGGAACACGACATCGACCGGCCCGGTCGCGTGGGCTGGCGCGTCGCAGGTGACCGTGTGATCGTCGACGATCACGACGTTGGACGCAGGCACGCCGCCAAAAAGGAGCTCGACCTGTGGGTGCGTAGAAAGGTGATCACCCTGTACCAGGACCGAGGGAGACGAGTCATGGCGCCCTCGCACCGGTGACAGAGCCTGCACGTCCGGACGATGCAACCCGGAATAGGCGTAGATCCGGCCGGCGGTGTGCTGCTGGCTGCTGATGTCCCAGCCCGGTGCGGACACGATCAGATCGGTGATTCCATCCTGATTGAGGTCGCCGGGACCGAACACCTGGGTTCCCAGGAAGTCCCCGGCATTCTCCCCTTGGAACTGGTACAAACGGTCAAGGTTCGCGCCCGAATACAGCAGCACCTGGCCCGCATCCACGCCGGCATCGCTGTTGTAGCAGCTGTCGCCCAGCAGGAAGTCCTCCTTGCCGTCGAGGTTCGTGTCGCTGATCCCATCCACAGAAGCTCCCAAGCAGCTTTGACCCGCGTACGAGCGGATCAAGGCACCGGAACGACCCGAGTAGAGAAACGCCTTCGAGCGTCCCGGGGCGCCGATGAGACATTCGCTCACGCCGTCGCCTTCGAGGTCGTCGATCCGGCTCAGGGAGTAGCCGAACTGCCCGTAGCTGTCCGTCGCCACCCACCGATGGATCAGTGCGCCCGTGAGGCCGGAGTAGACATAGGCGTAGCCCTGGGGTGATCCCGGCGCGGGGGCGCCGATCAGGATGTCGGGATGTCCGTCCCCATCGACGTCTCCCACATCGTCGATGGCGGCGCCGAAGCAGCGAGCGTTCGACTCGCCATCGATGCGTCGCACGAGCTGATGGGTCCTTCCCGAGTACACGTAGACGGAGCCCGGACCGAAGTAACAGGCGTTGATCGCGATGTCGCCGAGCCCGTCGCCATCCACGTCCCCCAGGCCGGCGACGCTGAAGCCGAATTCATCTCCGGGAGCTTCTCCGGAGAAGGTGTCGAGAAGTGCTCGCGTCCTTCCCGAGTAGAGATAGGCCTTGCCGTATCCGGAGGCACCGCCGTACGCGCCCACCAGGAAATCCCGCACCTGATCGCCGTCCAGATCAGCGCAGCACGCTACCGCGTCACCGAAGAAGTCGCCGTACGCTTCTGCCGGCAGACTGTCGATCAACGTTCCCGTCCTGCCGGAGTAGATTCGGACTTCACGATGAGGGAGGCCTATCAGGAAGTCCGGAGACTGGTCGGCATCGAGATCGTCCATGCACGAGAGGTGTTCTCCCAGGGTTTCATTGCGCTCGTTTCCGTCGATCGTCCAGAGCAGCTCCTGGAAACCGAGTGCGGATCCCATGAGGAGCAACCAGGTCGACGACACCATCAGTCCGGTCCGAATCACCCGGATGCAACCCGTATCCATGACTTGCTCCTCGATCACTCGTTGAAGATCACGACCTTCCCTGCTTCCATTAGATTGATCATGAAAGTAGGAGCCCCGACAACGAAGTCGTCTCGGTTGGGGTAGCCGCTTCTTCTGCCGGCACGAATGGAATACCCGAAGTTTGAGAAATTGCTTGGACTGGGGTCCTGAAGAGTTTTCAGGTAGGTGAGCGTCACCGCTCCCGGGTAGGTGACTTTGTAGATCACGACGATCCCCTGTCTGGTAGAGCGCATGAAGTCCGTGATCGCAAGCTCGTGGAGGGAGTCACCGTCGATATCCCCCCAGGCAAGCCCGAACCCGAACGCGTTGGGGGACGGAGGACCGGCGTAGGTGAGCGATGCAAACTTGTTGAAAGCAAAGGGCTCGACCGGGCTGAGGTAGACGACGACCAGACTGGGCGGGGGGACACCAAGGCCCACGTTCTCGAAGTTCGGCCCTCCAACCGCCAGATCGTGGAAAGAATCCGCATTGAAATTTCCGACGGCCGATGACTTTCCAAACTTCTGGTGATCCTGGTTCACCTCCGGCTGGTCGATGTGCAGGCTCATCGACCGAAGGAAGACGTTGTTGAAGTAGATCTGTGTCTTTCCGGTCTCATAGTGACCATCGATGTCCGTCCACGAGTTACAACCCAGGATCACGTCTCGCAGGCTCGTTGTATCAGCGTTTCCTAGCGAGATGCTGCGACCCACCTCGTGACCCGAGCCGCCATCGTTGTCGGCCGAGAGCAACTGCGCTGCACTCGGCACCGAGTCCCAGGCAAAAGGGTGAAGTCCGATCGCCAGCGCGAAGCCTATGGACGCCGGCGGTCCCGCGTACAGATAGAACGGAGCCGAGGCGACGATCTCGGCGTCGCTGGTGCCGTCCAGGTCTTCTGCGGCGACCGCCCAGCCGAACATGGCAAGTGCTTGGGATGTCAATCCAGGCGAGTTTTCGTAGTTGAGCGTGGTCACCGAGGCATAAGGAATCGGTGGCTGGAAATCCCATGGACCGAGAAACACGAAGACAGCGCCAGAATCATCGCCGACTGCGGGGTCTATTCCTGGGGCGCCGACGATCAGGTCCTTGTGACCGTCGCCGTTGACGTCCCCTGCCGCCAGAGCGAACCCAAACAGATTGTCGGACTCGTTGGTGTACGGGCTGGGCGCCTGAATCTCGAAGTGTGAGAAGGGGCCTCCAACCAGCGAAGCAAAGAAAACGAAGACGTACCCTTCAGGGTTCCCCGTAAGCGACCGCCAGTCCCCCGGAGCGCCGACGATCACCTCCTGACCTGCCTGGCCGTCAAGATCCGCGAACAACACGGACGCCCCAAAATTCCTGGAGATCTGGGATCCACCCGGTTGGAAGTGCGGGTTGATCAGAGTCTCTGTGGAGACGACGATACCGCCTTGGGAGCGTGCGATGCTGATCGCCATCAGCGAAAGCGTCGATGCCAGCAGGATGAATCGAATCAACTTGGGCAAAGAACGACCCTTCGAATGCAGCGAGTGCGCCGCAGACAAGCCTGAGCTGGTGGCCGAGGGGCTCATGACGTTCCTCCGCAAGGCGGGACGGTCCGAAAACTCTCGAGAGGTACCTCAGATTCGCGAGCGAGAGTACTCGCCCTGCTTTCCAGTGTCCATGACGACGAACGACAAGGAGGAGCCAGGGCTGCGGGGTTCGCCCGTGAGATCCGGGCCGGCGGACAGTGTCCGCCTGAGTTCCCCGTTACGGTCTCGCCATTCGTTGATCTCTTTATTCACCTCCTTCAGTGTCTCCCAGGTGAATTCCCGTTCTCTGCGTCTCCGCGGTGAATCCTGTCTGCGTCTCTGGGCGGTGGCTCTCCGGGTTCATCGCAGCTCGTCGTCGGGCGGCGCAACCTCGGAACGCTCGAGCTGGTCGAGGCCTGCTACCTCAGCGACCGCACCGGCAGACCCGTCAATCTCGCCGAGCTACCCTGACCAAGCAGGAATTCACCGCAGAGGCGCAGAGGACGCAGAGGACGCAGAGACGATGGAGAAGAAGGAGAGCAAGTCCACCACGGGATCGGTGAATCCTGTCCGTGATTCTGCTCATCCTCGTCGGCGAGGCCTCGCTCCGACGCGCCCTGACCGACACCAGGGAACTCGACAACAAGCTGATCAACCCCGACCCCGAAACGCTCGCGCCCACCGGAATCGTCAAGAACCGACACCGCCTCGGCGGCCTGTTGAGCTTCTACTGCCGCCGAGCTGGTTGAACAACGCAACTCACGCGCTCGTTGCTCACGGCTTGTGTATTCCGCTGATGTCGAACACTCGTTCCGGTCATGCCGAACGGTGTTTCCGCGCATGCCGAACTGACCAAGGCATGGGAACTTTCGTCCGCACGCCTCTCGCAACATCGTGGCACACTGCACCACACGGGTTCGAGCCCCATTACTTGTTACCAGAAGCGGCCCCTGTGATCATGTCAACAATTCTGCAGATGATCGCTTCTCTCATTCTGTAATCCTCCTCCCGATAAGTGAGCTCACGTGTGTAACTAATCTCACATGCTTCATCAGGAAACACCGTCGAGTATGCTTGATCAGTAGACAGATTCGGGTCCAACTCGTCAAGCCTTGTGAAGTAGTCGGGGACGGCTTCGTCCAAGACCTCAGTGATCTCAGAAAGTAGACCCCCTTGTTGCATAAACGAGACCGACGTTCATCGTGATTCGCGATCTCTCTGCATTCCGCATTTGTGGAACTGCCCTTTGAGTTTCGCGTCTCGAATTCACACTTGGTGAGTTCGAGCAACGATTCGTCGAGCA
>Ga0247727_10002230_pt1 | contig 44655 bp, 47 predicted proteins | sample WisWelCaveWW1625_FD_202498 | JGI IMG/M metagenome (GOLD analysis project Ga0247727, IMG submission 202498) | Biofilm microbial communities from Wishing Well Cave, Virginia, United States - WW16-25 | ecosystem: Environmental > Aquatic > Deep subsurface > Groundwater > Cave microbial mat | place...
CCATTCGCACTCAGCTGTATTTATTCGCTTTTTGTTACAACCATCGCCAACTGATGAAACACAAGTATCCCCAATATCCGTTTTCTCTCATCGATTTCCTCCCTCCTCTATAATGGACACTCCCTCATTCTTTATTGAGATTTGATTTGCCCTCTTGTTCTTTTTTCCCTCCTCAATTTTTATTCACCAGCCACACCCCGAACAAAATAATCCCGCCCCCGATCAGCGCGGCGGCGGTAATTACCTCTCCCAACACGAAAAATGCGACAACCATCGCGATCAACGGTTCGATGTAAAGAAATGCGCCCGTGTCCGCAGTGGACAAGACTTGCAAGGCATCGTACCACGCGATGTACGCCAGCCCCGAACAGAAAACGCCGAGAAAAAGGATGCCCAGCCACCCATCCCGCGAAAGAGCCGGGAGTTCGGCGTAGTTCCCATCATAGACGAACAGCGCCGAGGTGAAAATCCAGCCGAAGAGCATCACGTAAAAAATCATCAGGCTGGCGGAATATTGTTTCAGCCCGCGCCGGGATAACGCTGAAAAAATTGACCAATTCACCGCGCTGATGAGAATCAACACATCGCCGGGCGCGCCAAACCTCCCAATGGAAATGGATGCAAGGTTCCCATCCGAAACGACCAGCAAAACGCCGATGAATGCAAGTAGGATGCCGGCGATTTTTATGCCCGTCAAATATTCTTTGAGAATTAACCAGCCGAGGATCGCCATAAACACCGGGGTCGTCGCCACAATCCACGCGGTTGTGCCAGCTTCGGAAGTTTCCAGCCCGTTCGATTGCAGCCATTGATGAAACGTGATACCGAGGAACCCAAGCAGTGAAAAATATCCCCACTCTTTGATTTGCAAAGCCGCGAATTGTTTGCGCATCGCAACAGTGACACCAAGGACCGCGACGCCCATCCCAAAGCGCAACCAAACGATCGTGACAGGAGAGACATCTTTCAGCGCAACTTTGGTGGCAATGAACGACGCGCCCCACACAATGGCGGCGAAGGCGGCTTCGAGATAAGGCAGAGTTTTTGATGCTCGCATTGATTTTCCAGAGGTGAATTTGCCAATTATACAGCCAGCGTACTTTGACTTTGCATTCTGTTTGTTGTACACTGTTTTCGAGCCATTTCGAGATTTGGAGGAGAGATCATGAACCGATCTGAATCGCAACTTGCCTCTGAAAAACTTGCCCGCCTCAAAGCGGATTTTGGATTAAACCTGCTCATGGATTGGGGTTCACAAAACCCGGATGGCAGTGGCGAGTCGGAAGTCGGCACGTGGTCTATGGCTGAGTTGGATAAATTGCATGGCGCGTTGACTCTCCTCTCAAACTTCATGGGTGGGGCGGAGCGTTTTATCGAAAACCTCGGCGAAGTGATGGTAAAACGAGCCAACATCGGCACACGCGGCGGCGAGGCGAGGATTCGAGAGGTTACTTTTTCTACGATTCATCCACTCGGCGCGTGGGCGGTTGTCCACGAGTTTGCTCACGTATGGGATGGAAATCACGGTTGGGGGCTTTCGCGCAGGCTTGAAAAGTATACAGGTGGTTTTACGTCACTGTTCTTTGCCAGTTTGAAAAAATTCTTTGGCTCGGCAGATTTAAATGGAAAGACTCGAGCCGACGAACCTGGCCGACGGGGGAGAAGACCGGGTTGCAACGCAAGAGGCTATTTCTACGGTGACAAACCCAGCGGCTCGGATTGGAATTTCAACCGTGTGGAGGATTTTGCCGAGTCGGTTGCGATGTATATCGGCTGGAACGGCGATAACGCCCTGACCGGGCACGCCCACGCAAGATTATCCCGTTATCTGCTTGCGAATGGCGAAACGGATCCGTTTTTCCATGTAAAGGATAACTGGGCAGATTACAAAAAATATTTTTATCCAGAAGTCGGGGATTACACCAAAACCAAACGGTGGAAATTTGTTGAGGGGCTGGCGAGGGTGTGAATTATCGAAGGAATTAAAAAGGACGCGATGACGCGTCCTTGATTGAACCAGGCTGAAGGTCAGAATGAAGCGACAGCGGTTTTCATATCTGTGTACGTTTCGATGAACATATCGAAGCCCGCGAGTTCAAATGCAGTTTTTGCGTTTACCGGGACGTTGAGCAGTTTGAGGTGAGGCGATTTATACGTGCCGGCATTGATGCCTGCCCGCACTTCTTCGTCGGTCATTTTTGAATCGGGATCAAGCGAGCGAAGGTGGTTGAAAATGTTGTTCAACGCCCGCAGGCCGGCGCTGCTGATGAATTTGGCGTGTGAAAGGTCAACCAGGACATGGCGGGCGCCATTTTTTAACGCTTCGTTTGCCGAGGCTTCAAATGCCTCATAGGTCGAGGAATCGATATTTCCATCCACGTGCATGACGGTGACCGGGATTCTTCCGTTTTCGGTAAAGACTTTTACTTCCATCGCGTCCTCCTCTCGAATGTAAACCCATTATACGTCTTTCCCGCGAAAGTGCAATCGGGAAATTCATGCGTTTGGCGTTTCGGGTTGCGCGGGGTGGTGGGCCTGGTTGACGATGTAGATGCCAGCCAGCGCGAGTGCGCCGCCAATCCCTTGCCAGAGGGATGGAATTTCGCCAAAGAAGGGTATGGCGAGTATGGTCGTTACAACGGGTTGCAGAATCATCGTCGGGGCAACGATGGAAGCGGGTAGGTGACCCAAAGCGTATGCCAGCGCCATATACCCAATGAGTTGCGAAACGATGGCCGTGGAAACGAACACCAGCCACGTTTGTGTGTTGTACCCGGTGAATTGGTTTGACAACGCAAGGTTCACAATGAAAAGGGTAAGGCTCGCGCCGATGCCAACGAACCAGATATGAACGACTGAATCAAACTTCCCCCTGCTTTTCCCGGTAAAAAGGTAGTAACAGCCATAGAAAAACCCGGTGAAGATCGCCATCATATCCCCAATGCCGAAGCGCGGATGCAGGATGAAATCTGTGCTGATGATGAGCGCCGCGCCGAATAAGGCCAGCCCCAGCCCGCCCCAAAACTTCCCTGAAAATTTTTGTTTATAAATCAACCAACCTGCCAGTGCAACCCAGAGCGGCGCGGTGTTGCCGAGCAAGGTCGCATTCGAGACGGTTGTGTAAGAAAGCGACGAGGTCCACAGGGCAAGATCAAAAGCGGTAAACGCGCCTGCCAGCAGGGGGAACATCACAGAGGATGAGCGGATCAACGGGCTGGTCTTGATACGCGGAAGAAAAAACGGAAACAACAGGAAGATCGAAAAGAACAAGCGATAAAACGCCGTGATAGGTCCCGGCGCGTCCGCCCAACGGACGAACATCCCCGAAAAACTCAATGCCAGCACACCCACGCCCAGCGCGGCATAAGAAAGCAACGATTTATTTTGTGTCATGGATTATTGAACCTGGAGCCGGTCGAGCACGGAGGATAGTTCGGACAACGTGGACAAACTCGCATCGGGCTGGATTTCAGCTTGTCCCACCTTTTGGGAGCCGGCGCGCCGCTTGAGCCACACCCCAAACAAACCGGCATCTTTGGCACCTTTGATGTCGGCGGTCAAATTATCGCCCACCATCACCGCCTCGGAGGGGAGGAAGTACCAGTTCGATAACGCCATCTCGAAAATGCGCGGATGCGGCTTGCGATAACTGCACGCGGCGGAGGTGAGCGCAAAGTCGAAGAAGCGCGAAATGCGAAATTTTTGGATAAGTTGTTGCACATCCTTATCGTCGCCTGCATTCGAGATCAACCCCATGCGATAGCCGTTCTCTTCCAGCTTTTTCAAAGTGGAAAGAGCGTCATCCTCGAGAACCCAGTTCTTTTGGGTGACCGCGAACAGGCGATCCAGCGCGTTGCGAACGATCTCGTCCGAGATGTCGTCATAACCTTTCGACGAGAGTACATCGCGCAGGACGAATGAGTACGTGGTTTCGAACAGGTCTTTCTGCCGTTGTTTGAAATATTTATCCAGCCTCTTCCGAAACTCAAGCGGAAACGTGGAGAGATTCAATTCCAACCCCTGCTCGCGGAGGTAGAGCGTCAACGCCTCATCACCCTGCGCGTTGACGGGTTGCGAAGCCTCCCGCTCGTACATGAGCGTTCCGCCAAGGTCGAAGATCACAGCACGGAAGATATTGGGCATGAGGAATCAATACGGCTTATGGAAGTAATAATATTCAAGCCAGGGATGCATATCGGTGAGGATGGGCGTCTCTTGCTCTGCGGCGAGTGTGCCGGCGCGGTCGGCAATCTGGTCTTCGAGGATGCCTGAAACTTCGAGCGCGCCTTGCGTTCCGTTCAAGTATAACCCTGCGCTGTTTGCGAGGTAGGCGGCTGAAACGTTTTGAATATAATTCCGATCAATTTGAATTGGATCGTTGCTCGCCGCCACCCAATCGCGAAAGTGAATCATGTAAGGGAAGACGTTTGCGGCTGTTTTTGGGATCACGTGATTTTCATTGAACCATCCGCAAAACACGCCGCCCGGCGAAAGATGCGAACGATATAGCTCCATGGCTTCCTGCGAATATAAGTTGTTGTGACCTGCTGTGAAACTGTAGAGCGGATCAATGAAGATCAGGTCGAAATCTTCCTCTGGGTTGGCATACAGGTAACGACGCCCGTCGTCTGCGATCAATTCGACGCGCGGGTCGCGTAAGGCGCGTTGTGCCACTGGGACAAATTCATCCAAGAGTAGACCAAGATCGTGAATCAGTTCAACGATAACGATTTGATTCACGTTTGGGAGTTGAGTCATGAAATAGGCTGTGTTGGCGCCGCCGAGTCCGATCATTAAGACCCGGCGCGGCTTGCTCACGCTCGCGCACGTCAACGCGGTACGTTCGTAATATCCATACGTGGGGAAGTAACTGTTTTGAATCCCGCCGATCCACAAGGTGGCTGGCTCGTTGCCTTGATAGCCGAGGACGAGCACGGCATCGCTTGATTCACGGACCAACGCGTCAATGCCCGTTGCAGTTTGATAAAGTCGCCTGTAAAATTCCCCGCGACCCGGCAGGATCAATAATAAAACAACCAACGCGGCAGGCAATATAATCCTGCTTGATGCCGAGTTCTTCCATGACGTCCATGCGAGTCCGATGAAGGATAACCCAAGGAGGGCAAGTATCTTCAATGTCAACTCGGTGCCGAAGAGGGGCAGGAACACAAAACTGACGATCAACGTCCCGCCAACCGAGCCGAAAATGTTGGCGAGATGAATGTCTCCCACGCGTTGCCCTGAAACCTGTGCACTGGTGATGGCGATCCGGTCGAGGATGGGAAGTCCGCCACCCATGAGCAGGCTTGCGGGTAAAACCAGGATCACGGTTGGGATGAAATATTCGAGCAGGCTAAAGATCATTAATCGCCGCGAAAAGATTGCCTCATTCTTAATCCAAACGTAAGGCGGGGCAGGATGTTGAGGGTTCAGAAACCAGGTCTCAATCCACGATTGAAGCGAAGGCAGGTGTAGCAATCCCCAAAAGAGGAGGAACATCGCCGCGGTGACGAGTCCCACTCCAAGTTGTAATTTCCAAAAAAGTGTTATGCGGTCGTGCGATTGATCCGCCTTGCGCCCGAAAATATACCCGCCGATTGCCAACCCAGCCAGAAACACAAACAGCGCGCTCGGAAAATTATATGCCGTTGTTTTGTTCAGAGTGCCAAGCACGCGGAACCACAGAATTTCGAACCCCAAATCAATAAATCCGACGAGGAACGCGGCGATGAGGATAGAACGATAGGAAAGACTCGCGCTGGATGTTTTTTCACGAACCGCATCACCCCGACCCTCGTTTTGCTCCTGTTTCCCCAGCAGGATGATCGCCCCGAAGCCCGCTATCAAGTTGAGGAGTACAGCCGCGCGAGTTGCGCCATCAAAGCCAAGCCAGCCGATGAGAACATAGCCGCCGATCAACGTGCCAAACGCCGCGCCGAGGGTGTTGATGCCATACAGTAAACCGATAACCCTGCCGGACGATTCGACACGATTTACAAACGATTGTGTGAGCAAAGGCAAAGTTGTCCCCATCAAAAACGTGGGGATGAGCAGGATCGCAAAACTGATTATAAAAACAAGAGGATAAGGGCTTCCGGCAGTCCGTTGCCCTGTAGCAGTGATCAGCGTTGGGCTGATAAAACCAAAGACGGCAATTGCTACTTCGACGACACCGTATGCCAGAACGACATTCTTTACCCTGCCTGCAATTCGCCCACCGACCAATGAGCCTAGCCCAAGCCCGGCAAGATACGCCGAGACGATGAGGGTAATCGCGGTGAGCGTGACACCGAAGTAAATTTCGAGCAGGCGCTCCCAGATAATTTCGTAGATCAGCCCTGCGGCGCCGGAAAGAAAAAACAATACGACTATGATGATTTGATGGGACTTTTCCCCGCGGAGGCTCGAAAAGATCATGATGCGCGTACGTCTCCCGCTATTTGGCTTGCGCTTCCGTTGCGGTTGGTCGTTGCGGGAGGGTGGTCACCAGCACCTTGTCCACGCGGCGGCCGTCCATGTCAATGATTTCAAAGCGAAAGCCGTGCCATTCGAAATGGTCGGCAGGTTGCGGGACGCGTTTCAACGACATCATGACAAATCCGCTCAGGGTTTCGTATTCATCCTCGTGAGGGAGAACATGCAGTTTGAAGATTTCCTTGAACTCATCCACTTCGAGCATACCGTCCAGAAGCCACGATCCATCCTGCCGTTGGGTCGCTTGCGGTTCCTCGAGTTCGATCTGCCCAACGATCTCTTCGAGAACATCATTGATCGTGAGCAAACCCTGCAACCCGCCGAACTCGTCTACGACGAGGAGAATCTCCGTCCCTTTTTCTTTGAAAATTTCAAGCGCGCGTGAAGCGAACATCGTCTCAGGGATGAAAAATGCAGGTTTCACCAAATCTTTCAATTTGATTTCTTCGCCGCCGAGCGACCGTACCAGCAAGTCACGCGCTTTGACGATGCCCAGAATCAAGTCCAATGTGCCTTGCCGGACCGGAAAACGCGAGAACTCACAATCAGCGATCTTTTGGCGGATGTCATCGGGCGAGTCATTTACGTCCAGATAAACGATATCGGTGCGCGGGGTCATCAGCGAGTACACGCGTTGGTCGCCGAGACTGAACACCCCCTCGACCATGTCGTGTTCCGCCTCCTCGAAAATACCCGCTTGCGTTCCCTGGTCAATCATCAATTGGATTTCCTCTTCCGTGACGGGAGGTTCATTCCCCGGCTTGACCCCCAAAGACTTGAGAATAAAATCCGTGATCTTCCCAAGAAGCCAGACGAACGGGCGAAACAATTTCGAGATGACCATCATCGGCGCGGCAAGCACGGAGGCGATCCGTTCGGGGTTGTGCAGGGCGATCCGCTTGGGGACGAGTTCACCCAGAATGATCGAGAAAAACGTAATCGTGATAACCACAATCCCCAGCGCCAGCGATTCGGCATATTCGGCAAGCGGCAGAACGGTTGCCAACAGCGCGCCGAGCGGTTCAGCCAATGTCGCGCCTCCAACTGCGCCGACGAATACGCCAACGAGTGTAATTCCAATTTGAACCGTCGCCAGGAATAGATTCGGGTTTTGGATCAAATCTAATGCGGTCCTCGCGCCCTTGTCGCCTTCGTTGATGCGCTGTTGCAGGCGCGCCTTGCGCGAAGAGGCGACAGACATTTCCGATAGTACAAAAATCGCATTGAGAAAAATTAATAGAAAAATAATAAGTATGTCTGATGTGATATTCATTGGGTTTGTTTGAGAGTTGGGAACGAAAACCCAGCCGCAGGCGAACGCCAACAGCGGATTGCGTTGAATTTGAATGATGAACTATCTATGGGGATTTCGGACATGATCCTTTGAACTTTTCTGAGTGCCCCCTATTGTACTATGAATAAGCCGCTTCACGCTTCGCGGACGTGGATGCCTGATCCGGCTTCGATGTGCCCGATCACCCAGACAGGTTGACTTATTTCCCCCGCGCGTGCAAGAAACGATTCCAATTTCTCTTGCGGCACTCCCAGCAACAACCCTCCGCTTGTTTGCGGATCGAACAACAACATTTGATTCTCTTCATCAATCGAATCAGCAAAATTTACTCTCGCCTCAAAATGCGACTTGTTGTCAAATGCGCCGCCAGCGAAGCATCCTTTTTCTGCATATTTTCTTGCGCCTGCTATGAACGGAATCTTTTCAAAATCAAACTTCAACGAAACGCCCGAAGCGTTTGCCATCTCCAAGCCGTGACCGAGCAGGCTGTAGCCGGTGATGTCCGTCCCGCCGCGCAGACCGAATTCGACTGCGAGTTGGCTGGCGGATTTATTCAATCGTTTCATCCACGCAACGGCTTCTTGTAAATCAGCCTCGTCCACTTGCTCACGCTTCAGTGCGGTGGTTGTCACTCCAAATCCGAGCGGCTTGGTCAACACCAGCGCGTCGCCAACTTTGAGTCCGCCCTTGCTCTGCATCTTGCGCGGGTCAACAAATCCGATAACAACAAGTCCAAATTTTGGTTCCTTGTCTTTCACGGTATGCCCACCCGCGATGACTACTCCCGCTTCGCGCGCTTTTTCTGCGCCGCCGCGGATGATCTCGCTTGAAATTTCATTTGGAAGATTATCAGGTAACGCGGCGACGTTCAGCGCTAGGAACGGTTGCCCGCCCATCGCGTACACGTCAGATACGCTGTTCGCCGCGGCGATGGCGCCGTAATCATAGGCATCGTCCACAACCGGCGTGAAAAAATCGGTGGTGACCACGAGGGCGCGGTCATTGTCCAAACGCCAAACAGCCGCGTCATCCGGTTCGCGCAGACCAACCAACAGGTCCGGGAATGACGCGGCATCGAAGATGTCTTTGACAGGACGCAGAACCTGCGTCAGCGCATCAGCGCTCAATTTGGACGCTCAACCCGCGCACGTCGAAAGAGTCGTGAGGCGGATTTCGCGTCCGGTTCGAGGAATCGGCATATTAATAATCGTAGGGGCGGACCTGTGTGTCCGCCCCTGTGGCACGCCAAATTTATTGCGGAATTACCGGCGTTCCCGGCAGGGGCAGAATGAATTGGTTGCCCGTTGGGATGAAAATGGTTTGCACGCCCGGCGCGAGTTTGAGAATGTATTGATATTGCAGTAATTGCGGGTTATCTGCCAGCGCGGCGGCAAGTAATTCCAACGCCTGCGCTTCGGCTTGCGCTTCGATCAGCCGCGCTTCTGCCGCGCCTTTTGCCGCGATCACTGCCGCATCTGCCTGACCCTGCGCCACCTGCCTGGCTTGCTCGGCTTCCTGTTTCTTTTGCTCAACAGTCAACTCGGCTTGCTGTGCCTGTTGTTCGGCGATCTGCTTTTGTTCCACTGCCACCGCATACGCTTCGCTGAAGTGTATATCTCGCAGGATGAAATCCAACAGGATCAAGTTATTGTCAGCGAGGCGCTCGCTCAATTCTTCCGTAATGATGCTGACCATTTCAATGCGTTTGGTGGAGACGACTTCCTCCACGCCATATTGCGAAACCGCATCACGGATGATGCCGCGCGCTTCGGGGCGCACGATTCCATCCTCATAACGATTTTGCCAGATGATGTGAAGATTGACAACTTTGGCGGGGTCAATCTGGTAAATCACCGAAGCGTCAATGATCACTTCCTGCCCGTCTTTGGTACGGGCGCGGATCGAATCGTCGCCTTGTACCTGTCCTTCCAGTGCAACAGCAGACATGGTGTAAGACTGGTTCGAAATGGAATACGTCACCACTTGTTCCACCACGGGCACGATCCAATGCAAACCGGGTCCCAGTGGTTCTTGACGAACGCCCCCCGCGCGGATCGTTCTCACGACACCGCGTTCGCTGGCTTCCACAAAAACCAACCCGGAGCCAAGCACCGTGAGAAGAAGGGCAATGACCGCCAAAACGAGCGCGCTTGAGCTTGATCCTTTTGCGGTCTGGTTGCGGCCCGCACGAATCGCCGCCATAACGCCAAGACCAATAGCGGCAAGCCAGGCGAAGCCTGCCAATGAACGAATGACATCAACGATATTCATGGTTCCTCCGAATTTAAGTTGAATTTATTATACCGCCATGATAGCATGGGATGATGAACGCTGGTGTAGGAAAGGTGTTAGAACTTATTTTGCAAGACGGACTCCGCCACGCGCGGATCGTCTGCCCTGAGAAATTGATTCCAGCGCCGGGACAATACCTGCTCGCCGCAGACGGTTCGGACTCACTTCTGCCTGTTCCACTCTATCATACGGATTCCTCGCCGGATGGTTTTATCGCCGCTCCCGCACCGGACTCATGGACTCCCGGCATGGAACTCTTCCTGCGTGGTCCGCTCGGGCATGGATTTACACTCCCGTCTTCTGCCAGAAAGATTTGCCTGGTTGCGCTCGATGATTCGCCCTCACGCCTGCGAGGATTGATTCGACTGGCGTTGAAGCAGCGAGCGGCAGTGACTCTTGTGACAGATTCGCTCGCTGAAAATTTACCAGATGAAGTTGAAATCCAACCGCTGGCATCCTTGAGCGAGATTCTCGCATGGGCTGATTATGCCGCGTTCGATGTGACGCGGGAACTTTTGCCTGAATTGTTGAAGAGGCTGGGAAAACAGAATCAATTATCGGCTGTAAAAGAGGCGGAGGTTCTCGTCCGCACGCCGGTGCCGTGTGGGGGAATCGCCGAGTGCGGGGTGTGCGCGGTCACCACGAAATCTGGCTGGAAAATGGCGTGCAAAGATGGGCCGGTATTTCGATTGAGTGATTTTCCCTCTCCCTCAGGGAGTGGGCAGGGTGAGGGTTAATACCAAATGCGAAACGAAGTTTTTGTTTTGCCGGGTAATCCTTGATAGTCCACCGTGATTTCGATCGGCACAAGGTTCCCTGCGGTTTGATTCGCAAAACTGAATGAGAGATTTGCTATCCCCTCCGCGTTCGTCATTGACGTTAATTCCTGCGTGGTTCCATCGGTCAAGTGAATCGTGAGTTTGACCTTGGCTCCCGACACAGACTGTGAAGTTTGGCTTTGAACAACCACTGAGACAGTTTGTTCGCCATTCGCCCGCGTGACTGATTTCGAAACAAACGCCCGAACGTCGAGCGAAAGCACCGGGTTGATTGTGGCATCCTGCGGCTCGACTGCATTGAGGTGAGCGCGGTCTTCTGCCAGATAATCGAAATAACTTCGCCCGAGTTGCGAAATCTCCACGCGGGGCGTCACACCGTTCGTGCGCCACTCGAAGCGTGCCTTTTCAAAATATTGAACATATAGCCCTGCCTGATCTTCGGCAGACGAGATGGGATTCCCAAATTGCGCAACGCCGCCATTGGCTTTGTAAAAATCAAGAAAATCATAGCAAACCTGAAATCCTGCAAATATTTCACACGCTGAGGCGATTTTTGATTCCGACGGCGCGGCGGGTTGGTAAAGCGCCAGCCCGATGGGGGTTAACTGAATCGTTGAGTTTCCTTGCGAATCTGTCACAAGTTCGAAGCGGGCGCGCTGAAAATATTGCACGGTTTTGCCGTCGCGCGAAATAAATTGTTCAGTGATCGGATAGCCATAGACAAGTTCGAAAGCAGGCACGCGGTTGTAAAAATCTAAAAACTCCCCGTTTACAAAATGCCCGGTCTCGCGGAAAAATGGTTCATGTGGGTGATGTTGTGTGTTACTGCACGAAGCCAGCAATAGAGCCAAACCAGTAAACCAAACGACCCGTTTGCGTATCGCTCTCATGGCACGCATTATATTACGCCTTCAACAACGCCTCAACGATTCGTTTCGCCGTGTGACCGTCTCCGTACGGATTCGCCACCTTCGCCATCTTTGAATATTCTGATGGATCATCCAGCAGGCGTGTCGCTTCATTCACAATTCGGCTTGCGCCTGTGCCTACGAGTTTGAGTATCCCCGCCTCGACTCCCTCCGGGCGTTCAGTGGTTTCGCGCAACACGAGCACGGGAATCCCAAAGGTTGGGGCTTCCTCTTGAATACCGCCCGAGTCGGTGAGAATCAGGTGTGCATGTTTCATCAAATGGACAAGTGGTAAATAATCCAACGGGGGTAGGAGTGTGATGCGATCCACGCCTTTCAAAATCCGATTGACCGGCTCCTGTACGTTTGGGTTGAGATGAACAGGGTAAACGATTTCCACATCTGACCGCGCGGCAAGCGCTTTAAGCGCGTGGCAAATATTTTCCATCGGTTCACCGAAGTTTTCGCGTCGGTGAGCAGTGACGAGAATTAGTTTTTGACCCTTCGACTTCTCAACCCCTAATTTTTCGATCAACTCTTTGATTGCCCTCGGCTCGACCTGCTTTGCAACAAAATTCAGCGCGTCAATCACGGAATTGCCTGTCACATGAATCTGTGCTGGGTCAACACCCTCACGCAGTAAATTTCCCCTTGACCATTCGGTGGGAGCGAAGTGCAAATCCGCAGTGACGGTGGCGATGCGGCGGTTTATCTCCTCGGGGAAAGGATGCCACTTGTCGTGAGTACGTAAACCTGCTTCCACGTGCCCGAACTTGATCTTGCGGTAAAACGCGAGCAGGGATGTGATTAACACGGTGGTTGTGTCACCGACGGCAAGCACCCAGTCTGGTTTGAATTCCTCGAGGATAGGGTCGAGGTGAGTGAAAATCCCTGCGCTGATCTGCGCCATGGTTTGTCCGTCGCGCATCAAATCCAAATCATATTCTGGCTTGATCTCAAACAGTTCCAGCGCTTGATCCAGCATTTGCCTGTGTTGCGCGGTAACGCAGACCCGCGCCTCGACATCGGCTTTTTGTATGAGAAGGCGAACAATGGGAGCCATTTTGATGACTTCGGGTCGGGTGCCGAGCACGGAAAGAATCTTCATAGGCAAGGTTTCGTGTCAGTAAAAAGTAATTTGGTAATTAGAGATTAAAGACTGGAGACTTGCTATCGCCGAGACGGTGAAAGTGGAAACCAGCATTTTTCCACATATTGGCATCCCATGCGTTAACCGTGTCCACGATTACACGCGCAGATGTTCGTGAAGCAAGGCTGACTGGGTTCAAGTCGCGGAATTGCGAGTGGTTGACGAGCAGGATAATTGCCTCAGCATCTTTGATGGCAGCATCCAGACTCTCTGACATTTCCACGCCTTTGAGTTTGGCGTCAGGCTTAAACGGCTCCCAGCATTTGACGCGCGCGCGCTCGTGTTGGAGCAGGTGGACGATTTCAACTGCGGGGCTTTCGCGCAGATCATCCACATCCGGTTTGTAGGCAAGCCCGAGAACGGCAATTTTTTTATTTTCTAATCCGCCGAGGGCGCGTTTAACTTTCTCAACAACAAAATGCGGTTGTGCGTCGTTGACCTCGCGCGCTTGATATATGAGTTGCGCCAGCTCAGGCGCGGCTTCGACGAAGAACCACGGGTCCACGCTGATGCAGTGACCGCCGACGCCGGGGCCGGGATTGAGGATGTTGATGCGCGGGTGCAGGTTGGCGAGGCGGATTGCCTCCCATACGTCCACGCCAAATTTTTCAGCGAGGCGGGAGAATTCGTTGGCGATGGCGATGTTCACGTCGCGCGTGGTGTTTTCCATGATCTTGACCATCTCGGCAGTGGTCGCGTCGGTTTCGAGGATATCGCCTTTAACGAAAGTCGCATACAGGTCGCGCCCGGCACGCGCCGACCCCGGTGTCACGCCGCCCATCACGCGCGCGTTTTCCACAAGTTCACGCAGAAGTTGCCCGCCGGGAAGGACACGTTCCGGGGAATAACACAGGTGAAAGTCAATCCCTGCTCGGAGGTTGGACCCTTCGAGGATTGGCGCAACTAGCCCGATGGTCGCTTGAGGGGGGGAAGTGGATTCGAGGATAACGAGGTTACCTTTCCGCAAAACAGGCAGGATGGCCTCGGTAGCTGAAGTCACCGCGCGCATGTCTGCGAGTTTGAACTGCCGTCCGTTATATTCCCCGAATTTGTTTTCCTGAAATGGAGTCGGAACGGCGATAATGAACGCGTCGGCTTCTTCGGGTTTCGTTGAAACAGTCAGGTTGCCGGAGTTGATTGCCGATTTAACGAGATCTTCCAGTCCCGGCTCGTGGATATGGATTTCGCCCTTTTGCAGGGTTTCGACAACGTGCGGGTTGACATCTACGCCATGGACCTTGAGTCCGTGCGCGGCGAAGGTGGCGGCGGTGGGCAAGCCAATATAACCGAGACCGAGAATGCACAATTTTTGGAATTTCACACTGGCTCCTGATTTGGGTGATTGGGGAATTATACAGCCAGTGGCGGATGCTCGTCGCGGTAAAACTTTATTGCGGCAATCCCGTAGATCCTATTGAGTTCGTTGTAATCATTTGTTGTATAATGAAACGGAGGAAGTATGGATTTTCTGCTGGATCCCAACGTTGCCTATTTATTCCTGCTCGCGGGAATTTTGTTCGCCATGCTGGCGCTCGTTACACCGGGGACGGGATTTTTCGAGGTGATCTCGTTTTTCTGCATTGCGATTGCAGGGTATGCAATTTACACCCTTTCCATTAATTTCTGGGCTTTGATCGTCATCGGTTTGAGCGTCACCGCGTTCGTTTATTCGATCCAAAAGCCAAGACGGGAATTATTTCTTGCTCTGGCGATTTTGTTACTTGTGATTGGCTCAGTCTTCATGTTTGCGCATGAAGAAGGCGGCTTACCCGCGGTGAATCCGCTTCTTGCAGTTGCAGCCTCCTCATCGGTGGCAGGGTTCTTATGGATCGCAACACGAAAGTCCATCGAAGCCGCGTTTGCCATGCCGTCGCATGATTTAGGAGCGTTGGTGGGTCAACTTGGGGAGGCGAGATCAGAAATCCATGATGAGGGCAGTGTGCAGGTAGACGGGGAGTTGTGGTCGGCTAAAAGTGAAACGCCCATCCCGGCGGGCGCGGCGATCCGAGTCGTCCGCCGCGAAGGGTTTGTCGTTGTTGTTGAACAGGCAAATATTCCCAACTCATAAAAAGGAGAGTGCTATGGAAGCGTTTGGTTTTGCTACTTGTTTGATAGGCGTTTTATTGGTTCTGATCGTGTTCTTTTTGTGGAGCGCGATCAAGATCGTGCCCGAATACAACCGTTTGGTTGTTTTCAGGTTAGGTCGGAGCGTTGGCGCGAAGGGACCGGGGCTGGTTCTACTGATCCCGTTCATTGATACCGCCCGTTGGGTGGATTTGCGCGAGCAGGTGCGCGAGATTCCGCATCAGACTTCGATCACGAAGGATAACGCGCCGATCTCGATTGATTTCCTGTGGTATTACAAGGTGCTCGACCCGGCGGAATCGATCTTGCAAGTCGGTAATTTTGAATCAGCCGCGGCAGGTATCGCCGCAACCACCTTGCGCGCCGTCATCGGCGGTATCCCATTGGATGATGTCCTATCCGAGCGCGAACACATCAATAACATGCTTCGCACGCGCCTCGATGAAGTCACTGAAAGATGGGGCGTGAAAGTAACCAACGTCGAAATCCGCGAGATCGTTCCGCCGCGCGAAGTGCAGGATGCGATGAACCGTCAGATGTCTGCCGAGCGTATTCGCCGCGCGCTGGTGACCGAGTCGATGGGCGATCAAGCCGCCGCGATCAATCGCGCAGAAGGCACCAGGCAAGCCGCGATTCTTTCGGCACAGGGCGAACGTGAATCCAATATCTTGCGCGCCGAAGGTGAAAAGCAGGCACAGGCGTTACGCGCGGAAGGTTTCGCGGTTGCTTTGGAAAGCATTTTTGCCGCCGCTGGAAAAGTGGATCAAAAGACCATGACCTTGCAATATTTTGAAACACTCAAATCCATCGGCGCCAGCCCGTCCACGAAATACATCTTCCCGATGGAATTTACGAGCATGCTCGATAATTTCATCGGTAAAAAATAATCGGATCACTGATATTTGTAGGGGCGCAACCAGTTGCGCCCCTACAATGGTTTAATATGGACATCCTCCCCGCGACGATCCTCGACCTCAACGCGTTACGCAAACTTGAACGCGCCTGTTTCGACAAGGATGCGTGGTCGCTATTTGATTTGATCGCCGTGTTGTCTTGGATGGATGTTGTGCGATTCAAGGCTGTTGAGAATAGCGAGATGATCGGATTCGTCGCCGGGGAAACGCGTCCATCGCAAGGGGCGGCTTGGATCGCCACCATTGGCGTTGACCCGCGCTTTCAACGCCGCGGCATCGGGCGCGCGCTGCTCCATGCCTGCGAAGCGCGCATCAACCACCCGCGCATCAAATTGACGGTGCGTGTTTCAAACCACAGCGCAATTTCCTTATATGAAAAAGAGGGATATTGCACGCTTGACATCTGGCGCAGATATTACAGCGACGGCGAGGATGGATTGGTGATGGAGAAAAACCTTGGCAATCAACATGAACATGGTGGGATATAATCGTCCCAATGTTTGCAGATGTGCTTTCTCTGCCGATCTGGGTTGACAAGCCCGATGTATTCCATCGGATGGTGGAAGAATTATCTGCCGGGGCTCGCATCGCAGTAGATACGGAATCCAACAGCCTGCATGCGTATCGCGAACGCGTGTGCCTGATCCAGTTTTCAACGCTGAAAAACGATTACGTCCTCGACCCATTTGCGCTTGCCGACCTGAGTTTGCTTTCCCCGATTTTTACAAACCCAAACACGGAAAAAATCTTCCACGCCGCGGAATACGACCTGATCTGCCTGAAACGCGATTTCGGGTTTGAATTCTGCTGTTTGTTTGATACGATGCAAGCCGCGCGCGTGCTGGGATACCCCGCCGTCGGGTTGGACACACTGCTGGCTGAAAAATTCCAGGTGAAGATGGATAAACGCCACCAAAAAGCGGATTGGGGTGCGAGACCGCTGGCGCCGGCGCAGATTGATTACGCGCGTCACGATACGCATTACCTATTTGCCTTGCGCGACTTGCTTGAAACCGAATTGCGTGAACAAGGACGTTGGGAACTTGCACGGGAGGATTTTGCCCGCGCGTGTATTGTGGATGAACCAAAGGAAAAACTCAATGGCTCATCGTGGAAGCGGTTCAGCGGGCGCAAGGATGTAACCCTGCGCGAGTTGACGATCCTCGTCGAGTTGTGTCACAGCCGCGATGCGATTGCGGAACGATTGGATCGCCCGCCGTTCAAAGTGGTTGAAGATTCGCTTTTGCTTGAAATTGCAAAAAAACTTCCGGAGCAGGATGTTGACCTGGCGGGAATCGGTCTCAGTCCGAAGCAGATCAAGTTGTGGGGCAGGGACATGCTCGCGGCGACAAGGCGCGGGGTTGGCGCTCCGCTGGTGAAACGGGAACAGCCCAAACGCCCGGACGATGCGGTTGTCAAGCGGCTGGAAAAAATAAAAGCATGGAGAAAGAAAGTCGCGCAGGAAATGAAGGTGGAGTCGGATATCATCCTGCCGAAGATCTATTTGAACGTTTTGGCTGAACGCCCGCCGAAAACGATAAATGATCTCGAAGCGGCGTTGTGTGATTCGCCGTGGCGGTTCAAAACGTACGGTACGCAAATCCTGGATTTGATCGGAGGCTGACATGCGGATCAATTTTCACGGCGCGGCGCACACGGTGACGGGGAGCCAGCATTTGCTGGAGATCAACGGGCACCGGCTCCTGCTGGATTGCGGCTTGTATCAGGGCAGGCGGGATGAATCATATTCTCGAAACTTGAATTTCGCCCACGACCCGCGCAAAGTGGATGCGGTGATTCTTTCGCACGCGCACATTGACCATTGCGGCAACCTCCCAAATCTTGTAAAAAACGGGTTCGCTAAAAATATTTTTGCCACGCGGGCAACGGTTGATCTTGCCACTCTTATGATGGCGGATTCGGGACGGATTCAGGAATCGGATGCCGAGTTTGTGAACAAGAAAAAAAGGGCGCGCGGTGAGCCGTTGATCGAACCGCTGTACACCGAAACCGACGCGCAACAAGCCGCCGATCTTTTCCGCGGTGTGGACTATGGTCAGAATTTTGAGCCGATCCCCGGTGTGACTGCACGATTCAACGAAGCCGGGCATATTCTCGGTTCAGCCTCTGTATTTTTAGAAATTGAGGAAAAAGGACGAAAAATCCGCTTCTGGTTTTCAGGGGATATTGGGCGCTTCAAACTTCCACTTTTACGCGACCCCGTTCTGCCCGATGTCCCGGTGGATTATCTGTTGATGGAATCAACGTACGGCGACAAAAGGCACAACGACCCATCTGCCGCGTTCGAGGAGTTTCGCGACATTGTGAATAAAACACTGAAGAGGAGCGGCAAAGTTATCATCCCTGCATTTGCCGTCGGGCGAACGCAGGAAATGGTATATCACCTCAATATGATGATGCACGACGGCGACGTGCCGCGCGCGCCGGTCTTCGTGGATAGCCCGCTGGCGGTAAACGCCTCGGAGGTATTCATGCGCCACCCGGAGATTTTCGATGCGGAGACGCGCAAGTTTGTGGAGGAGGCGCGTCACCCTGCGTTGGATTTCAAGATGCTGACGTACGTTCAATCGGTCGAGGAATCGAAAGCGCTAAACCAACGCGACGATCCGATGATCATCATCTCAGCATCAGGAATGGCTGAAAACGGACGTATCCTTCATCACTTGAAAAATAATATTGAGAACCCGAAAAATACGGTGTGCATCGTTTCGTGGCAAGCGCCATATACACTTGGGCGTCGAATCGCCGACCGCGAGAAGCAGGTCAAAATTTTTGGCGAGGCGTACTCACTCAATGCAGAGGTGGCGACCATCGGCGGCTTGTCCGGTCACGCGGGTCAGGATTTGCTCGTGAGATATGCAACGACCGTGAAGAAAACCGTGAAAAAAGTTTTTCTCGTACACGGCGAGGAAAAACAAGCCACGACGTTGACAGAGAAACTCGCCGAGCAGGATATGCACGAGGTGTTTTACCCTGACCTGCACGACAGCGAAGAAATCTGAGATATAATTCCGCCGGTCAATTTTTGATTGACGATTTTAATCGTCCTTCGTAAATCCTCAATCGTAAATTGAATTGGGAAGGTGCCAGAGTGGTTGAATGGGACAGTCTCGAAAACTGTTGTGGGCTCCGGTCCACCGAGGGTTCGAATCCCTCCCTTCCCGCTAAACCTCCGAGTTCTTCGAGAACTCGGAGGTTTGCATGTGTACGCATGATATAATTTCTACACATTGGTATGAGGTTCTCATGAGAACAAATATTGTGATTGAAGACAGCTTGATCCACAAAGCCATGTCTGCCAGCGGTCTTGCAACCAAAAAAGCCGCTGTCGAAGCGGGCTTGCGGCTTTTGATTCAGGTGCACGCGCAAAAAAATATTCGTAAATTACGCGGCAAGGTTGCGTGGGAGGGCGACTTGAATTCATTGCGCACAGGGCGGGTTGCCGAGGCCAAAGCCAGGTATAAACCCAGGTGATTTCCAGTGACCGTTGTTGTTGACACCACCATTTGGATTGATTACCTTCGCGGGGATTCCACTGCTGGAACAAGATGGCTGGAAGAAGCGCTGGATCGTCAACGGCTGGGCATCCTCGATTTGATTTTGTGCGAGGTGTTGCAGGGAATCCGCGACGAATCGGCGTATGAACAAACTCGTAAGGCGCTTCTTGCTTATGAAGTCTATGAAACTGGAGGGATTGATCTTGCCCTGGCCGCCGCGCAAAATTATCGGACGCTGCGGAAAAGAGGTTTTACAGTTCGCAAAACGATAGATTGCATTATTGCCACGTTTTGTATTTTGAACAACCACATACTGTTGCACAACGACCATGATTTTGAAGCCTTTGAAAAAGTGCTCGGTTTACAAGTAGTCCGCCCTTCTTGAAATGAAACTCAACCTAGCCCTCGCGCAGATCGCTACCAAACTGGGGGATGTCGAATCGAATCTCGAAAAGCATCTCGAATTCATCAAACAGGCAAAAACACAAAAAGCGGATTTGGTCGTCTTCCCCGAACTGTCACTCACGGGGTACGTCTTGCAGGATTTAGTCGCCACCGTCGCGCATTGCCCGACAGAGGATGACCCGGTCTTCAAGCATCTTCTCAAAGCATCCAAAGATTCGGATTTGGTCATTGGATTCGTGGATGAGGATTCCCGTCACCGCTTTTACATTGCCTCCGCGTATCTCTCCGGCGGACGCGTGGTTCACGTCCATCACAAAGTATATCTTCCCACCTATGGTCTCTTCGATGAAGGACGTTTCTTTGCCTGGGGGGATGCTGTGCGCGCCTTCGATACGCGTTTCGGCCGGGTCGGCATGTTAATCTGCGAAGATTTCTGGCACGCTTCACCTCCGTATTTGCTTTGGCTCGATGGCGCCGACATCATGCTGTTTTCCTCCGCTTCGCCGGGGCGCGGATTAAACGACAAGGAAAAACTCGAATCTGCCCGTTGGGTGGAACGCGTCAGCAAGGCGTATGCCAGCATGTTCACGTCTTTTGTCGCGCACTGCAATCGCGTCGGGTTTGAAGACGGCTTGCTGTTTTGGGGTGGCGCAACCGTCAACGACCCGAACGGCGAATTGCTCGCACAAGGTCCATATTTTGAGGAAGCATTGACCGTTTGTGACCTCGATCTGAATCAACTCCGCCGCACGCGCGCAAGGCTTCCGCTGTTGCGAGATGAACGGACTGCGCTTGTGCAAAAAGAATTGGGCAGGATTTTATCCGCCCGGTAGAATTTAATCCCATGCAAATTGACTTGACCATCAACACCGATGTTGCCCGGCAAATCCTTACCGGCTTCATCAAAAGCGAAGTGACCCGCGTCGGGTTTTCCCGCGCGGTGATCGGGCTTTCAGGCGGAATCGACTCGGCGCTTTCGTGCGCGCTTGCCGTCGAAGCGCTGGGCAGGGAAAATGTGCTGGCAGTCCGGATGCCGTACAAGTCGTCCAACCCTGATTCGCTCGCACATGCCGAACTGTTGATCGAACAACTGGAAATTCCCAGCAAGACCATCGAAATCACAGAGATGGTTGAACCGTTGTTTGCAAAAGACGGTGAAATCACAAAATTACGCAAGGGCAACATCATGGCGCGTGAACGGATGATTGTCTTGTACGACCAATCGGAAGTGTTCAAAGGATTGGTGATCGGCACGAGTAACAAGACCGAAATCCTGCTTGGGTACAGCACGCAGTTCGGGGATTCGGCGTCGGCGATGAACCCTATTGGTGATTTGTATAAAACACAAATCAGACAACTGGCGCGTGCGATGAACATCCCTGCGCCGATCATTGACAAGCCTCCCTCCGCCGATTTATGGGACGGGCAGACCGATGAAGGGGAACTCGGCTTCATCTATGAAAATGTGGATCAACTACTTTATCTGTTAATTGACCAGCGTTACAGCCCGGATGAATGCGTCGAGGCGGGATTTGAACGAAATTTTGTAGAGGTAGTTGTAAAGCGAATCCAACGCACGCAATTCAAACGTATGCAACCTCCGATTGCCAAGTTGAGCAATCGCACGATCGGATATGACTTTTTATATTTGAGAGATTGGGGAACATGAAGTTTCACCTCCCGCCTGCGCTCACACATCGAAAATATTTGTATCTCTGGTTGGGTTTGGTGATCTCAGTCGCTGGTTCCAACATGCAGTTCGCCGCCATTCACTGGCACGTCCGTGAATTGACCGGGGAACCGGATCCGCTGGCATTGGGCGGGATCGGTCTGGCGCGCATTCTGCCGGTCATTGTATTTTCATTTATTGGCGGCGCGGTGGCGGATAACTTCAACCGTCGGAAGATTTTGTTTATTACGCAATCCATCGCGGCATTGCAAGCCGCGACCCTTGCGCTCCTCACGTTTAGCGGACAGATTACCATCTGGCACATTTATGCCCTGACGGCAATTCAAGCCGCGACGATGGCATTCGACCTGCCGGCGCGACAAGCGATGGTGCCGAACCTCGTCTCGCGCGAGCATTTGCCGTCCGCGTTTAGCATGGGGTCGATTGCCTTCAGCACCGGCGCGATTGTTGGACCCCTTATATTCGGTGTAATCCCCGAAGGCGGGCAGGGTGTGGCTTACCTGCTCAATTCGGTTTCTTTCCTCGCTGTCATTCTGGCGTTGATTCTGATGGGTAGTGCGCATCAAGACCTGAAACGCGCCAGCGGCGTTAATTTGCAATCCATGTGGGACGGGGTTCGATTTATCTTTGGTCGTCCGCTGATTTTGTCCACCATGATGATGGATTTTGTCGCGACGTTTTTTGCCTCTGCCAATACCATGCTCCCCATCGTTGCCCGCGACATTTTATTCGTCGGTAAGACCGGGTATGCGTGGTTGGTTTCTGCGCAGGCAATCGGCTCGGTCGCGGCGGGGATGGTCGTTTCGCAGATTCGGGAACTGCGCCGGCAGGGACCGCTCTTCCTCGCGTCGGTGACCCTGTTCGGGCTGGCGACTGTTTGGTTCGGGCTGAGCCGCACGTTCGTCCCGGCGATGATCGCTTTGTTGCTCATCGGGGCAGGCGATGCCGTCAGCACGGTCATCCGCAACACGATTCGGCAACTGCAAACGCCGGACCACATCCGCGGCAGGATGACTAGTGTGAATCAAATTTTCTTCATGGGCGGTCCCCAACTAGGGGAGGTGGAAGCGGGCGTGGTCGCGTCACTTTTTGGCGTGCCGTTTGCCATCGTCAGCGGCGGCATCGGTTGCATCCTCGGCATGTTCTTGATCGTTTGGAAGTGGCCCCAACTCGTTGCGTATAACGGCGACGAGCCGCATCTCGCCACTGCCCCGGCAGATTGACGTTTAACTTGCGATTGCCGTACGTTTCCCCGGCATCGTCTATTTGGGTGTTGACTTGCACTTTGATTGGTACTATACTGCGAGCAACGAGGTAACCGCCCTATGCGAGCAGATGTTTGCGAGGCAACAAAAGTCTAACCCGAAAGCACGCGACGTATTCGCGTGCTTTTTTATTTCATATTTCAAACCCTGAAAGGAGATCAACGATGGACTATGGAATGATCGGCAAACGCGAGAAGGCTCACAGGTACGCGGAGGAGCGTCACCGCTTCCTCTTCAACAAGTTTGAAGTGACATTTCATGGCGACAACAACAACCACCGCATGACGTTCGATAACGGCGTGTATGGCTGTGACTGCGAATTTTTTGTGACCCATCACCGTTGCGCCCACTCGATGGCGCTCGAAATCCTGCTCAAGGATATGGTGCCGGAAACGGTCGAATCCTGATTTCAACCTGATTCTGCAACTCAACCGCTCTCCAACCCCGGAGGGCGGTTTTTGTTGTGTGTCACTCTCTCGCTCGAAGGCGGTCTATGACCGCCGTGTTTTGTAAGGTACATCGCAAGGTCGCAGACCTTGCGGGAGCGTGATATATCGCGGCGACTCTGATACAAATCGTTGAAGTTGACCTGAAAATTTAATGAGAGTATTTTAAAAAGGACCGATTTCGATTACAATTTTTGCATGACCAAAATCTCGCGGCGCGACTTTCTCAAACTTGGAGGCTTAAGCCTGGGGAGCCTCGCGTTCTCGCCATCACTCGGAAACCTGTTCGATTTCGACGACAGCAGTTTGATTCGCATTGCAACCGAATCGGTGAGCGTGTATTCCAAGCCAAGCGACGAGAGTTCGATTGTTTCCACGTGGTATCGTGATGAACTATTGCATACCTATGGGGAGGTGGTTGCCAAGGAACCTGAGCACAATCCGGTCTGGTATCGCGTCTGGGGAGGGTATATCCACCGGGCGCGAATCCAAAAAGTGAAAGTCTTATTTAACAAGACACTCCCCTCGGTGGAGGCGGGCGTGCCGCGGCTTGCCGAAATGACCGTCCCGTTTACCCAGCCCTGGAGAACGAGCCAGGCATTTGGCTGGCAACAACTGGGATTCCGCCTGTATTATGACTCTGTGCATTGGATCGAAGCCATCGAACCCGGTCCGACGGGCGAACTATGGTATCGAATTTACGATGACCTCACTGGGTTTCCGTATTACGTCAACCCGATGCACTTGCGGCCGATTCCGTTGAATGAACTTTCGGCAATCACCCCCGAAATCCCGATTGAGCACAAACGGCTTGAAGTAAATCTGACAACTCAAACCCTGACCGCGTTCGAGTATGACAAGCAAATTCTCAAGACCACCATTTGCTCCGGCATCCCAAACGGTTCGCGCGATGCGAATGGGTTGTCCACGAAGACACCCGCAGGCGAATTCCGCATCGTGGACAAGATGCCGAACAAACACATGGGCAATGGCAATCTCTTCGCCGACTTCACCGATTACGAACTTCCCGGCGTCCCCTGGACGAGTTTCTTCACGCTCCAGGGTCACGCGTTTCACGGCACATACTGGCACGAAAATTTTGGCGTCCCGATGAGCCGCGGCTGTATCAACATGCGAACCGAAGAAGCGAAGTGGTTATTCCGCTGGGCAAAGCCAGATCATGAGATCGGCAAGACGTACAATCGCGGCTTCGGAACGCTCGTCCGGATTTATTACTAGACCATGCCTGAGTTCAGGTTTTCATTTTCTGTTACTGAGACTCTTTAGTACTTTGTAGGCTTGCTCTAAAGTTCCTCCGCATTCCCGAAGCCAAGATGGCGGACTGTTAGGTTTGACAGTAAGCCAGGCAGTTTCTTGACCAGATGATCCAGTATGCTGTCCTAAATGACCAATAACATATTTCCGTAGAACCGCTTTACTTATAACCCAGCATTGTGCCTCAAAAGGGGAAACCCCAAGGAGAATACTGTACTCATAATTTTGATCTCGTATTTGCTGGAATTTATAGATTCCAGCTTTCCATAAAGTTGAGAATTTTATTTCAACTCTATGTCCATTAATTAGCATATCGGCATCAGAATCAGGGCTTCTATCTACTGCTAGCTCTTTTAGCGCACACCATTGTTTTACCAGAAGTTTTCCCAACTTTCCTTTGGAACCAGATGGTAATTTTAATGCCCATTCGAAAGGGCTTCCCGCCCAAACAGAAGAGTTTTTCTCAAAATCACTCCTGATGTAAGAAGCTGCTGAGGCTAGCAAATCAAAATCGGGTGAGGGTTTTGGCCTGTTCATTTTTTAATCACCTTATGTAAAAGATCATACGCTTGACTCAACGACCCTCCGCAGCTTTTAGTCCATTCAAGAGGGTTCCTTGGGTCTACAGTAATCCAATATTCTGACTGCCTGCCACCTTTGTGTTGTTTTGTTGCGTGTTCAAGGACGTATTTTTTTTCAAAAAACCAACAATGTGTTTCGAATGGAGAGATACCGAGACATAGCACATACTCGTATCCTGTTCTTCTAAGTTGTTGAAATTTATAAAATCCATTTGTCCAGAGAGTCGAAAATTTTATTGCTACTTTATGTCCATTTATCACCAAAGATTCGCTAGCATCTTTTGTGGCGTCAATATTTACCCCTTTACTGGCTAGCCAAGCTGCAAGAAGTTTTCCTCCTAATTTTCCTTTCTTCCTTGGAGGTAATTTCAAAATCCATTCGAAAGGACTATCCCTCCAATTATCCTTGGATTCTTCCAGCTCTTCTTTTAGGTAACTGGAGGTTGCAACGAACATGACAAATTCTTCACTGAGTTTGATAGACTTGCTTTCTGATACTTGTTTTGGTTGAACTCTAATTTTCGTTTGGTTTGGTTTTGGATCAAAATTCACCCACTTAATTCTTGATTGATGAGCAAATCTATTTGCCATAACCTTCAACGCTTGCTTGTTATTATCAATTAGAACGAAATTCCTCCCAAGTTCCAGGCAGCTCTCTCCAACAGTTCCACTACCTGCAAAAAAATCCAACACGACATCTCCCTCATTTGAAGATGCTTTTATTATTCTGTCGATTAACTTGCGCGGTTTTTGAGTTGGATAACCAAGTCTTTCTTTGCTGCCTGTTGGAACAATTGTTTGCCACCAAGTATCATTTTGCTGTCCTTTTGCGAAGAAAAACCACCACGTATCTGATGGTGATCTTGGTTTATTTGTGCCTGTGTAACTTGCCCACCAAGTGTCAGTAGGCAACTTGCCTCGTTCAGCCTTTTCTGTTCCCACCAGCCCTGGGGCCATGTAAGGCTCTCTGTCAATTTCATTCGTATTGAAAATGTAGCGTTTCGGATTCTTCACATAAAACAGAATATTATCGTGTTTTGCTGGCCATTTTGAACGGGCTCGACCACCATAATCATATGCCCAAATTATCTCATTGAGGAACGAAGGTCTTCCGAATATTTCGTCTAACATCTTCTTGCAGTAATGCACTTCTCGATAATCAATATGGAAATATAAACTGCCATGTGGTTTCAATAGTCGATATGCCTGTTCAATTCTTGGCCTTAGAAAACCATCAATATATGGCTCGAAACTATCCGAGTAAGAAGTGGTTCCGATTTCAATGGTGCGATATATTTGTCCTTTAAAACCCTTTCTATCTCCCTTTTTATCCCGAACGGTTTTTATAGTGGTTCTTCTCTGAACTTTTTTAGTGTTGAACGGAGGATCAATGTAAATTAAATCTATCGACTCGCTCGGCAATTTCCTTAGGATTTTTAGATTGTCACCAAAATAGATAGTATTGTCCATAGTGAATTAACATCTCTTTAAAAAATAAGATACAGAACTTATGTTCTGTATATTTTACCAGATTAGCAACGGAGATAACGTCCCGGCCAGTTTGTTTTAAACGTCTAGGCGGTAACCAACCCCGCGGATGGTTTTGAGGAACTTGGGGTTATTCGGGTCGAGTTCGATGGCGCGGCGCAACCATGAGATGTGGACGTCCAATGTACGCGTGTCTCCGGTGTAATTCGTTTCCCATACTTTTTTAAACAACGACTCGCGCTCTACGACTTCGCCGTGCTTGTCCATCAAGATGTGGAGCAAGGTAATCAATCTCGGGGTAAGTTTCGTGTTTTTGCCCAGGGAACGCACACGGCGATGTTCGACATCCAGGCGAATCGGTCCAACGCTGACGAGATTGTTTCCATCGCCGGGCATGAGCGCTTTCACGCGGTTTACCAACTTTTGCGCTGTAAATGGAAGTGCAAGCACGGAGTCGGCGAGATTCTTGTCCACGGGTTTTTCTTTTGCCAGAATTAATATGATCGGGACTTTTTGATCTTTTTTACGGAGCGAAAGACAAATACGGACACCAGTGCTTCTCAAGGAAGCGGCATTGATGACGACAACTGCCGGATTGATTTGTTTGAGTTTGGATGCGGCTGTGCTTCCGTTTTGAAAGGAACGAATATCAAATCCCTTCTTTTGCAAATCACCGGCAAAAGAAGGGATTTCTGCATGTCGTCCTTCGATAACGAGGAGGGTCGTTTTTTTCATTTTGGATGAACGGATGATAAACTAAGATAATTCCGCGTTGAGTTACAAAAGCATTATACCCTAAATCTTAACAAAAGTTTTTCTGCAAGGTCACCGGGTTTTAAGGTAGCGCCGATTAAACTACAACTTCACGATATTATCAAGATGCAATTTGTAATTTACATACGGATGTACCATTAATTCAAAATGAACCATGTTGCTTGACGCTGACTCATGCTTGTGGTACTATCGGCGGGCTTCGATACCCGATGCGGGGTGGAGCAGTGGCAGCTCGTCGGGCTCATAACCCGAAGGTCGCAGGTTCAAGTCCTGCCCCCGCTACTTCAAAGACTGTGACGAACTCACAGTCTTTGTGTTTAAGGTCTGCACGCTTCACGCAAGCCTTGCCTGCTAATTTGATAACGACCATGACGCATTCATAGTCGTTATTTTTTTCATTCTACACAATAATCTTGCGGATGGATTTTGTAATCTGTCCTCTCAAACTTGCCAAAGGGGCGTATAACCTGTAGAAATAGAATCAACTGTCCCTGTGATTGAAGCGAGGCGTTGAAGGAGAATCCGTTATGGCAGGAAAAACCTCCAAGGCAAAAAAGAATCCCAAGCGGGAAGATCCCGAAGAGCCGGTGTGGACGTACCGCGGGTATAAACTACAAACCAGCGAATTCGTCACTGCGATGGTGCATTTCTTCCGCGCGGAAATTCAGCGCGCGAATGTGTGGCGTCAACGCTTGGATACGACAACCAACTGGGCGGTGGTCGCTACCGGCGCGACGCTTTCGATCGCGTTCAGCCAGTCCAATGTGCATCACGCCATCATTATTTTGAATACGCTGTTGGTGGTGTGGTTTCTGTTCATCGAAGCGCGGCGATACCGATATTACGAGTTGTGGAGTTATCGCGTGCGATTAATGGAAACCGATTTTTATGCCGCGATGCTGGTGCCGCCGTTCCATCCCTCGCCGGAATGGGCGGAGAGTTTGGCGGAGAATTTGCTCACGCCGAGTTTTCCGATTTCGATGTGGGAGGCGTTCGGGAGAAGGTTGCGGCGAAATTATTATTGGATTTTCTTGATCTTGTACGCCTCATGGGTCGCAAAGATTTGGTTATTTCCCGATCCCGCGATAACGCTGGAGGAATTTGTCAGCCGCAGTGCTCTCGGACCGGTATCGGGCGAGATCATGATCGGGCTTGGTTTTTCCTTTTATACTTTTCTGGCGGTGGTTGCCCTCGCGACTATCCGAATGACCCGCGCCACCGGTGAAGTGCTTCCGCGCTTCGGGGATGAATCTGCGACCGCCGCGCCATCCATGCAGGGGAAACAGAAAGGGTTTCGTGCGTTTCTCGCCCCGCGTCAACGCCGACGGCAACTACTTGCCCTTATCATCACCAACAAAGCCGAAGCGGTCTCGAAGCGAATACTTTCCGAGTTAGGGCGGGGAGTCACTGCCATGGAGGGCAAGGGCATGTATACTGGCGCGGAACGCACCGTGTTGCTATGCGCGCTGACCGTGACCGAAGCGCACAACCTAAAATCAGCGGTGGCGAAGGAAGACCCGCAGGCATTTGTCATTGTGTCGCCTGCGCAGGAAATTTTGGGGCGCGGATTCAATCCGTTGGCAGAGGATTAATCGTCCAGCTCGAAAGTGTTTACCACACACAGCCCGGCGCTGTGTTGGCGGCAGAGGAAATTCCAACCCGTTTATACATTGTTACATTGGTGAAGGGTCCGCCTAAAATCCCATCATGGATTGCCCATGATCTCAGGCGAATACTATCTGCGGCATTGGATGATCGAAACGGATTCGAGTTATCCAACATTCGACGCAACCCGCCTCCTTCGCCAAATTCGGCGTGGATCTCATTCATGCGTCTTCGCCCCATCTGGTAGCTGAATCCATATCGTTCAAAAAGAATGGCGTTGTGATAATACAACGGCTCGATGTAATACATATCGTGCCCGAGGAATTTCATGAACTCTTCAAACGTGTTGATTGCATCCCCCAGCAAACGCAACCCGCGGCGGATTTGCCCCGGCGCCAACCCCGCTTGCGTGGCAGAGCGTTCTGCTTCGATGTTTCGTTTACGGATTCCAAACTGGGTCGGTGATCCATCGGGCATTTTGTCTACATCGAAGCGCGGGGCGGAAGGGTCGTTGAGAATATACAACAGGATGAAAATCTGCCCATTCATTGAATCAGCCAAATGGGCATAGAGAATCGGGTCGGGGAAATTGGGTTTGTGATACAGCATCATCTCGACATCGCTTGACCCTTCGGCAAAGCGAAATTGGAGCAACTCCTTGTTTCGGGTTAAATCGCCGAGCTTGAATTTTTCGATCACTTCAAGAGGAATATAACGGGCGTAAATTTCCCGTTTTTCCATTTCTTGAAGTTTGTTGATGCCGCCGATGGTGGATGGGGTCATATCTTGCTCTGCGCGTAGCCAGATTGTTAAGTTTATCTTTTCTTGGCGTTTTCAAAAAAAACTATCGAACGCGCGTTGCCCGCTCGGCGCTGCGGGCTTCATCACGCTTGGCAATCGCGGCGCGTTTGTCGTATGCCTTTTTGCCTTTCGCGAGCGCGATCTCAATTTTTGCGCGTCCTTTTTTTAGGTAGACCTTGGTTGGCACGACCGTCATGCCCTTGATGCGGACGTTGTTCCACAATTCACGGATTTGTTTTTTGTGGAGGAGGAGTTTCCGCTTGCGCTTCGGTTCGTGATTGAAGCGGTTCGCCTGTTCGTACGGCGCGATGTGCGCCTCGACCAGCCACGCTTGCTCTCCGTTTTCGATGTCCACGTAGGATTCCTGGATGCTTATCTGCCCGGCGCGAATGGATTTGATCTCACTCCCTTGCAAGACAAGCCCTGCTTCAAATTTTTCGAGCAGGAAATATTCAAAACCCGCTTTGCGATTGTTGGCTACGATTTTTATTTCTTCCGTCATAAATTTATATTACCACAATCGTCATTCGTAAATCTGAAATCGTACAGCGTGTCATCCCCACTTCAAAATGACCAACCCCGAGAAGAGACGCAGGAGGGCTATCAGCATCAATGCACTTGAAAGCCCAAGCGTATCCCCGATCACTGGTCCAGCAAGCGAGCCAAGCAGGATTGCCGCGTTGAGAATGACGTTGTACCACGCCAGGTGAGACGGACGGTCATCGGCAGGGATGTGTTCAAGCATGTAGTTGGCGTAAGAGCCGGACATCATGGCGAAGGTGAATCCACCGATCAGCGATAAACCATAGAAATGCCAGACTTGTGTTGCTAGCGATAAAAGGAGCGGGTAAACAAACATCAATCCGACACTCCAACCGGTCAGGCGTTTGTTGCCGATGCGGTGAGCGAACCTCCGAAGTTGCGTTGAACCGATCAGCACGGTCAAATAAAAGCAGGCGGTGCCGATGCCGATGTGTGTGTCGTCAAGGTGGAGGATGCGGACGTTGTAGATGGGGAAAAGTGGCGTGGGCAGGTACTGCGCGATGTGAAACACGAACAAGGCAATCAACACGCGGCGGAAGCGGGTCTTCCAAATGTCGAGGCGGAGGGTGGAGAGGATTCGCCGGAAGGCAGAACCGGCTGAGTTGGATGAATCAGGTTGAAGTTGGGAAGGAGGCGGGGGTAGATCCTTTTTGTGAGGCCGGATGTGAAAGATGTGATAACTGCTCATCCCCGCGCCGAACGCGCCAACGGCAAATACGATCTGGTATCCAAGCGGAAACGCGACACCTTCAAGGATGTAGCCGCTTATAAGCGAAGTGACCATGAAGGTGAGCGCAAACATGACGTTACGAATCCCCGCGACGTGGGCGCGGTATTCGTTGGGCACGGCTTCGGCGAAGAGGGCGTTGAAGCCCACGCCAAGCGGCGTGAGCGGGATTGCCATGATGAACGTCAGGAGGATGATGGCGACGATCTGGGCGGCGTCGTTAAAAAACGCCGGCAGAAAGACAAAGACCAGAAATCCTGCCCGGTAAAAAACGGATGACCAAAAGATCGCTTTGTTGGTATTTTGTTTTTCCAACCATTGACCGGAGGGAATTGCAAGGAAGAGGTTGATGATCGCCGACATGGCGCCGATCAAGCCGATTTGAAAGCCGGTTGCGCCGAGACGCGCAGCGTAGATATTTAGAAAATTAACGGTGGAACCACTCAGCACACCGAACCAGGCAATGTCGAAATACAGGTGGGTAAAGTTCGAGTGGTGTTCCGGGGGAATGCCGGTGAGTCGAAAAAGTCTGTTGAGCATGTTGTCTTGGGCTGATTATCGCATGAAAATTTGAAAAATTTCATGCGCTTTGTCTTTTACCTTCAATTTTCGAGTACGATTGGCAGGTGTTTAATCTTGAAAAGCATTTTCTACTTGACCCATCCGTGATATTTCTCAATCACGGCTCGTTCGGAGCAACACCAAAACCAGTCTTCCATGAATATCAACGCTGGCAAAGCGAAATGGAAAAACAACCTGTCGAGTTTTTAGGGCGGCGGATTACTTCCTTGCTGGCTGAATCTCGCAGGCGGCTTGGCGACTATCTTGGCGCCGACATAGACAACCTCGTCTACACTCAAAATGTGACCATGTCCCTCAACCTCATTGCCCGCTCGCTGGAACTGGGCGCAGGCGACGAGGTGTTGACGACCAATCACGAGTACGGCGCAATTGACCGCACGTGGAAATTCCTCGCAAAGGAACACGGGTTCACATATATCAACCAGCCAATTTCCACGCCGATCATTTCAAAAGAAAAAATGATCGAGGAATTTATAGCAGGCGTCACCTCGCGTACGCGGGTGATTTGCATCAGCCATATCACCTCACCGACAGCGATTATTCTTCCCGTTGAAGAAATCGTTCAACGAGCACGAGAGCGAAACATCATCACGATTGTTGATGGCGCGCACGCGCCCGGGCAAATTCCCCTCCACCTTGATTAACTCGGCGCGGATTTTTACGGCGGCAACCTGCACAAGTGGTTATGTTCGCCGAAAGGCGCGGGGTTTTTTATATGCCCGTCCTGAATCGCAGCAACTGCTCAAGCCATTGGTTGTTTCATGGGGATATGAATCGGAAACGCCGAGCGGCTCTGAATTCGTTGACCATCACGAATGGTGGGGCACACGCGACCACGCCGCGTTTTTATCCGTCCCCGCGGCGATTGAGTTTCAAGAAAAAAATGATTGGGATCATGTTCGAGACGCATGTCATACACTTGCAATTGACACACAAACACGAATTTGTGAACTGACGGGACTGCCTCCGCTGCATTCCCCGACGGGGAATTGGTTTCGTCAAATGTTCACCGCGCCGCTCCTTCAAGCGTGGACATTGCCGAGTTCCAGAATCAACTGTACGATGCGTATCGAATCGAGGTTCCAATCCTTGAATGGAACGGGAACAAACTGATCCGCGTATCCGTTCAGGGATATAACACGGAAAAAGACATGGATCGGTTGCTCGATGCCATGTCTCGTTTGCTTTCCAGATCGTAGGTGTTGCGTATCCTGAACGTAGGATGAGCGAAAGATTTAAGCGGGCGGAGTTGACTATAATCTGCCATCGCATCAAGACCTGTAGAGGAATCATGAAATTCAGAAACAATGTGTTGATTTTATTCTTGTTTGTCAGCGTGATTCTCGCCTCGTGCGGAGGCGCCACACCTGAGCCCGGTTCCGAAGTGGACGTGAACGACATCCTCACCGCCGGTGTAGGGACTTTCGCCGCGTCCATTTTCGAAACGCAGACTGCGCTCGCACCGTTGCCAACTCAAACTTCTTTACCGACACCCACTGCTTTTACGAACACGCCGCTTCCATTGCCATCCCCGGGTCCTTCGGCAACGCAGGCGTTTGTCTTTGTGCCCGTGATAACGACAGGCAGTGTTTCTCCTTCGCCAACTGGCACGCAATATACGGCGACGCCGAATCCATTGTTGCTGGCATCGGGATGTAACAACCTCTTGTTGATTAGTGATGTAAGCATTCCCGCTGGCACCGTGTTGAAGCCCAGCGAATCATTTACCAAAACGTGGAAAGTACAAAATAACGGAACGTGCAATTGGGCGCTTCAGTTCCGCCTTGTCTTCATCGGCGGCGACCGTATGGACGGCGACCCCGGAGGAATTGGCAAAGTGATCGAGTCTCTAAAGTGGACGCAGGTCTCGGTTGCTCTTACCGCGCCAAAACAGCCGGGCAAATACACAGGCACGTGGCGATTGGGGAGCCAAACAGGCAGTCCATTTGGATCAACGCTCACAGTGTCAATCGTGGTGGCATCACCGACGAATACGCCATTGCTTCCGACAAGTACGCCCCTGCCGACGAATACGCCATTGCCAACAGATACCCCGTTGCCAACGTCAACCGAAACGCCGACGGATACACCGGTTCCTGTTCCATAGTTTGCAAGAATTTCATCGCTTCGCTGAGTATAATGTGAGCGATATGGACATTTCACTCGCCCTTGGCGGCGGCGGATCAAAAGGTAACGCGCACATCGGCATTTTGCGGCGATTGGAGCAACACGGATTTCGCGTCCGCGCCATTGCCGGCACAAGTTTTGGCGGACTGGTTGCAACTTTTTACGCGCTTGGTTATTCGCCCGATGAGATCGAAGATTTGTTCGCTGGGTTCGATCAAGCGAAGGTCTATGGGCATACTCCGGAGGATGAGCCTTCGTTCATGGGTATTGCCGGTGGGGCAAAATGGTTGGAAGAACAAATTGGCGAAAAAACCTTTCACGATGTAAAAATTCCGCTTGTGTTAACCGCGGTGGATTTGAAATCTGCCAGAGAAATTTTACTTACCGAGGGAAGATTATTGGATTCCTTGCTTGCCACTGCCGCACTCCCCGGCATTTTCCCGGCGCGGCGCATCGGTGAATGGGAATTGGTTGACGGCGGCACGCTCGACCCCGTCCCGGTTGCGCCGGCCCGGTCGCTGGCGCCAACCCTGCCCGTTGTTGCAGTCGCGTTGGGCACACTCATGGGCGAACCAGCTCAATCATGGAGCCTGCCGCGGTCGAAGTACGTTCCACAATCCATCACGGACCGATTAAGTAAATTGCGGTACGCGCAAGCCGTTGACGTTGTCCTCCGTTCGGTGGACATTATGAACCGGGCTGTCGGTGAATATCGCCTCGAGGTGGATAAGCCTGAAATCCTCATTCGCCCGTCGGTTGGTGATGTGGACACGCTGGAACAGGTGGACATTCGCGAAATTGCGCGGCGCGGCGAGCAGGCGTTCGACGAGGCTTTACCTGAATTGAAAAAGTTATTTGCGTGGCACAAACGCTTGAGCCGCTCGATAAAGTTTTGGAATTAACAAGATATGTCAACAAAAAGTATCGCACTTGCCCTCGGCGGCGGGGGAGTCAAAGGGGTTTCGCACATCGGCGTTCTTCGCTCTCTTGAAAAGAACGGATTTCACATCAAGGCAATCGGCGCGACCAGCATGGGCGCGCTGGTGGGCGTTTTTTACGGGTTGGGATATTCGATGGATGAGATCGAAAAAGTTTTCCATCGCCTCAAGAAGACGGGCTATTCAGGACATGATCGAAACAGCGAACCATCCTTTTTAGGAATTCGCAGCCTGGCAACGTACCTTCATGAAGTTGTCGGAAACCGAACTTTCAGCGATTTGAAAATCCCCATGATTATCACTGCCACCGAAATAAAACATGGCAGGGAGATTTTCATCCGGGCAGGTTCCCTGGTTGACGCCCTGCTTGCCAGCATCGCGTTGCCCGGCATCTTCCCTGCGCAACGCATCGGGGATATGGACCTCGTGGATGGCGGCTCGATCAACCCGGTGCCGGTTTCTGCGGCGCGTTCGCTGGTGGATTCGCAAACCCCGGTGGTTGCCGTCGTATTGACTGCCCCGCTTGGAGCGCCCGCAACCATGGAGCGAATTGTTCTGCCGCGGTTTATTCCGCGCTGGCTGGCAGAGCGCATCAGGCGCTTGCGAATTGTGCAAGCCGTGGATGTTTTCCTGCTCTCGCAAGATATGCTCAATCGCGCGATCACCAAACACAACCTTGATTTGTCGAAACCCGATCTGATCCTTCGCCCCGATGTTGCGAATCTCTATACATTGGACAGAGGCTACGTCACGGAGATCGCACTCAAAGGCGACCAAGCCGTGCGCGCCGCCCTGCCCGACTTATTGAACTTATTCCCCGCATTTTCTGAAGAGGAATTACACGATGAACCGCGACCTGCGTAAATACGCCAAACAAACCAACGTCCGTTTGGGCGCCGGCGCATTTTTTCTTTTATACGTCGTTGGAATTGGTTTGATTTATTTGATCTACGGCGCGGGCGCGGCGGTGATGGGCTTGCTCTGCCTGCTTGGCGCGCTCGTGCCCATCGTGTTGATCTTTTTATCCCTCGCGCTCCTGGATTGGATTCGAAAACGTGCAGACTCTGATTGATACCGAACTGATTGAATTTGCAGGTTGGACGATGCGCGTTCGCCCGGCGCAAAACCCGAAACGGCTGATGCTGTTAATCCACGGATTCACCGGCGACGAAAACTCGATGTGGGTGTTCGCGCAGGGACTTTCACCCGACTATTGGATCATCGCCCCGCGTGCGCCTCATGCCGCCGAGTCGGGCGGATACACGTGGCGGCCGCTTCCCCGCCTCGACCCTTCGACAAGCTCAGGACTTCGCTTTGGTATGCCCAGCCTCGACCAACTTCAACGACCTGCTGAGGCGTTGCTTCAACTTGTGGATGCGTATCAAACGTCCACGGGGGTTGATGCGTCCGTCTTCGATGTGATGGGGTTCAGTCAGGGCGCGGTGATGTGTAACGTATTGTCGTTTTTGTATCCACATCGAATCCGCAAAGCAGGAATCCTGGCGGGCTTCGTCCCAGGCGGGTTGGAACAACTCGTTCCGAAACGCCCATTGGAGGGTAAATCGTTTTTTGTTACGCACGGCACAAAGGATGAAACCGTGACCGTGGATCGGGCACGCTCGTCCATCGCATTGCTTGAGCAAGCCGGCGCACAGGTGGCGTATTGTGAAGACGAAGTGGGGCACAAGGTGAGCGTGCGATGTTTGAATGCGCTTAAGGATTTCTTCATAAATTGACCGGTAAGAGCGGGCGCGCCTTAATCATCCCTAATTTGCGAGTTGACACACTGTTCCTTTATGAGTATCCTTACTGAACCATGAATCGAAAAATTTCCCGTCGTGATTTTCTCAAATTAGCTGGCGCGGGGTTGGGCGCGCTGGCATTCAAGCCGTATTTTAGAAACGGTCTTGATTATTTTTCCATGCCCAGGCGATTGCCGCAATTTCCCGGCAGTGAGATCATTGGCAGGGTGGTGGACCCCGACATTGATCTGCGAAGCCGCCCCGCGAATGACCCGAATTTAAATACATCCATTGCCAAATTAGGCGCGGATACGCTCGTGGAGTGGAATCGCGAAGTGATCGGGAACGTGATCGGCGGGTTGTCGAATCAACGCTATGTGGAGACGCCAAACGGATTTATTTACTCATCGGTTTTACAGCCCACCCGTAACCTGCCAAACACACCGATTACCGAAATGCCCGCCGGTCAACCCGGCTTTTGGGTGGAAGTGACTGTTCCTTATGTTGATCTTGCGCACGAGGGCGTCGTCGCCTCGCCATGGATGCAGGATCACATCGCGTATAACTTCCCGCCGCGTCTGTATTACGGACAAGTGGTGTGGATTGACCAGGTCCGCACAAATAACGGGTTTGCAGAATATCGCTGGAACGAAGATGTGAACGGTCACGGGTACGGGTACGGCGCGTACGGCGAATTTTTCTGGGCAGATGGCGCGGCGTTCAAAATCCTCGCGGACGACGATGTCGCGCCGATCAGCCCGGACGTTTCCCCGGACGATAAGCACATCGAAGTGGATTTGGATCGTCAGACGTTATCCTGCTACGAAGGAGCCGCCGAAGTTTTTTACTGCCGAACATCAACCGGCCTGGCGTACGACCCGGAGACCGGTCAGATCAGCGATAAATTGGCAACCCCTGTAGGCAACCTGCTTACGCACTGGAAAATCATCTCCTTGAACATGACCGCCGGTAGTTTTCAATCCGGCTATTCCACGCCGGCGGTGCCGTGGTCAACGATGATCAGCGGCGACGGGATCGCCATCCACGGCGCGTTCTGGCACAATTCATTCGGCGAAAAACGCTCACATGGCTGTATCAACGTCACGCCGGAAGATGCAAAGTGGATCTTCCGTTGGACAACGCCGACAATCTCGCTTGCGCAAAGCGAGATGCGCGTCTCGCTCCCCGATCACGGCACGATCGTGGTCACGAGCAAATTGCAATTCTAATTAATCACAGGATTAAAATGGACTTCACACAAATAACCCTGGGGCTGGCGTTTCTCGCGGGACTAGCTTCGTTCCTTTCGCCGTGCGTGTTTTCGCTGGTTCCCGCGTATGTCGGTTATTTGGGCGGGCGCGCGGCAGGCGGTGAAGCGACGGAAAGCAACCGCTTCACCACGTTCACGCACGGGCTTGCGTTCGTGCTCGGCTTCAGCCTTGTGTTCGTTACCCTCGGCGTTGCCACCTCCGCGTTTGGCAGGTTGCTATTCGATCTTCGATTCGTCCTTGCCAGGGTCGGCGGCATCATCGTGGTCATCTTCGGGTTGCACATGATCGGCGTGTTCCGCATCCCGTTTTTGGAATACGACACCCGCGTCCAGCAATTGCCTGACCGCAAATTAGGCTACCTCTCCTCCGGGTTGATGGGCGTGTTCTTTTCTGCGGGATGGTCTCCGTGTGTTGGACCGGTCCTCGGCGCAATTCTGACTCTCGCCTTGAACGGAGGCTCGATCTCACAAGGCGTCTCGCTTCTTTCCGCCTATTCGGCTGGACTCGCCATCCCCTTCCTCATCGCCGCCCTCGGCGTTGGCTGGGTCTCGTTGACGTTGCGCAAGTACGGTAAAGTGATGCGCTACGTGGAAGTTGCCATGGGCGTGGTGCTGGTGATCATCGGCGTTATGTTGTTCACGGGAATTTTCGAACGCATCGCCGCGGCGGGACAGTTCTTCTGGATTGACTTCGGTCTGTAAGCCGGCGCATCATGATTACAGTTACTTTATATTTTCGCCAGGGCGATGAAGCCAGCCGCACCGCAAAAGCAGACCTCGAATCCATCAAGGATAAAATTCCCCACCGCCTCGTGGAGGTGGATATTGACTCTGACCCGGTTCTGCAAAAGAATTACAACGACCGTGTGCCGGTCATCGAGGCGGGTCCCTACAGGTTGAACACTCCCTTCGATAAACAAAAATTGCTGATGACCCTCGGCGCGGCAAAAGACCGCCGCGGTCAATTAGACCGGCTCGGCAGGGAGGATCATCACGACCGCCTCCGCCGCGGACAAACCATCAGCGGCGCAGACCGCATCATGTCCTGGATGTCGCGGCACTATCTGGCGGTCTTGAATTTTTTCATCCTGTTGTATGTCGGCTTGCCCATCCTCGCCCCGGCGTTGATGAAAGCCGGCGCGTCGATTCCGGCACAGGCAATTTACACGATCTACAAACCGCTTTGCCATCAATTCGGGTTCCGCTCATTCTTCCTGTTCGGCGAGCAGGCGTACTATCCGCTTGCTGAGGCGGGGATCGCGGGAGTCAAAACCTTCGAAGAGGCGTCAGGGATTCCCAACCTCCATGACGCGGCGGGCGTATCCCGCTTTGAGGCGCGTCAATATATCGGCGACGAATCCGTTGGATACAAGATGGCGCTTTGCGAACGCGACATTGCCATCTACGGCGCGATCCTTCTCTTCGGTGTGGTATTCGCGCTGACTGGGCGGCGTTTGAAACCGTTGCCTTGGACGGTTTGGATCCTGATCGGCATGGGTCCCATCGGCTTGGATGGTTTCTCGCAACTCTTCAGCCAGATCGAATGGCAGTGGCTGGCAAACCTTTTGCCCTATCGCGAAAGCACGCCTCTTTTGCGGATCCTCACCGGCGGTCTGTTCGGTTTTATGACCGCCTGGTTCGCCTACCCGTACATGGAAGAATCCATGGCGGAGACGCGGCAATTCTTCCTCAAGAAGTCTGCCTCCATCGAGCAGAACAATGTCTGAGGTGGGTTGCAGCGTTGGGAGAAATTAACTCATTGTACACAGCACGCTCAAAGGCGGTCTGCGACCGCTGTGTTTTGTAAAGACAGCGCAGGGTCAAAGACCCTGCGGGAGCAAGATGGTGTGTACGTTGACGAAGTAATTCAAAAATGGCTTTTGTCGAACAGGGTGACCTTCGTTATTTTCAATTCGAGACGCTGGAAACGCGTCATGCCGTGTTTACGCGGCGCGGCGGCGTCAGCCCGGAGCCGTGGGGGTCGTTGAACGTCGGCGGAACGGTGGGCGACGACCTCGAACTCGTGAAGAAGAACCGCCACCTGTCTTTTCGCGCGCTCGGGCGCGCGCCCGAAACGATCTTTGACGTGTGGCAGGTGCACAGCGCCGACGTGGTCGTTGCGCGCGCGCCGCGCCCTGAAAACGAATCGGTCCGGCAGGCGGATGTGATCCTCACCGACAAACCGGAGGTCAGCCTGTTCATGCGTTTCGCCGATTGTGTGCCAATCCTCGTCCATGACCCCCGCAAAGGCGTGGTCGGCGCCGCGCACGCAGGTTGGGTGGGAACTTTGCGCGACGTCGCGGGTTCACTGGTGAATGCCATGAAGATAAATTACAACTCCAACCCCGCCGACATTGTCGCGTGCATCGGTCCCTCCATCGGACCCGACCATTACGAAATCGGCGCAGACGTGATTTTGCAGGTGATGCAAAAATTCGGCGACGACTCGGAGCAGGTGTTGAAATCACTCAACGGAAAAATCCATTTTGACTTGTGGCAGACCAACCAGCTTCTGCTTGAACGCGCGGGCGTCGGCAAAATTGAAATTGCCGGGGTATGTACCGCCTGTCACACCGATGATTGGTTCTCGCACCGCGCCGAAAAAGGCCGCACCGGTCGCTTCGGCGCGTTGATTTCCCTGTAGGGGCGGGTCTCAGACCCGCCCCTACGCATACACAAAACATGCCCTCCCTCGTTTCCTCCATCCGCGAACGATACCTCCGTACCCTCGACCAGATCGCCCCCGCGGCGAGCAAGAGCAACCGCAATCCGGGCGAAATCCGATTGGTCGTCGTCACCAAATCACAGCCGCTTGAAGTCGTGCAAGCCGCCATCGAAGCGGGCGCGCGCATTCTCGGTGAGAATTATGCCGAAGAGGGTGTCACGAAAATTCAATCTCTCGCCGTGCAAAGTGGGATAGAATGGCACATGATCGGTCATGTGCAGAGCCGTAAAGCCCGCCTCGCGGCTGAAAATTTTGCACTTTTACACTCGCTCGACAGCCTCAAACTCGCGCAACGCCTCGATCGTTTTGCCGGTGAAGTTAATCGCACATTGCCGGTCTTGCTCGAATTCAATGTCGGCGGCGAAGAGAGTAAATCTGGCTGGGACGCGTCGGACCAGGCAAATTGGAACGCGTTATTGCCAAACGTTGCCGCGATTTTGGATTTGCCCAATTTGCAGATGCGCGGCTTAATGACGATGCCTCCACTTGGAACGGACGCGGAAGACTCGCGGCGCTTCTTTCGCCAATTGAGGCAGTTGCGTGACCATCTTGCGACTCAACTCCCCGGCGGGGACTGGCGCGAACTCTCGATGGGCACCAGCGCGGACTTCGCCGTGGCGGTGGAGGAGGGCGCGACCCTCGTCCGCGTGGGGACGGCTATCGTGGGCGAACGCAACTATACGTCGGAGACCGAAACGTAAACATGGATATCCTGATTCAAATCATAAGCCTGTTTTCCCAACTCCTGATCTTGCTGGTGTTTGTTTCCGTCATCCTTTCTTATTTCATGGACCCGTATCATCCCGTGCGGCGCGGTATTGACAATATCATCGAACCGATGTTGTCTCCCATCCGCCGCGTGGTGCCGTTCGTGGGCATGTTCGACTTCAGCCCGATGATCCTGATGATCTTGATTCAGTTTCTCGCGCGTTTCGTGATCGCCATTCTTGTCACACTGAGGTAATCATGGCTGACAAAAAAATCAAACTGCACGACGGTAAAAAGGGTTCTGCGCTTGCCGTGCGCGTGACGCCGCGCGCCAGCCGCAATGAAATCGTCGAGGTACTGAACGACGGCACGATCAAAGTCCGCATCGCCGCGCCGCCCGCGGACAATGAAGCCAACGAGGCGTTGATTTTGTTCATGGCAGAGATTCTCGGGGTGTCAAAATCGCGGCTCGACATTGTGGCGGGCGAAGCCGGGCGCGACAAACTGATCACAGTACTGGATATGGACGTGGAGACCGCCCATTCGCGCATCGTGGCACATTTGGGATGAATTATCAGACCTGTGAGGTCTCAATTGTTTGATTTTGGAGATTTCCGAGAGGGAAGGGGGGTAACGCAGGTTTTCGTGCCTCTCGCAAAACAGTGTTTTTGGGTGGCAACGCGTGGCAGGTTTTGGTGTTATCAGGAATAGGTTCGCCAGCCCTGACAGGCAAAAAACGAGAGGCGACGCTTACGAGAACGGACGATGCGCCTCTCGCAAAGGTGAAAATGGAGGTGAAATGGTAGATTTGTTGAAGAAACTCAATTTCGACCTTAAGTTTCTTCATAGCAGAGAACAGAATTGAAAATTGAGGTAGAGTAAGAAATAAACAATCCCTCACAGAGGGACTGAAACTGTAGTAGCAGGTGCGCATGCGGTCATCAAAAAGACCATGTAAGAAATAAACAATCCCTCACAGAGGGACTGAAACACAACAACTGTTTCGGGTGGAGTAGGTACTTCAGTGTAAGAAATAAACAATCCCTCACAGAGGGACTGAAACCCAGTCATAGCCATTGCGTTCCTGATTAATGTCCTTATCGTAAGAAATAAACAATCCCTCACAGAGGGACTGAAACAAACGTCATCGGGTCGAATTCGCCCAGCGTGGGTTGAGGTAAGAAATAAACAATCCCTCACAGAGGGACTGAAACAGTGTCCGAGCAGACGGGTTTCAAGCCGCTTCCGGGTAAGAAATAAACAATCCCTCACAGAGGGACTGAAACCAAGCAGAGCCATTCCAAACGGCAACGAAAACATTGTAAGAAATAAACAATCCCTCACAGAGGGACTGAAACAGTAGATAAGGAATTGAAGTGATTGTTGTGAGGATGTTGGTAAGAAATAAACAATCCCTCACAGAGGGACTGAAACAGTAGATAAGGAATTGAAGTGATTGTTGTGAGGATGTTGGTAAGAAATAAACAATCCCTCACAGAGGGACTGAAACACATCGAAGGCGGTTTCTTTCACAGCGTCTTCTAAGGTAAGAAATAAACAATCCCTCACAGAGGGACTGAAACGATTTTCTGTGAAAACACCATAGCATTCGATTTTGTAAGAAATAAACAATCCCTCACAGAGGGACTGAAACCCATCGGTCCAGCCTTCGTGCTTGCCGGAATCGGTGAAGTAAGAAATAAACAATCCCTCACAGAGGGACTGAAACATACGCGCTACCAGTTGCGTCAAGCGTAGATACCGTACAAGTAAGAAATAAACAATCCCTCACAGAGGGACTGAAACTAGGTTGTACAGCCAGCCGCGCCGATCGCCGCCAGGTAGTAAGAAATAAACAATCCCTCACAGAGGGACTGAAACCCAACTGCTAAAGCGGTGGAGCAAAACATTATTAGGACAAGTAAGAAATAAACAATCCCTCACAGAGGGACTGAAACACTGCGTCTTCCGTCTCATCAGCCAAGTCGCCGGCGAGAGTAAGAAATAAACAATCCCTCACAGAGGGACTGAAACCTGTCTACGAGCGACGAAAGGAGCATCGGTAACGACGTAAGAAATAAACAATCCCTCACAGAGGGACTGAAACCTCTGAGTGATCCATCAAGCTGAGCTTCGTACACCCAACCTGGTAAGAAATAAACAATCCCTCACAGAGGGACTGAAACTCGTTCCATAAACCGAAGAACCCGGCATCAGCCACGATGTAAGAAATAAACAATCCCTCACAGAGGGACTGAAACGCGACAAACAAAAATACAACTGCGGTTAATAGATTGGTAAGAAATAAACAATCCCTCACAGAGGGACTGAAACCCTTGGTTAACATGGTCGTTAACGCCAGGTTGTCAAACCACGTAAGAAATAAACAATCCCTCACAGAGGGACTGAAACAAATCTAGGGTTTCAAACCCGGGTAGAGATGTGTTGGTAAGAAATAAACAATCCCTCACAGAGGGACTGAAACGCAAAATCACGCCCTGAAGGCTCGAGCAGTCAGCGCGGGTAAGAAATAAACAATCCCTCACAGAGGGACTGAAACGACGAGCCTGCTATCAGCGGTGCGAACCATGTACAGGTAAGAAATAAACAATCCCTCACAGAGGGACTGAAACCATTGAGAGCCGTAATTCCATCTGGTATTCGTCCGCCGAGCGTAAGAAATAAACAATCCCTCACAGAGGGACTGAAACGGCGGCGTTGCACTCGCTGTCAGCAATCTGTTGCGCAAGGTAAGAAATAAACAATCCCTCACAGAGGGACTGAAACTTGACATTGCCTAATTCTCGGGCGCACCCATTGCTCGTAAGAAATAAACAATCCCTCACAGAGGGACTGACCCCCACCCGTCCTCCCCCAAATCCGACAAATTATCGTTATATGCGTATCCCAAATTTTCATCGTCGGATTTAGGGGAGGGGAGGCGCTGTGTTGAGCTTGTCCAAGTAGTGGGGTCGAAATAAATCAAAACAGAGACCATGCCTGCCGAGGCGCGGTCTCTGTTTTTTAAAAAGACCTCACAGGTCTCGAAGACTTGTCAGGTCTGCTCTTGTTATTGTTGGGGAGTGTAAAGCGACCGATACGTGTTGTAAATTTCGTAAATGAACCGAATGTAATTCCGAGTCTCCTCGAAGCGCACGACCTCGAGGAACAGGTCGGGGTCGTCGCCGGCGAGTTCTTTCCACGCGAGGGCGTTGCCGGGTCCGCCGTTGTAGGCGGCGAGCGCGGCGTAGATATTTCCGCCGAGCAAATCACGATTCTTGTCGAGGTAATATGCGCCGTAGCGCACGCTCACGTTGGGGCGGTACAAATCCCGCTCATCGTAAGCGGGGGGCCAGCCGAGTTCGCCGGCGATCTGCGCGCCGGTCGGCGCGATGACCTGCATCAGCCCGTGCGCGCCCGCGTTGGATTTGACGAATCCCTCGAACAAACTCTCCTGCCGAATCACGCTAAACATCAAGAGCGGGTCGAGCGCGAAATTCTGCGATTCGGCTGTGACGAGGTCGCGATAATAAAACCCATAGCGGATGT